>Ga0316231_1000862_pt1 | contig 38318 bp, 36 predicted proteins | sample TBH18027metaG_FD_206002 | JGI IMG/M metagenome (GOLD analysis project Ga0316231, IMG submission 206002) | Freshwater microbial communities from Trout Bog Lake, Wisconsin, USA - TBH18027 | ecosystem: Environmental > Aquatic > Freshwater > Lake > Hypolimnion/Profundal zone | place: USA: Wisconsin... | reverse complement strand
CAAATCCTCCGGTCCCTTGTCCGCCAGCGTGCGGCTCTTTTCCAGAATTCGCTCCTGATCTGCGACAAAATTCTTCAGGTCGGCCAGCAATTCCTGCTTGCGCTCCTCGGGCGTGACGGGCGGCTGTTTCTCGTCTTTGCCGTCGGCCACCGGCTTGAGCTTTTCCGCGCGCGCGTCGGCGATTTGTCCCAGCAAACTCAACAGCCGCGCGAGTATCTGCTCCTGCCGCGATTCCACGCCGGCGACCAAGCCGGGCAAAGCCGATTTCTTTGCCGCCGGCAAATCGCGCAGATCTTTTTGCACGCCCATCATATCCGCGTATACCAGCGTGGACAGCGGCGCGCTGAAAATTTTCCCTTCCGGCTGGGCGTCGAACAGCACCACCGCCTGGCGCCCGTGGCTGATGGCGTCGTTTTGCTCCGCGCCGATGGCCATCGCCTGGTCGGACAGCGCGCGTTTGCCGATGATGTCGTCGAGGTAGGTTTTGACATTGGCCGTGAGGCGCGTGGCTTTTTCCTGCGCCGCAATCACGAGCTTGAGCTCGGCGAAGCCGGGTTCCAGCGGGTCGCCATCGGCCAGCGCAATATCCTGCGCCGATTTGACGCGTAGCACGATGGGCCGCGAGCGCGAAGGCGTGCCGCCGGGGCGGAAATCATTTGCCTGCGCTTCGAGATAATATGTCGCGCCCGATTCGAACACCCGGGGATCAATCGTCAGCGCCAGTGTCTCGCGCACTGGACCGGGATTGCCCGGCGGGCCGAGATAGCTCCAGCGTTTCACCGCCGTCCCCGCGTCCTCTTTTTCCACCGGCCGCGAGATGACGGCGACATCCGCCAGTCCGTAATCATCGCGCGCCACCACGTCCACCTTAAGCGTCTGCCCGAACTGCACCACGCGGTTGCGGTCATCGGTGACGAAATCCACTTCCGGCGGATTGTCCGGCAAAAGCCGGAGATCGCCGCGCGCGAGTGTCACCGGGTCCGCGCTGGCGCTGCACCGCGCGGAAATCTCATACGCGCCGCTGTTCGTAACGGTCGCCGCAGCCTGCCAAATTCCGCCGTTCCGGGTGAGTGCAAGCACCTGTCCGGCCACGTTCCAAGTCGCCGATTCGATGGCTGGTTCCGTCTTGAAACCCAGCTCCAATCCCGAACCCGGCAGGGCGCTGACCGGCGCGGGCGGGCCGGACACCACCTGCGGTTTCAGTCCGGTGTACGCGGGCGGCGTGATGCGAAACTGTCCGTCTTTCAATTGCGGCAGCGGCAGGACTTTCACCTGGATGCTGCGCGTGAAACTGTCGCCGGCGAAGACCCGGAAGGCGAAGGGCGTTTGCAGATTGGCGAAGGTGTGGATGAATTTGTTATCGCCCGGCGTCATGGCGAGGTTTTCCCCGGCGCTGGCCACCGGCTGGATGAAGTTGGCGCGTTCCTGCCAGACGATGACCGGCGGCTTGGCCAGCGGTTGGTTGCCGGGCACGCTGACTTCGAGGGCCACATCGAGGTTGCCGCCTTCCGGCACGGTTACGTCGGCGTCCGGCGTGAGTTTGAGCACGGCGCGGCCCGGCGGCGGGGTGTCGCCCAAGGGCAGCGCATAGCGCTGGACCGACGCGCCGAATTGCCGGGGATACACGACGATGAACGCGAACCACAACACCAGCACCGCCGCCGCCGCGCCGCCCCAGACGCGCAGCGTGCGCCAGTCCCAAAGTTCGCCATAGCGCACGCGATCCGCGATTTCGCCGGACATGGCGATGGTTTGTCCCGCAAAAACCTGTTCCTCCGGACGCAACGACTGGCGCTGAAATTGGATCGCGTTGATGAGCAGATTCTCCCGGATGCCGTAGCGCTGTTCCAGCATCACCGCCGTGCGCTCCGGGGTCTGCCGGCGCCACGCGGGCCGCAGCACCTTGCGGAAAAGCTGAATGCCACTGAACGCCGTGCCGCCCAGCGCCAGCGGCAACCGCAGCCCGGCGGGCAGGCTCAATAGATTATCGGCCAGGAACAGCGCCAGCCACAGGCCGAGGCAGACCGCCAGCCAGCGGCACAGCCCCGCGAGCAGGGCGGACCACTTCAGCCGCGCGCCCGCCGCGCTTACCACTACGTCCAGATTGTCACCGTTTAGGTTCATTCGCCGCTGTTTGTCCACACTCCGCCGTCTTGGTGAAGATTCCACAGTTTCGCCGATAATGCCACCGCCGGCGGCGCTTCATTTTTCGCGCCGATGCCGCGAAAGAAGTAATCCTGCCCCGCGAGCATCACCCGCCCGTCGTCGTCCAACTTCCAGCGATATAACTCCAGACGCCAGGGCTGGCTGCGGGTTTCATGCAAAGTTGTCTTGCCCTTCCGCACCGCCAGCACCAGCGAATAAATCTCCGAGTTCGACGCGTCCTCGAACGCGCCCAGAATCCGGCGCTCATCAAAGAAATCCTCCGAGTTCGTGAGCGCGCCGCGGACCAGCGCGGTGATCTTCTCATCGGCCGGTGGCGGCCAGCCAACCAGGATGGCGGGCCCGCTTTTCACCGCGATGAAAAACGCCTTGCCCAGCGGCGACGGCATTTCGAATTCGCCGGCGCCGCCGCGCGGTTTCGCTTCCAGCCGCGCCAACGCGCCGCGTGTGATGGCGACCACTTCCGGTTTCTGGCCAAGGCCGGACAACTTCAATCTCACCATGGCCGTCGCCCCCGCGCTGTCGCCGAAGGAAATCAGTTTCGGATAAACCACTGATTGAAAAGTGGCACCCTCCTTGCCGCGCTGCTTGGCCAGCAGGATGACCTTTTGCACCTGGTCGCCGTCCGTGACGTAAAGCACGGTGGTGTACAGATGGCCGGTGATAGTTTCGCCATTGCCGAGGGTGATGGTTGCGGCCAGGTGGCGCACGGGATACGGGTCGCCAAAAAATTCCTTGGCGGTCTGCCCGGCTTCCCTGAACCGCCACGCGCGCTCCATCTCCTCCTTTTCCGGCGCGAACCGGATCTCGCGCACCCGGTCGAGGGCCAGCGTGCGGATTTGCGGGCCGGCTTCGAGTTTCAACTCGCTGTGGGGGGAAAGCGAGATGACGCCGGACAGAATGTTGCTGTCGGAATATTCAATTTTTCCCGCGCGCTCCTGGGCCGGGGCGGTGGCCAGGCCGGCGAGCAGCAGGGCGAGGCTGGAGATATATCTGATATGATTCATCGTTCAAATTCGCGGGTTCCCCGATGTTTTTAATTTGTGCGCTGGCAGTTGTGGCTGCGCTGAAAGCGCCAAAACATGGCAGCCCAGGGCAACGCCCTGGGACACGCGACCCCCAACAAGTTCCAGCCCTGAAAGGGCGGCACAAAATCGCTCTCACACATAACGTTCGTCCAATGGCACAAGGTTCATTCAGTTACGCCCTTTCCGGGCTGGATAACAAATCGCGTCCTCCCCACAAACCAGGGCGTTGCCCTGGGCTGTCATGTTCCGGGCTTTCAGCCCGCTCGTTGGAGTCACCCGGCGGATCTTCCTTTCACGCAATTATAGGGAGTTTAGCCAATTTACAAGAAAAACATAAACTTGCTAAACATGGTCAAATGTGCCGGTTCAGAACGAGGTCGTGGTGCAAGTCAATGACGTCGTCAGGGCGTGCCGAAGCAGTACAGCGCCTGGAGCGTGCGCAGGTACATGCGGCTGTTCAGGAACACCGGCGTGGCATAGACGCCAGGGGCCAGGTCGTTGGTGGCCAGCAGTTCGCACTGACGGCCAGCCTTGAAGACGTAGCCCTTGCCGGTTTGGTCGAACAGGTAGATGCGATCGCCGACCAGCACCGGTGACGAATAGAACGCCGCCTTGAGGTCATATTCCCAATCCAGCGTACCTTTTTCCGCGTTATAGCAGCGCAGCAATCCCTTGTCAATGAGTTCGTAGACCAAGCCGTCGCGGTAGAGCAGCGACGGGATATAGCAGCATTTTTGGTCGTCCTTCCAGCGCAGATGGGTGGCGGTGACGTCCCCGCTGCCATCGGCACGGATGGCCAGCAACGCCCGTTGCGGGTAGCCGCCCGCCACGAACACGGTGTCGGCGCTGAACGCCGCGGTCGCCACGCAGGTGGCCGCCGGACCGGCGCAATCCCACAGGGCCGCCCCGGTTAAGGCGTCGTAGCTGCGGGTGCGACTGCAGCCGGCAACCACCACCTGATCCCGACCGGCGATCCGTGCCACTGTGGGCGAGGCATAGCTTTCGCCGTCAACCGTCCGTCCGCTGCGCCACACCAGTTCACCGGTCTTGCGGTGCAAAGCGGTGAGCTGCTGATTGGCCTTGCCCTCCACCGCCAGCACCACCGCCGAGTGCCAGATGGCCGGCGAGGCGCAAAAACCCTGCATGGACTGATAGGCGCCGTACGAGCGGTCCCAGGCGACCTTGCCGTCCAGCGTGAGCGCGGCTAGGCGCACCTCGCGGTCGGTTTGATATGGGAAAAACAGGCGTTCCCCATCGCAGGCGAGGGTTGACGACGCCAGTGAATTGTTCTTGTTTTTTGTGGGCAGGGCGCCGCGATAGACCTCGGTCTGCCACAACTTCTTTCCGCTCGTCTGATCGAAGGCCAGCACCCAGATGACGGATTCCTTCGTATCGCCCGCCGCCAGGTAGATGCGCCCGCCGAGGATGCAGGGCGAACCGTGACCGGAGCCCGGGAGCTCGGCGCGCCAAAGCAGGTTGGTCTGTTCGCCCCAGGCCAGCACTGGTTCCTGGCCGGCGGCGGACACGCCGTCATGGGTTGAGCCGCGCCACCAGGGCCAGGTGGAGGTCGCATCTACCGTGACCGGCGGCAGATCATCCCAACCTGGTTTCGCCACCACATCCGGCAGCGATTCGCCTGCCGCCAGGGACAACGAGCGGCCGAAGGAGGCCAGCAGGACGAAAGCAGCCAGCAATTTGAATATTATTCTTTTCATGATGTATTTATAAATTCTCAACGATCCAGCTCCAGGCCGTCCAATTGATTGAAGCTGCCGAAGCTGGACAAGGCAACTCAGGTGATAAAACAGACCAGCGGTGATGATTCGTTTGTGATTTCATTCGGGATTTCCCATTCGGTCTGTTGGCCGCGATCAGTGCGGACGCTTTGTTGTAATTTTGGATATTTTCATTCTGCTTCATAGTTTTGCAACTCAATTTATAGTGTGATGAATCGCGGCGACCGATGGGAGGCCATTTTTCCATGACAGCTCCTGATTGGCAGGGGAATAGACGGCAGGGGAATGGGTTGGGGAGTTTTCCAGGACTGATTTCATTTTTGACTTTATTCCTGAACTCCCGCCAGTATTCTGAATCACTCATGAAAAAAATCTGGTTTTTCCTCGCGTTGAGCCTGGTGCTGACGCCCATTCTCCAGGCAGAATTAACACTGCCCGCCATCTTTGGCGATAATATGGTGTTGCAACAGCAAGTGGCAGTTCCGGTTTGGGGCTGGGCCGCGCCGGGTGCCAATGTGACCGTGAAGTTCGCCGGGCAGACGAAATCCACTCATGTGGAGGCGGATGGCAAATGGTTGGTAAAGCTCGGCAAATTGAAGGCCTCCTGCCTGCCGCAATCCCTCGTTATCGAGTCCGGCGGCACGAAAGCATTCACGAACATTCTGGTGGGTGAAGTCTGGCTCGGCTCCGGCCAGTCGAACATGGAGAAGCCTATTGGTCTCCAGCCGGGCCAGAAGCCAGTCCTCAATTATGAGCAGGAACTTTCCGCCGCGAATTATCCGAATATCCGCATTTTTCAGGTGGAGAAAATGCTCTCCGCCCGGCCGCGCCAGGATTTGGAAAAGTATCACGGCTGGCAGGAATGCAGTTCTAATGCGTTGAATTCGATCAGCTTTTCCGCCGCCGCGTATTTCTTTGGCCGCGAAATCCACACCAATCTTAACGTGCCGGTGGGCTTGATCGAGTCGTCTTGGGGCGGTACGCGCATTGAGCCTTGGACGCCGCTGGCGGGCTTTCAATCGGTGCCGGCGCTGGCCCGCATACAGCCGCCGGACTTTGGCGCCAACAAGATTCCCAACACCGCACCCACGGTGCTTTACAACGCCATGATCGCGCCCATCACCGGCTTCGCCCTGCGTGGCGCGCTTTGGTATCAGGGGGAATCCAACCGCGGCGACACGAACTATGATTTGAAGATGTCCGCCCTCATCGGCGGCTGGCGCAAGCTTTGGAACGAAGGCGATTTCCCTTTTTATTTTGTGCAGATCGCACCGTTCAAATATCTCAAGAATCTGACGAACTATTCGGCGGACACCGACCCGCTGCCGCATTTTTGGGTGCAGCAAGCCCGCGCCGCCCGGCAGATCAAGCACACTGGCATGGTCGTGACCACCGATTTGGTGGATGACCTGAGTGACATCCATCCGCGCGACAAGGCCAGTGTCGGCCACCGCTTGGCGCTGCTCGCGCTGGCGGAGACTTATGGCCGGGAAGTGCCGGCCAAAAGCCCGGCGTTGGCAAGGTTGAAAATCGCCGGGAACAAAGCCGTGCTGAAGTTTGAGCATACCCACGGTGGCCTCGTCAGCAAGGACAACCAGCCGCTGACTTGGTTTACGATTGCCGGATCCGACGGAAAATTCATGCCTGCCGAGGCGAAGATCGTGGGCAAGGATACCGTCGAGGTTTGCGCGGTCGGCGTGGATCAGCCGGTGGCCGTGCGCTTCGCGTGGAATCAAATTGCGCAGCCGAATCTGTTTAACGCAGCCGGCCTGCCCGCCGAGCCATTCAGCACGCAAGACCCAGTGCCACAGCGATAAGAAATAGTAAGTGCTTGCGCAATCGTGCCGCCGGCAACAGATTGGCGGAAAGTGGCCACCGACCAGCCAGCACCGTTTCTGCGCCTGTTCCTCGCCCTGGCGGTGTCGCCAGCGGTGCGGCAGGAGATAGGGCGTGCCCATGCCAAGTTGCAACGACACTCGCCGCCGGGGGCGATCCGCTGGACCCGACCCGACCAATTCCACGTCACCTTGAAATTCCTCGGCGACGTGCCGGCGGAACACGTGGCCGCGCTGGAAGAATCCGTGGCCGCGGAACGCGGCAAATGTTGGAAAAGGGTCTGGGGGAATGATTAAAAGGGTGTGAAATTGGGGCGGCGCGAGGCGGCAAAAAGGGCTCGGCAGGATTGGTGCAGCGGGTCGGCAGACGATGTGCAGCGGGGTGGCCGCGGCGGGAGCAGCGGGATGTCAAGATGGTGGGGTGTAGTCGTAGCTGAGGATGCCATAGCCGCCAATGACGCCCTGCACTTGGCTCGCCAGCAATTGCGCGGTGGGTGGTGGAATATTGCATGGAATGGTGACCGGATTGTAGGTGGTCCCCGCGGTCGCGCCAATTGGAGTCGAAACGTAGGTTTCCGATAAAAAAGGAAAAGTCATCGCGAAGGCGACGTTGGAGCAGGAAATCCACCCCATCCATTGGCCGGAGATTTCGTAGTCCCAGTCTGCCGAGTAGCCGTACATGGCGCTGCCGCAGGGAGCGGGATAAGCATTCTCAATTGCATCCAGAGTGATATAGACACCGGTTTTTCCGGAGCCATTTGGCTGGGTATTGGCCGGCACGATGTAAAGGTATGGCTGGCCACCACCTACCTGTGGATTTATCCCATCGGAACTCGCAGGCGTCAAGCTGACGATTGGATAGGCTTGGCATTGGTAGCCAAAACAAAAATGGACTTGCCCGGTTTGGACGGTGCCGTCCCAGGCGACGGAAGTAATGGTGACAAGGGATGGTTTGCCACCTGATTCAAGATTCACCAAAGCGAGGTTGCCCATGCAGTTCGCAACGCACTGCGCGTAAGTATACGGCTGGCTGTAAACGTAGTTGACATGCTGCCATTCCTGGTTTGGGTCCGCAGGGTTTGGCAGCGGCGGTGTCGGCCCGGCATACGTCTGATTTCCATAGATGTCATAGGTAAAGACTGCCGTGGTGGTCATTCCGTAGCCAGGATCGCCCGGATTTAATGGATTTCCGTTGCTGTCCAGCTTCGCGGCAAGATGCTCTGTTTGGCAAAGGTAAATTTGGGCAGGAATTGGCTGCCCTTGGTCGGTGGGCGACAACCATGAAAGCACCGAAGGATTACCCATTCCGGTGTCAATCCATCCCATGGAGAACGGCATGGAGGAGACGACGGATTTCAAATCGTCCCAGTAGCCGTTGCCGTTCTGGCTGCCGTCGTTTTTGTCGTGACGGTTTTTGGTGCGGCCGGCGTTTTGGACGTGGCCGAGCGCGCCCGCGGCGTATTGATGGACCCAAGGCATGGCGTTTAGCTGGTGACAACGACGTATTGGAGCGCCCAGTCGCGATCGTGAATGTCGAGGAGGCTGACGGGGACAAACACCGACTGGTTGCCGGGATACATGGGCATCATTTGCGTGGCCATCGTGAGGGCACAAATGGTGTCGCCGGGGAAGCCTCCATTGGGCGGCAAATATGCGGGCGTAACTTCTTCGACCTGGGCGCCAGAACCCGAGGTGTTGGTGCGCTGGAAATACATGGTATTTCCGCCGGCGCCGGCGACCGCGGCATACGTAAAAGTGTGAACACCACTGCCGTCCAAGTAAGTTTCGCTGCCAATGCTAGGCCGAATCTTGGGCGGCTTGGCGATCAGGACGCCGGCAAAGGTGTAGTTGCCGCTGCTGCCGAGACTGGCGACAAACGGGGTGACGCTGATGACGTTGCCGGCCACGCCGGTGACGATGGCGAAGCTGGTGATGCCGTTGCCGCTGACGGTCTGGCCGACGACTATCCCGGCGCTGTTGGCCACGGTGAATTGGGCGACGTTGGCGTTGACAGCAAAGGGTGGAGCAATCGTGGTGACGACAGGTGCGCCATTCAGGTCCGCAATGATGTAATCGCCCATGTCGCAACAAAAAGTGTGATTGCTGACGGCCGCGCCGCCGAGGCCGCCGGCGACCGGCTTGTAGAAATCGGATACGAGCGCAATGGCGGTCCAAAGGGTTTTATCCGGCTTGATGGCGATCACCTCTTGGAGCGTCACGGAATGCCAGTTGCCATCGCTGCCTTGGGTGGCGTCCAGGTCTATATCCACCACGCCGGCCGGGTTGGCGCTCTGTGGCGTTTGCGGATTGCCGCCGACGTCGTAGGTTTGCAGGGTGATTGAAGGGTCACCGGCGATCACCACGCCGCTGGAGCCATCGCCGGCGGCCACGTGATGCTGAGTGTATTGCGGTGCTCCTTCGCCGCCGTCCTCAAACCCTTCTTGCTGGGGATACTGGATCACGGGCGTGGACGGCGATGGTCCGAAAAAAAACACGCTGATATAGTTGCGCGTGCTGGCGCGCATCATTTGCGCGATGTTTTGCGCGCTGAGCGATTTGTTGGGGCCCACCTGCAGCTCGTAGTGTATGCCGCCAGTCCGCACGTTGAAGGTGATGCTTTGGACGAGCGCAGCCATGGTGGCCCAATCCGCCACGCCGTCGGCGACGTTCAGGTTTTGTCCCATGACCTGGTCGCCGGTGTACACGTCCTCAAACACTGGAATCATGCCTTCCCATTGCCGGGCGTTGAGATTGTTAAAAACGGTCTGGGCCAGGCCGGCGAATGCGTCCGGCTCGCCGTTGGATGTCCACGTGGTCACCGTGAGATTCGCGCCGTCGGGGAAGTTCAGATCCGTCGCTTGGAACGTTTTGCGCTTGGTGTGATTGGCCACATCACTCGACGGTTGGTTGCCGTTTTGCTTTTTGGAATAATTGAACTGGCCCATCACCACGTCCCTTTGTACTTGTCCACCCATCCAGGGAGCCCATCCGCCACCAATGATCATGTTGGGGAGATTCGTCTGGCGCGAGCGCGCGGTGCCGGGGGTAAATTTCAGGCCGGCGAAGTCATTTGCGGCGTTGGGATTCTCGTCCGGATCCATTTCGGGAAAACGGAGCAGCCACCAGGCCAGGTCGTCGGGATCCACGGTGTCGGTCTGGATGAATTTCTTTTGGGTGGTGCCATTGATGGCGCGGATCGGGACGGTGGTGATGAGGCCCTTCAAATTATCTGCCGGCAGCGGATTGGGATACATCTGCTGCACGTTGATAACCCCGCTGACGCCGGCAACGCTCACCGGCTCCTGAAAGTTGATCAGCACATAGGGCACGCGCCGGTCAAACATCTCTTTGAGCTTGAACCCGGTGGCCGCTCCGGCTGCACCGGCTACCGGCGCAGCGCCCACTGTCACCGTGCGTGCGCCCAAGGCGCTGCGCTGTTGGCAATGGAACGCTGGCGGATCCTGTGTATGGTCAAACCACACCACGGCGTCCACCGCCTCGATCTGGCGGCGAATGGCTTCCGCGCAGGTGATGTTCATCACGTCGGCCGGAAGGACGGGGATGTTGATGATGTCGGCCAGCTTGTATTGGAGGTACGCGCCGTTGGCGATCGCGTACTCGAGAATGTCTTTGAGCTGCTGCTGGCTGTTCCAGTATTGCACGCCGTAGCTGACGACCGGGAACAGAAATTCCGCGGTGGACGTGAATGCCGGCACCATGGGCATATTCAAAGTGAAGTGCGTCCAATACGAATTGACCCATATTGGCGCGTTGTTCACCACCCCGGTCAGGATGGGGATATTAAGCTGATAGACCAGGTTTTCGAGAAACCACCATGGGCCTTCCACTTTGACTTGGCCGTTGTTTTTGTTGGGCATGCCTTCACGGTCCAGATCTTCTGTGACGTAGCCGGTGAAAAAGGGTTTGCCATCCAGCGCGACTTTCAGAATGGAGCGATAGACAAATGGGATCGGTGCCAGCGCATCCCCCACGAGCGAGAGATTCAGCTCGTCCGGGGTCTGGCTTTTCAGCGCGCCGCTGAATTGATCGTTGATACCCCAAGCGGCAAAGGATTTCGTTTGCGCGGCGCCATAGGCCAGAGCGGCAGCGTTCCATGGCTTGTAGGTGAGTTGGGCGGCAGGCATGCGGGAATTTTACGGTTTGGCGGTGTTCATTCGCGCGATGATGCTGGCGTAGTCCGCCTCGAGCTGCTGAATGCGCGAGGCGTGGTTGCCGGCAATGTAGTTGTGTCCGCGCATGATATTGGTCAGACGCTCCCCATTCTCGCCCATCGTGGTGAGTAGTTCGTTCAGCGCGCGAATGTTTTCCTGATCCTGTTTGAGGCGGTCATGCAGTTTGATGTTGGCTTCGTCCTGCGCCGTGCCAAGACCAGCCTGCTTGTTCGCGACGGATTGCCGGTAGTCGCGTTCGATTTTGTCCGGGGTAAATCCCGCCTTCCGGAGCGTCTCGATATCATCCTGCGCGGTGACGCCGCCTTCAATTTCCTGATTGGCGGTCTCGCCCTTTTTGCGACGGGCGGCAATGTCGTTGGCTGCGTCCGCCGCGGCCTTGTCCGCGGCCGTCTGCTCGTCGGCGCCGGCGCCGATGGCGGCCGTGGCCTGGGCTTGGGCGATTTCGCCGGGCAGAGTATTGATTCGCGCTTTATTTTTTTCTGCGTTGCGGCGGGCCTCGTCGCGGGCGGCGTCGGCTGCGGCCTTGTCATTCTCGGCTGCCGGCGTCTGCGCCTCGATGCTTTTTTGAGCAGCCTGCTGATTGGCATAGACCCCTTCCATGCGCCTGAGGGCGCGATGCGCCTGTTCGAGCACCTTGTCGGAAACGCCCATCTGATCCAGTTTATCTATGACCTCCTGCTGCTCGGTCAAATCGCCGACGGTGAGGAGTCCACCCTGACCGGAACCGGCAGCCGCACCGGGGGCATTGGCCTCGCGCAGATTTTTTAGAGTGGTCTCGCGGCGCTCGGCGGTGGCATCGGCGGCTTTGGCCCGTTTCTCCGCCGCCTCCGCAGCCTGCTCAAGCCCCTTTTGCGCGGCCTTGGCCTCGTCCAATTGCTTTTGCAGCTCCGCTGCCGTGAAGTTGCCCTTGGCCTGCTGAATCTGCGCCTGCGTGCGCGCCTCGGCCGCGGCCACGTCGGCCTCGATCTGGCTGGGATTCTTGTGGCCGGCTTCCATGGCGCGGATTCGCGCCACTTCCAATTTGCCGGCGGATTCGATCTCGCGCACGTCGGCATCGAGCTGCGCCTTGTCCAGCGCCTCGATACGCTTGATCATCACGCCGGTCTGATCCTGTTGACCGGCCGTATTCAACTCCGTCAGATATTTGGCGAGCGATTTGGTGGCCTCATCCCAGGCATCTTGCACGGCTTTGATTCCGCCATCCAGAGGCTGCGCGGCCTTGGCGGCCGCGTCGTCCAGCGATTTGTTGTAATTATCAACCGCTTCCTTGACCTTGACAATCAACCCCACCAGGATGCCCACACCGCCCAGCGCGGTGGGATTGAAGGCTTCTCGCAGCGCCTGGCCGCAGCCGGGCAGCACCTTGTTCAGCTCGCCAGTGATGCGGTGCATCTCGCGGGCTTCGCCGGAAAATAGCTTGGCGCCTTCCGCGGAGTTTTTCACCTCCTCGTTGTATTTCTTCATGATCTCGTCGGCTTTGCCTTCACCCACTTCTTGAGTGAGGATGCGGACGAGGACGTCTAGGCTTCGATCGGGCATTGGGGAGGTTGAGGGTTGGAGGTTGAGGGTTGAGGCTTATTGGTAAACAAAACCGGCCGGATAGCACCCCAGCGCGTTGAAGGATGAAGGATAAATCAGCGTGCTGGACGATCCGTAGTAATCGCCCGCCAGGGTCGCGCAGCCATTGGTCGTGACGGTCCAGTTGTTTATGAACTGATCCGCATTTTCCTGAGATACCACCATGTTCGTGGTGTGCGCCGACAACACCACCGGAGTGATGGCAATGACCATCGTGACGTTGGCGGTTGGATTCGTTGCGGTGATGGTGTTGCTCGCGAGCAAGGTCCCCGCCAAATTATACAAACCGACGGAATGTGCCTGGGTGTTTCCCGACGCGGTGTATCTCGTCAGCGCAGACACGGTGATGTTGGTTGCGCCGACGATGAACTGGTTTCCGAGCGAAAAGCTGCCACTGTTCATGCTTCCACTGCCCCAAGTCAGCGGCCAGAAGTTTGTCCCAACGGCCCCACTGCCACCGCTGGCCGCCGGCGGGTATTGGGCCAGTAGCGCCGCCGGGAAGATCCCCTGGGCGAGCGCATAGCCGGATGGCACCAAGATTAACAGGGCGGCGAGGATGGAAATGGCGGTATTCATGGTCAATCAAAATAGTTGGTGGCGCCGGGCGGAGCATCCACCCAAATGTATATCATCTTCCCCGCGGGCACGCTGAGCACGTTGGTGCTGGATTTCTCGGCGTACCCCGCGGCCGTGATGTACAGGTTAGTGGCTGTGGCGCAGGCATTGCTCACCGCCAGGGTCGCGCTGTTTAAGCCCATTGGAATGAAATTGGTCAAGGCCGCGCAGTTGGTCATCACGTACAGCCATCGTCCGCCGTTCAGCGGCAGTGCGAAGTTGGTCAGGTTGCCGGTGATCTGGTTGTATGCGCTGGCGAGATTGGTGGCGGCATAATTGGTCAACCCCGCTCCGTTGCCGTTTTGCACCGCTGCCAAAAGCCCCGGCAGCGCGTTGGTTGGCAGCGTGCCGCTCGTAATTTGGGATGCATTCAAGTTGCCGATGCTCGAGCCGTTACCGCTGGCAATGCCATTCCAGGACAGATTTCCGTTTGCGAATATCGGACCAAGGTTGGTTTGACCGCCGGAAACAACGAGATTCCCCAAGATGCTCCCACCCTGCATACTGAGGTTTGGAACGGCAGCTAAGCTGGTGGAAAACGCGGCAACCGTTTGCGGCCATTGGTTTTCATGATTTCCGTCGGCGGTCATCCAATTCGGAGTGCCGTTTACCGCCCAATAACCCGAATTGAGGCTGCTTTCCGTGGTCGCCGCCACGTCCAGATAGCCAGCCACACCGGGCACCAGTCCGTTGCGCAAGTTCGTGTTGTACTTAATCCTCAATGCGTCTCCGCCGGAGTAGGTTTTTGTCTGATTTGCCAGCGTGCTCCAATTGTCGGATGATGTGGTCCAAGGAGAGATCGTCTCCACAATCACCGCTTTGTTGGTCAAATAGTTGGCTATCCAGTTGGCCATAGGCGCGGTCACATCGCCACCGCTATTGACTCCCAAATCTGTAATGACCGTGTCAGCGTAAACTTGAAATTTGAGCCTTTGCGGTGATCCTTCTGCGCTCGTAAATGTTTCGCCCGGAAAAGACACATTGCAAACGCCATACGTCGGTTCCAACAGATTGTTGATACCGTAGAATGGGGAAGCGCCAGTATAGGGATCATTGAACCCGAAATCGCGGGAGTCGCCAAAAACGAGAATGCTGCGCTTGTTGCTCGGAGCCACAATCGCAATCGGACCAATGCCGTCAATGCTGTTGTTGTTTCCAAAGTTGCTGTTGACGGTCATGGTCAGGTCCGAGACGTTCGCACCATACATGACCTGATCATAATTTGGATTTGCGTGCGCTCCGTAGATGAAACCAACATTGGTGGTATAGGTGCGAATCCAATACATCGCCCCCTGCGGCACGTTTGAGACCAGTGTTATTGGGTCGCACCAAATGGTGGCTCCGCTGGCGTTGGTCCCAAATTGCTGGCCATTGAAACTAATTCGCGTGTAAACATTGGAGGGGTATTCCAATGCCGCGTCCAAAATCATCGCCCAGCCAGGTGCCACATCTTGCGGTTCGGCATAATTGGCCCAAGCGCAAATGATATTGTTCGTCAACGGGACCGATGCCACGTAGGCTGTTCTAGCCATCACCGTTTGAAATCCAGCGCCGCTGATTGCGGTCCCCCCAAGCCGCCCGGAACCGGATACGAATCCGAGCTTGTAGCTATTCGTTACCACGCCCGCCGGCAGTTGCGCGGCAGGCAGCGTGCCGGCCACCTGCCCAATGTTTAACCGGCCAAAAAAAGTATTGCTGTTCGCACTGTTTTGGGCAATGAGCGCAGCCTGGTTGCTATTCACCAATCCGAATCGTTTCAGCGTCGTGAGGGACAATATCGGGTTGGTCAGATATTGGCCATTGCCATAAAATCCATAGTTTTGAGCGGCTGAAATCCAGCCGTTATCCACGGTGAACCCGCCGGGATTCCAGTGCAGCGTCTCGCCGCCGTCGGCGTAAAGTTGGAGAAAATCTGAATTGCCGATGGCAGGGACTCCCGCGATGTTCAATACACTGTTATTGGTTCCGCCGAAATTAACGCCCGCAATCGTCGCTACGCCAGGCTGGCCGTTCGTCAAAATGTTGGACGGAACAGTGCCACCGCCGCCGAGCTGCGACATCGGCAAATTGTTCGTTAGGATTGTCCCCACAATCGCGGTTGCCTGCACGTTCGTTATCAGCGACGCATCCCGGATTCCGCCCGGCCCTTCGGCCAGCGCGTTGGTGGCAGAACCGCCGCCGCCGCTGGGCCAATTGGTCTGCGTGACGCCGCCCAGCGTCACGCTGGAAAAAGTGACCACCCCGGAGACCGTGAGGCTGCCCACGCTCAGATTGGTCGGCGTGATCAGCGTGCCGTTGGTGGGATTGAAGAGCACGGCAGGGTAAGCGAACAAGGCTGAAGGTTGAAGGCTGAAGGCTAAAGTCAGCAGGGCGCCGAAGCGGGCAAAGGTTTTCATAAATCGTAGGTCGTATATCGCGAACGGTAAATCACTGGGAAAATTGTCTGGTTGGACTCGGTTCAAAAATGGTGGCGTCGGTGATGATGTCGGCCTGGCTGGCGCCGGCGCCGCTGCCGGTCACCGTGAGGCTGACGTGAAAATCCTGCGCGGATGTAAAATCACCGCTGGGCAGTGATTTACTACCGACTTGGGCGAAGACGGCCGTGGCCACCGCCGAACCCACCGCCGAGACGTTATAACGATACGTGGTGGCGGACGTGCGGATGATTTCGGCGCGGATGGACCATGCGCCGGCACCGGTATTGGCGAGGGAGCCAGTGTCGAAAAAGTTGTCCCCGGCAAAGTAAAGCCGAATTTCCTTGGTGGACGAACCGGTCGCCAGCGTGATGCCTACGGTGCGCACCAGCATATCGCCGTTGGTGGCGAGGGTGTTGGCTGGCACCATGAAGGCGTTGGTGCTGTCCTCGCTGGTGTTCACGTTGGCGGCGTCGGCAAAGAAATTGGTCGCGAGCCCGATGGACTGTAGCGGCCAGGTGCCGGTGTAAGTGGTTTCGGGTTGGACCAGCTTGACATAGCCATTGGCAGATTCAGTGATGCCGGCCACGCCGCCGCTACCGCGCAGGATGTTTGCGCCGGTGTTGCCGGCATCGTCCAGTTCCAGGCGCGCGGCACCGTTGTTATCTCGGAAGATGAGATTGTGGCTCGTGTCCGCGGTGAAGAAATTGTTGCCGTTCTCGAATTGCATGGTCAAGTTGCCGCTCTCGTCCGCCTCGAATCGCGTCTGGGTGTCCGGCGTGCGCAACAGGATGTTGTTGCCAATGAGATAGGAGAGTCCGCCGCCGGCGACTAGCAGGGAGAGGACATTGGATGCGGAGTCGAGATTGTTGGTGCCGGCGGCGAGGCCGGCGGCGATGACCGCGGCCAGATTATTACTGGCGGTGTTCAGATTATTCGTGCCGGCGGCGAGGCCGGCTCCGATGACGACCGCAAGGACATTGCTGGCGCCGTTCAGATTGTTCGTGGCATTCGCCGCCAAGCCGATCGCAAACGACTGCGCGGCCGCGTTGACCTGGTTGGCATAATTGGTGCCGTTGGCGCCCAAAACGTAGGCAAGATTGCTGACGGCCAGCGTGTTGTTCGTGGCTGCCGCGCCGATGCGATAAGCCAAATTCGTGGATCCCAGCCCAACGAACAGTGTAAAGTTGGTGCCGTTGGTGCCGAGCGTGCCGAACTGCATGGTGGTGTAATTGCTCAGTGAAAGGTAGTTGCTGCCGAGCTGCAGCGTATTGGCAGCGGGCACGCCATCCACATAAAAGATCCCGTTGGTATAAGCAAAGCCGCCGTTGGTGTCAGCCACGCTGAAACCACTGCTGCTGCATACGGTGATGAACTGACCGGCCTGCAGCCAGTAGCCGCCGGCGGAGTAGCAGTGTCCGGTGATGATGCCGTTGGTGGTTTTGAGCAGCAGGTCATTGGTGAATGCTCCCACTTGGCCACTCGGGATCTGAACCGGCCAGGTGAAGTTGCCGTTGGTGTCCGTGGTCGCAGTCCATTGGACTTGGGGAAAGGCTGAAGGCTGAAAGCTGAAGGCTAAAGCCAGACAGAGTATTTGAAGAATTCGAGGAGTGTTCATGTTTTGTTTTAGCCTTTAGCGTTTAGCCTTTAGCCTTCGCTTCAGTTGTGTCCCGCTTGGTTGATGTCCACGCTCCAAAAGCCCTGGGCGAGGACCACAGTCAGATCGCGGTACAAGGCATCGGAGCAGAGCAGCGAGTACTTGGCCTGGCCGGGGCCGTTGTATGGCGCGCCGATCTGGAACGTCCATCCACCTGCAGGCGTCTGCACCAAAGATACGTCACGCGTGTTGCCGTCCGCACAGACGAAACTCATCTTACTGCCGATCGGCACGGAGACCGCCAGATTGGGATTGGCCACCGGGATTCCCGAGTCCACCACGTTGATGGCGTAGTATGCCAAGGGGATGAAATCGCCGGCCGCCCGCGGCGGCGTGGCGGCGGCCGCGGCGGCGGCCGTGAGCACGCCATAGACGCACAGCCAGAATTGTCCCTGACTGCCGCTGCCGGGCTGCAGCACGTTCTGCGCGGCGGGGATGCAGACTTGGATATGCTCATTCGTGCCGGCCTGCCATTGCGCCGTCGTGCAGGCCATGAAATTCGCCGCCGGGATAGACTGCGCCACAAAGGGCGTGTTCGCGTGCGGATTTCCGTTCCATTCAATCTTGAAATTGATCGCGCTGTAAACGGACAAATCGCAGATGGTGGCGTCCGCGAGCGGTCCGTTGCTGAATATGAAATCAAATTCCAGCGCGGCGCCGGTGGCCACGGCTGGCACATTGCCCGAGAGGACGTCAGCCACGGTGGCGGCGGGAGTGGCCACGTTGATGGGCAGCCGGAAATATTGGGCGAGAAGCTGATTCATGGAATGGTGGGCGCTTGGGATGAGTATGGGCCGGCCTGCACGTCGTACTGGAAAATGGTGGTCTGGCCATCCCACGTCAGGCAGTCAATTTTTGTGAAGCGGCAATTCGTCAGGTAGCGGATGGTGCCGCTGTTGTCCCACTCCTCAAGGAATCCCAGCGAAATACCGATGTTGTTGGCGATGCTGCCCGGATGGTCCGCTTTGAATTGACGGGCAGCGGCTACCATACCGTGATCGCGCTCCACCCGCCAGCTCTTGATGTTGCTGCGGTTCTCGTGGTTCACCTGCACCGCATAGGCCGCCCCGAACGATGGCACAGACTCGCCGCCAGGCGAAAGCGTGGGACGCTCGCCGCTGATCTTGTCGCCGGCCATGTCATCGCCCAAGGTGAGCGGAGCCGAACCGTCGCCGCCGTGCCAGATGTATTTGACGGAGGCCATGATTCAAGTTCGGAGTGCGGAATTCGGAGCGCGGAGTGAACGTCCCATTTCCGCCAGCACGAGTGCGATGTGTATTCGCATATCGAGCTTTTCCTTGAGCCGGTTCACCGGGTGGATGCAATATGGCACCCAGGGCTTGCAGTGCAGTTTACGCGGCGCCGGCCGCAGCGTGGCATTCTCCGACAGCTCGCGGACCAGGGCGAGCGTGGTCTCCTCGGGGAGCGCACGCGCCTCGCGTGCTGTTTCCGCCGCCTCGGCGGAAACGCCTGCGGGCGCCTCCGCCCGAGTCCCCCGGAGGAAACATTTCTCCGCCATGTTCGCCGCTTCGTTCATTTCAGGTTTCAGGTCGCAGCTTTTAGGTCTCAGAAGAACGTCACCGTGTTGCTGCCGAGACTGTTCGAGAAGGTGCCCCACATGGCATCCACGGGCGCGGCGGAGACTGGTGGGAAAACGTACGTCCACGCAAAATTATTGGTGGCATACCCGTAGGTGGCGAAAACCCACGCCGCGGTAAAATTCGTCGTGATGGTCGCGAATTGCGTGAGGTTTGTGCCGCTGGCCCCCTGCGGTTGGCGGCCATAGGAGAGGATGATCGTCTCATTCGTCGTCACATTCAGAACTTGGGCGGCGTGCGACTGGAGGTTGATGGTCTCGGTGGCTGTGACGGGCGTGAACGATTGTTGGACCGGACAGGAGAGCGAACTATTGGTGATGTTCACAGCGCCCACGATGATTTGGGAAAAGGCTGAAACGCTGAAAAGCTGAAACGCCGAAATAAGGGATACCAGCAGCAACGCTGCAACGGTGCTGCTAGGCTTGGGCAGCGTGGCGGCCTCGCGCTTGAGACTGCCGAGCATATCGAGCGCGTGGCCGACGCGGGCCTTGAAGGCTAAAGCGCTGGGGCAGTGGGCGAGCTCTTGCTCGAGCACGTCAGCGTTTTCGGCGCAGCCTTTGAGCTGGCCTTCCAGTTCTTGAATTTTTTCGTTCGTCATATTTTTGCTTTGGTTATTGGTTAATGTTTTTTATCCGTGTAATCCGTGTAATCCGTGGTTAAAAAAATCACGCAAACACGAGCCGCGTTCCCGGCTGTGACTGCGCAGTGACAAATTGGAATTCGCCGTGCCGGTTCTGTTTGTTGTCGAACACAAATTTTCCAGTGCGGGGCGCGCAGCTCTTTTGCGTGATTGTCGCGGCGCTGCCGGCGATGACCAGGTCGGCGGAATTGGCGCTGCGCCGGCTGCCGAGTCCGCCGCCCGCACCGTCCATGGCCAGCGCGGCCTTGAGCTGCGCCGTGGTGGGCTGCTGCGGCAGGAACGAGGTCATGGCGCGATAGCCGTTGATCCTCTGGTCCACCGTCACATTTCCCTGCTTCACCGGATCCAACTTTTGTTCATGCGCCAGCTTGAACCCGGCTTCGCTGAACATGTTGGTGAAGCCCGCATTCGCGCCCCATGCTGCGGTAAACATTTCCTCCTCGTGCGTAGCCGGATAATCCGCCTGGCTCCATGCGGTGGTGTTTGGCACATAGAACGCATTGGCATCCGTGAGCGCGCTGCCCTGACCGATGAACGCGGTCCAGGTGGCCTGCTCGTAAAGCGACAGGCCCAGTCCCATGTTCACGCCGGGCATTTTGCTGAGAATGCAGCGAGTGAAATCGAAGCCATTTGAATCAGATCCGATCACGCTGACGGTCCGGTTTACCGCACCGATTAGCCGGGCACCGGTGGCCAGAAAGCTGTGGAGCGTGGCCGGCAACAGCACACCGCGATAATTGGCGTTCCACACCGCCATGGGCGTGCCGGTGATCTCATAGACCAAATCCACGAGGTCGTCGTCAATCTCGCCTGCCACACTCGATGGAATGGCGCGCCAGGTGGGCTTGGGCGTGATGATGACCTCCTTCTCGAAATAGATGGAGACGCCGCCATCCACGATCTTGCAGGGACCGCCGATGGTGATTTGGTCGAGGGCAATGTTTGGCATAATTATTTATTGGATTGTTTGATCGTTGGTTTGGCTGGGCAATTGCGCGGCGCCGCTGAAGGCATTCGGCCAGGCGGCGGAAAGGATGATCGTGCCGCTGGCCACGGCAAAGGGCGCGACATATTTCACCGCGGCGGTCTCGCCGGGCAGGCTGCCATTGTTCGCCGGCGCCGGCGTGCTGAAACCGTCGGTGGTGTACCAAATGTCCGAGCCATCGGTAACCGTGAGTGTCACGTTGCGGTATTGGTCCACCGCCATCTGCGGCATGGCGCACCGGGCCGGCTGCTGGCGCGTCTGCCGCAGCACGCACACGGCGCGCAGCCCCACGATGCCCGCCTCGGCAAAGCGCGTGTCTGGCACCAAGGCGCGTTCTTGCGGCACCAGGCCGCTGGATCGCCACAGGCGCCAGTTCCACATGAAATCAATCAGCGCATCCGCCCAATCATCGGCGGCGCGCATCGTGCCGCCGGCAAAGCCCGCGGCGGCCGGTGTGAAATTGCGGTTGGGCTCCTCGTAGATGCCAATGCTATACTCGCGCTCGCGCTGCAGCGAGTTTGGCTTGGGAAACATCAGCGTAGGAATCTGGATGATGCCGCCGACGCCCACCTGGCCATTCGCCGCCGGTAACTGCCAAACCGCATCCTGCTGCACCTGCTGCGCCAGCATCTCGCGGCCCAGCACCCAATTGACGCCAGCGAACAACGCCGAGCTTTGCAGCCCGCGCAGCAGTGCGTATTGGATGGCAATTTGATCGTTCACAAAAACAAAATCTGAAAAGCTGAAAAGCTGAAAAGCTGAAACCGGATTGTGGTGGACGATGTTTTCATTTCAGCATTTTAGTTTTTCAGCTTTTCAGCGTTTGGGGTTCAAGGCTGCGGGAAATCGCCGCCATGGCCACTTCCTGAAATTCATCGTTGACTGGCACCACCTCCAGATTCGGCTGGAACGTCACGGAGTGCGCAAAGGCAAACAGCTTTTTCAAATGCTGCTTCACTTCATCCGGAGTTTTCTGCCCCTGGACCAGACCAAATTCGTAGGGCGATTTTCCGTAGCTCTCCGGAGCGATGCCAAAACACAGCACCTTGGCCTTTACTGGTGTCACCGTGCCCCCTTCGTACCGCAGGCGCAGTCCCTGTTTATTGGCGGTGAGCTGAACCGTGCCTTCGCCTGCAAACGCCTGCACGCTCTCGGCCGATTCCTCTCCAAAGCCCGTCGGCGGGAACGCGGCGAACTTGCCCGGCAGCCGGGGATATTTTTTCAGGCGATCGCGCCAGAACGCCCGGAGCGGATCCCGGCAGATCATCGCCAGCTTGCGCGGCTGCGTGCTGCTCATCAGCTCGGCAACGGCCGGGGTGGCGTTGTCGGCGGTGATGGAGATTTGGGCGCTTAATGACATGATGCGTATTGCGTGATGCGTGAGGGGCGGCGACAGCTTGTCGCCGCCTGGCTCATTCCGTATCTGTGTTCATCTGTGTTCATCTGTGGCTAAGAAGGAATTTCAAACAGTTTCGCGAAATCAATCTTCGCCGACTCGGGCCGGTCGCCGTCCTGCAGCAACCCGAGCTGCACGCACTCATTGTAGGGCACGCCATCGGTGCCAAAGCCGCTGTTGAAGGCAAACGGATAATACGCATTGCCCAGCGTGTCGTCGCGCAGGCTGCCCAGCAGCGCCCAGATGCCCGAGCTTTTCAGCGCCACCCCGCGGCCGCCCTGGTCATCGCCTTCCCACTCCAGCCAGTCATCATCACCGCACGCTTCGCCGGCCTCGGCCCAGCGCGAGGGCCAATCATCGTCCGGTACCGGAATCAAGCCGCCCTTGCCGCCCTTGTAGCCGCGGGGCACGTCGCGCTCATAGAGCCGGTGAAATTCCCAGGCCGGATATTCATCAATATCCGTCTGGTCGCTGACGAAATGACCGGCGCCGCGCATCACGCGCTGCGCCACGTCAATCTTAAACCCGATGTTCATCTCCGCCGCCAGCGCCCGGCCGCCCTCGAACTGGGTGAGCAGCTTGGTGATCTCGCCCGTCAGACTGTTCGTGGTCTCGCCCGTCGTTACGCCTTGGGCCAGGTTGCGCTCGCGAAATTCTTGAATCGGGTGGATAATGGACTTCAGTCCGTCCAGCATCTTCTGGCACAGCTCGTCCTTGGTGCGCTGGTCCACCGCCTCGCCAAACGCCGCCATCTGCTTGCGCAGCGACCGCTCGTACGCCAGCGGCACGCTCATGCCCCCGCGCTTCAATCGCTCCAAAGCTTGTTGCAGTTCATCCATATCAGTCGTTACGGGCGCCGGTGCCAAGGCTAAAGGCTGAAGGCTGAAGGCTGAAACAAGATGGAGGGTTGAGATTCATTTTTACTTTAGCATTTAGCCTTTAGCCTTCAGCCTTCGCTTAATCATCCGCTGGCGCATTCGGATTGGCATACGGCATTCCGGGCGGCGTGGGTTGAAATTGCACGCTAGGCGACGGCGTGGGCTGCGTGCGTAAAATTAATTTGTTGTTGCTGTTCCAGTTGGCATTGCTCGCGGCGGTACCGGACGGATCCTCAATGGCGCCGGCGGTGCGCTGGGCGATCTTTTCCAGCATCGCCTCGGCCTTGTTGGCCATGTCGCGCCGGCCATCGGTCATCATGCTCTTGAGCTGCGCAAAATCCGTAAGAAACAGCCATAGGCAGCGCGACGTGATATGCCCGCGCAACTGGTCCGGCACGGAGCCATCGTTTTTTACGTTGTAGCCGGCGGCGGTCATGGCGGCGATGAACTCGGCCACGGTGTCGGTGAGGCGCGTCTGCAAACCCGTGGTGGCGCCCTGGATCGCATTGAGCACCGACACCTCGACGGGCGTGAGCTTGCAGTCGCTGGTTGAAATCGTGCGCCAGGCCATAAAACAAAGGCTAAGGGATAAACGCTGAAGGCTGAAGGGGGGCTAAAACGCCGCAAAATGCTCGGGTGGAGTTCATGCTTTGTTTCAGCCTTTAGCCTTCAGCCTTCAGCCTTGGTTTTCAGTTCCCTCCGCTCAGGCTAATGGGTTGAATTTTCTTGCCCAGCCAGGCGCTGGCATTCCAGACCATGCCGGTGCCCAGGTTGTTGCTGATCATGTTAAAGCCCACAAAATCCGCGGGCTTTTCAAACCATTCATCAAAGTTCGTGATGAATGTGAAGCAGATGTTGGAGCCGGTTGGCACTGGCACGGCGATGGTGAAGTTAGCCTGGGGAACGGTTTCCCAATCGCTATACTGCACCGTATTGTTTCCGCCGTTGGTGATGACCGTATAGGCCGGCGGCGTGCCGGCCGTGATGGCGCGGATCGGCTGGAACCAGATGGTGCCGTTGTTCGTCGTCCATGCCACCCCCGTGAACTTAAACCCATTATAGGTGTAGTTGCGCACCTCAATGCCCCTGCCCGTTTGTTGACCGGGATAAAACCCGCCGTTGGTCGAAACAACGGAGCCGTTGGTGAAGTACGTGACCGGGATCGGGTTGGTGCTGATCGAGTTCGTGGGGAAGCTCGAGATCGTGGCCGTGCCGGCGCCGATGACGTTCGTGATGTTGAAGCTGTCCGCGGCCTGCGCGGCAAACCCGAACAGGAGCGATGCCATCATCAACATGGCGGCCAAGGCCGCGCCTTTGACCTTGGCGGCGGCCGATTTGGCCTCCGGAGCGGCCTTCAGTTCCGTTGGCGCGGTTTTGAGTTCCGGGGCAGCCTTTACACCCACTTCCGCGGCGCAATTGGAATTGGTGGCCGTCAGGTGCAGGTGCAAGTTCTGGTGCTGGTCCTCGGTGACCTCGGTGGTGTCCGCGATGCACGCTTGGAGCTGCTTGACCAACTCGGGGAGCGACGTGGTGACTTTGCCGCCGGCGTCCCGCGTCTCGCGCGGCTTGTAGCCGAGCGTGCGGATGGCCGTGCGCAAATGGGAATCCACGCTGTGCAAACGGTCGCCGGTGACGACGCCGTTGGTTTTGTCCAGGCTGCCGGCGATGCCGTCAACCAGTTCCTCAATGGTGAGGACTTTGGCCGGAGCGCCGGCCTCGTTGTTCTTTTTGATCGTGATCATGTTCGTAAAAATTGCTGGTTAATATTGTTGGTTGATTTGCAGTGGGGCCTTTGGTTTCCCATTGGCCCCACCGCAAGGTGGCTATTGCGTCGTGCCGCAGAGGCCGCCGCGTTTGTCGCCGACGGCGGCGCCGAGCTGGACTTCCGGACGCCATTCGGCGTAGTTGCCCACCAGATCCACGCGCTGCACCAGGGCCACACTGATCTTCGTGTCGGGCTCGGTGACGGTGGTGATGCTGCCGGGAATGAGCGCGTTGACCGCGTTCGAGAAATCCATCGGCAACCGGCTCTTGACCATTACGCCCGCCTTGTGGAACGGGAAAAATGCCAGGTTGTTGGTCACCGGCAGATAGGGCGCTTCGTATGGGAAGAACCCGGACAAACCCTCGGGCAGCTTCTGCTGCGTGAGGATGGGATCGCCCTTGCTGGCGGCGAAGAACCATTCCAGGCGCGGGTCGCTGCGCAGCTTGGCGTAATACTGAGTGTTGAGCAGGATGCTCCGGTTGCCGCGGGGCACCTTGTTCTGCGTCATGATCGCCGACAGCTTGTCGAGATCCGTCATGCTGAAGTCGGCCAAACCCTTGGCATACGTCGCGTAGGCAATCGGCACCGCCTGCACGCCGTTCTGGTCCGGCGCCGTCACCGCGTTATAGGCGTTGAAATTGCCGGGCGTGAGGAGCACCGTCACCATGCCCGTGAAATACGAGGCAATGGCCTTGATGCCCGCGGGCGCAATTTCATCGAACAGCCGGCGCTGCGTGCTGGACAGCGTGGCCTGGCCGATCACAATTGGAACCGCGATGTAGGCGGACAGCGTCAAAGGCGCATCCACGGTGCTGGCCGGCGCAGAGACCACGAAGCCGATCGGGCGGCCGTTGACGTCCAGGCCCGCGTTGTAGAGCAACACGGCCGGGATGTTCACCACGCGGGTTTGCTCCGTTTGCTGGTAGAGCCCAGGCGTGTCCGAGAAATCCGTGGTCATGGCCATCAGCTCGGGATAATCGTACGCGAACAGCGGCAGCGTGCGCTGAAGCACCAGCGTGCCGTTGAGCGTCTGGAACTGATTATTCGGGTCCGCATAATCCGCGGCTTCAAACGCCCGGCGGTTGAACTGCATGGCCTGGGCATCCAACCCCACGCACTTGGCTAGTTCGTGCGACGGAATGTCCGACCATTCATTTTCGGTGGGCTTGAGGCTTTTCTTATAGAGCTTGCCGGCCATGAGGGCGAACTTGCCCTTCTCCTCATAGGCCGCTTCCATCTGCGCCTTGCTCATGTTCGGCGTGATGCGAATGGCCGCGTTGCGCTTGGTCAGTTCGAGCATCTGCTTCATTTCCACCGGCACGCTGAAGCCGAACTCGATGTCCGAACGGCCGGCGTTGAGTTCGACGGCATTCGCGCCCGGCGTCACCCGGCGGGCGCCGGCGCCCCCCTTGCGGACGATGAGCGGGATCAGCGTGGGATCCTTCTCGAACTTCTCCTGCCAGGACGCCTGCAGTTCCTTGTCGAGCGCCGGAATCTGCTGGATCTCGATCATGTCGTGGACCGCGGCAGTGGCCCGGGCCTTGACCTGCTTCTGGGTTTCCGCCGTGAATTCCGCGATTTTGGCCTGCGACTTGGCCAGTTCGATCTTGGTGTTGTTTTCGCGCAACTCAGCCTGGGCGGCTTCGAGTTGGGCCTTGGCGACCGCCGTGTCCTGCGCTTGCAGTTCGGTGATCTTCTGCTCCAATTGGGTATTGCGGGCTTGGAGCGCTTCCGCATCTAACGGTTGTTTTTCCATGTGCTTTTGTGCTCTGTTGTTGGTGTTGCTGGATAACGCTCTAGCCGGCGCGACAGGCGCAGGTAGAGTTTTCGCGTCTTGAGACGCGGAAAGTGATGGGGGGAGCGCACGCGCCTCCGCGTGCTCGCGGTGGGCGCCCTCGCCCGCCGCGCCCCGGCGCGCCTCCGCGCCATTCGGTGCGTCCGCGCTGGCGAACAGCGGCAGATTATCCACGCTGGCCGGACGGTTGGTCAGCGTGCCCATGTTCAAATACTTGCTTGGGTTATCCCGCACGTCCTCGGGACAAACGATCACCGCCGGATTTTCCGGCGAGCCCGGCTGGCCGGCCGGAATCATCCAGCCCGCCTCCAGCGGCAGCGGCACCGGGTCCGCGTTGGTAAAAAACGTGAGACTGAACCCGCGGCACTCCTTGCCCTTGACCGCTTTGAGTCCGGCTTCGCTGGGCTCCGCCGCCTCGAAGATTCCCGGCCGCTCGCCGCCCTGCCAAAAGAATTTCTTCGGCCATGACGACGCCGCTTTCTTCTCGTGAAAGAAACAGTTGAACGCTTTTTGCTGTCCGCTCGTGTTGATGGCTTCCAACTGCGCCTGCAATGCCTTGGCACCCTCCTCATTCACGTTGATGGTGACCGTGCAAGGTTTGCCACCGCACCCGAGTGTCATGGTGCGCACGCCGCCGGCCATGGCCATAAAGCCCTTCTCGAAAACGCTTGGCACATCGGAAACCTGGGCGATTTCCGCCTCAAAGCAGCGCGGAGTGCGGAATGCGGAATGCGGAGTGGCGGCATCCGCGGAGGCCTCCGCCGGCTTGGCGGTTTTCGCCTTTTCGTGCAGTGCAGACGCCTGCTCGTTATGCAGCCAGGCGGCTTTGCCATGTTCGGAAGCGGCCCGGCGATGCGCCTCCGCCAAATCTTTCTTACCCGCAACCGACGCCTTCTCCGCGGCCCGCGTATGCGCGGCCTGCGCGGCTGTGTGGGCATCCGCAGCGGCCTCGTGCGACGCGGCGTCGCCGGCCTTCATGGCGTCCTTGCTTTTACCATTGGCCTCGCCAGATTTTTTCTCCGCTTCCACCGATTCCCCGCTCGTATGCTGATTGCCGTGGAACTCGTGCCCAGGCACATCCCCCGCCTGCACCTCGGATGCCGCTGCGCTGCCGGAATCCTGCACGGGGAGCGCATGCGCCTCGCGTGCCGTGCCAGACGCCTCGCCTGGCACCCCCAGGGCGCCTTCGCCCGTCGCGCCTGGCGCAGCCATCGCCACCGGTTTCGCGCACAGCGGACAATTCAATTCCGTGGTCGCTGCGTCCGCCTTGGGTTCATATTCAATCTCCCCGGCGCACTCCGGGCATTTTGCTTTGAGTTTGGCCATATATTTTAGCGTTTCAGCTTTTCAGTATTTCAGCGTTTGTGGTCACCCCATCCCCGGCGGATGCACCTCGCGTCCGTTAGGCATTGTTTTGGCGGCGATGATGCCGCGGGTTTGCGCCTCGACTTGCTGCTGCGCGATCGCACGGCGCCGCATCACGAGCATTTCGTCATGCGCCAGATCAAGCGTGAAAATAATGGTCTCCAGCGGCACCTGCGCCGCCATGGCCGAGTTGAGGGTCCGGTTCAGGTCCTCGCTGAATTTATCGAGTGCGTTCATGTGGGTTGAGCGTTGCTGGTTGAGGGTTGTGGGTGTCCATTCCCATGCGTGAGACCGGCCACAAAACTTTCCACCAGCGCCGGCGTGAGCGTGTCCACCGCGCCGGTGTCATGCTGCAAGGGTTTAGTCAACGCCGGCCACTGCTCGATGGCACGCTGGAAATAGTGCGTCTGAGCGTCGGCGGGAAGTTCGAGCCCGGCCTTCAGGTATTTGAGGAGCGGGGCAATGGTGTCAGCCAAGGCATCAGCATAGTCCAGCGCGGAATGCGGAGGGCGGAGGGCGGAATCGGCAGAAGAATCGGCGGCTTGCATTTCACCGGGAGGCCTCTCGCCGTTCTCCGCGTTTAGTCGGACGGATTTACCATCCGCCACCGGATTGCCATGGAATTCGTGTCCCGCCACGTCGCCGGCATTCAACTCCTTATCGTCATCACCAGGCTTCGTTTTCCCATTTCCAGTTTTCCCCGGCTTGCTTTGGATGTTGGATGTTGGATGTTGGATGTTGGATGTTCCCCCCACATTGGGTGCAGGTTCCACCAGTCCCCCAATCGTCTCCTCACCCGCCTCCGGCTCCGGTATATTATACTTGGTGCGCAGATACTTGACCCCGATCTTGAGGCCGCCGCCGGCCAGTGTGGTATCGCGCTGCGCTTCATCCAGGCTGCCGTCCTCCTCGCAGGACATTCGCACCAGGGGCAGCTCGCTGTCATTCCCGAGATTTACCAGCAACGTATGCCGGGCAAACTGATTGCGCAGCACCTTGCAAACATGCTTGCAGCCGGCATTGAAACATTGCTCCTTTACGTCGCCTTCCGTTTCCATGCCCGCCTTGCTGCCGCTCGAAGCCCCGCCGTGGCCGCTCCCGGTCATCGTCTGGCGCAGGATCACCTTGCGATATTGCTCGTGACACAGCTTGATCAGGAAACCCTGCGGGCTGCCCTCACCGCTGGCCATGGCCTTCTCAAACGTGAGCGTCACGCCTTCGGGCAGCATGGCCCAGCCGCGGCTGCCCATGTTCTGAAGCATCTCCCGCACAAACGCCTTGTCCGGCTCGGACGTATTGGCGCTGAACGTGGCCGTGCGGAATGGAATCCCAAAAATCTGCGCCAGATCCATGGCATAATCGGCGGAGAAATTCTCGAATACCCACCACGCCGCCAGCGACCTCAGACAGGATGCCGACAGCGCCGTGCCCGCCTTCGCCTTGAAAATGGAGATCAGAAACTTGTTCTTCGGAAAATCCGTCAACATGCTCGGCATGGGCTGTGACGAAATGAAATTCCACACCGGCGGCTCAACCATCGCGGACGAAGAGCGGAGAGCGGAGAGCGAAGATGCCACCGCGTCGGCGCCTTTCCCTCTCCACTCTCCACTCTTCCCTCTCCGGGTCGCTTCCGCGATTTGATCCTGCAACGCCACGCGCAGGCCCAGCCGGCCGTTCATATCCCAGGCGTAGCATACCGGGTGTACCCAAAACGTAGAGCGCGGCGCCACGATCATGCCCACGTCCTCGACTTGGATCCGATTCAACTGGCCGGTGCCATACGTATCATACCAATCCTGCTCCAGGATGCTCTGGTTATGGAACCGCCCGAACAAAATATCCCGCACCGTGTCCTCGATCTCGTTTTCGTCATTCGCGGGATCCGGATTCATGTTGAACATCGCCGCGCTGACAATCTTCTGGTTCCGGATGGCCGTGGGCGTGGGCGGCTGCTCGCCGTTGCGGTACGGTTCCACGATGATCTTGCGCTCCAGCACCCCGTCCACGTATTCCCCGATGCACGCCGCGATCTCGGGGTTGGAATCAATCATCAGGTCGAACAGTTCCCACGCCTGTACGTGGTTGCCCGCCAGCGCCCCGCGCAAGATGCCCTCGACATATTGCGGCGTGATGGCCGCCAGGTACGGCAACAGCCACCGATACGCCGCCTGCGGCCGCAGCACCGCCGCCAGGCTGGGGCTTAGGTTTCCAACCGCGTTGAGGTAACCGAGGTTGGCAGATTTCGGCTGCTCAGCCACAAGCTGAACCGAGTGCGGAGTGGCGAGTGCGGATTGCGGAGTGATTTTGGCCTGCAACCCATTCCGCACTCCGAGTTCCGAATTCCGCACTGGCGGCAGTCCCCCGATCAGCGCGAGGCTGGTTCCCGGTTTGGCATTCTCCCTGGTCAAAATGGTGTTCATACCCTTTTCCCCTCGTTTCTATTGCCTGCCTGCCAAAATTCGGTTTTGGAAAGAGGCGACTCACCAGAATTTTGGCCTGCAATGGCCTGCTGCAGCCCAATGCAGCCATGTTTGGCCCCCCCGGTGCGTATTCGTGCCACCGGCGCTTTTTTTTCGGCAAATCGCAAATTCACGCGCGCCCCCTTCCCGAGACAAATTCCCGCCGTGGTCGCTCCGCCACCGGGTTGTGAAATTGTCGCACCCCCGCGACCATCGCCGGAGCCTGGAGCGACTTCATCGCCGCCACCGCCTCGGGCGTAAATGCGCCGCCGCTGGCGCTGAATAGCGCGTACTCCGCCATCTCGCCGGAAACAAACGTGTCACCATGCTTGCCGTCCGGCTGCGGATCGCATTCGTAGCGGCCGGAACTCTTCACCACCAGCCGGTGATCCTGCTTGAAATAATCCGAGCTGGGACAGGAATAATGGTTGTCATTGACCGCGGTGGAATAAATATCCCCCAACCAGGTCTTGAAATTGATCGCGTCATGGTAGCCGGGCGGCAGAGGTTTGACGCTGGCGCCTTCGATCACCAGTTCCACCGGCACCACGCCCCGCAAATCCTCCTGCACGCCCTGACTAAACAACCGTTCGTTGCCGGCCGCAATCACCAGCCGCCGGGCCGGACCACCCGCGGCCCGCTCGCGCACCGCCTGGCAAAGATTCTGGATGCGCTCCTTCTGCACCGCCTCGCGCTTTTCCTTCCACAGCACCACCAGCCGCTGGATGCGCTCCAACCCGAGCTGCTCGGTCACCGTGAAACTGCTCGGGTTGCTGGTCTCACCCGTGGTGGATGCCGGATCGAAGCCCAGACCCACCGGGCCGGCCGTGAGCAGCCCGCGCAACAAATTCAGCGCCTTCTGAAAATCGCGATCGTCATCCACAAACACAAAGGCACATTGGTTCGCCCCACGTTTCTGGGCCGTGAGCAGCGCCACCAGGTCAATGCAGGCCGTGCCGCCGCTTTCGTGCGTGAGATCATAGCTGCCGGGGAGCTGGATGCGGTTGCCGGGCTCGGCGCGGAATTCCTCCAGCGTCATCGGTTGCCCCTTGTTGTTATAGAGCACGTGCCCGGCCGCATAAGCGTCCGCCAGTGCCACACGATGGATCAGGATACGATTCTGGCCGCGATAGAAATGTCCTGCCGGGTTCGGCGGAAAGACCGCCTCCGGCGGCGGCAGCGTCATCTCGAACCACGGATGCCGGTCATCGCGCGGCAGATTGCTCGCGTAAATCATCTTAAACGTGGGATCCGTCCGGAAAATGGGATCCACCGCAATCTGCAATTCCGTCTCCACCTGGGGCCGCGTGAAACCCACCTCATCCCGGAACACTGTGCCACCCCAGCCACGGGCCGTGGCCGGATTTGGCGCGATGATCAACTCGCGGGAATATTGGGTGCGGTCGAAATATAGCCGCATCTCCAGCCGCTTGGACTGGTACAAGTCCGCGTAATCCTCGGCCGAAATGTTGCTATAGACCTTGCCCGTCTCGCTGTTGGCGCATTTGAAGTTCAGGTTCTTATCGCCTGCCCCAATATTGAACACGTCCTGCACCGCCTGCGCTTCCCGGCTCACGATCATGGCCTGCTCGGTGGCGGTGACCGTCATGCTTACCAATTCCGTGCCCAGCAGCAGCGAAGCGCTCGCGCCGATCACCGTGCGGCCGGGCCCGACCGACAGCTCGTCAAAGGCCATATTGCCCAGCGTGGTGGACTTGCGCCCGCGCCGGGTCCAGAGCAGCCCGATCACGCGCTCCTCACGCACCGCCACCATGGCTGTATCCTCGTACAGCCGGCGCTCGCGTTTTTGTCCAGGGGCGAAGTTCATAAGTAAGTCCAGCGGCGCATTGGTTACGCCGGCAGTTGCACCTTCCCGGACGCCTGCAGCTCGTCCACCGACTTGAAATATGTCTGCCGTAAACGCGCAATCTTTTCCGCGTTGCTCGCCGTTGAGTTGGCAATGTCCTGCGCCCGCTGATCCTTGAACCAGTCGAGGAAATATTCGCAAGCCGTGATTTGCAGCTTCTCCCGATCCAAATCCAGCTTCGCTTTCTTCAGCTCGTAATTGCCCTTCATGCCCTCTTTGTTCTGCTGCAACGCGATCAACTGAAGCTTCTGCGACTCGCCCAGGTTCAGGTGTGCCATCTCGAACATCGTCTGCGCGATCCGTTCCCGCGTGGCCTCCTCGATATTCGCCGGCAACTCCGCCTTCGCCGTCTCCGCCTGCTGCGCCGCCTGGAGCGACGCAAACCGCAGCCGCATATCCATCGAATTGTAAAACCCCTGCAGCGCTGTGATCGAAATCTTGATGCCGTAACCCTCCAGCCATTTCTTGGCCTGCGGATAGGTCATATCCCCATTGAAAAACGACGAGCAGAAATCCAAGCCCAAGGGCTGTGCGCGCCGCTGCAATTGCTCCCACAGCGCGAAGGCCGGCAACTTGCGGCCCACGAGGTTGTCTGGACGTATGTCGCTCATTGTTCATTGAGGGCGAGGAAATCGCGGCCAGCGGCGGTGATGCGCCAGGCGGTGTTCTCCGGACTAATTTGTTTTCCGACGCCCTCAGCGAAGCCCTTGTCGCAGAGATATTCCATCTCTTTGAGGATGTCGTCGCCGGGAGCATTCCGAAAACCATAGATTTCCAGAAACGAGCGGATGGCCCGGAGCGCCAGTCCATACTTGGTGCCATTGGTATCCAGGACCGACAGGATGGCCTTGCGGAAAAACTCGCGGGATTCGGGAGTCATGATCTTGGCATCCTTTCCAACAGCCGGCTGATTTTGCCGTCCATCTGCGCGAGTTGCTGGTTTTGAAGATTGGTGGCCATCTCCAATCCCCCGATGCTTTTTTCAATGGCATTGACCCGCACGTGAACGGCGGTTATTTCAGACGATATTTTCGAGTCCGCGCCGCGCGTCATGCCACCGATCTTGGCGAAGAGTTGGTCATGCGTCTCCTGGTCCTGCCGCACGTGCTCGCGAAAATCATCCTTGCTCACCATGCTCTCGACCATCTGCACATCGAGCGGTTGCTGGATATTCACGTCCTGTTTCTTCCAGAACGTGCCCACGGCCGACACGATGAACATGCCGCCGGTTATGCAGATCATCCAAATTTCAGCGGTACTCATGTGGTCGGAGGAGGGGCGATGGTTGTGGGTTGCAGGGCTGGAACATCAATCTCCGCCCCAACAAGTTTCTGCGGGGCGGCTGCTGGCACGGTATCAAACGACACCAGCGTGACATTGGGCGCCGCGTCCTGCGCGGGGAGCACACGCGTCTCGCGTGTGCCGGCTGGCGCCCCGCCAGCCGGACCCACAGGCGCCTCGCCTGTGTCGGAAAAATGCGCGGGGGCGGCAGTTGGCTCGGCCCCGAAAGATTTCGGGGTTGCGGGGCTGCCGCCCCCTTGGTTTATAGAGATTGGAGATTTTAATTGCGCCGAGGCATTGGCCAGCATCGTTTCCACCGGCACAGGCGGCAATGGCGCCGGCCCTTGGCTAAATTCCTTGATGGCCTTCAACAACGTATCCGCATGACTCTGGTGACTCTCCCACAGCCCCACCAGCAACACCACCAAGCCAATGCAGTCTTCGCTGTTGATGATGGAGGATGCCTTGGTGGCGCCGAGCGCCAGGGCAATTGACCCCGCGATCTTCAGCACGCTCCGGACGATGGAATTGATTTGCTCTTGGTTCATGACAGCAGCGGCGATGTTTTATCCGGCAGATTGGTGAGTGCGCGGACGTAATTATTGACGTGGTGATCCATAATCGGGTCCAACGCCCCCGCGAATTTGGAAATAAGCCAGGCGCGATAAGTTCCCCAGGCATCGCTGGCCAGCAGGTACCAGAGCGAAGGATTGATCACCAGCTCCCCGACCCCGAATGACGGCAGGAAAACTTCCGTCCCCACGTGGCGATACGGGTCGCTAAGCGACGGCAAATGCGGAACCCGTGCGATGATGTCTTCCTCATAGACGACACGGAACGTGCGATCCCCCAGGGTCGAGCCGGCCGGGCCAGCAGCCTCATAACGCCGCTTAAAATCCCCATTGCCGACGCGCGGCTGCCCGTAAGTGTAAACCTGTGCGATGGGGAAGCCGTTACGCTGCAGCGCCAATGCCGCCAGAACGGCCAGCGCGCCCCCCAAGGAATGCCCGGTAATGAATAGCGGCTTGCAGGCGTGTGCATTGGCCGTGTCCCCGAGCGTGTGAAACAATTGGGTCAGAATGGCATTCCAGGCGGCGTTGAACCCCTTGTGAACTTTGGATCTCGACCCATCCACGCCCGAAACCAGCGTGATGCGCTCAAATCGCGCATCCGTAACCCAGTTACGGATACAAGCGGTCCCGCGAAAGGCGACGATGATACAATCTGCATCCTCATGCACGACGCAATAGGTGGCCGTGGCAGCGTCGCTGATGGTGGACTGCTGATACGCTGCCGCGCTCCATACGGCGCAGGCGCGGGCGTTGTCTAAATCGAACGTGGTAGCGGAGAGATTCATGCGGCGAGCAGGGCCAGCTTTTCCCTGAGATCGGTCACGTGCCTTTGCAAATTGCCAATGCGCTGAAGGCGGACCTTTGAAGGCTTGGTAGTCCGCAACACGCTGAAGGCGCACTTAAGAAAACACAGTTCGACTTGGATGGCGTCCAATTGCACTTGCGCACAGCAAATTCTGGATGACGCGGTATCGCTGGCTCGCTGGCCCGCATAAATCCGCGCCATCCGTTTTTTTGAAGACGCGCCACCGGCCTTAATCCCTGTGCCCGATTTTCGAGGGTTTCTCATCAATGGCTTATAGCCCTTCGGGTCTTCATTTCGGCAGTCCTTTGCCGGCTGACACACACGCTTCGCGCCGGTGGCCCCGCTCGCAGTTGTCAGCTTGGTTGTCATGTGGGGAATATTTTAAATTTTAGCCTTTAGCCTTCAGCCTTCGCTCAAAATCCCTTCTGATAACTCAGAAAGAAGTGGTACCGATGTCCGCTCTCGGCCCCGGCGTTCATCCATTCGCCCCAGGTGATCCCCGTGCCAAAATTCCCGCCCAGCCAGTGGCCAAACTTGATTTCCGCGCCGGTATCCCAGATCGTGGCCGCTCCCTGATTCCCGCCGCTCATCGGCGTCCCCACGCCTACCAGGGCGAAGGGCGTCACGGTGATGTTAGTGATGTACGACGGCAGCCCGGCCAGCCAGGAGATATGCGCCAGCGGATGCGTATCCGTCTGGATCGTGATGTTGCCGGAAACAAGCGACCAGCTCCCGAGCCAATCCGCCCCCAGCGCCGCGCCGACCGCCCCCAAGCTGCCAGAGAGCTGCGGGACGTTGTAGATCGCCAGTGCGCCGCCGCCGAAGTTGTTTTTGGAGCTGGGCGCATACGTGAGGTATGGCGCCACCGCCCAATTAGTGGCCTGCAGGATGTCCGACGAATCCACCGCGTTCCAGAGCAGCTCCAGCGATCCCGAGACGCCCAGGTCGGTAAGCACGCTGGACGTGGAGATGCCCGGCGCCGTGTTTGTGGTGACGACGCCATTGGTGCCCGTCGTGACGGTGGTTTGGGCAAGCGTGTCGTTTGACCCAATGGTGAGAAGGCTCAAACACAGAGCCGCCCCGAGGGTGAATTTGAATTTGTGCATGATGTTTTAGTTTGCGGAGAGTGAAGAGAGGAGAGTGGAGAGAGGCTGGGCGCAACGGGCGCTCTTCGCTCTTCCCTCTTCGCTCTTCGGGGTTGGGGACGCAAAGTGAATGGTGATCCGCGTCCGGGGAGACCGAGATGAAGCGGCGCCGGTTAAGGCAGGGAAGCGGACCACCAAGTTGAGCTGTCGCTCAAAGCTGGAGGACTGTTGGCTGGCGTTTACCGTTGCTGCGTTCATCTCGCGGCCAGTAAACCACTGTTCCACGTGGAAATATCGGTCTCTGCGACCGAATTCAGAAGCTTAGGAAAGCCGGCGGGAGCGGAGAAACTTAACGATGGAATCCCTGGAGAAAACCGTGAAGCTGTTCGGGCCGTCCGCCTGCGCCGGCGGGCGCGTGACCGTAAAATTTTCCTTCAGCTCGTAAATGTGCTGATGCGAACAGGCGAGGATCCGTTTCAATTCGGTGGACCGCAGGTCGCGGTTCGGCAGGATGAGCTTATAGACCTCGTCCTCGGTGAGCGCCGGCATGGGACGGTTATAAACGAACGCCCAGGCGGACGCCGCATAGACGCGAATCTCGCGCCGGGCCTGCACCACGTCATCTGGTACCGGCGGCCGGCTGGCGATGTCCCAGGCGAACTTGATCACCTGATTCTCCACGTCCACCGCCAGCGTGTCATAATCGCGGTCAAAAAAATCCGCGCACGATTCCAACGCCAGGGTTGGCTTCGTGCGCGGCAGTTCGACTTGGAATTGCAGTTGGCTCACTGAGCAAATTGTTGGTGTAGGCGACTCCGGCACCGTGAGCTTTGAGCTTACCATAGACAGTCAAGACCCTTTACCAGATGTGTGCCCGTCGCACATTTTCCCCAGTCTCGCCAAAGTGAATCCTCGCGCAGCTTTCGCAGAAATAAAATCCGCAGTACAAGCATCGCACTGCCTTCCAGAGCGGGAGCCGCAGTCCGTGACTCGAATCTGCGTTTGGCCGATTGGGAAACGGACCTTGGCATTCCACCTCTGTTTGGCAGGGGATAACCTGCTCAAGCTGAATACGCAGCCGCTTGCGGATGATGGTGAATGTTTCGTCGTGTGTCATACATTGATAGAGATATAAGTCTTTTTCCAGGGCGTTCTCGGATTGCGGATCTGCCAAATCAGCTTGCGGATATTCATCTCGCTGAAATACCAGCACGTCGTGAACTTGTACAACCCAGCCACCTGCATCATCCCGTGGATGGCCTTCACCGTGCGCCCATCCAACCGCCTGCCCTCCCACACCTCCCGGTTTTTCCTCAGCCACGCCAATCGTTCTGGATTCCGTTTGTCCACGCTAGTTTAAGGAAAAGGTGTAAAGGGAGTGCTCATTATGCGACGAATGTGCCATCACAGTCATTTTCAATAATAACGCTTGATCAGTTGCGACAAAATGATACACGACCTTGACGGCATCCCCCCAATAATTAATAAAGCACTCCGGCAGCGGACCCTCAAACGGCGTGTCGCCCGTCACCGCCTGGATCTTCTTTTGCAGCGCATGGCGCTCGCTGGGGGTGAGGGTTTTCATGCCGCCCTCCCAGTGCCGCAAAAGCAAACCGGATGCCCTTCAGCAGCGGGACAACCCGGCAGGTGCAGCACCTTGGTCTGTGCGTTGGCAGGAGAATCCATCGGCTCGATTAATACACTGATTGTTCCGCGTTCAGTCTGCTCTAAATGGAACAGCTTGACGCCGGAGGTTTTCATTTTTTTAGCGAGAAGTTTGGAAAGCTCAGTCCACCATTCATCCGCTGTTTGCTTTGTGTTGCTCATAATTTTTCTCTGTGGTTAACCAAATAATGCGTGGGCCGCCCGGCTGATCTTGATTCCGTTCCGGATCATCTCCTTGCCCTGGCTGATCTGCGCGTCCCGGTAATGTTGGCACTCGCCGATGTTGGAATGTTTGATATGCCGATATCCCGGTGATCCTGGACCGCTCAAGACGTGCTTTGAATTCCTCGCCAGATTTCGCACCCAGCGCTTGTTATCATCCGTGGCCGGCCGGCCGATCGCCGCCAGCACCTCCGCCGCCGTCACCCATTCCTTGCGCAAATCCAGCAGCGCCTCAAACCACGCGGTTTCCGTGGCGTAATCTCCCGGCTTAGGAGGGAACAATTCAGGCTGGACGGGCATAAAACAAAGCAGAAATTTGGAAAGCAAAGCTGCCGGGCCGCGAGCGGTCCCCGCTCGCAGCGCGTCGCCAGACAGGAAGCCAGTGGAGGTTCGTGAGGCGAATTCGTCGCCACACGCTGCGACCGGGGACCGGTCGCGGTCCGGACCGAAGTCTGCTTTCTGTTTTCATATCAGTTTTCTCCTCAAGTTCCCCAGCAACTGCGCCAGCTTGATGGCGCGCACCTGGCCTTTGACCGGCAGCCACTCGTAATCCCGCTGGATCTCCGCCACCACGGCGTCTATCTCCTGCACCGCCAGCCGGTGCTCTGCGCGGCGTTTGGGCGGCGTCCCCCGCGTCGTCAGGCCCGCCAGCGCCCGCCGCTCCGCCAAAGCGCGCCAGCGCGACTGCCCCGCCGCCCGTTGCGCCTCCGTGCGCACCGGC
>Ga0316231_1000859_pt1 | contig 38355 bp, 36 predicted proteins | sample TBH18027metaG_FD_206002 | JGI IMG/M metagenome (GOLD analysis project Ga0316231, IMG submission 206002) | Freshwater microbial communities from Trout Bog Lake, Wisconsin, USA - TBH18027 | ecosystem: Environmental > Aquatic > Freshwater > Lake > Hypolimnion/Profundal zone | place: USA: Wisconsin... | reverse complement strand
TCAGCGCGTCCATGATGGAGGCGAGGTTCACCTTGTTGGGGCAGCGCGTCGTGCAGGTCTCGCAGGAGGCGCAGTACCAGATGGAGCGCCCCGCCAGCACCCGCTCCCATTGGCCGAGCTGCAGCAGCCGGACCACCCGGTTGGGCGGGTGCTCCATGAAGCCGGACATGGGGCAGCCCGCCGAGCACTTGCCGCACTGGAAGCAGCGGCGCACCGAGGTGCCGGAGAGGGCTTCCACCGTCTTCACGAAGCCGACGTTCATGGTCTCGTTGGAGAGGTGCATCTTCGCTTTTTTCGAGGTTTCCATAGTTTTAGGCCCCGTCAGGTTCTTAGCAGCTACCGGCGCTTGCGCCGGACAGGGAGCCACATAGCAATAACTTTGCCACTGTAATCAGAACTGTTGGCTTGGCGTCACCCCGTCACTGGTCGGGCCGTCGATGCCAACCTGCTGAAATCCCGTGTTTTGCTCTCTGCTTTGGATGGAGGGGTGGCGGGGCGGATGACTTTTGATCCGGGCCACGCCTGGAATTGCCGAGGCTGTTTGGGGAGAAATGCTACGGTGCTACCTTTGTCTACATGCCCGGACCCTGCCCGGTACTTCAAATATTCATGCCGTGTCCAGATTCTCCTCACCTTGGGGCCGCTTGGTCCCGTATCAAGGTCCAATCGCACCCGGACAGAAGCAATTTTTAAGACGGGTGCCGTTTTGCGGCAAGATGTTTCCTCTGACTGGATCGTTGCAATTGGCTGAGCCTGCCGTGCGCCTGCTGGACGGAAAGCTTCCACTCTCCGCCAGCAGGCTTGAAAAGGTGCTGCTTTGTCGACATTTACTTAAAAGGAATACTTGCAGGCTTAGTAAAAACCGAGTTTCTCTTCCGACATACTGATGAAGATGTTTTTCGTCTGGGTGTAGTGCTCCAGGATTATTTTATGTGTTTCGCGCCCGATGCCGGAATTCTTGTAGCCGCCGAAGGGGGCGTGGGCCGGCAGGTTGTTGTAATTGTTGACCCACATTCTGCCGGTTTCGACACCCCTTGCCACCCGGAGCGCGCGGTTGATGTCCTTGGTCCAGACTGCTCCACCCAGGCCGAACTCATTGTCATTGGCCATGGCAATGACCTCTTCTTCGGTCTTGAATTTGATCACTACCGCCACCGGTCCGAAGATCTCTTCGCGGGCGACCCTCATCTCGTTGGTGACGTTGGTCAGCAGGGTCGGACGCATGAAGGCACCCTTGTCCAGGCCGTTATCGGTCACCCTGACGCCGCCGCATGCCAGGGTAGCGCCCTCCTTCTTGCCGATTTCAACGTAGTCGAGGATCAGCTGTAACTGCTTCTCGTCGATCTGCGTCCCCATGACGGTGTCCTTCTCCCAGGGGAGGCCGACCTTGACGTTGTTAAAGGCCTTGACGGCTTCGGCCACGAACCGGTCGTAGATGTCCTCATGGACGAAGACGCGGGAACCGGCGCAGCAGACCTGTCCCTGATTGAACAGGATGCCGAGTTGCAGCCCCTCGATCCCTTTCTCCCAGTTGAAGTCGGAGAAGTAGATGTTGGCCGACTTGCCTCCCAGTTCCAGGGTTGCCGGAATCAGTTTTTTGGCGGCGGCTTCTGCGACCTGGTAGCCGATTCCGGTCGAACCGGTGAAGGCGAGTTTCCGGAAGTCCGGATGCTCGAGCATGTAGTTGCCGGCCCCGGACCCCTTGCCGGTGATGACGTTCACGACACCCGGCGGCAGCACCTGGTCCAGCAGTTTGGCCAGCTCCAGCAGGCTGAGCGGCGTGGTGGATGACGGCTTGATGACGGTGCAGTCCCCGGCGGCCAGCACCGGCGCGATCTTCCAGGCTGCCATCAACAGCGGGAAGTTCCAGGGGATGATCTGTCCGACGACGCCCAGAGGCTCGCGCAGGATGATGCTCATGGTGTTGTCGTCGATCATGACCGCCTGTCCTTCCTCGGTCCTGATGGCGCCGGCGAAATACCGGAAGTGATCGGAGGCAAGGGGCACGTCCACGGCCATGGTTTCGCGGATCGGTTTGCCGTTGTCCATGGTCTCGACCAGGGCGAGCTTCTCGGCATTGGCATCGATCAGGTCTGCGATCTTCAAAAGCATTGCCGAACGCACCTGCGGGCTCACCTTCTTCCAGCTGTCCCAGGCCTTCCAGGCCGCCTTCACGGCCTTGTCGACGTCACCCCTGCTGGCGTCGGCGCAGGTGGCGAGCAGTTCGCCCGTGGCAGGGTTGTAGGTTGCAGTGGTCTTCCCTTCGCTTGCCTCGACCCACTGCCCGTCAATGTAAAGCTTGTAACTGTCATCCATCGGTTTTTTCATTTCATCCTCCGTTGTAGGTTGCGGTGATTGCCGTTATTAATGATTTGACTGTACCTGCAGAACTCCGTGCCTGAATTTGTACCGTTGTTGATATTATTTACCGATGTGCCTTGAAATGTTGTGTATATTTTGGTTAGGTGCACCTCCATTGTTTGATGGTAATGACCGCATATATTGCGAGATTCTTGCTAAACCTGGAGTTGCATTTGTTTATAACCGGTCAAATGCACAGCGTGATGAATTATATACAATAGCCACCAGGGGTTTTAAGCCGTAAATCATTTCCTGAAGAGTTCATTAGCAGATCGCATGCCAAGAATAAAACCCGGTTACATTATTTGGGGCGGGGTTGCGCGTAGTGCGGGAAGCGTGCCGGATTTGTGTGTAACTTCAGCAGGATAGGCGGCGCGGCAGCAATGGGCGCGCTTTTGGCGTGAAAATGCCGAGACGTGGTTCGGGCGTGACGCGTCTGACGGGGCGGGCGTGGTGCTACGATATGGGACGGTTGTGTTGCGACAACTGTAATATTTTGTAACAGTGTTACAAAAACTGGAGCGTTTTGCAGTCTGCCTGACACGTTTATTGCATCATGAAAACCGGCTTTCTATCTTATCCGGGGACACGGTGGACCTCATGCAGAATTATCCCTTGGTCAACAAGATCAGGATCAACAAGGCACGAACCGAGTTTTTCCGCAGTGGCACGCTGCCGACCGGGCTGGTGCCCGATACCATCCTGCGCTCCTGGCAGCGGTCGCAGGCCAACGGTGTCCAGGTCGAGGTGGAGCAGGGCACCCTGCCGGTGCTGTCGCGCCACGAACTGGCCGGGCTGACTGCCCAGAACCGGACCTTCCTGGACCAGTCGCTGCCGGTGATGGAAAACCTTTACGAGCAGATCCAGAACAGCTCGAGTATGGTCGTGCTTGCCAATGCCACGGGGGTAATTCTCCATTGCCTGGGCGATGCGGATTTCATGGACCGGGCCAGGAAGGTCTCGCTCGTCCCGGGCGGGGTGTGGTCCGAGTCCCTGCGCGGCACCAACGCCATCGGCACCGCGCTCGCCGAGCAGTCGCCCGTGGTCGTGCATAGTTACGAGCATGTCGCCTCCTCCAACAACTTCCTGACCTGTTCGGCGTCTCCCATTTTTGATCCCTTCGGCGCCCTGCTCGGTGTACTGGACGTCTCCGGAGAGAGCCGCGCCCAGCAGCAGCACACCATGGCCCTGGTGCGGATTTCGGCCCAGCAGATCGAAAACCAGATGTTTTCCACCGGATTCGAACAGGAATTCTGTCTTCACTTCCACAGCCGTCCGGAATTCATCGGCACCCTCTACGAGGCGATAGCGGTGTTCGACCGGGAAGGGAGGGTGCTCGCCGCCAATCGCAGCGCGCTTTTGCACTTGAGTCTCGACCGCTACCAGGCCCGCTGTCTTGGCTTTGCCGATCTCTTCGGCCAGTCGTTCGAGGCGCTGCGCGCCCGGTCCTCAGGCACTGTGCCGCAGCCGGTCCTGCAACTGCGCACCGCGGGCGGCACGGTGGTCTATGGCAGGCTGCGAGCCCCGGCTGCGCACCGCACGGGCAGGGGCGTGCCGGTGCCGGCGCAACTGCCCGTTCCCGCAGGTACGCCTGCGGCGGGGGGAGCGGCTTATCTCACACTGGAATCTCTCGATCTAGGGGATCCCGCGATGCAGCGGGTAACGGAGAGGGCGCGCCGTGTGCTCGGTTTCGATATCCCCCTGATGATCGAGGGAGAGTCGGGAACCGGCAAAGAGCTTTTCGCGCAGGCCCTGCATAACAGCGGTCCGCGCTGCGGCGCCCCCTTTGTCGCCCTCAACTGCGCGGCGATTCCGGAGGGGCTGATCGAAGCGGAGCTGTTCGGCTACCAGGACGGCGCCTTCACCGGCGCGCGGCGCAAGGGGAATCCCGGCAGGATCCGGCAGGCCGACGGCGGCACCTTGTTTCTGGACGAGATCGGCGACATGCCGCTGCCGCTTCAGGCGCGGCTGCTTCGGGTACTGCAGGAGCGGTCGGTGACCCCCCTGGGAGGGGGTGAAACCTTCCCCGTCAACATCGCGGTAGTGTGCGCGACGAACCGGAAGCTGCGCGACGAGATCGCCGCCGGCCGCTTCCGGGAGGACCTCTACTACCGCCTCAACGGGCTCCTGGTCTCCCTGCCGCGCCTGCGCGACAGGGAGGACCGGCTGCTACTCGCGCATGCCATCGTGCGTGAGCTTGCCGGGGCAGACCGGGGGGTGCGGCTCGGGCGCGAGGTGACCGCCATCATCGAGAACCACCCCTGGCCCGGCAACATCCGGCAGTTGCACAGTGTCCTGCGCACTGCCGTGGCGCTGCTCGGATCCTGCGCGGAAATCGCTACCGAGCACCTTTCCGAGGATTTCCTGGAGCAGTATCGCACGGTAGTCTCCCCGGCGCGCGGTACCGGGGAGGCGCCGGCCGCCGACAGCCAGACGAACCTCGACCGGCTGGAGGGGATGGCCATCAGGAAAGCCATCGGGGAGTGCGGCGGCAATCTCTCGGCGGCGGCCCGCGCCTTGGGGGTGAGCAGGACGACCCTGTATCGCAAGACCAAGGGGATGCCCTTTCCGGGGCGCGACCTGCCAGCCCGATGATGGCGCAGCTCGTTCAGGCGCGGAGGGGCGGCGCCTGTCTTAGGCGGCCTTTACCTTCTCGGCAATCGTGACCTCTGCAAAGCACTCCGAATCGTTGTTCAAGCATTTCGGGCACTCAAACGCGGCGCGGTCGGCACTGGCCGTCGTCGGGGTAAACTCCGCTGCCGTTCCATGAAAATAGCAGATCTCGCATTCGACCATAGCTTTCTCGTTCATGGCGCTCTCCTTTTTGGTTCGGGTTGATCGGGTTCACTTCCCGTTGCTTCTTTAGTTCTGCCGCTCGTTTCCCCCGTGAAGAAAATCGACCTGCGGGGTCTTGTCTGGCGCCGGCTTCAGCGTGCGCCTGCTTGACTCTGCCGGAGACCCTTGTGCGTCAGGCCGCTTTTTCCTCTGCCTGCTTGATTTCCTGAAAGGACTCGTCGCTGTTGTTCAGGCACTTCGGGCATTCAAGGGCGGCGAAGCTGCAACTGACGGTTATCGGGGTAAACTCTTTTGCTGCTGCCTGGAAATAGCAGATTCCGCATTCGACCATCGCTTTTTCGTCCATGGTGCTCTCCTTTTTTGTGATGTAGCCGGGGCGGTGCTTGCCGACCGCGGCAGCTTCTCTTTCTCCGCTCCCTAGCTGCAAGCTGCTGGTTATAATGAACTTTAGTCGTGCCGCAGGTCCACGTTCAAACGTTTGTTTTAATTAGGGGCAAAAGCGTGCCCCCGGAGCTCATTTCAAAATGCCCCTGGCGAAAATATCCATGATGTGCTGGATCAGTTCCTCGTCGCGCTCGGGTGCGCGGTCCACCATGTCGGCGGTGGCCGGTTCCAACAGGAAGTAGAAGTTGATCATCCCGGCGAGCGCCAGCACCGTGTCGGTCGGGTTGAGCCCCGCCCGGAACTGCTCGTGGGAAAGCCCCTCGGAAAAGGTGTCGATCAGGATCTGCAGGACCCCGCGGATTGCCGGCTTCACGATGGTCTCGAAGCAGGGGGTCGGGTTGGTCAGTTCGCTGGTGTAGAAGCGCAGCAGATAGGGGTTCTTCCGGTACCTGGCGACGGTGGCGCGCACGTACAGCTCGAACTTTTTCATGGGATCGGCGTCCATATCCTTGAGCTCCGCTACCCGCCTGAGGGTGACAAACTGCTCGTTGAGCACGGCGGCGTACAGTCCCTCCTTGCCGCCGAAATAGTACGATATCATGGAGAGGTTCACGCCCGCGGCGCTGGCCAGCTCCCGTACGCCAACTCCGTTGAACCCCTTCTCGGCAAACAGGGCGGTGGTGGCCGCGATCAGATTTGCCCGGCAGTCGTTTTCGGCCATTACTTCCTCGTGCGCCGCCCTGGTTGCCGACCTGACGATCAGGCGGCAGCGGCAAGCTTGGCAACCTTCTTTTCTTCAGAGAAGGATTCTGCATCGTTATTGAGACAGTGCGGACATTCGGGCGCTGCCGGGTCGGCACTGGCGGTGCGGGGAATGAATTCCTCTGCTGCCCCGGTGTGAAAGCAGATCCCGCACTGGTACACGTAGGCATCGAACTTCTGGGCGGGGGCCAGGTCCCCTTTTGCCAGTTCGGCAATCTCCAGAAGGCCGGAGAACACCTCCCTGAGCACCGCCTCGTACAGGCCGGACTTGCCGCCGAAGTAGTAGGAGATCATGGCGAGGTTGGTCCCGCTCGCCTTGGCCAGTTCCCTGATGCTTACCCCGTTCAGCCCCTTCGCTGCAAAGAGCGGGGTTGCGGCGGCGATAAGCTCTGCTCGGCAGTCCTTTTGTTCCATCTCGGTATCCGGTCAAACGTTCGTTTGATTTAACTGTACTCCGCCGCCTAGAAAATGCAAGAAATATTTTTTAAGAGTTCCTGGCAAAACTCCATCCCCTCCCGGCATCTCCGGCTGAGAGAGGGCTGAGGGAGGGCTGAGGAACGAGGGGCGAGGGGCGAGGGGCGAGGGGCGAGGGGCGAGGGGCGAGGCGGCGAGGCGGCGAGGGGCGAGGGGCGAGGCGGCGAGGGGCGAGGCGGCGAGGCGGCCTCGGGAAAAACGATAGGCCAGGGGGAGGTGCCCCCTGGCCTATCAGCCTGCTGCTGCTACCTGCTGTTTCTGGCAAGAGTTCTGGCTCCGCGCCTGCAGCTATTTGGCCTTCAGTTCGTCCAGCATCTTTTCGACTTCGTTGAGCTTGTCCTCGATCTTTTTCAGCTCCTCGGCGGAATAGGTCGTTTTCCCTTTTTTCACCTCCGCTTCCATCTTCTTCATCTTGCGCTGCACCGCGTCCACCTTTTTCAGGCAGGTCCCGGCCTCCAGCTTGCAGCGGTACTGGTCCTCCGGGGCGTCCTGCGCGAAGGCCGGGACGCAGTTGAACATCAGCAGTGCGGTCAGCACCAAAAACATCGGCTTTTTCATGATTTCCCTCCGGTTGATCGTTAATTGTCGTGCTGCATGCCGCCTGGATAGCCGCGCTAAAACGGCAGCTTGCCGTATGCCATCAGGCCGAAGGCCGGGACCAGAAGGCAGGAGCAGCTGAGGACCAGGAACATCACCGCGGCGATCTTGGGATTCACCTTGCCGTAGGTAACGCCGGTCACGGTGAAGCAGATGACGACGAAGGTGATGTTCATGAAGGCCAGGTAGGGGGTTACCCCGATGAAGGTCTTGCCGTCGGGCTTCAGGCCGCCGCCGGTGGCGAAGAGGTAGGCGTACACGGCGCACACGACGCCGACCAGCAGCGCACCGTTGCCTACCGTGCGCAGATCCGTCACCCCCGTCATGAGGGCGTGCCCCGTCTGCATGTACAGCACACCGAACACGAACAGCAGCCCGGCGGTAAAGGGGTCGGTAAAAACCGCGGCCTGAAGGATCGCTCCCACGACCACGAGAATCCCCACGACCGAGCTGACAAAACCGGTGCTTTTGGCCTCGCCGAAACCGAGGAAGAACATGCCGACCGGAACCCACATGATGCTGATCAATACTAGCAGAGCTAACGTCATTGTCGTATCTCCTTGGCGCCATTACATCCCCTCCCGGTCCGGCCTCGCGTTCGGCCGGGGAGAGGGGAGCTGTGACCGGGCCTTATTCCGCCGTGGTCGGATCTATGATGTTTCGTATCTCTGACACGCTGTTGGCGGGAAAGCCGCCCTGGCTGGCATGTTCGAGCACCATCTCTTTGTTCGGGGCGATGTAGATGCAGTAGATCTTGTCGTCGGTGACATAACTGTGCAGCCACTGGATCTGGGGGCCGAGTCCCGAGAGCACGCTGCAGGACTTCTGTGATATCGCCTGCAGCGTTTCAGCTGTCAATTGCCCAGCCCCCGGCAGCTCCCGTTCTATGACGTACTTCGGCATAACGCTCCTCCTTTGCAGTATCTGTTGCAGACGTTGTCTCCTGGCAGCCGGGCAGCGCCGGGGCGTGCCGCTTACCAGTAAAACATGGTGCCGATGTCGAAGCTGTTGGAGTGCTGCTTGGCTCCGTCCATCCAGGTGTTCTGGGCATAGCTGTACTCGGCGACGAACTGAGTGAATTTGTTGAAGTTATAGGTGACCATCGCCACGGCGGCTTCCTGCTTGTACATCGGGACGCTGAAGGCTCCGGTGCCGAGCAGCCTCAGGTCGCTGTCGCTCTTGTCCTGGCGGGTCTGGCCGTAGTTGACGCCCAGCTTGACGACGGGGGTGAACTGGTAGGTCGCCTGGACCAGGAAGCCGTACTGGGTCCGCTCCTTGCCGGCTGCGTCGGTCGCGGAGGATCCGAATTCGTCGCCGTCCTGCACGCTGATCATGCCGAGGCCTTCGCCGTAATAGCCGGAGGCCAGCAGGTCGAGCCCGCCGAACCCCGTTTCCACGCCTGCCGCGCCGCCCAGGGAGGTGTTCTTCTCGCCCGGTCGCGCGATCGGGGAGCTGGACGCCGGGGTCGTGGTCCCGTCGGGGTTCAGGGAGGCGGCGGTGCTGCTGACGGTGCCGCGGGTCGCGGTCTGGTACAGGCCGGAGGCCCAGGCCTGCAGGGTCGCGCCGCCGCCCAGCTTCGCGGCATAGGAGAGTTCGGTCTCCAGCCGGGGGGTCGGCGTCTTGACCGTGGCGGAGCTGATCTTGTAGGGCTCGTTGACGCTGAAGGCGACCTTGGCGCCGCCCAGCTCCGGGGTGGTGTAGCGGATCTGGGGGCCGAAGTTGGTGTAGAGGTAGCCGTAGCCGATGTGCCCCAGGGTCGTGGAGGTGCCGGGAGCCGGGACCACGCCCGCGGTGAGGAGCGTCATGTCGGTGAGGATGTTTTTCCCCTGGTAGAGGTTCAGGGCACGGCCGGCGAGCAGTTCGCCGTAGGCCCCCTTGGCGGTGTAGTTGATCTCGCGGAAGTCGACGTTGGGACTCACGTCGAAGCGGTTGGTGGAGCTGTTCTGGATGCTCGGGTAGATGCCGATCCGCACGCTCGAGTCGACGCCGTTGGTGGTCGGAGCCGTGACGTTGAGGCCGACCACCGAGGGGAGCAGGCCCACCTTGACGCCGAAGTTCTGGTACTGGTCCGCCGAACCGCTGAGAAAGCTTATGGAACGGGCGCCGGAGGGGAGCGGGCCGGTGGTCTGGTACACGGAAAAGACGTCTACGATGCCGTCCGTGCTGAGCTTCCAGCCGTTGACGCCGCCGACATCGAAGGCCCTGGCGGATGGTACTGCGGTGCTTGCGATCAGCGCTGTCACTGCCAGTGCGGGGACTAACTGTTTCAACATGGTGTGCCTCCTCGAAAAATAAAAATGCGTTTAACCCTGCTAAGCTTGCTGACTCTGCGGTTGTCGTCCGTACTATTGCGGTTGCACGGGGCGCTCTAAAAGCAGTGCCGTGACCCTTTGCAACCGAAATGCCAAATAGTAAAACGTTGATTTATTGTTGTGATCCCGCTCGCCGGGGCTCGGCGCGCCGGCCGGGAAGCGGGGGTGTGGGGATTTATGGGACGATTATCGCGAAAAACGGCTAATGCGGGGTGGGGATTAGCGCTACAGCGTGGAGTATTTGTACAATTCCACCTCGGTGCGGAGCACGGCGGGAATTGGGGCAGGGCACTTTTTTTTAAAAAAAGCCCTGGCCGGTTGAAATAAAACTTCGTTTGACATGATGGCACAGCATTTGCTAGTCTGTAAGGGGTAGGGTGCCCCGTTTTCTGCCGGGGGAAGGGTTGAGGTTGCTAGAGTCACCAAGGAGCCGCTGAGATGGATAAGAGCAACAATCTGCTGCATCACTACAAGTTCGAGGTCCCGGAGATCGTCTTCGGGCGCGGCATGCTCTCGCAGGTCGGGTCCTGCGCCCGGCGCCTGGGCGGGCACAAGATATTCCTGGTCTCCGACCAGGGGCTCTTCAAGGCGGGGTGGGTGGACCTGGTCATGAAGAGCCTGATGGAGGCCGGGCTCGATTTCATCTATTACGACCACGTCTCCATCAACCCGAAGGACCTGGAGATCGAGGAGGGGGCGCGCGAGTACCTGCGCCACGGCGCCGACGTGATCGTGGGGCTGGGCGGCGGCTCCGCCATGGACGCGGCCAAGGGGATCGCCATCCTCTCCGCCAACGGCGGACGGATCCGCGACTACGAGGGGACCGACCGGATCATCCGACCGCTCCCCCCCATGGTGCTCTGCCCGACCACCTGCGGCACCGGTTCCGACGTCTCCCAGTTCGCCATCATCACCGACACGGAGAAGCGCTGCAAGCTGACCCTGATGAGCCGCTGCATCGCGCCCGACATCAGCCTCACCGACCCGGACACCCTGAAAACCCTCCCCGAAGAGTACATCTGCACCACCGCGAGCGACGCGCTGAGCCACGCCCTGGAGGCCTTCTTCTCCATCGCCTCAACCACCCTCACCGACGTGCATGCCATCAAGGCGATCCGGCTTTTGAACACCAGCCTGGTCCAGGCGGTGCGCGAACAGACCCCCGACGCCATGGAGAACCTCTCCCGGGCCAGCCTGCACGCGGGGATGGCGTTCTCCAACTCCCTGCTCGGCATCGTGCACGCCCTGGCGCACCCGATCGGCGGCTACTACAACGCCAATCACGGCTCCATCAACGCGGTGCTGCTCCCGGAGGTGATCCGCTACGACCTGCCGGTCGTCACCGAGAAGCTGCCGGAGCTGGCCTGGGGGCTCGGGCACGGCGGCGGCGACGCGGCGTCCTCCTCCGAGGTGGTGCAGGAGGCGGTGGAGTCGCTGCTGGACGCCTGCGGCGCTCCCCGCAGCCTGAGAAGCCTCGGGGTGCAGCGCGAAGACCTCCCCGGGCTGGCCGAGAAGGCGCTGCACGACGCCTGCCTGATGACCTCGCCGCGCCAGGCCGACGCCAAGGACCTGCTGACCATACTCGAGAGAGCCTACTGATGACGAAGATCCTGCGCACCACGGTCGACGAGGCGAGCCTGGACCGCCTGCTCGGGCTGGAGAGTTCCAAGATCGGCTTCTACTCCGACGTGAAGCAGAAGATCCAGGAGCTGGAGGCCGCCAACCTCGGCCTGCGCGCCAAGTCCAGCGAGCTCCAGGCGGTGTTCGACTCCATCGGCGACGGCGTCGCCATCTACGGCAGCAACGGCTGCATCCAGCACAGAAACCACATCTGCCCGAGAATGTTCCCGATGGAGACCCTGGTGGGCCGCCCCTGCAGCAAGCTGTTTCACCCGGACCAGGAGCGCTCCGAGCAGTGCCCGGTCGAGCGGGCCCTCAAGGGGGAGAGCGTGCAGGTCTCCTTCACCTCGACCGTCTCCGGGATGGAGCCCCGCTACTTCGACGCCACGGTCACCCCGATAGAGGATCACAGCGGCAAGAACCGCGCGCTCATGTTCCTGCGCGACGTCACGGACCGGCGCACCCAGGAGCTCCAGCTGCTGCAGGCGGAGAAGATGTCCGGCATCGGGGTGCTCGCCGCCGGGGTCGCCCACGAGATCAACAACCCGCTCACCTCCGTGGCCGGCTACGCCGAGGCCTTGCTGCGCCGCTTCCGGGACGACGCCGGCCTGGCCCAGGACCCGAGGCTCGACGTGTTCCAGAAATACCTGGACGTCATCATGCGGGAGACCTACCGCTGCAAGGGGATCATCGACAGCCTGCTCAGCTTTTCCCGCAAGTCCGACGGCTCGGTGGGGAGCGTGGACCTGAACGCCGTGCTGCAGGAGGTGCTGGAGCTGGTCCGGCACAAGTCGCGCTACGAGCACATCGAGATCCTGGAGTTCCTCCAGCACGACCTGCCGCCGGTGCTCGGGGACGGCGCGGGGCTCAGGCAGGTGCTCATGAACCTGCTCCTGAACGCCCACCAGGCGATTCAAGGCGCGGGGATCGTGGAGATCTCGACCTTCTGCGAGGAGAACATGGGTGTGATCCGCATCAAGGACAGCGGCTGCGGGATCCCCCCGGAGCAGCTGGCCCAGATCTGGAACCCCTTCTTCACCACCAAGACGGTCGGTCAGGGGCTCGGGCTGGGGCTGGCGATAACCTACAACATCATCCAGCGGCAGGGGGGAGAGATCCAGGTGGAAAGCCAAAAGAACGAGGGTGCGACGTTTACCGTGAGGCTGCCGTTATGCCAGATATAGCGCAGGGGAAGGAAGCGAAGGTCCTGGTGGTGGAGGACGACAGGCCGCTTCGGGAGCTGCTCCAGATGGAGCTCTCCAGAAGCGGCTACAAGGTGGAAGTCGCCATGGACGGGGGCGACGGGCTGAGAAGGTACCGCGAGGAGAGCTTCAACGTGGTGCTGCTCGACGTCAAGATGCCCGGCATGGACGGGATCGAGGTGCTGCGCCAGATGCGCTCGGAGTCCATCATCCCCGAGGTCATCATGTTCACCGGGCACGGCTCCATAGAGACGGCGGTCGAGTGCATCAAGCACGGGGCCTACGACTACCTCACCAAGCCGGTCAAGCTCGACGAGCTGGAGATGGTGATCGACAAGGCCTACGAGAAGAACCGGCTCCGGTTGGAGAACATCAGCCTCAGGATGGAGGTGAGCAAGTTCGAGAGCCACCGCATCGTCGGGAAGAGCCCCGCGCTGACCAAGGTGCTGGAGGTCGTCAGGCGCTGGGGGCCCGCCGACGAGCACGTGCTGATCTACGGGGAGAGCGGCACCGGTAAGGAGCTGGTCTCCCGCGCCGTGCACGACGCGAGCCCCCGGGTCAACAAGCCGTTCGTCACCGTCAACTGCGGGCGGCTCAACATCAACACCGCCGAGAGCGAGCTGTTCGGCCACACCCAGGGGGCCTTCACCGGCGCCTCCAAGGGGCGCGCCGGGCTCTTCGAGCTCGCCGATACCGGGACCCTGTTCATGGACGAGGTTTCCGAGACCCCGCTCGACGTCCAGGTCAAGCTGCTGCGCGTCCTGGAGACCGGCACCTTCCGGCGCATGGGGGGGAATCACGACATCAGCGTCGACGTCCGCTTCGTCTTCGCCTCCAACAAGAACCTGGAGCTCTGCGCCGAAAAGGGGGAGTTCCGCGAGGACCTGTTCCACCGGATCAACCTGCTCCCGATCAACCTCCCCCCCCTGCGGGAGCGCGTGGAGGACATCATACCGCTCGCCTACTTCTTCATGAAGAGCGTCAACGGCCGGGGGCAGGAGAACTGGGAGATCACCGAAGAGGCGATGGCGGCGCTGGTCGCCTACAGCTGGCCCGGCAACGTGAGGGAGCTGCGCAACGTGATCCGCCGCGCCTGCATCCTGGCGACCGACGCGCAGATCACCTCGGAGCTGCTCCCCTTCGCCCCGCCCAAGATCCTCCCGCCGCGGCAGAGCGCGCCCGCGGCGCCGAGCCAGCTCCCGCTCTGGGTCATCGAGCGGGACCACATCGAGAAGGTGCTGGAGCTGGTCGAGGGGAACAAGAGCCGGGCGGCCAAGATCCTGGAGATAGACCGGAAGACTCTCTACACCAAGCTGGAACGGTACGGGCTGGACGCGCAGCCCCCCGCCGCGAAGGTGGCGTTGTGAAACTCGTCGACAAATTCGGACGCAAGATCAACTACCTGCGCCTCTCCGTCACCGACCGCTGCAACATGCGCTGCCGCTACTGCATGCCGGAGGACGGGGTCGAAAAGCTCACGCACCAGGAGATCCTGAGCTACGAGGAGCTGGAGCGCATCGCACGGGCGGCGGTCGCCATCGGCATCGAGAAGATCCGGGTGACGGGGGGCGAGCCGCTGGTGCGCAAGGGGATCGTCCCTTTCCTGGCGGGGCTTTCGGGCATTCCCGGCCTCAGGCAGCTGGTCGTGACCAGCAACGGCCTGATGCTGGAGGAGATGGCCGCCGACCTGCGCGGGGCGGGGGTGCAGCGCCTGAACATCAGCCTCGATTCCCTCGACCCGGCGCGGTTTTGCCAGATCACCCGAACCGGCGACCTGGAGCGGGTACTGGCGGGGATCGCCGCCGCCGACCGGGAGGGCTTCCCGGTCAAGATCAACATGGTGGTGATGCGTGGGGTGAACGACGACGAGATCGAGGCGGTCGCCTCCCTCGCGCTGGACAGGCCGTACACGGTCCGTTTCATAGAATACATGCCCGCGTCCCGCGCCGAGCGCTGGCAGTCGCTGGTCCTGCCGGGAGAGCAGATCCTGAAGCGGCTCGCCGCGAGATTTCCGCTCCTCCCGGTGCCGCGGGGTGAACTGGCCGGCCCCGCCCGTGAATACCGGATCCCGGGAGCCGCCGGCACCCTCGGCATCATCACCCCGGTCACCGGCCACTTTTGCGGCGACTGCAACCGGATCAGGGTCACCTCGACCGGAACCGCCAAGGGCTGCCTCTTCTCCGGCGACGAACTGGACCTGAAGCCGTTCCTCGGGTCGGGCGACCCCCGTCTGCTGGAGGACGCCCTGCGCAGCATCGTCATGGGCAAGCCGGGCAGGCACCAGATGTCGGCACAGAGTGCCAGCCACACTCCCTTCGCCATGTCCGCGGTAGGGGGGTAGCGGCGTTGGGCCGGGCGGAGCAGGATCGCCTGAAACAAGATGTGGCGTTTTTCCCCAGTCGTGCCGCCCCTAAACAGTCCGGCTGAGGATTTGCCGCGGCGAAGCAGCTCCCACCTCCCTGATCCTGCTGGATTCTCTCTCCTCCTCCGCCGTGACACAATCAGATTTGGGGAATATCTCCACATGTGTGGAGGTATTCCCCACGTTTTGGGACTGAGGCCGTGCAACCTCTCTGCTCCTGGCCCGAACCTGGGGTGGGTCAGCCTCCAGGACAATTTCTCCCTATCCCGGAGGGGGAGGGCAGGGGATGGGAGCGCCGCGGAGAGCCACCCGAGATTCCATTTGTCAGTCGGTTGTCCTGCTGCCCATCGGGAATTACAGGAGTAACGGGCATGACCCCAGCAAAATTGGAGGAAACGCTCCGGCGTGCCGGTTTGCGGCCGCCACGGACGCTGACGCTTGCCGTCACCGGTGCCTGCAACCTGAACTGCAGCCACTGCTGGGTGGGCGCGGGAGAGTCGGCGTCGGCCGGACACGTCCCGGGCGGGACCCTGCGCAGGGTGATGGGTGAGTTCGCGGCCCTGGGCGGCACGGGGGTGCGCCTGACCGGCGGGGAACCGCTGTGCCACCCCGACCTGCCGGGCCTGCTCCGGTTCGCCCGCTGCGCCGGGTTCGGCGCCGTCGCGCTGCAGACCAACGGCATGCTGCTCGACGACGACGGCGTGGCATCCTTGCTGGAGCTGGACTTCCCGGGGCTTGCCATTCAGCTCAGCTTTGACGGGGCGGGTGCCGCGACTCATGACCTGGTCCGGGGATCCGGGGCCTTCGACAGTCTGATGCGGGGAGTGGGGCTCTTGGTTCGGGCCGGGCTGGGCCGGCGTGTTTCGCTGTTTTTCACCGAGATGCGCCACAACCTGGAAGAGATACCGGCCCTGCTGGAGCTCGCGGAACAGTTGGGGGTAGCCTCCGTCACCACCGGCACCCTGGTCCTTTGTGGCCGGGCTGCCGACGACTCGCAGATTGCCGTCCCCGAACCGGCCCAGTACCTGCGCCTGCTGGAGCGCTACGATGCCGACCCGGAATTCCGGAGGCGCTATGAAAAGCTGGGCAGGGTGGCGGCGCTGGAGTGGAGGCGAAGCGACGCCCCCCGCGAGGAGGCCTGCAGCTTCGTGGAAAACCCGTACCTCGCCGCGGACGGCAGGCTCTATCCCTGCGTCCTCTGCCATGCCGAACCGTATTGCGTGTCGGGCCTCTTCGGGAAGGGGCTGGCCGACGCCTTTGCCGAGGGGGCGCCTCTCTGGTCGGGGTTGCTCCAGGCAAGCCGCCGCCGGCCCGAGGAGGTGGAGCAGTGCCGGAGCTGTTCGGAACGCCTGACCTGCGCAGGCGGCTGCCTCGGGCGGGCCTGGGGTAGCTGCGGCGACATCATGGCTCCGGACGACCGCTGCGAGCTGAGGCGCGCCGTCCGGAACGCCGACTAGTCAAGCCCTCCCTCACCCCGGCCCACTCTTACCCCATCCCCGCCCCGACCCTCCCCCTGAAGGGGAGGGAGAGTCCTTTTGGCGGAAGATTGGCCCTCATCGGATTTTTTTATCGCCGGTAGCCCCCTCCGTCGAAGCTCTCCTGGCAGCAAGCTATGGCGAATTTCCCCACTGTGGAGATTTGCCATAGCTGGAGAAGGGCGCCAATCCCGCATCAGGCAAAAAAGCTGTTACATAATTCCCCGCACCGCTTCCCCCATCGTCTGCTCAAATCCGCGTAACTCCCCTGTTTGTGCGTTTTTAAACCATTGTTACGTTTTGGCATCCTGCTTGCTAAGTAGTAAATCATGCGGTTGCACAAAGTCTGGTAGTGGCTTGAAACAGTTAAGAATGTTTGTAGCTTGATGTCGATATAACATCTTTTTATGTGATGTCGAGGAGTCCCGTTGAACCAGTTATGTTTCTGAAACGGCAGGAAATCAACCCACAACCCACAAGGAGGAAGTACCCATGTCCCACAACAAAGACGTCAAACGCACCCTGAAGAACGAGAGACTGGAATACCCGATCAAGATGATGCACGCCTATCCCTCCGTCAACGTCGGTTGGGGCGCGCATACCATGGTCGGCAACGACGCCAGGACCCTGGGAATGACCAACGCGTTGATCGTCACGACCGGCCTGCGCGGCACGGGGATCGTCGAGACCATCCAGGGGGTGCTGAAGGCTGCCGGGGTTGCCTCCGAGGTGTTCGACAAGGTCACGCCGAACCCGAAGGACCACGAAGTCATGGCCGGCGCCAAGGTCCTCGCCTCCGGCAAGTTCGACGGCATCATCAGCCTCGGCGGCGGCAGCTCCCACGACGCCTGCAAGGCGATCAAGCTGGTGCACAGCCACGACGGCCAGGACGTGCGCTCCTTCGAAGGCGCCTTCAAGGCGACCAAGGCCAACACGATTCCCCAGCTCGCCATCAACACCACCTCGGGAACCGGCTCGGAAATCTCCTGCTTCTCGATCATCAACCACACCGACAAGAAGTACAAGATGGCCCTTTTCGATCCCAACTGCACCCCGAGCAAATCGGTCAACGACCCGTTGATCCACCAGTGCATGCCTGGCGACCTGGCCGGCTACACCGGCATGGACGCACTCGCCCACGGCGTGGAAGCGATCACCTCGCGCCTCGGCGTGGTCTCCGCCTACGGCCCGGGCTTGAGCGCCATCTCCTTGATCTTCGGCAACCTGCGTCAGTCCGCCATGAACCGCAACAACGACAAGGCCGTCGAGGCGATGGTCTGGGCCGAAATGGCGGCAGCCTACAGCTTCAACAGCGCCGGCCTCGGCCTGATCCACAGCATGGCCCACGCCCTGGGCGGCATGTACGACGCTCCCCACGGTCTGTGCAACGCCATCGGCCTCGGCCCGGTCATGAAGTTCAACCTGCCGGCCTGCCCGGAGCGCTTCAGGATGATGGCCCAGGCTGCCGGCATCGACACCAACGGCATGTCCGACATGAAGGCCGGCGAAGCGTTCATCTCCGCCTGCCTGGAACTGAAGGCCGACCTCGGCATCACCAAGACCTTCACCGATCTCGGCCTGCTCGAGAAGGACGTCGAAGGGCTGTCGCGCTTCTCCGTGAACGACATCTGCACCGAGGGGAACCCGACCGACACCGGTCTGCAGGACATGATCGGCATCTTCAAACAGTGCATGTAATTTCCGCCTGACCAACCTTTGACTCTGCAGCGTTAGGCCGCTGGCCCCGAAGGGACGTCCCCTCACCGGGGCCAGCGGTTTACTTTATAACCGATACGAGGCTGTCATGATCACCGAACAAAAGGTTAAGGACTTTCTGCAGACCGGCGGATACATCGCCGACGACGCCATCGCCACCGCCGTTTTCCTGGCCCTGCGCATGGAGAAGCCGATCCTGATTGAGGGGCCTCCCGGCGTGGGGAAGACCGGTCTGGCCAAGGCCCTCTCCGCCGCCCTGGACTTCCCCCTGGTCCGGCTGCAGTGCTACGAGGGGATCGACGAGGGGAAGGCGCTCTACGATTGGGAGTACGGCAAGCAGCTGCTCTACACCCAGTTGCTGCGCACCCAGCTCGACAACTACCTCTCGGTGTCGGCCGATCTCAGGGAGGCGGTCGATCGCCTTTCCGCCGAGGAGAGCCTGTTCTTCTCCAAGAATTTCCTGGTGCAGCGCCCGATCCTGCGCAGCTTCCTTTCGGAGAAACGCTCGCTGCTCCTCATCGACGAGATCGACCGCTCCGACGACGAGTTCGAGGCGCTGCTTTTGGAGTGCCTGAGCGACTTCCAGGTCTCCATCCCGGAACTCGGGGTGATCGAGGCCAAGCGCAAGCCGCTGACCATCCTGACCAGTAACGGCACCCGCATGATCTCGGACGCGCTGCGCCGGCGCTGCCTGTTCCTCTATATCGGCTATCCGGAGCTGGAGCGGGAAGTGGCGATCGTGCGGGTGAAGTTCCCGGACCTCTGCGAGGATCTGACCCGCAAGATGGTGGAGTTCCTGCGCAAGGTCCGCGAACTGAACCTGCGCAAGCCGCCCAGCGTCTCCGAGACCCTGGACTGGGCCCAGGTGCTTTCGATTCTGAAGGCGACCAGGCTCACCCCGGAAGTGGTCGCCAACACGGTGGGGACCATCGCCAAGCACCAGTCCGACCTGCAAAAGGTGACGGAACTCGCCATCCAGGAACTGGGCTAGCCATGGAACGGATCATCGTCAGCTTCGTGGCCGAACTGCGCAATTGCGGTATCCGCGTCTCGCCCAGTGAAAGCCTGGACGCGGTTCAGGCGCTGGGGCTCGCCGGCATGGAAAGGCGCCGCCTGTCGCGTCAGCTGCTGCGCCTGACGCTGGTGAAGAACGTCAACGACATCCCGGTGTTCAACGAGGTCTTCAACCGCTTCTTCAGCCGCTTCCCGTCCCTCGACCCGAAGGCCGAGATCCCCGATCTCATGGACGCGGCGCTCATCGACATGGAGGGGGAGTTCAGCTACCTGAACCAGGTGCAGGACGATCACGACGACAACGGCCCCCTGCTGAAATTCGACAGCGATATCAATCCGGAAGATCTGACCGAGTTGAAAAGCCTGACCGAGATCGACCCGGACGATAGCGACGGTACCGAGATAACCGTGCAGATGAAGGGGTACCGCGGCACGTCGAAGGCTCCCCGGCCGAGCCGGCGCATGCCCCAGAACCCGCTCACCATCGAGCTCAACAAGGCTGGCGCAGTCGACCGGGGTATCACCTTCTCCCCGGAAGAGCAGGCGGCCATGCAGGAGGTGGTCTCCCGCATGATGCTTCGGCTGCGCAAGGACATGAAGCGCATGAAGAACAATCAGAATCGCGGCAAGCTCCACGTCATCAAGACGATCCAGAAGAATTACCGCCACGACATGGTCCCCTTCCAGGTGGCGCTGCGCCGCAAGCGGCGGGAAAAACCGCGGCTGGTGGTGCTGTGCGACGTCAGCTTTTCGGTGAGCCACGCGTCCCGCTTCATGTTGCTGCTGCTGCATACCCTGCATAACCAGCTGCTGGACGTGCGCAGTTTCATCTTCAACCGGGAGGTGGCGGAAATCACCGACATGCTCGCCAATATGCCGGTCAACGACCTGATGCAGGTCATCGACACCGGCGACATCGTCGATCTGGATGCCAACAGCAGTTTCGGCAAGGTCTTTCTTTCCTTCAAGAAGAAGTACCTGGAGAACCTGCGGGGGAGGCCCGCCTTCATCATCCTGGGAGACGCCCGCAACAACTACGACGAGGCCAACGACTGGGTGCTGGACGAGATCCGCGAGAAGGCCCGCTACATGCTCTGGCTCACCCCGGAAGAGCGCGAAACCTGGAAGCGCGGCGACTGCCTGATTGAAACCTACGGGGCCTACTGCGACAAGGTGGAGGTCGTGAAGACGGTCGACGACCTGAGCCTGTTCGTGGAGGACCTGCTGCGCGACATCTATGCGGATCATGCCCATCCGCTCGACAGGAAGCGGTTGCGGGAAGCGAAGGAAGAGGAAGTCTACGATTCCAAGGACTACTACACCCGCGGCAGGACGGGCGACTGCCAGCCGAGCTTCGATCCTTCCGGGCGCAGCGGCTGGTGACAAGGCGTACCAATAAAATAACGGAGTAACTTTCTATGAGTTGTGACAGTAAAAATCATCAGATGCACATGTGTGCTCTCAAGAGACAAGGGCTGGATGACTGCATCAAGAGCTTTTCAGACAACCCCACCGTCGAATGCAGGAGTTGCGGCGCCAAGGCCAACAGCTCCAAAAACCTGTGCGCCGCCCATCTGCTGGACACGGCCCCCTGCGTCGAAGGCGGTCACGGCAGTGTCGCTATTGAAGAGGTTGGCAAGCCTCACGCCGGGTGAAGCCGCCATTCTCACTCGTAGGAGCGGCATTGCAGCCGCGACGTTCGCGTCCTGGAGAACGCCGGTTTACTGCCTGCCCGAAGCCGCCAACGGAGCTCCCAATGGCGCGCTCCCCCTCACCCCGACCCTCCCCCGCAAGGGGGGAGGGAGTTACTGATATGTCTAAACCGGACAACACCGCAGTTTCCCGCCTTTTTGCTCCGCAAAATACCTCTCTATCACCTTCGTGTGCATGTTGAAGCCGAGCTTCCTGGGGCGCTCGATGAGGACGACCTCCTGGGTCTCCTCCGAGCTGAACGGTCTGAGGGGCTGCGCGGCGCGCTGCCCGGCCAGGCCGAACACGATCAGGGTGCCGTCCAGCCCGTTCATCACGTCGTAGAGGGTAAGCTCGCAGCCGGAGATTTTTATGCCGGTTTCCTCGCCCAGTTCCCGCGCACCCGCTTCCTGCCAGGTCTCGCCCAGGTCGATGTATCCGCCGGGCAGGGTCAGAGTTCCTTTCTGGGGCTCGGTGTTTCTCCTGATGGCGACCAGACCCCGCCCCATCGGCAGCAGCACCACGACAACCGGCAGCGGGTTCAGGTAGCTCCGGTTGCCGCAGGCGTGGCAGCCCCTCGGCCAGGGGGACCCGTCGGGGAAGCGGCATCCGCAGTAGGAGCAGTGACTGTGAATTTCGTGCATGGTTTTTCCTTTGCCGACCGGCCCTGAAAGCCGCTCGCGTGGTTTCCGGCGCGCCTGCGGCGCGGGTGTCATCTTGCCGGCCGCCCCTGGAGCGGGTGCCCCGCAGGGACGGTCGGGGTTGTGGTTTTTAAACTGCAAAAAGTCAACCGGCAGCGAGGCCGGAAGGAATTTTCGGCATGCTGCGGGCGATTTTCTTCAGGTCCGGCGTCTTTTATTCCCGTGCGGCCCCAAGACGCCCCGAAATAGCAGAACGCAGGTTTATTTAGCTGTGGACAAAATCCACGATGTGGAGAAAAGGGGCAACTGGTCCGCTGCTGGGTTAACATAGATTTCCCGGTGTTGCCCCATTCCTCCACACTCTTGCCGGCCGGCGCCGCCGCGCCCCCGCCACCATTTTACCGGAATTAACGGATAAATCGGTGTTTTAGCTTTTGGCACCGGGGTTGCAATAGGTCGAGTATACAACGACGCATCGAACCGGTGCGGCATACCCAGCCATACAAGGAGAGTAAAAAATGGAAAACAACAATGAAGTAGTCGAAGTCAGCTGCGAAGAGCCCTGCATCCTGGAAGAGATCAACGTCGAAGAACTGGCCATAGATGGCATCTGCGGGGTTTACTAAGATGGGGGCGGCAGGCATAACGCTGCACCCCGCCTGCCGCGTTCGGCGTGAAGGGTTCGGCCTCCTGTTTTACGATATACGGGGGCCGCGCCTGCTTTTCGCCGAAACCGGCGACCTGCTTCCGGTCGACTTCTTCGGGACCGTGAGAGGCAGGAACGAGCTCCCCGAAGGGGTGTCGGACCGGGAGCAGGTGGTACTGGGAAAGTTCGTCACGCAGTTATTACACAAAGGATTTCTCCGTGAGCAATAAATACGTAGATCAGGGGCTGCGAGCCCCGGTGAACCTGACCTGGGAAGTCTCGCTGGCCTGCAACCTGCGCTGCACCACCTGCCTCTCCTCCTCTGGGGAGCCGGCCGCCGGCGAGCTCACCACGGCCGAGGCGCTCAACCTTGTGGAGCAGGTGCACCAGGCCCGGGTCTTCCAGATCAACTTCGGCGGCGGCGAGCCGTTCATGCGCCCCGACTTCGAGCAGATCCTGGACGCCTGCCACACCCGCGGGATCATGACCTGCATCTCCACCAACGGGACCCTGATCGACGAGGCACTGGTGTCCCGCCTGGCGCAAACCCGGCTGGTGGCGGTCCAGGTCAGCCTGGACGGGGCCACCCCGGAAACCTGCGACGCGGTCCGCGGCAAGGGGGTCTTCAACCGGGCCATAAAGGCGGTCCGGCTCCTGGCGGCCAGCTCCATCCCGACCAGCATCAACACGGTCCTCACCACCCAGAACGCGAGCGAGATCCCGGCCATGCACGAGCTCGCCAGCTCGCTCGGCGTGTCGCTGCGGGTGAGCCGCTTCCGCCCCTCGGGGCGCGGCGCGGAAAACTGGGAGAGCCTGCGTCCCACGCCGGCCCAGCTGATCGGTTTCTCGGAATGGCTGGCCCAAAGCGGCGACGTGCGGACCGGCGACAGCTTCTTCTCGCTCACCTCCCAGGAGCGCCAGGGGCTGGGGCTCAACCTCTGCGGGGCGGGGAAGCTCACCTGCTGCGTCAGCCCGACCGGCGACATGTACCCCTGCGCCTTCCTGCAGACCGATCACTTTCACGCCGGGTCGCTGCGCGAGCAGACCTTCCAGGAGATCTGGGACTCCGCGGAAATCTACCACTCCTTCCGCGGCCTGAGGATCCATTCCTGCGAGGACTGCACCCGCTTCGACCAGTGCCACGGCGGCTGCCCGGCGGTGGCCTGGCACCTGAAGAACGATCTCAACGGCGGGGACCCCGAGTGCCTGGAGCGCTGCGTCACCTCCATCGCCGATGCGGCTGCCACCGCAAAAGCCGCCTGATCGGCCGAAAAATTCTCTGAGGAGCTACTACCATGATGTTTCCGAATCTGTTCTCACCCCTGAAGATCGGGACGGTCGAAGTTAAGAACCGAATCTCCTTCCAGCCGCACCTGACCAACTTCGCGGTGAACCAGCTGCCGAGCGAGCGCCAGATGTACTACTGGGGCGAGCGGGCCAAGGGCGGGGCCGGTCTCATCATCACCGAAGAGATGAGCGTGCATCCCACGGACATGGCGTACGAGAAGCTGATCGACGTCTACCACCCGGAGGTCATCCCGGGGTTCCGCAAGGTCACCGACTACGTGCACCAGTACGACGCCAAGATCTTCGCCCAGCTGAACCACAACGGCCAGCAGTGCGACGGCGCCATCTCCAGGCTCCCGGTCTGGGCCCCCTCGGCGATGCCCGACGTGCTGTTCCGGGAGACCCCGAAGGAGATGGAGCCGGAGGACATCGAGGAGGTGGCCCGCTACTTCGCCAAGAGCGCCATCCACGCCCGCGAGGGCGGCTTCGACGGCATCGAGCTGCAGTTCGGCCACTCGAGCCTGGCGCGCCAGTTCCTCTCCCCGCTCACCAACTTCCGGGGCGACGAGTACGGCGGGTCCCTGGAGAACCGGATGCGCGCGCCGCTCAAGTTCATTAGCGCGGTCCGCAAGGCGGTGGGGAACGACTTCACCCTCGGCATCCGGATGTGCGCCGACGAGATGATCCCCGGCGGCCTCGACCTGGCCCAGGTCCAGGAGATCTGCGCCCGGTTCGAGGCGAGCGGCCTGATCGACTTCAACGACCTCTCCATCGCCACCTTCTACAACCTCTACCTGGTTGAAGGCTCCATGCACACCCCGCTGGGGTACACCATCCCGCTGGCCGCGGGGATACGCGAGCGGGTCAAGATCCCGGTGTTCTGCACCGGCCGCATCAACGACCCGGTCCTGGCGGAGAAGGTGCTGGCCGCGGGGCAGGCGGACATGATCGGCATGTGCCGGGCCCTGATCTGCGACCCGTTCCTCCCCAAGAAGGCGCGGGAAGGGAGGCTGGAGGACGTGCGCTACTGCATCGCCTGCAACCAGGGGTGCATCGGCCGCATGGGGGTCAACAAGTCGCTGGGGTGCGTACAGAACCCCGCGGTCGGCATGGAGCAGCAGTGGGGCGAGGGGACCCTCGCCAAGGCCCCGGTCCGGAAGAAGGTGACCGTCGTGGGGGGCGGCCCGGGCGGCATGTGGGCCGCCAAGATGGCCGGCCGCAGGGGGCACCAGGTGACCCTGATCGAGCGGGGCGAGGAGCTGGGCGGCCAGGTGCTGACCGCCATGAAGGGGGCGGGACGCGACGAGTTCGGCGTCCTCGTCAGAAACGAGAAGGGCCAGGTCGACAAGGCGGGGGTGGCGGTGCGGCTCGGCGTCGAGGCGACGGCGGATCAGCTGCTCTCCGAGCACCCCGACGTGGTGATCGTCGCCACCGGGAGCCGGCCCAAGGCGTACCCGGTGGGGGGCGCCGACGGCCCCGCTATCTTCAACGTATGGCAGGTCCTGAACGGCGAGGCGGAGGTCGGGGAGCACGTCTGCCTGATCGACTACGACGGCCACCACCGCGCCACCTCCGTGGCGGAGTTCCTGGCCAACCAGGGAAAAAAGGTGCACATCATCACCTCCAGCCTCTTCATCGGGGCGGAGCTCGGACCGAGCCAGGACCTCTACCTCTCGCGCCAGCGGCTGCTGGGGAAAGGGGTGCACTTCACCCCGGACATCGCCGTCATGGAAGTCTCGGGCGAGGCGGGCCAGAAGTGCGTCAAGGGGTTCAACGTCTACTCCAACGCCTGGGACCAGTGGGGACCCTACGACTCCCTGGTGCTCGCCATGGGGCAGAAGGTGGACGACGCGCTCTACATGTCCCTGAAGGGGAAGGTCCCGGAACTGTACCGGATCGGCGACTGCGTCGCGCCCCGCAAGGTGGACATGGCGATCTGGGAAGGGCATCGGGTCGGGAGGGAGATCTGATGGCGAAAAATGGCAACATCCTCGTTTTTGTCGACCTGCCCGGCGGCTGCCTGGACGAAACCGGCAAGGGGGTGCTCTCCTACGGGGCGCGCCTTGCCGCGGTGGTCGGCTCCCCCTGGGAGGTCGTGGTCGCGGTGGCTCCCGGTGAGGAGGCCCGGACCGGCTTCGCAGCCTTCGGCGTCCCGGTGGTGACGGAGCTTACGGGCGGCGCCCAGCTGCTGGACGCCCCGGCGCACCTGGCGGCCGGCCTGGTGGCCTGCGCGGCCGACGGGAAGGCGACCCTCCTGCTGCTGGCCCACAACGACCTGGGGGCCACCCTGGCGCCGATGCTGGCGGCAGCGCTCAACGCGGGACTGGTGACGGAGGCGGTGAGCGTGCGCAGAAGCGAGGCCGGGGTGGAATTCACCCGGCAGGCGCTCGGCGTCAGGCTCTCCGAGACCAGGACCTGGGAGGGCGTCGGCCCCGTCGTGCTGACCGTCCCGACCCGCTCCCTGAGCCAGGTGCTCATGAAAACCGTGGTCCCGAGCGCCCCGGCCTACGAATCCTACCGCCCGGCCCCCCCCGGGGGAGCCACGTCGCAGGTGATCGGCCGGATTCCCCCCGACCCCCAGACCGTCGACCTGTGCGACGCCGAGGTGATCTTCAGCGCCGGCAAGGGGTGCGACCCGGGAACCTTCGCGCAGCTGCAGGAGCTCTGCCGCCTGCTGAACGTCTCCTGCGGCGTCACCCGCCCGGTCTACGACCTGGGGTGGACCGGGTTCGAGCGGATGGTGGGGCAGACCGGTCGCACCGTCACCCCGAGGCTCTACCTGGCGCTCGGCATCTCCGGCTCCATGCACCACGTGGGCGGCATCAAGGACTCGCGCCGCATCGTCGCGGTCAACGCCGACTCCAAGGCCCCCATCTTTCCCAACTGCAACGAGGGGTTCGTGGCCGATCTGAAGGATATCCTGCCGCGGCTGATCGAACGTGCCAAAACCGCTTCGGGAGGTGCCGCATGACCAGGTCCTATCAGGCAATCGTGGTGGGCGCAGGCCCCGCCGGATCCTCCGCAGCGCTGACCATGGCGCGGGCCGGTCTGGACGTGGCGCTTCTGGAGCGGGGGAGCTTCCCCGGCGAGAAGAACATGTTCGGCGGCGTGCTGCACCGCCTCCCCGCGCTGGAGCAGGTCTTCCCCGACTTCTGGGAGCGCGCCCCCCTGGAGCGGCACGTCGTCAAGAAGGGGGTCACCTTCATGACCGGTGACTCCAGCTTCAACACGACCATCGAGGCGGGGAACTTCGACACCCCCCCCTACAACGGCTACACCATCTTCCGTCCCCGTTTCGACCGCTGGCTCGCCGAAGAGGCGGTCAAGGCCGGGGCGACCCTGATCACCCGCGCCAACGTCGACACGGTGGTCCAGCAAAACGGCAAGGTGACCGGCGTGACGATCCTGGACCGCAAGGGGGCGCTGTCGGCCCCGATCGTGATCGCGGCCGACGGCGTGCTCTCCTTCACCGCGCTCAAGGCGGGGCTGCGCCGGCCGACCTTCGACCCGGGGCAGATGGCGGTGGGGGTCAAGGCCCTCATCGACCTGCCGAGCGAGACCATCAACGACCGCTTCGGGCTGGCCCGGGAGCAGGGGTTCGCCAACGAGTTCGTCGGCTGCACGGCCGGGGTGCGCGGCGGCGGGTTCCTCTACACCAACTACGACTCGCTCTCCGTGGGGCTGGTCTTTCACCTGGCGAGCCTGAAGGAGAGCGGCAAGACCCCCTACGACCTCTTGAACGCCTTCCTGGAGCAGCCCCAGGTCGAAAAGCTGGTGCGCGGCGGCAAGCTGCTGGAATACTCCGCCCACCTGATCCCGGAGGGTGGCTACGACATGATCCCCGAGCTCTACGGCGACGGCATCCTGGTGGCGGGCGACGCGGCCGCCCTGTGCAACGCGACCGGCCTGAACCTCGAGGGGATCAACCTCGCCACCCATTCCGGGATAGTGGCCGGTCAGGCGGCGGTCGCCGCGCACGCCGGGGGTGACTTCAGCCGCAAGGGGCTCTCCCTCTACAAGAAGCTGCTGGACGAAAGCTACGTCATGAAGGACCTCAAGCTGTACCGGCGCGCCCCCAAGATGCTGCACAACAACCGGATCTACCAGGAGTACCCGGAGCTGGTCTGCGGGATCATGGAGTACCTGTACCGGATCGAGGGGACGCCCAAGGAGAACCTGTCCAAGCTGTTCCTGAAGACCGCCCGGGAGAAGGTCGGCCTCAAGAACCTCGCGGCGGACGGTTTCAGCGCATGGAGAGCATTATGAACATCGACGAGATCTTCGACTTCACCAGCTTCACGGTCGACCGGGAGCCCCACATCGTGCTCGACACGGAGCTCTGCGCCGGGTGCGAGGCCCGGGGGTGCACCAACTCCTGCCCCGCCCGCTGCTACAGCTGGAACGAGGAGGAGCGCAAGGTGACCTTCGTGCACGACGGCTGCCTGGAGTGCGGCACCTGCTACGTGGTCTGCCAGCGCAAGGCGTTCACCCGCTGGCGCTACCCCCGGGGCGGCTTCGGGGTGGCGTACCGGATGACGTGAAGCAAAGCCTCCCTCACCCCGCCCCCCCCGGGAGGGAGAGGGAGAGATCAGGCACGATGGTATGAGATGGCAGTCCAACCTCCAGCAAAGTCAAAAGAACCCCTCGCCCTTCGGAAGAGGGGCAGGGGTGAGGGAGTCGCCACGGAGCAGTGCTGCAAGTAAGCGACCTGACGGCTCAACGACTCACCCGGGAGATTCCCATGCATTCAGATAAACTCGACATTCTGGTAATCCTTCGCGAGGTGAGCGACCCCCGCCCCCCCGCACGCACCATCACCCGGGGCGCTGGGGTCGACGAGCGGGGCCTGAGGCGCCTGCCGAACCCCGCCGACCTCGCGGCGCTGGAGGAGGCGCTGCGCCTCAAGGACGGGCGGGGCGCGACGGTGACGGTCCTCGCCATCGGGCCGGAGCGGCTCGACGACACGCTGCGCCTCGCCTTCTCCATGGGGGCGGACCGCGCCATACGCTGCTGGGACCACGGGCTGGAAGGGGGCGACGCCTGGGCCGACGCCCGGGTGCTGGCACGGATCAGCGCCATCCTCTCCCCGGCGCTGGTCTTCACCGGCAGCCGCCTGGCCGACCGGGGCGACGACCCGGTCCCCGCGCTGGCAGCCGCCCTGAACGGCTCCCCCTGCATCGGCGCCGCCGTCTCGCTCAGCGCCAAGGCGGGAGCGGTGGAGGTGCTCCGCAAGGGGGACCGCGGCTCCCGGCAGACCGTCGGCGCGGCCCTGCCCTGCACGGTCCTCTTCGAGGAGGGGACGACGCCGCGCTACCCGTCCGTCGAGGAGGTGGTCGCCTCGCTGGAACAGCCGATCGAGCGCTGGAAACTCCCCGAGCTGGGGCTTCCCTTCTGGGAAATCGGCTCCCTGGGCGCCCTGCTCCCGTTGGCGCGGGTCGGCACGCCGCGACCCGACCCGGTCCGGGCGGTGACCCCCGACCCCAACCTCCCCGCCTTCGAGCGGATCCTCTCTCTGCTCTCGGGCGGCATCACCGCGCGCGAGGGAAGGGTGCAGACGCTCGCGGCCGACGCCACGGTCGATGCGCTCTGGGAGCTGTTCCGGGCCGAGGGGCTGGTCCCCGGGGTCGCCGCATGAACTACCGGGCGGTGCAGGGGATAGAGCTCGTGGAGCGCGACGGGGCGACCTTCCTGATGGCGCGAACGCCGCTTACGCTTTTGCGCCTGAACGGCCCGCTGGTCTCCCTGGTCAGGCGTGCCCTGGCGGGGCCGGTCGCGGCCGCCTCGGACGCGGAGGCCCGGGTGCTGGAGCAGCTCACGCTCAAGGGGTTCCTGGCGCGGGTAGCGGAGCCGGCGGGGCTCGGCGCGGAGCTCCCGACCGTCAGCATCGTCATCCCGGTCCTGGACCGGGCCGGGGAGCTCGGCCGCTGCCTCGATTCCCTGAGCCGCCTCGACTACCCGGGGGAAAAGCTCCAGGTGATCGTGGTGGACGACGGCAGCCGCGACGACTCCGCCGCCGTGGCTCGCCGCATGGGCGCGCTCGTGGTCCCCTCGGGCGGCGTCAGGCGCGGGCCGGCGGCCGCGCGCAACGCCGGCGCCGCGGTCGCGGCGGGAGCGATCCTCGCCTTCATCGACTCGGACTGCACCGCCTCCGCCGGCTGGCTCGCCGAGCTGATGCCTCTCTTCCGGGACCCGAAGACCGCCGCGGTCGGCGGCATGGTGGAGGGGATGTGCTCCGCCTCCCCCGTCGACCGCTACGAGGCGGTCATGTCGAGCCTCTCGCTCGGCTCCCGTGAGCGCTTCGGCAACACGGGCGACGACACCTTCTACCTGCCGAGCTGCAACCTCCTGGTGCGCCGCCAGGCGTTCCTCTCGGTGAGCGGCTTCGAGGCGAGCATGCATGTCGGGGAGGACGTGGATCTTACCTGGCGCCTGAGGGACGCCGGCTGGACCATCGCCTACCTCCCCGCGGGAAACATCAGGCACGAGCACCGCAGCACCCTGCGCTCCTTCATGTCCCGGCGCTTCGACTACGGCACCTCCGAGGGGACGCTGCAGAAGCTGCACCCCCGGCGGCGCAAGCGCTTCGTGCTGCCGCCGAACCTGGGGGCGGTGCTGGCCCTGGCGCTCTTGGCGCCGCTGGTCGGCTGGTGGCTGCTCCCCGCCGCCTGCGGGGTGCTGGCGGCGGACGCCGCCTGCTACCGGGTGCGCCTCGCGCGCCGGGGCGTCCGGCTCGGCTTCCGGGAACTCTGCGCCGGGCGCCTGCGGGCCCTGGGGGGGCTCTGCTACTACCTGAGCTACCACCTGATCCGCTACTACGCGCTGGCGCTTTGCGCCCTCGCCCTGCTGCTCCCCGCCTTCTGGAGCGTACCGGTCCTCCTCTTGCTGGTCGCGGCGGGGGTCGATTGCCGGGTCAAGAGGCCGCAGCTCTCCTTCCTGCGCTTTGCCGGCATCTACTGTCTGGAGCAGCTCGCCTACGGCGCCGGCGTCTTCTGGGGCTGCCTGCGCGGCCGGGGCTTCGCCAGCTACCGGGTGGTATTCATGAGGAGGATGGAGCAGACGGCGTAACGGACTAATTTACAGCAGCTTTCTCCGAGCCTCTCCGCCTACCGGGTCGTCACCCCACGGTGGAAAGGCCTACGGGTTTCGCGGGAAACTGCGGCGCCTCCCTTTGGAAAGGAGAATTCACGTGGCACGACGCCACACCATTCAAAAAAGGGAAAAAGGAGATCGCAATGGACAAGTTCGCACGCATCGACATGGGGGCCGCAGGCGGCCCGAAAGTAACCGTAGGGCCGGTCGGCGAGTACGCCGGCCTGGGAGGCCGCGCCATGACCTCGCTGGTGGTAGCCGCCGAGGTGCACCCGCTGGCCCACGCGCTGGGAGCGGAGAACAAGCTGGTCATCGCCCCGGGCATGCTGAGCGGCACCACCGGCTCCATGACCGGCCGCCTCTCGGTCGGCTGCAAGAGCCCGCTCACCGGGACCATCAAGGAGTCCAACGCCGGCGGCCAGGCCGCCCAGGTGCTGGCGCGGCTCGGCTACGCGGCCGTGGTCCTGGAAGGGAAGCCCGAGGGGGACGACCTGTACAAGATCGTCATCAACAAGGACGGCATCCAGGTGATCGTCGACAACTCCCTGAAGCTGATGGACAACTACCCGCTGGTGGCCAAGCTGCGCGGCGAGTACGGCGACCGCGCCGCCTACATGACCATCGGCTCCGCGGGCGAGCGCGGGCTTTTGGCCGCCTCCATCGCCTGCACCGACCCGGAGCTGCGCCCGACCAGGCATTGCGGCCGGGGCGGGGTCGGCGCCGTCATGGGGGCCAAGAAGGTCAAGGCGATCATCCTGGACGACGCGGGGATGAAGATGCGCCCGCCGGTCGACCCGATCAAGTACCGCGACGCCAACCGCAAGTTCGTCGAGGGGCTCAAGAAGCACCCGGTGACCGGCGAGGGGCTCCCGGCCTACGGGACCAACGTGCTCACCAACGTCCTGAACGAGGCGGGCGGCTACCCGACCAGGAACTTCAAGACCGGGCAGTTCGAGGGGGCGAGCGATCTGAGCGGCGAGACCCAGGCGGCGCTGGAGATCAAGCGGGGGGGCTCCGCCACCCACGGCTGCCACCGCGGCTGCGTCATCCAGTGCTCCGGAATCTACAACGACAAGGACGGCAACTACCTCACCAAGCAGCCCGAGTACGAGACGGTCTGGTCCCACGGCGGCCACTGCGGCATCTCCGACCTCGACACGGTCGCCATGCTCGACTACATGGACGACAACATCGGCGTCGACACCATCGAGATGGGGGTCACCATCGGGGTCGCCATGGACGCGGGGATCATCGAGTTCGGCGACGACGCCGGCGCCATCAGGCTCATGGAGGAGGTCGGCAAGGGGACGCCGCTGGGGCGCGTGCTCGGCTGCGGCGCGACGGTGACCGGCAAGGTCTTCGCCGTCGAGCGGGTCCCGGTCGTCAAGGACCAGGCGCTGCCCGCCTACGACCCGCGCGCGGTCCAGGGGATCGGGGTCACCTACGCGACCACCACCCAGGGGGCCGACCACACCGCCGGCTACGCCATCGCCACCAACATCCTGAAGGTGGGTGGCGACGTCGATCCGCTCAAGACCGAGGGGCAGGTGGAGCTCTCCCGCAACCTGCAGATCGCGACCGCGGCGATCGACTCGACCGGGATGTGCCTCTTCATCGCCTTCGCCATCCTGGATCAGCCGGAGACCTTCCAGGCGCTGCTCGACATGCTGGGCGGCTTCTACGGCATCACCATGACCGGCGACGACGTGGTGGCGCTGGGGAAGAAGGTGCTGCTGGCGGAGCGCGACTTCAACAGCCGGGCCGGGTTCACCAAGCACCACGACCGGCTGCCGCGCTTCTTCTACAACGAGACCATCGCACCGCACAACCAGGCCTTCCTGATGAAGGACGAGGAGCTGGACGAGGTGTTCAACTTCTAGCAGGCCGCTGCCGCCCGGTGGGGGAGACCCTTCCGGGCGGCAGGATTGCCTGCCAGCAACCCAATCCATTTGCCGCCATACACCGCACGGGGGAACCATGGAGCACGAAGTCCCAGGATCGGCGCCGGAGCAGGTTCCCCTGCGCTGCCAGAACGTGGCGCTGCGGATCAACCGGGACCAGCTGGAGGTCTTCTTCCCGATGCTGCAGCGGGGGGTGACGGTGCAGGCGTCCCTCGGCTGTCCGCTCGGGGAGTTCCTCTGCGCCCAGCTGGGCATCCCGGAAGAGTACGTCGCCGGCCGGATCACCACGATCTTTCTCGACAACCGCCCGGTCGACGACCTGGAGCGCTCGCTGATCCGAGAGGGGTCGCGGGTCACGCTTTCGGCCGCCATGCCGGGGCTGGTCGGGGCGACCATGCGCCGCTCCGGCTTCTACGCTGCGCTGCGCCAGGGGATCACCCACCAGGAGCAGGGGGGCGCCGCAGGGGCCGGGCAGGGAACCGTCAGGCTGAAGCTGTTCAACCTGCTGCTGCCGGAACTCGCTCCGCTGGTCCTCGCCCACGGCGTCCTGCTGCAGCGCGAGGAGCTGGATGCCTTACTGAGGGCCCTGGAGGCCGCCAGCCGCATGGGGGTCGCCTCGTCGTACCTCTGCGGGCGCGATGCATGCGGGGGAATCCTGGTCACGGTCAGCCTCAGGGAGTAGTGCGGCATCTCGGCACTCCTGGAGCGAGGCTTGGGGGGAGGAGGATGAGATGCGGGATGTAAGCAGGCGGGCGCATGATGATGCACCCTACACGGCCCGCTCGGGGAACGCGGAGCCGAAAGGGGAGCGGCGGGATCGGGAGACGCCGCGGGTGAGCCCTTTTGAGTTTTCCGGCGCATAAAGGAGCAGGGACATGCAGGTCACGGTCAAATTATTCGCCAGTTTCCGCACCGGACGCACCCCGATTGAGCTCTGCGACTTTCCGGCGGGTACCACCGTGGCGGAGGTCGTCGCCCGGCAGGGAATCCCGGAAGCCGATCTCGGGATCATGCTGGTGAACCACCGTCACGTGAAGCTGGAGCGGGTGCTTGCCGACGGGGACATCCTGGCGCTCTTCCCGCTGCTGGGAGGGGGGTAGCGTGGGCATGCTGCAACGCTATCTGACGGGCCTCGCCGTCGACGGCCTGGTCAGCACCGCGGGGCAGTTCGACGCCTCGCTGCACTTCGACCTGGGCTTCGCGCAGGTGGAGGCCGCGATCCTGGAACTGGGGCTTTGCCCCGCCCGCTACCAGAGGAACCGCCAGACCATCTCCAGCTCCGGACAGCTCACGCTCCTGCGCAGTTGCGCCGTGGTGATCGGCTGCGGCGGCCTGGGCGGGTACCTCGTCGAGGAACTGGCACGGCTCGGCGTCGGCAGGATCGTCGCGGTAGACCCGGACCTCTTCGAGGAACACAACCTGAACCGGCAGCTGCTCTGCACCCTGGCGAACCTGGGGGAGTCCAAGGTGAGCGCCGCCGCCCGCCGCGTCGCGGAGATCAACCCGGCCGTGAAGCTGGTCCCCCGGCGCTGCGCGTTCGGTGCGGCGAACGGCCGGGAGCTCCTTGCCGGTGCGACGGTCGCCGTCGACGCCCTGGACAACCTGGCGACCCGCCGCGAGCTGGCCGAGCTCTGCCGGGAGCTCGGCATCGCGCTGGTGCACGGCGCCATCGCCGGCTGGTACGGCCAGGTGGCCACCCAGCTTCCCGGCGAGGACATCTCCGCGTTCCTCTGCGGCGCGGGGAGCGGGATCAAGGGGGTCGAGACCGGGCTGGGCAACCCCTCGTTCACCCCGGCGCTGGTCGCGAGCCTGCAGGCCGCCGAGGCCTGCAAGGTGATGCTCGCCCTGGGAGAGCCCGTAAGCGGGCGCCTGCTGACGGTCAACCTGCTTGATATGGAATTCGAGGCGATCAGCCTGGGAGGAGAACCCGGACCGTGCCACGAGGAGTGACGCCATGACCGACCATCAGAACCCGGAGCCGGCCCCGGACTCCGAGCTGCATCCGGCGAAAAAGGATAAGACCGACTACATCATCCACAAGGTGATCCAGGCCCTGGACATCCTGGAGCAGTTCCAGGGCGAGGTGGACGAACTGAGCCCGGCCCAGTTGAGCCGGCGCATCGACCTGAACGAGGCGAGCGTCCAGCTGCTGCTCGCCACGCTCAAGTCCCGCAACTACCTGGAGCAAAACGGCGCCACCGGGAACTTCCGCCTCGGTTTCAAGAACCTCGAACTGGCGCAGACCGTCCTGCGCCAGACCGGCCTGTACCGCGTCTCCCATCCGGTGCTGGCCTCCGTGACCCTGGAGTGCGGAGAAACCTGCGCGGTGGCGGTGCTGAGAAAGTCGCACGTGATCGAGCTCGACGCCGTCCCGTCCGAACACCCGGTGCAGGTCAGATCCCGGGTCGGGGACCATCTGCCGGTGCACTGCACCGCCGCCGGCAAGCTGCTGGCCGCCTTTTTGGAGGGCGCGGCGCTGGACGCCCTGCTCGGGAGGCTGGCGCTGGAAGGGTACACTCCGAACACCATAACCTGCTCCGAACAGCTGAGGCTGCAGTTGGGGCAGGCAGCCGGGCAGGGGTACGCCGTCGACGACGGGGAACTGGACCGGGACGTGCGCGGCGTTGCCGCAGCCATCCGGGATTATGCCGGCCGGGTGGTCGGTGCCCTGGTGGTAACGGGGCCCTCCTGCCGGATCGGCCGTGAGCAGTTGCACGGCGACTTGGCCCTCCTGGTGCAGCGGGGCGCCAGGGAGATTTCCGCCAAGCTCGGATTTCACGAGCCGGTCCCCCAGCCTTGCGGCGCCCCCGCCACGGCGGCAGAGGCTCTCCCGCGGCGGGGCGCCTCGTGCACCGGGGTGCCAGGCAAAGGGAAACCTGCCGGCACCTCTCGCGCGGCCTAGGGTGGGCGGGCACCGGGCCCGCAGCCGGACCGCGGCTTTAAGTCATGGTCGTTTGCGGCCATCCCGTAGTATAATCAGCCATATTGGTTGTCGTGACACTGTCTCGGAATCGGTCATGCAAGGCAGCGAATAAACCAGAGGCGTATGTGAGAAATCCGAAGCATAAGTCTGAACCAGGCTCCGAAGGGTGCAACCTTGCCAAAGCACAAGCCAGTGCCTGGCCGTTGGCAACTGACAGTCACAGAAATAAAGAAGAACCGATTGATGTGCACCATGCTGCCCGGGAGCGGATACGGGAACTGGAATTGCAGGCCGAAGCGCTGCGCCGGTCCAACGCGGAGCTGGAGGCAGAGCGCAACAAGTACGCCCTGCTCTACGAGTTTGCACCGGTGGGCTATTTCACCATCGACTGCAGCGGGGTGGTCCAGACGGTCAACCAGACGGGAGCGGGCCTCCTCGGGATCGAGCGCTCCCGCATCGTCACCCGGCGCTTCGGGCACTTCGTCGCCGAGGACGACCGCGCAACCTTCGCCCGCTTCCTGGCGCAGGTGTTTTCCAGCCGGGTGAAGGAGACCTGCAGGCTGCAGCTCGCCAACGACGCCAGGGGGCCGCTCTTCGTCCGGATCGAGGCGACCGCGACCGAATCGGGGGACGAGTGCCACGCCGTGCTGGTGGACATCACCGAGCGCCGGCGGGCGGAAGAGGCGCTGCGCGAGAGCGAGTACAACCTGTCCAAGGCCCAGGCCATGTCCCACGTCGGTTCCTGGCGCTCGGACCCGGTCAGCGGCGAACTGGTCGTCTCGGACGAACTGCTGCTGATCCTGCGCCTGGACCGCGCCGAGGCGACGCAGGAGGCCTTCGCCGGCGTGATTCACCCCGAGGACCTGGAGTCGGTCATGACCAAGCTCCGGATGGGGATCGAGCTCGGGGTGAATTACGAAATCGAGCACCGCCTGCTGCTGAGGGACGGGACGGTCAAGTGGGTCTTCACGGTCGTCGAGCCGTCGGTCAACAGCGCCGGGAAGAACCTCCGGCTCTACGGCACGACCCAGGACATCACCGAGCGCAAGCAGATCGAGGTCGCCTTACGCAACCAGAAGAACGAATTCCAGGCGATCTTCGATTCGGTCAAGGACGGCGTCATCGTCTTCGACCATGACGGCCTGATCCAGCACATCAACCACATCTGCCCCCAGCTTTTCCCGCTGGAACTCCTCTCCGGGGGGGGGTGCCGGGACATCTTCCACCACGAACACTCCTCCCAACAGAATTGCCCCGTGGAGCGCGCCTTGCGCGGCGAGCGGGTCGAGACCTCCCTGGTCTCCCTGGAGGGGCACCACGCCAGGTACCTCGACATAACCGCCACCCCCATAGAGGACGCCCTGGGAGAGAAGAACCGGGCCCTGGTCTTCTTCAGGGACATGACCGAAAAAAGGGTGCAGGAGCTGCAGCTGATCCAGGCCGAGAAGATGTCGAGCATCGGCATACTCGCAGCCGGGGTGGCCCACGAGATCAACAACCCGCTCACCTCCGTGGCCGGGTACGCGGAGGCGCTGCTGCGGCGCTTCCGCGACGACCCTGCCCTGGAAAAGGACGGCCGGCTGGAGACCTTTCCCCAGTACCTCGAGGTCATCGTCCGGGAGTCGTACCACTGCAAGGGGATCATCGACAACCTGCTCAACTTCAGCAGGAAATCGGACGGACGCGCCGTCGAGGTGGACCTGAACGGGATACTCGCGGAAATCGTGGAGCTTTTACTGCACCAGCCGGGCTACGGGGAGATAGAGGTCGTGACCCATTTCGCCAAGGAGCTGCGCGTCCTGGGGGATCCCTCCGGACTGCGCCAGGTCTTCATGAACCTGTTGTACAACGCGTTTCAGTCGATCAGGGAGGGGGGGGAGGTGGAGATTACGACGCGGCACTCCGAGGGTGGAGAGGCCGCCGAGTGCCGGATCCGCGATACCGGCTGCGGCATTGCGCCTGAGGTCATCGACCGGATCTGGGATCCCTTCTTCACCACCAAGGAGGTCGGCAAGGGGCTCGGCCTGGGATTGGCACTGACCTACAATATCGTCAAGCGCCATGGTGGCACCATAACGGTCGAGAGCAAGCCAGGCGAGGGGGCGCTCTTCAACGTGCGGTTGCCGGTTGCCCGTTAACCCGCCCCCTCGCCCCGGGAAGCTGCGGGTCGCTCGGCGGCGTCGAGGATCCCGTCGGGCGCAAGAAAACCGGCCTTCCTGATCAAGCGAGGCCGGTTTTCTTGCGCGTTTCTTTCGGGCCCGGCACCGGCTTCGGGCCTGGCACCCCCGGACATGCCGGCTGTGGGCCCGGGACTTTCCGGAACCCGGGCTAGAACAATGCCAGCATGGCGCGGAATCGGTTTTCGTCAGGCAGCGTCCCGGACTGTGCACCGGCACGGACTTTCCCCTCGAAGTGCACGGACAGGTCGCGGGCGATCCTGATCTGACGGGTCGCGTCGTCCCCGCGGAGTTTTCTGATTCTCTCCAGGAGGATCTCCCTCCTTCCTTGGATGAAACCTTTCCTGGTGTCGGGAAGCAGGCCGAGCTCTCTGCGCGCCTGCCGGGTGATCAGATACCAGCCACAGATTCCCTCGCATTGTACCGCGTGGTCCGACCCTGCCTCGATCGTTGCTCTCGATGCACATATATAGCAGGCGGCAGCCTCCATGGGAATTCCTTTCCTGGGTAACCAGCGCGTGGACGGGTGCGTGACGGGGAGGGGCCTCCGCCCGTCACGCACCTTCAGGTTTTAGAACAGCTTCAGGACGGACTGGGCCGCCTGGGACGACATGGAGAGCGAGGTGGTGCCCAGGGACTGGCGCGTCTGCAGCATCAGCATGTTGGCCCCCTCCTGGTTCATGTCGGCGAGGGTCAGGTTGTCCGCGCCGGTCTGCAGCGTGCTGACCATGCTGTCCGTGAAGCTCTGGCGCGTGGTGATGATGTTCAGGTTGGCGGCGAGCGTCTGGGTGCTGGTTCGCAGCGAGGTGATGGCCGAGTCCATCTTGGCGGAGTCCGTGGTGATGGCCGAGGTCGTCTGCCAGTTGGAGTTGGTGGCGCCGCTGGCGGCCGAGAGGCTGAGCCCCGTGGAGTTGCCCAGGAAGCCGA
>Ga0316231_1000857_pt1 | contig 38395 bp, 31 predicted proteins | sample TBH18027metaG_FD_206002 | JGI IMG/M metagenome (GOLD analysis project Ga0316231, IMG submission 206002) | Freshwater microbial communities from Trout Bog Lake, Wisconsin, USA - TBH18027 | ecosystem: Environmental > Aquatic > Freshwater > Lake > Hypolimnion/Profundal zone | place: USA: Wisconsin... | reverse complement strand
GCGCCCTTTTATAATGCGTGGCCCATATCCGCCTTCTTTTGGCGAATATGGGGATGCAGAAACGCTCACACTGAATGTCTTTGACCTTGCTTCCGAACTTCCCAGCGCAATTCTTGCCCGCATAGTGAGTGCCTTCGTCTGTATTGTTCAACAATCGTGGAAGTCGCCTTCACTTCGGCGTAAACTGCTGGTCATGCAATGGAGACGCTGTAGCGAAGTTCCCAGTCATTTGGCTGTGAAGATGGGTGTTCTGCACGCAGTTCTTGCAATTCTCCTCCTCGTCGCCGACGCTCAATACACAGTTCCTTCCATCTGGCCACAGGTTTTGTTCGCACTCGATATTCCAGTTTCTTTCTTGATCGTTCTCATTGGAGAGCAACTGACGTTCAAGCTCGGTTTTAATTCAACATGGCTGTTCCCTTTCTTGTGTTTGACGCTGGGCTCGTTGTGGTATGCCGTGCTCGGATGGGCGATTCAAGCGGGTTTACATCGGATGGTAGGTGCGAAGGCGAAGAACATTGGCGGGTAGTGGACGGATAATCGCCATATCACTCACAATCCCGAAGATGTGTAACTGTGTACGCGCTTCCGCAACGTTCGGACAAGTGGGCGGATGGGGCCTGGAACGCGCTTCGCGCGGCTTTCATAGAACCCACCTAAGCTTGCCAAACGAGGCAAGCTAAGATGGGGCACCCTGCGCCCAGTTCAATCAGAGCAGATTCCTGTTGCAAAATCGCCTAGTATCTCTGTATCCCGTTTTGGATTGTGAGTGCCTTGGGCTGTAGTCATCCGGTATCCGGTTAACCAGAACCTGTTCACACTATCGCAAAGCCTCAATGATGAAAGAGAAGTAGATGAACGCCTTCAGCTTCCTTGTAAGGACGCGAGCGGCAGCGGCGAACCGATCGGCGAAGACGGCAGCATCCTTCGAGCCTCGGCTCGAAGTTGGTTCGATACTTCGGTCAACTCGTCCTCCCAGCGACATCGAGGCGTCAGCGCGAGTTCCTGTGCCAAGCCCCGACACTTAGCGCCTATTTCAAGCTCTTTGTCCCATCAAGCGATCAAGCTCGCGGACCGCTGTTTTTGAGCAGTAGGCTAACCCGTGTACAAGAGGCGTTCTCATGCTGTAACTTATGGCCAGACTTAACTTCGGCCGAGCGCTGAAAGAGGAATCCTAAATGCTCAAAATTCGCCAGCGCTTGCCGGGATATTTCAAGCGCTGGTTCATGGTCAGACCTGAAGTGCGCGGATATGTATGGTACGGGAAAGCACCATACGTTTTCTTGCTTATGCTCGTGACATTTAGACCCACGGTTGGGGAAGCCGCCGGTATTCGGGATGTTGTAATCCCTGCAAACGCCAATCAACCCAGGATTGTCGCAGAGCTTTGGACACCCTGTTCCATTCCAGCACCAGAAATAGTCATAGACCGAGACGGTTTTCCCACGACTATCCGCGCGGTCAGAAACTGCGTCGTCACTCGGAAGAACTTGCCCCTGGTCCTTATTTCACATGGAATGTTTGAAGATAGGTTCAGCCATCATGACACTGCGGAAGCCTTGGCGGATGCCGGTTTTGCTGTTGTTACCCTCAATCACACGGAAGACTCCAACCAAGATACTGGCGGTAAGTCAGCAGCTGATATCTCGTCTTTTCTCGTTCGGCCCATTGACATACAGCGCGTGCTTAACTTTTTGCTCGCCAGTCCGTCGGCAGGGATCAAAGTCGATCAACATCGCATAGGATTTTTTGGTTTTTCTCGTGGTGGCTATACCGGCCTAGTTTTGGCAGGTGCACAGCCTGATTTTGACCACATCATAATTCCATGCCCCGAAAATCTCTTGATGTGCAAACAAATCAGAGAACACAAAGTTCCTTCATATTCTTCGGATATGAGCCACGCATCAAGGCTTATGTGATCGCAGACCCTGTCAATTTTTTCCCGAGCAAGTCGAGTCTTCGAGACGTAAGGGCTCCCTTACAATTATGGAGTTCCGAGTACGGGGGGATGGGCGTGAGACCTGAAGATGTGTCAGCCTTAGAAATGAACCTGCCCGTTAAGCCCGAATTTCATCGGGCAATAGGTGCCGGGCATTTGTCATTCGACTGTCCGTGCTCAGAAGATCAGGTAAAAGCAAACCCGCCATCTGTTGTTTGCACCGATCCGAAGGGTTTTGACCGGACAGCTTTTCACAAACGGTTCGATGAAGAGGTTGTACGGTTTTTCCGTGAGCATCTAGGGCCTGTTTACGTTATCGCAAAGCCTCAATGATGACAGCGAAGTAGATGAACGCCGGAAATACGCGGCTTCCGCACTTAGCTGTCGCATAATCGCCTAGTATCTCGGTATCCCGTTTTGAGAAGGAGATCGCAGGATGGAACACAGCTTTCTTCCAGCAGACGCAACGATAGCCGCGTTGGAGAAGCAAGTTTCTGATTGCGAAGAGCAGGCAGCGAAGGAAGCTGAACCTATTGGGACGGCGCTACGTGAGAAGGCAAGACTCTTGCGTGCGTGGATTGCAGAATTGCGCTCAGGCCGATGGACAGCATTGAAGCCGTGACTGTTTGTTGGACATACTGTACGGTCCGCCGCCTGACTGTTAGCGTTTTCCAAGCGTCAGCGTGTTTTCCACGGCCCTCTTACGCTTGCGCACAGACGGCAATGGGTTGATAGTCTTGCTCTTTGAACAACACAGCCCAAGTGATCCGCGCCAGTTTATTGGCGATGGCGACGACGACTTTATTGCGTGCGGTGCGTTGCTCCAGCTGATGGACCCAGTGTCCGAGTCCGCCGGTGTCGTACTTCACTGTCTCACTCAAGGGGTCACCCCAGAAGGTGTCAAGTGAAAATTCTCGCCAATTCCTCCCATCCATCTGATTCCACACAAAATAGAGTTTCCCCACAGGTGAGGGAACGCCGCGAGAAATTTGATATCCTGAAAGTAGGGCAGAATGTGGAATTTCCTCCCATTTAACCCTTTTGTTTTCAAATTTTTGCCAGGAAATATAGGAGGGTAGGCAGCCAACGAAATAATCGCCAAGGCGCTGTCCATCTGGGACAAGGCTATTACTTATTCCGGCTCTTCGAGCAGTTCGCTAAGTTCGGCCCACTCATTTTCGAGGGCTTCCAGACTGCTCCGCTTTTCTTCCAGCAAGGCTGATACTCGCTGCGTCTCTTCGGCGCTGACATAGCGGCCAAGGGCCTCTTCGGACTCAGCAATGATCGCTTCCGTGCCGCTCACCTCTGTCTCCAATGACGCCAGACGATCCAGCATCTGTTTGCGCTTCATGGGATTTACACGCTTTTTGGGCTCTGCAGGTGCCGAAGCAACCGGAGCAGCAGGAGCCGCGCTGGCGGCAGTGCGAAGCGCTTCCTGCGCCTCCACGCCATTCTGCTTGCGCCAGAGATAGTCTTCGTAGTTTCCCGGATAGATATTCACCGATCCGTCGGCTACCTCGAAGACCCGCGTTGCAAGGCGGTCAATGAAATAGCGGTCGTGCGAGACGAAGACACAGGTTCCCGTGAACTTCTGCAACGATTCCAGCAGCACATCCTTGGCTCGCAGGTCGAGGTGATTCGTCGGTTCATCCAGCAGCAGAAAATTCGAAGGCAGCAAAAGCATCCGTGCCAGCGCATAGCGATTGCGTTCGCCGCCGCTAAGCACCCCAATTTTCTTGAACACATCGTCGGCAGAGAACAGGAAGCTGCCAAGCAAACTGCGTAACTCAGTCTGTGAGCGCGGTGCAACCAGGTTCAGGTCGTCCAGCATGCGAGCTTCGGTGTCGAGTTCCTTGTACTGATCCTGTGCGAAATAATCGACCCCGACGTTATGTCCTAACCTGTACTCGCCGCCGGTCGTGGGCTCGCTCTGCGCCAGCATTTTGATCATGGTGGATTTTCCCGCGCCATTCACGCCCACCAGCGCGATGCGTTCGCCGCGCTCAATCGTGAAGTTCACGTTGTGCAAGACGTGTTTGTCGCCATAGCTCTTGCTGACGTTCTTGAACTCAGCGACGATTCGGCCGCTGGGCTTGGGCTGCGGAAAGGTGAAGTGGATTGTCCTCTCATCTTCCGGCACCTCGATACGCTCGATCTTTTCCAGCTCCTTGATGCGGCTCTGCACCTGCTTGGCTTTGGTCGCCTGGTAGCGAAAGCGGCTAATGAAAGCCTCGAGTTGCTCAATCCGTTCGCGTTGATTGCGATAGGAGGCCGCCAGCGAATCGCGCCGCTGCTGCTTATCGCGAAGATACTTGTCGTAGTTTCCGCTGTAGAAGTGGACGCCCTTGTTCCAAATCTCCACAATTTTCTTCACGGTCACGTCAAGGAAGTAACGATCGTGGGAGATGAGAACGTAAGCGTATGGATAGTTGCCCAGATAGTCCTCAAGCCAGTTGCGAGTCTCGAGATCGAGGTGGTTGGTAGGCTCGTCGAGCAGCAGCATGTTTGGCTTTTCAAGCAGCAGCTTGGCCAGTGAGATACGCATCTGCCATCCGCCGCTGAACTCTTCGGTATGGCGCAGCCAATCCTCTTTCCCGAATCCGAGGCCAGTCAGCACCGTGCCAACCTGCGACTCCAGCGTATAACCGTCCCGGGTCAGGAATTCACTTTGCACGCGATGAAAGCGATCGGTAACCTGCTCATACTCTGCGCTCGACGGATCGATCTCGCTCATCCGCCGTGTGAGATCTTCGAGTTCACGCTCCATGGCGTGCACGTCGTCAAAAACGGAGAGGCATTCGGCGAAAACCGTACGCCCGCTAAGGCTCAGCCCGTCCTGTGGAAGGTAACCGGCGCTGATGCCTTTGCCGCGCGTGACGCTGCCGTAGTCGAGGGATTCGAGTTCGGCAAGCACTTTGAGCAGGGTCGATTTCCCCGTGCCGTTCGCGCCCACCAGTCCGATCCGGTCCTGTGGAGTAATCAGCCAGTTCAGGTTCTGGAAAAGTATTTTGGGGCCGTAGCGTTTACCGGCATCTGTAAATTGAATCATTCAGAAGTGAACCGCACCGTGAGTTGTCTCCTCAATTCTCTCATGGAAGGCGGTGCGTTGCCTTTGAGAGTTGCGCCAACCGCAACTGCAATTCGAGAGCATTTTCCGCTTTGGCCTCATCCATGCGGCCTTCAGCGGCCAACACGCGTGACAGAGTCGAGTGATAACCGACTCCCCCAGTGTTCAGGCTAAGAGCCGTTCGCACGTAGCTCTCGGCTTCCGCAAAGTTACTCGTCTTGATATCCAGCTCTGCCAGCCGGTAAGCGGCTGCGGAACGTACCTGGGTAGGGAGCCCGACCTCCACCGGATGGCCTGGGGGCGGTTCGGTCAATTGCATGACTTTGAGATACCCTGGCCTGGCCTCACTAAATCTGTCGTGGCTGTAAAGAATTTCGGAGCGCGTCATCAACGTTTTCACGGAATTCGGGTGCTCGCGCAAACCGGCGTCGAGAATACTTAGAGCCTTGGGAATATTCTTCTCCTGGTCGTAAATGTACGCCAGTTGAAGTTGTGCTTTTACGTTCGACGGAGAAATTTCGAGCACCCGGCTCCACAACGTCTTGTCGCAATCCCAGTAGCCCATCTCATGCCAAGTGAGTCCTGACCACAGAGCCACCACGGATAGAACCAGTGCCACCCTCAGCTTTGCTGGAATGGTCCCTAGGCGTAAGACCGCCCAGGCAACCAGCGCGCAGAAAGCATACGATGCAAGGTAGAGATATCTGTCGTGCTGCAGGACCATGGGAGCCACTATCACAGGCGGCGCCAGGGTGACGGCGAACCAGAACATCAGGAATGCAGCTATAGGCGAACGTTGCCGGTTCCACAACCATAAGGCTGCCGCCAGTAACAGAAGCAGAGCCGCTCCCGGGAGATAGAATCTGAGCAGCGTGGGCCTCTCCAGAGTTCTTGTAGCATATTCCACGCTCAAACCCCAGGGCAGCGTCAGATGTGAGATGTACCACCAGATCGCGTACGGCGCGGTCCACCAATTCGAATGGGTGAAAGTCGGATGAATATAATCGACGGCCGGCCCCGCCGGCTTAATCACCTGACTGCGGATGGCCATGAAAATAATCCAGACCACTCCATATGGCAATAGAGTCCGCAACGTTCGCAGAATGCGTCCCTCTGCCGGCGTGTTGAGCCAGAGATAGACCGCAATCAGCATGGGAATGACCAGCATGGTCTCTTTGGTGAACATCGCACAGGCAAACAGAAAGACTGAACCCGCCAGCCATCGACCCGAATCGCTTTCCCGCCACTTCAAAAACGCGATCAGTGATGAAAAGAAAAAGATCGCGCCCACTCCTTCTACAAAGGCACTGCCGATCCAGGCAACGCTCTCAACTTTAGAGGGATGCAGGCCAAACAACACTGCCGTAAGAAGAGCCATCCGGTAATCGTGAAATAAATGGCGTCCGAACAAATATGCGAGAACCACCACCCCCAGGTGCAATAGAACCGCGCCCAAATGAAGCCATCCGGGTGCGCCACCGGTGATATAAGACCACAAAAATATAAATGTCAGGTTCAACGGGCGGTAATAGACTGAGTGTGCGGTTCCGTCGGAACCGAAGATGTCATGAGCAAAAAACTTGGGGATATCGCTCAGCTTACCCCACTCACCAATTGTGTTGTCGTCGTAAACTGGCGCAAATCCGACCGAGCGAAGATAAAGCCCGAACAGAAGAATCAGCGCAATTCTCAGTAACCAGCGTTCACTGAGCAGCGTTTCGACAATTCGGGACCAGCGCGAAACGGGTACGCTGTGCGGCGAGGCGCATACTCCTTTGGGAGCTTCTAACTGGTCCTCTGGCAGATGTTGGGTAGGCATGATTTCAAGTGCAGTTTATCGCAGGCTGTATTAATTTTTGAAGGAGATTCGCTGCAAAGCGCGCCTTATCCATTACCAAAGCTGCCGAAAACAGCGCACTCGGGATATAATAGAGCCAGTATTCCTGAGTTTTCGTTCCCTCGTTTCGTAACTGAATCGTGCAACGGACTCGCGGCAGAGTTCGTTCCCTGCCCTATACGCGCGCCAAAAGCGCTGCGCCCCTAGCAACTAGTTCGCTCAAATTAAGGATTAACCGTTTTGACCACGCAGATTCGCAACATCGCCATTATCGCCCACGTCGATCACGGAAAGACCACGCTCGTTGACTCCATGCTGCGCCAGAGCGGCGTATTTCGCGCCAACCAGGAGTTGGTAGACCGTGTCATGGATTCCAACGATCTCGAACGCGAGCGCGGCATCACCATTCTCGCCAAAAACACTGCAGTGTTTTATCACGACCTCAAAATCAACATCGTAGACACTCCCGGCCACAGCGATTTCGGCGGCGAGGTCGAGCGCGCCCTGAAAATGGTCGATGGCGTGATGCTGTTGGTGGATGCCAGCGAAGGTCCGCTTCCCCAGACGCGCTACGTCCTCTCCAAGGCCCTGGAAGCCCACCTTCAACCAATCGTCGTCATCAACAAGATCGACCGCTCCGATGCGCGCACGCAGGAAGTACTCAACGAGGTTTACGACCTCTTTATCGATCTTGATGCCGAAGAGTCGCAGCTTGATTTTCCAGTGCTCTACACCAACGGCAAACTTGGCACGGCAACCACCGACCTCGAAGTGCCCGGCACCAATCTTCAGCCATTGTTTGAGGCCATCGTCAAGACCATTCCTCCGCCATCCGGAGATGCTTCCGCTCCTCTGCAAATCCTGGTCGCCAATCTCGATTACAGCGACTACCTCGGACGCCTTGCCATCGCACGCGTCTTCAATGGCACTCTGCGTACGGGTGAAGAGGTCGGAATCGCCAAGCTGAACGGCGAGATCGAAAAAGTCAAAATTACCAAGCTTTTCAGCTTCAACGGTCTCAAGCGCACAGACATTACGGAAACCGAATTGGGCGATATCGTCGCGGTCGCTGGAGTCACCGGTATCACCATCGGCGAAACCATCACCAGCTTCGAGACCCCCGATCCGCTGCCCCACATCCTCATCGATGAGCCCACCATCGCCATGCAGTTCGTGGTGAATACCTCGCCATTCTGCGGACGCGAAGGCCAGTACGTCACCTCGCGCAACCTCAGCGAGCGCCTCGACAAGGAGTTGCTGACCAACGTCTCGATCCGCGTGGAGCAGAACGCTCCAGACACCTTCACCGTCATGGGGCGCGGCGAATTGCAGCTCGCCATTCTCATTGAAATGATGCGGCGCGAAGGGTTCGAACTGGCGGTCGGCAAACCTGAGATCGTCACCCGAACCATCGACGGTAAACTCATGGAGCCGGTCGAGATGCTAACCGTTGACATCCCCGAAGAATTCATCGGGGTCGTCATCGAGAGACTCGGTGCCCGCAAGGCCGAAATGCGTAAGATGCACAATCACGGCTATGGCCGCGTGCGCATCGAATTCCGCGTTCCTAGCCGCGGCCTCATCGGGCTGCGCGGTGAAATGCTCACCGAAACCCGCGGAACCATTGTTATGAATTCGCTGTTCGACGGCTATACGGAATGGCTGGGAGCGATCCCTCACCGCGCCGCCGGGGTACTCACTTCGGATCGCAATGGCTCGACCACGACCTATGCCCTGAATAGCTTGCAGGAACGCGGCGAACTTTTCGTCGGGCCCGGCGTGGAAGTGTACGAAGGCATGATCGTCGGTCAGCACTCGCGCGAAAACGACCTGGACGTAAATGCCGTGCGCGAAAAGAAGCTAACCAACATGCGCGCTTCCACTTCCGACGAAGGAATACGGCTGATTCCCTTCCGTACCTTGAATCTTGAACAAAGCATCGAATTCATCGCCGACGACGAATTGGTGGAAGTCACGCCCAAGTCATTGCGCTTGCGAAAGAAGATTCTCCAGGCTGGCAAGCGTCCTCGCAAGGGCACAGAGCCAGTAGCTTCCTCCGTCTAAACTGTTCTCCGCAACCACACTCGATTAGCCCCTCTCGCGAGGGGCTTTTTTTAATCTTTGTAGCTGTATTCCGCAAAGTGGAATTTATGTCTAAAATACCCTGTTAGTTTGTCTCACCTCAGACTGAAGGGGGACTCAGTGGAAAAGACTCGCCGCACCAGCCTCTGCGTAATAATTCTCACGCTCATTGCTTTAGCCTCCGTTGCCGCCCAGGATCAGCAACTTTCGCCTCCACAACAAGCCGCCATCGGGCACTGGCAGGTGATCAACGATGAGGGCAAACCCGGTGGCCAGGTTGAAACCTACCTGGTAGACGGAAAGCTCTTCGGAAAAGTTACGCAGCTCCGCCCAGGACGGCTTCCGGGTGATGTTTGTGACAAGTGTTCCGGTGAACTCAAGAACAAGCCGATTCAGGGCATGGTCTTCCTCCGCAACTTCAAGCCGCAAGGCAACGACTGGACAGGCGGGACTGTGGTGGACCCGGAAAACGGCAAGGAATACAAGGGGAAGATCTGGAGCGTCGGGAAAGATAAGCTCTACATGCGGGGCTATATCGGCGTTTCCCTGTTGGGGCGTACTCAGTCCTGGGTACGCATCCCGTAGTCCAGGCTTCGGCAGACCTCACTCGGGAGCTCGTCCCGAGTGAGTAGGTTCGCTGATTGGTTTTACTTGGCAGCGCCCACGCTGGCTCTCCGTCAAGACTCGCAGGATGTACAGCACTACCACGATATTTGCTACCAGCACCGCCAGTTTCGTCCAGTGCGGATGCGCAATGAGCGCAAACAATTCAAAGGGCACATAGACTGCACCGGCAATCACAGCAAACCACTCCGCCCAAGACCGCTGATGCCAAAGACCATAGGCTTCCACAAAACGGCAGGCAGAATAAGCCGCGCCAGCCGAAACAGCAGTCCAGATTCCACGCCCCGTAGTGCGATCAGCCAGTTCATAAAACCAGTCTGCAACCCGTGAGTCAGGATTCAGCCTCAGCCATCCTGTCAGGTGATCGACTACAACGGTCAGGTCCCGGTGCAGTAATGACAGCAGCACACCGCAGAGCGCTACCGCCGCAATGCCCTTTAGTGCTTCCACGACCGCCACAGTTCGCAGACCGAATCGGTGATTCTTCTCCATCTAACCTTTCTTCATCGCATTACAGACTTCTATAGCACCGTGTCCAATCTACACGACCGTGCCCCTGTCGGCGCAAGGGAATCGCGAGGAACAGAATCGCCGCAGCTATTCTGTCCAACCAAGTCTCACCTTCCTAGAGCAACACCACAGAAAACCACACCATCAGAGGAGAATGCGCTGGCCACTTTTTATTCACATTCACGAGGACCGATGCTGACCGGAGAAGGGCTGGAAACTCTTCAAAAATCAAGCCTTGCCTATCGATTGCACAGGGTAGAAGCAACCATCAACCGTCGTCCATATGTGGTCATGACCGTAGTGGCCATCTTCTTTCTGATCTCAGCTTATACCTTAGCCACTGTCCGGCTCTTCTGGTTTGATGAGTTCATCACGATCTACATTGCAAAGCAAGGTAGTCTCCGAGGCATATGGAATCTTCTTCGCTCTGGAGCTGATCCCAATCCGCCGCTAGCCCATCTGCTGGTGCTTGCCACCAGACGAATCCTCGGCAGCAGCGAGCCGGCGATTCGAACCCCCTTTATCATTGCCAGCCTGGTCGGCGTTCTCTGCCTGTATCAGTTTCTGCAGAAGTATGTGGGCGCAGCCTATGCAGCGGCGGCCGTTTGCTTCTACATTGCGAGCCACGCATTCGACTACGCTTTTGAGGCGCGCGCGTATTCATTACTACTATGCTTTCCATGCTCAGCCTGATGGCGTGGCGATGGAGCATCGAGTCTCCGCATCCTGATGCCGCCCTGCTCCTGATGACGATCAGCCTAGCCCTCGGTATATCTTCAAACTATTATGGCGTTCTCGCCTTCTTCCCTATCGCCTTTGGAGAGCTTACCTATTCCATCGGCGCCTCCAAAAGTGGTCTTGGGCACATCAAGAATATTCGCTGGAAAACCTGGCTGGCAATGGCGGTCGCGTCTACTTCTCTGTTTCTCTATCTACCGCTGATCAATGTCTCGATTGCGCGCTTTTCACCCTACGCGTGGAACAAGCCTAATGCGGACTTTGTCTCGTTCACCTACACCTTCATGCTTGAGGACATAGTATGGCTGGCCGCGATGGCCGGATATGGCGCCCTGCTGGTCTTCATCTACGAGTGGACGCAGAGAAGAAACCGCATTCCCAGCATACTTCCGCGTCATGAGTTTGTTGCTGTCATCGCTCTTCTTGCTTACCCCATATTCGGCTATTTCATCGCAGTGCTGCGTGCGGGTATGATCAGCCCCCGCTTCGTCATACCCTTTGTCTTTGGCGTCTCAATTGCGGTTGCAATTTCGGGGTACAAACTGTTCCGGCGCAATGTATTCACATCATTGCTTTTCCTGCTCTGTTGCGTCAGTTGGAGCGTATTCCGCGTGGGCGTTGCGGTTTCGGATTGTTATGACCAGCGGAGCGTGTTCCTGCGTTTGACCAGCCTGCTGCCACGCTCAGGGACACTGGTAGTGCCTGACTCGCTTCTGGTGCTCCCACTGCATTACTATTCACCGCCCCAAGCCGCCTCACGCATGGTTTTTCCAATGGACCTCATGCACATCCGTGAGTACAAGCGTGAGGATTCAGCCGAGCAGAACCTGACTGCCGCGAGCCAGATCTATCCTGTTCCGCTGGTTCCACTTGGAGAGTTGCTCCAGAAGAGTCCTGAGTTCTACATCATCGCGCCTCCAGAGAACTGGCTTCTCCGTGTGATGAGGGATTACAACCAACCAGCGGAGGAGTTGCCGCTGCAAGTCAACAATCACAGCCTCAAGGGATTCTTTTCCTTGTCCTTTGGAGACTGCCTGATTTTCAAGGAACAGTTTGACGAAATCGCCAGCATCGCCGCCGGAAGAGACTGAAACTGTCCTCGTGGAAACAGTGGCACACACATGAAGAAGAGAACCGCAATCATTATCGGCGCAGGACCGGCCGGGTTAACTGCTGCATACGAACTGCTGACCCGCTCTGATATCGTGCCCATCGTGCTGGAGAAAAGCACTTACATGGGTGGAATCTCACGCACCGTGGAATACAAGGGAAACCGTATCGACATCGGAGGTCACCGTTTTTTCTCCAAGAGTGACCGCGTCATGAACTGGTGGTTACGACACATGCCCCTGGCAACGAATGGAGCCGGTCCTGACAAGCGCAACCATGCAATTCATTATCAGAACCAGCAGCGCTTTCTGCCTGACGGCACCCCGCAAGCCGACGGCGATGAGACCATGCTGTTGCGCGAGCGCCGCTCCCGTATTTACTTCCTGCGCAAGTTCTTCGACTATCCCATTCAACTCAGCGCAAAGACCCTGCGAAACCTGGGAATTGTTCGAGTGACCCGCATCGGCTTCAGTTATGTGTGGAATGCATTGTTTCCGCCAAGCCGCATTGAGAATCTCGAACAGTTCTTTATCAGCCGCTTTGGCGGTGAACTCTATCGCACCTTTTTCCGTTCTTACACGGAAAAAGTCTGGGGAGTTCCGTGCGACCAGATCAGCGCCGAGTGGGGAGCCCAACGCATCAAAGGACTCTCGATCACCAAAACCATCGCGCACCACTTTCGCAAACTCTTCACGGGCAAGCAGGATTTGCGGCAAAAACAAGTCGAGACCTCCCTCATCGAGCAGTTCATGTACCCGCGTCTAGGCCCCGGTCAACTCTGGGAAATTGTGGCCCGGAAGGTCCAGGAGATGGGAGGTATCATCCATACCGGCTTCGACGTGGACAGCATTCGTGCCGGAGACGACCTTGTTCTCAGTGTCTGCGGGACTGCCTCCGATGGCAGTTGTCGCTCTTTTGAAGGAGATTATTTCTTCTCCACCATGCCCATCAAAGAACTCGTTCATTCCCTCGGTGCAGAGTCAATTCCAGACGAGGTTCGCGAGATCAGCGACGGTCTCCAGTACCGTGACTTTGTTACCGTCGGGCTGCTCGTCAACAAGCTTGCAGTGAAAGACCACAAGAACCCTAATACGCTGATCAAGGACAATTGGATTTACATTCAGGAACCCGAGGTGCGCGCCGGACGTCTCCAGATATTCAATAATTGGAGCCCATATCTGGTACGTGATCCCAACACGGTCTGGATCGGCGTCGAGTACTTCTGCTATGAGACCGACGAGGTATGGACCATGCCTGAAAAAGATATGGCCTCGCTTGCCGCCCGCGAACTGTCCGCCATTGGGATCATCGATGAAGCCGATGTGCTCGATGCGACCGTTCTCCGCATGCCTAAAACCTATCCCGCATATTTTGGCACCTATGACCGCTTCAATGAATTGCGCGACTACCTTCTGCGCTATCGAAACCTTTTCATGGTCGGACGCAATGGCATGCACAAGTACAACAATCAGGACCATTCGATGCTAACTGCGATGACCGCCGTTGATAACATCCTTATCGGACGCCTCGACCAATCCAACATTTGGGCGGTAAACACTGAGATGGATTATCACGAGGAACGTGAAGAAGCGGAGATTCCGGTGCCAGAGGAGAAACACAGCCGTGCGGCCTAGTTCAGCCAGAATTGCAGTCGGCGTCGGCTTTCAGGCTAAGATAGATTAATGAAGGTTCTTACAAAGTTTTTGCTTTCGGCAGTCGCGCCCCAGCACTTCCCTCCCCCCGAGTTGCCGGAGGTCGCTTTTCTTGGCCGCTCGAATGTCGGGAAGTCCAGTCTGATCAATTCGCTGGTGAGCGCCAAAGTCGCCAAAACCAGTAATACTCCGGGACGTACCCAGGCAATTAATTTTTTTGAGATACGCTGGCCTGGCCGTCCGCGCCCCGAACTGGTTTTTGCTGATCTTCCCGGCTACGGCTACGCCCGGGTACCGCGCGAAATCACCCGAACCTGGCCGGAATTTATCGAACCTTATCTCGCCGAGCGATCTACGCTCACACTTTGCCTCTGCCTCGTAGACGCCAACATTCCGCCCCAGCCCTCGGACACGCGCATGATCGATTATTTGCGCCAGACCAATCGGCCGCTCATCGTGGTCGCCACCAAGGCTGATCGCGTCGGAACCCGGATTCAAGCCTCTCTCAATGCCCTCATGAAGGCACATGGCGTCGATTTCGTGCTCCCCTACTCAGCCAAAACCGGCCTCGGACAAGACGAACTCTGGAAGCGGCTCCGCGCTGCCGCCTCGACTGACCCCAGTTGATTCCGATGTCTGGAGCGTGAATCCGGACCGACGAAAAAGCCCCACCTATGTCCGGAAAAAGGGAGACAAGGGTAGGGCGACCACGGACACATCTATCGAACTATCTAGTAAGCATTCTTCGCGAAAAATACCGCAAGGATTGTCATCGCCACGATCTGTAGATCAAGTCCCAGGCTCCAATTCCGTACGTAGAACAGGTCGCACTCCAACCGTTTCTTGATGTCAGTGTCACCGCGCCACCCCTTCACCTGGGCCCAGCCCGTGATGCCCGACTTCAGATGGTGGCGGCTATTGTAGGCGTCAATTTCCTCGGCGAATTTTTCGACAAAGTGGGGACGTTCCGGGCGCGGTCCAACCACGCTCATATTGCCTTGCAGCACATTAAAGAACTGTGGCAACTCGTCCAGACTTGTCTTCCTGAGAAACGTGCCGATTACTGTCCGCCGCGAATCATTGGGAGTCGTCCAGCGAGTGTCGCTCTCCCCTTGCGGAACAACCCGCATGGTCCTGAATTTCAGAATATTGAAAACGCTTCCGTTAATACCCACCCGCTCCTGCGAGAACAACACCGGCCCAGGCGATGACAGTTTTACAGCCAGGGCAATCAGAAGCATCGGAATCCCTGCCACGACCAGCACCAGCACTGAAAACGCCACGTCGAAGCAGCGTTTCAGAATGATGTAGTTGATCGTCTCTGCCGCCGCAATATGCAAATCCAGGAGCTGCATGCCGCCGATTTTGAAGACTCGGTCGTTCACTCGCCGCTCCGACCCTAGATTCATCGTCAACTGGATCGGGAGCGCTAACCTCTCAAGATCCGAGATCAGCCCCGAAATATTGGGAAACATTTTAGGTGAAGCCGCAATGACCAAGTTATTGGCAAACCCTGCCAGGTTCAGCCCAGACAACTGCTCCACATCATAGATCGGGACCTCAGTTTCGAACTCGGCTTGCTGCCCTGGAATGCGCACGAAAGCGACCGTCTCACAGGGAGAAAACTCATCGCTTGCCAACCGGCGGGAAAATTCCAAGGCAAATGCGTCCGCACCCACCACAATTACCCGGACTCCTCCGCGTTTGCCTGTATGACGCACTAGCCTTTTGAAGCCAGATCCTGCCAGCAAGATCCCACACAACAGCACAACTGCGCTGCTTCCCAGCCACATCCGGGAGAACGACTCGCCACGGTAGAAGAATAGTAAGGTGAATCCTGACATGTAGGTGCAGGCAAGGGCGGCAAGGCAGTGTTTAATCCAGTCAGGATCGCGAAATAGTGCTTCCACACTGCTAACTTTGAAATGTTCTGAAGCGACCAACCACACTAGCGAAAGAATCAGGCAGAGATACACGTGGTTCAACGTCAGCGGTTGAATCAATCCCAGCCCACGCAGAACGCCACCCGTACCTAGAATTGCCAATCCGGGCAGCAGAATGCAGCAGACCCTGAAGTAAAGCTCGCACAAGCTATGGCGCCGGATCATCCATGCCTCCGGCCCACGTTCCCCATGAAAGCCCACATTGTTTCACGGGTTACAAAAATATAGCTCTCAATCATTGCACTCCACCTCGTATTGCAACGTTTGTTGCCTTGAGTTTGGGTCCTTACCGACGAGTGGCGGGGAGTGAAGAGCGGATAGAGGCGTCCGGACCCGTATGGTCCTTTTTTTATACTGAGAAGCCGCTTTTGAAATCGCTTTCACCTGTCGTGCCTTGTAGATTGAATGTATTCTGCAGCCTGCGCAACCCTCGAACAATAGGTATTTCACCTTATTCTTTTAAGACAGAGCGACCTTAGTTTCAGGGAGCAGTGGAACACTCACCTATTTTTGTGGTACCATTGGTTGATTTTGTGTCTCATCGGGACTCGTTAGACTAGGTGAGTTTAGCGGAAGAGCTGCGGAGCGAAAGTCTGCCCAGGTTGCAGCGGCGGAGCCACCACTTGAAGTACCAGATCAGGCGGGAATTTCAAAGAGCGCACACTCGAATAGATCAATTTCATCGCAGAGATTAAGGACAAATCCATGGCCAAAAGACGCGGTAATCCCAATTGGGGCAAGCCCGAACCGATCGGACCGGTAACCCCTACTATCACTGAATTTGAACAAGTTGTTCGGGAATTCAAGCTGACTCCCGACCAATACCTTCGGTCGACACGGCTGCGCGAGTGGGCGCGCCGCAACAAGAACTCGAAGTACATTCCTGAGCCGCTCCTGGAAGCTTGGGGCTTCGAAATCGAATCTACGCTGTAAACGCTGAGAACAAGAATTCAGCCTGTGACGAGGCCGCCATTGTGCGGCCTCTTACCTTTTCCCATAAAAAGCGCAAAAATCGCCCTCAATTTCCTGCCTAACCTCGACGCCATCGATTGACGGCGATAGACTCAGGATGCGATAGTCAGAGAGTCAATTGTGACAGTCAGGTAAATATTAAGTTCCACGCTCAGGACGGTTCTAAATCGACCTGCCAGCCAGGAGATTTTTCCGCCAATATGGTCCGCTTCATCCCGCGCGAAACTAAGTTCTTCGACCTCTTTGCAGATATGGCGACCAACCTAACCAACGGTGCCCGCCTTCTGCGCGACCTTCTTCAGGATTACAAGGATGTTTTATCCACGGTACAGAAGATCAAAGGGATTGAGCATAAAGGTGACGATATGGCACATGCCGTCTTCGTCAAGTTGAATTCCTCCTTCATCACGCCCTTCGACCGCGAAGACATTCACACCCTGGCAAGTTCGCTGGATGACGTGCTCGATTACATCAACGCCGCTGCCGACCGGCTCATCACCTACAAAATCAAGGAACCTCCGGCTGCTGCCGTAGAACTGGCGACGATCATCCTGCGCCAGGCAGAGGAACTGAGCAAGGCTGTCGCTCTGATTGAAAAGGGCGATGCCCTGATCGAGTACTGCGTAGAGGTGAACCGGTTGGAAAACGCGGCGGACGGCATCAGTCGTGCTGCCATTGGGCGCCTTTTTGAAACTGAAACCGATCCGATTCAGCTTATCAAGCACAAGGAATTGCTTGAGGTTCTTGAAATGGCCACAGATAAGGCCGAGGATGCAGCCAACGTGCTGGAAACCGTGGTACTCAAGAGCGCCTGAGCAGCGGCCCTGACCGCGGACGCGAAGCGCCTCCGCTAGAGGATTGTTTTGGATACTGGATTAATTCTGGTCATCGTGACCTGCGCGGTGGCGTTAGGTTTTGACTTCATTAATGGCTTTCACGATGCCGCAAACAGCATCGCTACCGTAGTTTCCACTCGCGTTCTATCGCCTAAGCTGGCCGTCATCTGGGCAGCATTTTTTAACTTTGCTGCGGCTTTCATTTTCGGCATTGCTGTTGCAAAAACCATCTACAGTGGAATGATCCGGATTGACGCGGTCACCCAATATGTGGTCCTGGCGGGATTGCTGGGAGCTATCGTGTGGGATCTGCTCACCTGGTGGTGGGGACTGCCAACGTCGTCATCTCACGCATTGATCGGAGCATACGCCGGTGCAGCCCTTTGCCGGGCGACCCTGCTGCATGGCTGGCAGAATGCACATCGCATTATCATTCCGCATGGGTGGATCCGCACTATAAGTTTCATTTTTATCTCGCCGGTTCTTGGTTTCGTCCTCGGCTTCATCTTCATGGTCTCCACCTACTGGATTTTTCGCAACAAGGCGCCACGGCAGGTCGATACCTGGTTCCGGAAACTCCAACTGCTCTCGGCTGCGTCATACTCTCTCGGACACGGTGGCAACGACGCGCAGAAGACCATGGGGATCATTGCGGGTGCGCTCTATACCGGGCACTTCATGTCCGAATTCGATGTGACGCATAACTGGGGACGCCTGCACTGGCCCATCATCATTGGCGCAAACGCTGCAATCGCAGCCGGAACCTACTTTGGCGGATGGAAGATTGTCCATACGATGGGCAGCAAAATAACCAAGCTCAAGCCTATCGGCGGCTTCTGTGCAGAGACTGCGGGCGCAATTACCTTGTTCGCAACGGCAATTCTCGGGATCCCCGTTTCCACCACTCACACGATTACTGGAGCTATCGTCGGCGTAGGAACTACCCAACGCCTATCCGCCGTGCGTTGGGGAGTCGCCAGTCGAATTGTGTGGGCCTGGGTACTAACCATACCCGCCTCCGCGGCAGTAGCCGCAGCGACGTTCTATGTCATGTTCTTCTTCAACCACGGAGCATGACACCTTCGCCTTCTTTCTACCTGTTATTCTTATGAGCGTTCCACCATTTGCCAAAGGGGAAGCCGGTGCGTATCTCAATGGAATCGCCCGCCCGCTTCTGACCAGTTGAGGAAAACATGGCCGCATTGATTGATGCCATAGACGTAAAACGCAAAATGTTTTTCGAAGTAGAAAACACCCCATTCGTTTGCCTGGATGTGGAGGTGAACACTCCCACCGCCAGGGGCGGACAGACCCTCGTTCGCCTGAAGATGCGGAACCTCCTCACCCGCGCCGTTTTTGACAGGACGTTCAAGGCAAGCGATAAGTTCAAGGACCCCGATCTCGAGAAGGTTCAGGCGTCCTACTTGTACAGCGATGGAGATGGCTCCCACTTTCTGGACCAGGAGAGCTTTGAGACTCTTACCCTCACCGAGGAGATGATCGGCGACGCTTTGGATTTTCTGATCGAGGGGAGCATCATTGAACTTCATAAATTCAATGGCAATCCGATCGGATTGGAACTGCCGCTCCACGTGGAGTTGGAAGTCGCCTACACCGAACCTGGCGCCCGTGGCGATTCTTCAGGCGGCAATGTGACCAAGACCGCCAAGTTGGAAACCGGTATCGAAATCCGTGTCCCCCTCTTCATTAAAGACGGCGAAAAAGTCAAAGTATCCACAGAAACGCGGGAGTTCGCCGGGAGAGCCTGATTCGTTACAACTCCTGATTTGGAAGCGATTAGGAAACATTCGGAGCAACGCCAGGAAAGACCGATGCCCACCCTGTACTTACGGACAGGGTGGGCATCGTCGATTGGCACATAGCTTCAACTTACCAGACGCGGCAGACGGGTTCCTTCACCATAGGTTGGCCCTTTTTGCAGCCGAACGCCTTGGCAAAGTCCGCCTGGTTGCTCAGCGGAAAATTGACGCGATAGCGTGAAAGTGAGTGCGGGTTGGTCGTAATCTGCAACCGCTCCCTTTCCGGACGCTCGTTGCTGCACCAACTGAATGCGAAGCTCGCATAGAAGCGCTGCCGCGCCGTCAGTCCATCCTCTTCCGGCACATCCAGAGACTTGCCGCGAGCCTTGTAGAGGTTTTCCAACGCCAGCATTGCCAGGTGAATGCCACCGTTGTCAGCCGTATCCTCGCCCTGGGTCAGCTTGCCGTTTGTCTTCACTCCCAACTCCGGAACGTCATGCGTGTACTCTGCGGCTAGGCAATCACCGCGCGCGTCATAGGCCTTGGCATCCGCTGGCGTCCACCAGTCGCGCAAGTTTCCCTTCGCGTCGAACTTGCGGCCTTCATCGTCAAATCCGTGGATAATCTCATGGCCAATCACCATGCCGATTGCACCGTAATTGGCCGCATCCGACTGCTTTGCATTGAAATATGGAAGTTGCAGAATTCCTGCCGGAAAGTTGATCGTGTTGTTCTGCGGATCGTTGTAGGCATTGATCGTCGGAGGGGTCATCCCCCACTCCATCTTGTCCACTGGTTTATTGATCTTATTGAGTTGCCGGTGCACTTCGAAAGCATTCGCCGCCATCGCATTCGCCAGCAAATTGTCAGGCACGATCTTCACCGAGGAATAATCGCGCCAAGTATCGGGATACCCGATCTTTTGAATCATCACGTCCAGCTTTTCAATTGCCTCTTTCTTCGTCGCCAGAGTCATCCAGTCCACCTCACCGATATCCTGCTTCAGTGCGGTGCGGATACCTGTCATAAGTTCCACTGCCTTAGCCTTGCTGTCCGGGGGAAACGCGATCTTCACGTATTCCTTTCCCAGCGCTTCGCCTAGCAGCGAGTCGGCCGAAGCTACGCAGCGCCGCCACTGTGGCAGCATCTTCGGAATGCCTTGCAAGGTGGTGCCGAAGAAATCAAAGTTCGCCTGTGTCAGCTCTGGTGTCGTCTTGCTTGCTGCTGACTTGATCGTCCACCAGCGCAGATATGACTTCAATTCATCGAGCGATCTCGTCTTGATCTGCGCATCGAGTGCGGGAAGGAATTCCAGCGTGGTCACGATGTAAAACGGAGGAGTAGGAGCACCGCTGGCACGCAGGTACTCGTCAACATTCAAGGACGGCAGAGCGGCCTTGATCTGAGCTAGCGATTGCTTGTGGTAGATCTTCACCGGATCGCGGCGGTCCACCGCGGGCATCTGGGACTTTGCCAATGCGGTTTCGATAGCGAAGACCGCTTCGCTTTCCTTCGCTGCTTTTTCAGGAGAATCGCCGGCCAGCGAGAACATCCGCACCAGGTGTTTCTTGTAGGCTTCGCGAGTGGTTTTCGATCTCTCGTCGTCAGCAAGATAGAATTCGCGCGATGGCAGCGACAATCCCGCCTGGTCAAATCCTGCAACCATCTTCGAGGAATCCTCAAGATCCTGTGTCGGCCCAAAACCGATGAGTGCCGTGTCCGTCTGGTTGTTTCCTCCATCCCAGGCGGGTATCAGCACCATGTGCAGATGCGAAAGTACCTTCGCCAGCTCTGCTTTATTCTTCATCGCATCCACCGGCTTCAGCGCTTCTGCCAGCCACTGCTTGCCTTTGGCGGCACGCAAGTCCTCATTCATGCAACTCTTCCAATAGTCGCCAACCTGCTGCTCGGTTCCCTTGGCTGCGGGATCTGCGGCATCCTTTTCCATGGTCTCCCGCAAGATGGTCTGGTTCCACAGGAACAGCGGCGTCTCGGTCGAAACCGCTGGCAGATCGCTCGGAATCGGGTGCGCTGCCTGCCACTTCGAGCAAACGTATTGATTGAAATCGACGCAGGGGTCCTTCGATTTATCCAGCATTGAGGCATCGAAGCGTTCAAGCTGCGGTGCATTCTGCGCCGCCGGCTGCGCAAGACCGGCACTGACAGCCAATAACACTACACATCCCATCCAGCCAACTTTGTTCTGCATGAGCACTCCTGAATCGATCAAGGATTTTTACTGCAGTCAGGCGATTCTACTCTGAAGCAGTGGCCTGCTTCAGCAGATACGATTTTCGAAGACTAATAGTTCCCTGCTTCCGTGGATCCAGTACCTCTGCCGCAAGTGCTAGAATCCGAACTGTATGAGTCCAAAACCACCATTTTGTGATGTCCCCTCAGCCCTGGAAGAGATGCGCGCCGGGCGCATGGTTATTATCGTGGACGATGAGGATCGCGAGAACGAAGGCGATCTCACCATGGCCGCCGAAAAAGTCACCCCCGAGGCCATCAACTTCATGGCGCGCTTCGGCCGTGGGCTCATCTGCCTCTCACTCACTGAAGAGCGCTGCGACTTCATGCGTCTTACTCCGATGACCAGCGCCAATGAGTCGCCCTTTGGCACCGCATTCACCGAGTCCATTGAAGCTCGCGAAGGCGTCACCACGGGCATCAGTGCGGCTGATCGCGCTCGCACCATACAGGTCGCCGTCGATCCTGCTTCCCGTCCCTCGGACCTGGTGCGTCCCGGCCATATTTTCCCCCTGCGGGCCCGCAAGGGCGGGGTCCTCGTGCGCGCCGGACAAACCGAAGCATCGGTCGATCTCGCACGCATGGCCGGACTCAATCCCTCCGGCGTCATCTGCGAAATCATGAGTGACGATGGCACCATGGCGCGTGTCCCAGAGCTAACGGATTTCTGCCGCCACCATAATCTCAAGATGATCACCACCGCCGAAATCATCCGTTACCGCATGGCCAACGAACGCCTTGTCGAGCGTCAGGGCGAGGCTATCGTCCCTACCAACTACGGCGAATTTCGTATGATTGCCTATCGCTCGGCACTGGACGGACAGTCCCACGTGGCGCTCGTGCGGGGCGACATCGACTCCAATGAGGGCGCACCTGTCCTCGTCCGTATGCACACCCATTGCCTGCTCGGCGATGTCTTTGGAGCCACATGGTGTGAGTGCGGTAAAGTCCTCGACCAGTCTTTGCGACGGATCGCCGAGGAGGGTCGCGGCGCAGTCATCTACCTGCACCAGACCTCGCTCGGATTCACCGTCGAACCGCTTGCAGGCAAGCCAACGCTGCAGTTCCACAAAGACCGCGCTCTCCCAACCCTGCCAGAAAATCAACGCACCACACAGCGGGACATAGGCATCGGAGCACAGATTCTCTCCGACCTCAAACTCAGGCGCATTCGTCTACTTACCAATCATCCGCGCCGGGTTGTCGCTCTTGAGGGCTTTGACATCGAGATCGCCGAGCACGTGTCGCTGCGATCTACCTGATGAAATATCCTGACACTCTCCACTGACCATCACTGGCCAGCGATGGTGTGACCGTTTCGATAGCCGATTTCTTATTCTCAAAAGAGGACTGGAACTGAATTACAACGTACTGGCCGTCAGGCGCACCGGGCAAACTAGTCCTATAGACCGCTGATTTCACGGTACGGGAGATAACTTTCCCAAGTGGGGCGCGTGTAGCTCGTAACATCTGCACCCACTGGTCTTTCGAAACCTGAGCTTTAAACGCCGGTGCTGCCAAATCCCAACTCTCCGCATAACTTCCTGCATCAATCTGCGACAGCCAGTACCTCGCGGAATCGGCGGCCACCTTTTCCTTGTCCTCGCAAAACGAGATCGTGCTCAAAGTCAGGATAAACAGTAAAATCGCCAGCCATGATTTCATATACTCCCTCGTTTCTCTCTGCGTTTAGAATGCCGTGTGCCCCAGGTTCGCGCCCCGCTCTTGGGCGATAACCTGGGATGAAGGGACTTTCACCTGTGAACCTGCCCCACCTACCAACTCCTCAATACCCTTTGTTCTTGTCCACAAGGTTCCGGAGTGGCTCGCCTGCCAGCAACCTCCGCAGGTTGTCGCTGAAGATCGCATAGTGTTCCTCCCATATCGCCTCGTGAAACCCAGCTTCATGGGGTGTAATGATGACGTTTTCCGCGTGCCACAAAGGCGAATCCGCCGGCAAAGGTTCCCGAGCAAAGACATCGAGGGCCGCGCCTCCTGGCCTTCCGGTGCGTAGAGCCTCCAGCAGCGCTGCTTCATCCACCTGCGCCCCGCGCCCCACGTTGATCAGCCAGCTCCCCTGTTTCATTCGCCCCAGCCGCTCTGCATTCATCATCCGCTTCGTCAGCGGAGTCGTCGGCACGGCCAGTACCACGAAATCAGCTTCCGCCAGCGCGCCGTCAATCTGCGCAAAGCTCAGCATTTGCTCCACGCCGGGTACGGATTTCGCCGCATCCTGACGCACGCCCACGACGTGCATCCCCATGGCCGCGCAATATTCTGCGACGCGGCTTCCGATTGCACCCATGCCTACAACCAGAGCTCGCTTACCGCGCAACCGCTGGGGACGTGGCCGCGAGTTCCACATCTCGTCCATGCTCCACGTTGCCGCCCGCTGCAGGTCACGAGCGCAATCCAGCCTTCGCGCGGCTGACAGCAGAAGCGCCATCACATGCTCCGCCACGTTGTCGCCATGCACCTCCGCAGCATTTGTCACCGGAATCGCGCTCTCCACTACTCCCGGGCACAGCACTCCATTCGAACCGCTAGAAGCGCAGTGAATCCAACGCAGCCGCTGCGCCTTCTCCCACTCCGGCTGGCGCAGAACCCAGCTCACCAGCACGTCCGTATCCGCGATCTCCGCAGCCAGGCCATCATAGGAATCCAGCCTCACCGCAACCGCCCCGAAGTCGCTCGCCGCACGATCCGCGAACGACTGCGGCAACTTCGAAAACTCAAACTCACGATTCACACAGAATAAAATTTTCAACGTTCTCTCGCCTCTCGCGTTATTAAAACAGAAAAGCCATGGTATCGGGTCACCATGGCCACTTTCTCAATGATTGGCGCTGTCCCAATTCTCGGGTACTGACTCAGCGAGGGCGAGTCACCTTTTCGATGGCGGGGCATGCAGTTGGGTGAATGATCGTTCGCTCAGGGGGAAGAGATCCGTCGCGGAGGGAATTCACAAGCATTTCCAGCGCAACGCCGGTAGTAGGTGGGACCCTAACAGAAGCTGACAGAGATCCCCGCTTCAGCCATTCCTCGCCCTCGCGCGGACAAGCATTCACGCCGGTGAAGGGCAAGTTCATCCATCGCTCCCGCTCTGCCCCGCTTGTATGTTCACTTAGTGCGCGTCGAGCGCCCATAGCCATATTGTCATTCTGTGCGGAAACCAATTCGATAGCGGTCTCACGAGAGGTAGAAAAGCTGAGCCAGGAACTAACAGCGCGGTATCCGCTTTCTTCTGACCAGGAACCCGGCAAGGTTCTAAGAGTTACATTGCTCGGCTTACTCGAGTTCAACCCTTGCAAGCGTGCATAAATACCAGGGTTGGTAGTGGGACCTGTAATGTACAGCACGAGCCCACCTCGCGGCAGGAGCGCGGCAAATTGTTTCCCTTGGATGATTCCGACTTCTTCCATGTCGACGCTAACTTCGAAAAACGGCGCTTTACAAGTTGCGCGTAATCGCTGGAGGTAATCAACTTTCCGATTCAGAACTGCCCATCCAATACCGTTTCGCGCGGCTGCGTCAGCCACTTGGGTCAGACCTGTTCCAACAGGGAAACACACCACGCCGTCCGGGCGCACATCCCGAGATAGGATTCTGTCTAACAACTGTTGACTCTGGGCAATTGCGTCACCTTCGGCGTTAACAATCTCAAGGTCAACATCCAGCTTGCGCGCAACTTCTTGCGCAACAGCAGACATCTCCCTTTGCGCCTCGTTCTTATCGCTACTCAGGGAGACCAGGATCTTAATTCTACGCACAGCTTCCTCCACCAGAGATGATTTGTCGGCCATTGCACAATTTTGCGCACTGGAAAATGTCTTCGGCAATTTTAACTCCGGCCGAACCAGTTAGAACTCAAAGCGCCTGTCGAAGGTATTGGTTACATCGGTGGTGGCCAGATTACCGCGAATAGCACTCAATTCTCACGATAGTTGTTACAAACGGGGCAAATTCGCGGGTGGCCCATTCAAGCCTTTCTTTGGCTTGAGTGGGGTGTTGATGACGTGTGCTCGCGGTTCAAAATGTGATTGCCATCAGTTCTGCTATTGCTTCTTGACCCGCAGATCCCGCCCTGTCATTTCTCCCGGCTGTTGCACGCCAAGTATCCCCAGCACGGTCGGCGAAATATCCTGCAACGCTCCATCTGGACGCAACGAGAACTGGCCCGCTGCCTCGCCAATGTATATGAACGGAACCGGGTTCGTGGTGTGCGCTGTAAACGGACCGCCTGTCACTGGATCAATCATCTCTTCGGCGTTGCCGTGATCGGCCGTCACCAGCATTACGCCTCCACAGCGCTTCACGGCTGCGTAAATTTCACCAAGGCATGCGTCTACCGTTTCCACGGCTTTCACCGTCGGCTCAATCATGCCTGAGTGTCCGACCATGTCTGCGTTAGCGAAGTTCACCACCATTACATCGAATGTGTTGTCCTCCACACTCTTCACCACCTGCTTTGCAATCTCGGCGGCGCTCATCTGCGGCATTAGGTCATAGGTGGCGACCTTCGGAGATTGCACCAGTATCCGGTCTTCACCCGGAAACGGCTTCTCCACTCCGCCATTGAAGAAGAACGTAACGTGAGCGTATTTCTCCGTCTCGGCAACGCGCAAGTTACGCATTTTCTGTGACGACATCACATTCGCGAGGATGTTATGCAGGCGCTCCGGAGGAATCACCGCAGGAAGCTTGAAGCGTGAGTCGTACTCGGTCATACAGAGATAGTGCAGATTCTTCGGCAACTCCCGCGCGGGAATCGCGGCTTCCAACCCCTCCGCATTCGGAAGGTCGCGTCCTGCCTGGGCCGTGATCCCACTCTCGCGCGTCAGCACCTGTGTGATCTGGCGTGCACGGTCGGCGCGGAAGTTGAAGTTGATGACTACGTCTTCATCGCGGATCGTTCCCACCGGTTCATTCTTCTCATCCACGCAGACAAACGGAATCACAAATTCGTCGTTCACGCTTCGGTTGTAGGACTCTTTGACGGTCTTCACCGGATCCGTCGTTGCTCCGCCTTCGGCCTTTCCACGCACCATCGCATCGAACGCCTTGCGCTCCCGCTCCCATTTCTTGTCGCGATCCATCGCGTAGTAGCGCCCGCTTACCGTGGCAACTTTGCCTACGCCGTACTCGCGCATCTTCTGCTGAAGCTTTTCAAGATATTCCGCGCCTGAGTCTGGAGGCGTGTCGCGCCCATCGAGGAACGCGTGAACAAATGCACGCTGCACGCCATTCTGCTTTGCCATTCGCAGCAATGCATACAGGTGATTCTCGTGCGAGTGCACCCCGCCATCGCTAAGCAGCCCGATGAAGTGCAATCTGCGACCATTGATTTGCGCTTGCTTCATCGCATCCAGCAGCAGCGGATGTTTGAACAGTTCCCCATTCTCGATCATCAGGTCGATTCGCGTGATGTCCATGTAAACCACGCGCCCGGCACCGATGTTCAGGTGTCCAACCTCGCTATTGCCCATCTGCCCGTCGGGCAGTCCGACTGCGTGCCCACTGGTACGCACCAGGGTATTTGGGAACTCTCGAAGCAGTTTGTCATACGTGGGCTTGCGCGCGAGCGAGATCGCGTTTGATTTCGAGGGTGGAGCGTAGCCCCACCCATCCAGAATGATCAGCACAAGCGGTCTTGGTCGGGCCATGGTCTATCAATAACTCCTGGGTATCTGTGCCTGTTCGTGCGCTCTACTTTGAGTTGTCTGCCGGTTTTTGTTTGTCGGCCTCTGACTGGAAAGCCGCCAGTTTGCGCTCAATTTCTTCGCTATACGCCTTCAACTTCTGTTGCACCAGCTGCCCGCCGCTTACGTTGGACTCGCGAATGATCACCGGCACTTTTTCCAGCAGGTGCTTTCCAGACTCCGTTGAGTAAAAGTCGATTCCGGCCTGCACATCCGCAGCGCTTAGATTCCTCTGGTACACAGGGATCAGCGTCTCTGAAATTCCTTCAAAGTCGAACAGCGGCGTCGAGTCAAAAACGGCGTCGAGTTTCTTCAGCGTGGCCTCATCTGCATTTGGATTCTTATTCAGAAACGAAGAGCGTGCCGCGAGCTTAATTTTGCTCTGTGTGCTCTTCAGCGAATTGTTAACACCTTCTCGAATGCCCATCGCTGACATCAACTTCAAAACCTGCGCCCGCGAAGGAGGCGTGGAATCCAGGGCGACGCCCTGTGCCAGACCCACTCCACTGATCGTTGTGAGAAGCAGGACCAACATTGCCAAGCGGCCAATCATCAGGATTCTCCAATAACCTTGATTTCAAACGATTCAGTTATTCTTTGCTGCTGCTATCAAACCACGGCGAAGGTCCAGCCTTCGAAGCACCGGACTCTCCGCCGCGCGCATTGCTTGTTACTCTTCGTCGCCTGCGCTCTCCAGCAGTTCGCCGTCGTAGTTGATCGCGCCCAAACCCAGAAAATTAGCGCCCAAACCCAGCTCTTCTTCGATTCGCATTAACTGGTTATACTTTGCAACGCGGTCGGTACGGCTAGCCGATCCGGTCTTGATTTGGCCTACACCGGTGGCAACAGCCAGGTCGGCGATGAACGTATCCTCGGTCTCGCCCGAGCGATGAGACATCACCGCGGTATAGCCGTTGCGGCGCGCCATTTCGATTGCTTCCAATGTCTCGGTGATAGTGCCGATCTGGTTCACCTTGATCAGGATCGAATTTGCCACGCCACTGTCAATGCCGCGCGCCAGTCGAGCCGTGTTAGTTACAAACAGGTCGTCGCCGACCAATTGAATTTTGCCGCCCAATTCATCGGTCAGCATTTTCCAGCCATCCCAATCATCTTCGGCCAGACCATCTTCCAGAGAAACGATTGGATATTGCCGCGCCCAATTTGCGTAGAACTGAACCATCTGTTCCGAAGTCTTCACAGACTTGTCACTCTTCTTGAAAACATACTTACCATTCTCAAAGAACTCACTCGACGCCGGATCCAGCGCGATTGCAATGTCGTGACCCGGTTTGTATCCAGCCAGGGTGATTGCTTCAAGAATCACCTCGATTGCTTCGTCATTGGACTTCAGTGAGGGAGCAAATCCGCCCTCGTCGCCCACTGCCGTGTTGTAGCCCCTTTTCTTCAAAACACTCTTCAGGGCATGGAAGGTCTCTGCGCCCCAGCGCAGTGCCTCGGAAAATGACGGCGCGCCCACCGGCATCGCCATGAATTCCTGAAAGTCAACGTTGGAGTCAGCATGTGCGCCACCGTTGATGATATTCATCATTGGAACCGGCAGAATCGTCGCGTTCACTCCACCCAGGTAGCGGTAAAGTGGCGTGTCGTAGTGCTCCGCCACGGCGCGCGCCGCAGCCATGCTCACCGCCAGAATTGCATTCGCGCCGAGTTTCGCTTTGTTTTCCGTGCCATCCAGTTCAATCATCTCGGCATCCAGTTCGCTCTGCCGGGAGGCATCCAGACCTTCCAGGTGCGGGCCGATAATGTTGTTCACGTTTTCAACTGCCTTCAGCACGCCCTTGCCCAGATAACGCGACTTGTCGCCGTCGCGCAACTCCACTGCTTCATGTTCGCCCGTAGACGCGCCACTAGGAACGATCGCCCGTCCCTTGGCGCCGCTGCCTAGCGTTACTTCCGCTTCCACCGTAGGATTTCCGCGAGAATCAAGAACTTCGCGCGCATGTACCAGATCAATCTCGGTCATCGTTGCCTCTTCTCTTTGTTTGGGAAAATGAATGCTCTGTTTAGGATATAAGAAAGTCAAATTGCGATAGTGTGCCAGACGGATTGTGTTCCGCCGATATAGATGAACAGGCGAGATGGATGGATTTCGCCAAGCCTAGAGAATTATATGCTACTGAGACTCAAAATCATTCTCCCTCCCCAGCTCCTCCCTTGCGAATACTGCTCTCGCAACGCATGGGCTTTACTGCCTTGGTACAGTCGCGTTGCGTGCCCATCTGAGGTGCTCTACGCTCGTCGCGTGGGTATAGTTCTGCCACTCAGGAGTGCCTTATGAACAGCTTCCCCCGACTGCTTTGCATGGCGGCGTTAGCCACTGCGGCCTTCGCCCAGACTCCCTCATTCGTCAGCTCCGACCCATCACTTGCCAACGAGACCCGCACAACCAACACGGATCAACACCGGTCGAAACCATCAGCGTACGGACCTTCCACAGCATCTCCAGCGAACCAGTCAGACCTGCAGCTTCGCGCGATCCCCGAACGAATTCTGTTGCCGACTGCCACCGTCCTTCGCCTGAAACTGACTCGCGAAATCTCAACTGCAAGCGCCCGGCCTGGCCAACAGTTCACGGCCACGCTCACCCGTCCGGTTGAGGTGGGTGGACAGACCGTAATTCCCTCCGGAGCCACGGTGAATTGCCGCGTAGACCGCGCTCACGGCGCCCGCCGCTTCCATGGCAAACCTTTGCTTTCCATTAAGGCAGTCAGCGTTCGTGGCCCCGCAGGTGAGGACCTCTACTTCTCTGCCTCAGTTGTAGATACGGGAAACCCTCGCCGACTCGATGTCGATCCGGAAGGCCGGGTTCGCGGTGCTTCTCCCAATTCGATGGACAAGATTGAACTAGGTGCGCTTGCTGGGGCAGGCGCAGTAGCCGGTGCTGTGATTGCCGGTCCTGAGGGGTTCCTTCTCGGCACCGCCAGTGGAGCAGCACTAGCCGCCGGGCATATTGTGGTTAAGCATCGAGAGTTGACTCTGCCCGCCGGAACCGAACTGATCTTCGAACTCGATTCGCCGGCAACCAGCACCCGCCCTCGGATGGGCGGAATGCAGTAAATCCGGGGAGTCTGGGACAGCCTCAATAGTGGGGGCCATTCTGAGCTCCAGCAAAGAGCTAGTGCGGTTGCGCAGAAGTTAAACCGCGAAGCGTAAGGTGACCCTTTTCCTGAAAGGCCGGAGCGGGCGTTTCAGATTTGAACGGTGCTGGGGTCCTTCCGTTCTGTCAGGATGACCCCTCTTCTTTCTTCGCTATTGGAAAGCACCGCACCTAGATCACATTTCAGAAGCGAATCGTCGGCCCCGCCGTGACCCGGAGATTGTGATTCACTCCGCGATCGAAGTACATCTCATCCCCCGCCTCAAAGCGCAGTCCCAGCCAGCCTGCGAAGAACTCAAGTCCGCCACCTGGATAGAAAACACCGTTCGTATCGCCAAATGGAATATTGTTTACCTGGCTGGAAAACTTGGTGTCGGTGGAAAAATTCAATAATCCGCCCTTCGCTGTCACGAAGACGTGAACCGGACCCGATCCACCGAACTGGAATTTCGGGCCGAACATGAAGTGCGTCATGCGCAATCCGCTACGCACCGTGGTGAATCCGCCGTTGGTAAACTGCGCATCCACGTTCCGCTGAAAGTCATAGGCTCCTTCAGCCTCAAGTTGCACATTCCGACTCAGGTTGAATCCGAGGCGTCCACCCACACCGTAGAAGTTCGTGTCGTTGGCGTTGTGCAGGCGTGTGTAGTTCACAAATGCCCCGACTTCTGCATGGTTGTATTTCCCGTTCCCGCTGCTGCTCTGTCCGAATGACGCAGGCACCAACAAACATAAAGCCAGAGCCATTCCCAATAGGTTGCGATTCATATTTCCACTATCTCCCGATGCCGTTCTCGATCCCTCGCCGAAGAAGACTCCTGCGTCCCTGGCATTTTGACGCCAGTCGGGATGCTCGTCGGTAAGATGATTGCGTCTTACGGGGGGTGGGCCGTTTCTCTCTTATCAATTTATGCGGATGTGCGTCAGAGCCACTGATTTAGCGGCCCTACCGCTATTGCACTATTTTACTCAGCGCCTCGAAGAACTCAGGGAAAGACACTGCCACCGCTTCTGCACCCTTGATGGTAGTCTCGCCTTCAGCGCGCAACCCGGCGACCGCGAATGCCATCGCGATTCGATGATCATCGAAACTCTCAACTTCGGCACCATGCAGTTTCTGTCCGCCGGGAATCTTCATGCCATCCGGGAATTCCTCCACTTCCGCACCCATGGCGCGCAGATTGCGAACCACCGCATCGATGCGATCGCATTCCTTTACGCGTAACTCCGCTGCATCCCGAATTTCGATTCCGTGGACACTATAGGGAGCCACCGCGGCAATTGCAGGCAGTTCGTCGATCAATGCCGCGCTCTGCGCTCCGCGAATCACACCGCCCACAAAAACTCCGCCCTCGGCCTGAATCGTTCCAATCAGTTCGCCGAATTGCTCTTCCACCTTGATGAAACTTATCTTTATGCCCATGCCTGAGAGCACATCCAGAACCACTGACCGCGTCGGATTGAGCAGCACCGAATCCACCACCAGGCTCGACCCCGGAAACAACGCTGCAGCACACAGAAAGAAAGTGACGGATGAGAGATCCCCCGGCACGTAGGCTTTTATGGCGCGCAGCTTTTGTCCGCCGCTCAAACTCACGCGTCCGCCACTGGTACTAACCTCTCCCCCAAAAGCCCGCAGTGCCAGCTCGGTGTGGTCGCGCGTTCGTACCGGCTCAATTACAGTGGTCTCGCCTTCGGCAAACAATCCCGCCAGTAACACGCAACTCTTCACCTGGGCGCTAGCCACCGGAGGCTGATAAACCATCGCTTTCAGCTTTGCTCCGTGGATTGTCAGCGGCGCACAACCGTCGTGAGACTCGATCCCTGCACCCATCTTCTGCAGTGGATCAATCACGCGGCGCATCGGACGTTTGCTCAGCGACGCATCTCCGATCATCACACTTGTAAACGGTTGCGCAGCCACCACACCGCTCAACATTCGCATGGTTGACCCGCTGTTTCCGCAGTCAAGTTCCCGCGCCGGAGCCAGCAATTCACCGCCAACTCCGTCCACTTCCACGTGGTTGCCGTTGCGCCTCACCCGTGCCCCCAGCGCCTCCATGCAGCCCAGGGTGCTCGCGCAATCCGCCGAACTCGAAAAATTTTCAAACTCGGATGTGCCTTCGGCTATTCCTGCCAGCATCGCGTAACGATGTGAAACCGATTTGTCGCCCGCGGTACGCACGCTACCACGGATCTGTTTTGCTGCACTTACCTTCACGTCCATATTCGGTCTCCACTGTCCCAACAGCGCTGATCGTGCCGAGTTGGGTTGCCTGCATTAAAGAAATATAACGGGTATCCTGCCTGCACAGAAGCAACTCATGAGATTAATAAGTGCTCCAACGTTCTACTGTGGCGCGGAATTGTGCCCAGCGAGTGCGATACAACGCCAAAAGCCTGGCTTTTTGATTTGCGCAACACTCGACATCTCCAGTTCGTCAAGGATGAACGGCTATGTCCTATCGTTTAGTCGCAGCGTCTCTGTCCCTGTTTCTCACAACCTTGGTTCCATTCGATAACGCGGTTGCACAGCGCCGTGGTAACCCAGGCACCGGGTCAGGGCCTATGTCCTCCGGTCCCTCGCCGTCCACCATCACGAATGATGGTCCACTCGGGGACACGGGCGAAAGCTTTGGACGGATTACCGGAACCGTCCGCACGATGGACGGGAATAGCCTGGCAAATGCCAAAATCGAAGCCCGCGACCTCCGCAGAAAGAACACGTCAGCCATTTCGAGATCGGATTCCAACGGCACCTTTGCACTGTACAACATTCTGCCCGGCGACTATGAGATAACCGCGACGAATGGCAGCGACGAAGAACGTGAGACTGTGCATGTGAGATCTTCTTCTGACTTCGTTACCGTCGATTTCCGTTTGCCCAATAGGTCAGCGCCCGGCGATCAGAAAGTCGGGAACCGCTCTACGGTTTCAGTGGCGCAATACAGCGTTCCAGCGAAAGCTCGCTCCCTCCTTGAAAAGGCAGTGCAACTCAAGACGCAGGGTAAGTTCGATGAATCCCTCGAGAAAGTGAACGCCGCGCTCGCTATTTCCCCCAAGTTTTCCAAGGCCCTCACCCTGCGTGGAATGCTGGAGGAAAACGCGGGAAAAAAGGATGCGGCCAAGGCCGATTACCAGCAGGCGATCCAAAATGATGCTGCCTATCCTGTGGCTTATCTGGCACTCGGTTCGTTGCTCAACTCCACAGGCCAATTTCAGGAGTCCCTGCCGATCCTGGCCCAAGCCGAGCGTCTCGACCCGCGTGCGTGGCAGATTCAGTTCGAACTCGCCCGCGCCAACCTGGCGAAAGGCGACTTCACAGTCGCCCTGCGACAGATCGACCGTGCCTCGGAACTCCAAGGCGGACTACAGAAGGCATTGCCGGAAATTCACCTGATTCGTGGCTATACATTTCTCGGACTCAAGGATAATCCCAAGGCCATCGAGGAGGTGAACTTCTTCCTGGCCCACAAGCCCAACGGTCCCGCCGCCGACGAGGCGCGCCATGTCCTGGCTCAACTACAGGAGCAGAGCGCCACTGCCGCGCGATAAGTCGATTATTTTCCGGGCTGCATCCCAATTGCAGCCCATTGTCTGCACTGAATCAACGCCCGTTTCTGTCCAGAAATTCACGCACCACGCGCCCTACTTCTTCCGGCTGCTCAAGCGCGGCATAGTGCCCCGCCCGGCTCACAATCTTCAGTTCCGCTCCGAGAATACCGCGCGCCATACGCTCCAGTTCACTCACGGGGGTCGCGGCATCGGCCTCGCCACCGAGCACTAGTGTCGGCACATCGATGTGCGCCAGCGTAGCGATGCTATCGGGGCGCATTGCCATGCCGCGCTGCATGGCTGCCATGCCTGCTGCGCTGGACTGTCGCATCGTTGCCTTTGCGCGCGCCACCACATCAAGCCGTGAACTCATCGTTACTGGCGCCAGCATCCTTGGCATCATTTGTTCGAACGCCCACTCGGGTCCTTTCTGCAGAATCTCTTCCGCAGTTTTCATCCGCCCCTCCCTGCCTTCATCGTTGTCTTCGCCAGCCTTGGTATCCATCAACACCAAGGTCTTCACTCTTTCACGATTTCGTCGCCAGAATTCGAAAAGCAGGTATCCTCCGACAGAACATCCCACGAACGCGGCGCGCCCAATCTTTAGAGCATCACAGAGCCGCAGCAAATCGTCCGCCAGTTTCGTCATCGTGGTGATGCCTTCCCCCACTCCCGAAAGCCCCAGGCCACGAAGATCCGGCGTCACAAGTCGAAAGCGCGATTCCAGATGCTGCGCCATCGGTGACCAGAAAGAGTGATCCGAAGGGTATGGATGCAACATCACAACATCCGGTCCCTCGCCTTTGACTTCATAGAAAAGATCCACATCATCGCTTCGTAGAATCATGCGGACATTCTACCCCCTCCTGTGCTCTTGCTCTGAGCCCCGTGCCATAATGATTCATAAAGGGAGCATTCATGCGCGTTTTCATCACGGGTGGCGCAGGATTTATCGGCTCCCACCTTGCGGATTTTCTGCTTCGTGAGCAGAACGATGTTGTGGTGCTGGACGACCTATCAACCGGGTCGCTCCACAACATCCAGCACCTCCTCCAGCATCCCGCTTTTACCTTCCACCACGACACTATTTTTAGTCGCGAAATTCTCGGCACCCTGATCGCGCAGAGCGATATCGTTTACCACCTCGCCGCAGCCGTCGGCGTCAAGCGAATCATCGATTCCCCTGTCGAGACCATTGAAACCAATGTCGCTGGCACCGAGTTGGTGCTCCGCGCAGCAGCCAGGTATTCCCGCCGAATCGTGCTGGCTTCTACTTCAGAGGTTTATGGCAAATCCACTCAACTGCCATTCCGCGAAGACGGCGATCTTGTGCTCGGAGCGACGAACCACAGCCGCTGGAGCTATGCCTGCTCGAAAGCAATCGATGAATTCCTCGCCCTGGCATGGCATCGGCAGTGCAATTTGCCGGTCACCATTGTTCGGCTGTTTAACACCGTGGGGCCGCGACAGTCGGGGCGTTTCGGTATGGTCCTGCCAACATTCGTTCGCCAGGCGCTGCTAGGGGAGGCCATCACCGTGTATGGCAGTGGCGAGCAATCGCGCTGCTTCACTCATGTCGCTGACATCGTAGATGGCCTCGCCGCAATCGCTCTTAGTGATGCAACCCTCGGGCAGGTCTATAACCTCGGCAGCACTTGCGAAATCAGTATCAACCAGCTTGCTCGTTTCGTATTGGCGGCAACTGGCTCAAGCAGCCCCATTGTTCATGTTCCTTACGATCAGGCCTACGCGCCGGGTTTTGAGGACATGCAGCGCCGCCTTCCCGATATCACTAAGGCCCAGACTGCTTTCAATTTCCAACCGCGGCGTGACCTCGCTCAGATTCTTGCTGACGTTGTCACCGATCAGCACACCCGCATGAACCATCAGAACGAACCGGCCTGCACGACAAGTCTTTAGCGCAGTCCAAATTGGAACTGGGATCAGTATGGTTCCAAGAATGCTTTCCGGCCATTGGTAACGAATCAGTTCCCGCCAGAAAATATGGTACAAATCTGATGTGAGTGCCTCTCCGCGAACCGATTCCGATTTCCCCAGCTTGCCTCCCGCCCCCATCGGCATCGGCGCACAATCGTTTACACGGTATGTCGCGCGCCAACCAATTCTCGATCGCGAACAAAACACCCACGGCTACGAATTACTCTTCCGCTCCGGACCTGAAAACTTCTTCCAGTGCTCTGATCCAGACCTCGCCACCTCGAGAACCATCGATTTTTCGCTGCTTTTCGGCTCCCCTGCGCTTACCGGTGGACGCCCCGCATTCATCAATTGCACCCGCAATATCCTGCTCAACGACATCATAACTTTGTTGCCCCGCGACCGGGTCGTCATCGAAGTGCTGGAAGACGTAGTTGCCGATGAGGAAACAATAGCAGCCTGCGACCGCCTGCGCCGCGCCGGTTATCTCATTGCGCTCGATGACTACACTCCCACGGCCGACACTTTGCGGCTACTGCCCTTCGCGCACATGGTAAAGGTGGATTTTCTGGCAACGGACGCTGCGCGCCAGGCTGGCATAGCAGCCGAGATGCGCCGACGCGGCATCAGGCTCTTGGCGGAGAAGGTCGAGACGCGCGCGCAATTTGAATTTGCCATGCGCCTCGGATACCACTACTTCCAGGGATACTTCTTCTGTCAGCCGCAGATGGTTTCCATGCAAGACATCCCCTGCTCGAAGCTCGCCTACATTCAAATATTGAGCATCGCCAACCGTGAATCCTACGAGTTCAGCGAACTGGAGAAAGCAGTCCTGCAGGAGCCGTCTCTCTGCTATCGCCTATTACGCTATCTGAACTCCGCGGCATTTGGTCTGTTCCCGGTGCGTTCCATCCGGCACGCGCTCTCGCTATTGGGTCAGCGCGAAATCCAAAAGTGGGTTTCCATCGTCGTGGCCATCTCCATCGCCACCGGCCGCCCCAGTGAATTGATCTCGAGCGCCTTAACCCGCGCGCGCACTTGTGAAACTCTGGCCACGTTTTCCGGAGCAGATTCCAGCGGAGCATTTATTGTCGGCATCATGTCCTTGATGGACGCACTGCTTGACCGTCCAATGGAAGCCGTGATCTCGCAACTCCCTCTGACGGCCCAGTGTAAGGATGCTCTTCGGGGTGGGAACCAGGCCCTCGGGAGACTTTTGAGGGTGGCAATCCATTGTGAGCATGGCGAGTGGCCGGAAATATCCAGCATCGCCGCCAAGCACGAACTGCCGGAAGAAAAGATCTGGGATGCTTACGACGAAGCCTGCCGATGGAGTAGCGAGGTTCTGCTTGAAAACAACAGGAAGGACTAGCTGCTATTTCTCCGGCTCGCGCTTTGACCTTGGCTCCTTGCCGGGAAGCGCCGCCGGATTCTCATGGGTGCGTTCGCGGAATCGCGCACTCATTCCGCTCGCCAGTGAAACCGCGGACTCGCCAAAGCGATCGCGCAATAAATCCACCGCACTCATGGCCTGCTTCATGCGGGTCTCCTCAACGCTGGCCAGCAGTTGCATCTGTTCGCTGCCTGCTTCGAGCGAGTTGGTCTGCACTCCAATCAAACGGACGGCGCGTCCTTTCTCCCAGTTCGCGCGGAAAAGCTCACGCACAATCTGCAGCACTTCGGCATCGAGTTGGGTAGCGCGCTCCAGTGTGCGACCGCGCGTGTAGGTAGTGAAATCGGAGTAGCGCAACTTGATTTGCACCTTTCGTGCATGTAGATGATGTTCGCGCAACCGGCGGCAGACCATCTCCGTCAAGCGCGCCAACATCGACTCCAGGGCCGGTAAATCACGCTCGTCGCGATCGAAAGTGTGCTCGTGGCTGATCGACTTAGGCTCATCGTTCGAACCAATCTCCTGGTCATACCATCCACCGGCGTCGTGGCCCTGCGCCTTCTCGATCAGCGCGGCAAGTCCCTCTCCTATGCTTCTGCCTAGCGCGGACTCCGTAAGCTTCGCCAGATCGCCGATGGTGCGCACTCCGCACGTGCGTAACCGCTCCTCGGTGACCTTGCCAACTCCGGGCAGTCGTCGCACATCGAGGGGTGCCAGAAAGTTTGCTTCAAACCCGGGAAGAACGTGTAGCACTCCGTTGGGTTTGGCCTGATCGCTGGCGACCTTGGCGACGACGCGAGCCGTCGAAATTCCCACCGAGCAGTTCAGTTGAGTCTGGTGCTTCATGGTTTTGTGCAGCAGGTCGGCGGACTTCATCGACGGTCCGTGCAGCCGCTCCGTACCTGTCATGTCAAGATAGGCCTCGTCGATGGAAGCCATTTCCACAACCGGGGTGAACTGCATGAGAACGCGCCGCACTGCCGCCGATGACTCGCGATATCGCTCAGGATGCCCCTCCAGAAACACTGCCTGGGGACAGATTCGGGCAGCTTCGCGCAGTGGCATGGCCGAGTGCACACCGAACTTGCGAGCCGCATAGGAAGCGGCTGCGACCACCCCGCGCTGATCGGCGTGTCCGCCCACAACCACGGGTTTGCCTTTCAGCGAGGGATCGTACAACTCCTCCACCGAAACGAAAAAGGCGTCCATATCGACATGGAAGTAGGTGCGGAGCATAAGCTACGACTCCCGAATAACAATCCTAACGTTTCCACCCCCGCCATTGCCACAAAACTCCCGCGTAGAACTCGCTGTTATCTACTCCGGGATTCTGATTGGCAGTATTGTCATTTGAGATGTGGTGGTACTT
>Ga0316231_1000845_pt1 | contig 38809 bp, 24 predicted proteins | sample TBH18027metaG_FD_206002 | JGI IMG/M metagenome (GOLD analysis project Ga0316231, IMG submission 206002) | Freshwater microbial communities from Trout Bog Lake, Wisconsin, USA - TBH18027 | ecosystem: Environmental > Aquatic > Freshwater > Lake > Hypolimnion/Profundal zone | place: USA: Wisconsin... | reverse complement strand
GCGCCGTCCCGGCGCGCAGCACGTGGGGGAACCAGCAGCGTGCGGCGAACCTCTGGAGCCTGTGCGTGAATCCAGAGTGCTGCGACCGAGGGACCGGTCGCGGTCCGAAGCTGGCGGACCGCGGGCCGTCCCGGCCCGCAGCGCGTGGGGGAACCAGCAGCGTGCGGCGAACCTCTGGAGCCTGTGCGTGAATCCAGAGTGCTGCGACCGAGAGACCGGTCGCGGTCCGAAGCCGGCGGACCGCGGGCCGTCCCGGCGCGCAGCACGTGGGGGAACCAGCGGTGTGCTGCGAACTTCTGGAGATTGCGGGCCTCCGCAGCTCGTCCATGAACCCAAGCACCCAACCCCGAATGCGGCTGTATAACACACTTTACCGCTTTCTTCCGGACGCGGACGCCGATTGATTGCGCGTTGGGTGCATCATGGTGTAAATTGGCTCCATGCCGCTATACGAATACGAATTGTGCGAGGGTGAATGCAAGATTTGCGGTGGTCACTTTACTTTGAAGCGTCCGCTGTCCGCGCCACCGTTGGAGAAATGTCCGGCCTGCAAGAAACCGGTGCGCAAGATCATTTCTACCTTTACCACGCCGCACAAACTCAAGCCGTTGTCGGTGACAGATGCCAAGAAGGCCGGTTTCAAAGTCTATAAGCGCCTGGGCAAGGGCGAATACGAGAAGCAATAGCCATCCCGAATGACCAATGACGAATGGACTCGAAGAACGCGAGGTTTCATTCGTCATTCGTCATTCGTCATTTACCCCATGTCCACCGGATCAATATCCACGGCCAGGGTGACATCCTCCGGCAACGTGAGCGTGGCGGTGAGTTGCGCCAGCAACTGGCTCAAGCGGCTCATGGCCCGCGTCCGCAGCAGGATGTGGTAGCGATAATAATTCTCCGCCCGCAATAGCGGCGCCGGCGCCGGGCCGGTGACCATCAGGTCTGAGATCCCGGGGTTGACGGGTGCGGGCGTTTCGTCTGGGGCGGTCTCGCTCTTGGCGGCAAGGGCTTTGGCTTCCACTTCCCGTTTCACGTATTCGGCGGAGAATTTCACCTTGTCCTCATTGCGGCCCTTGAGCGTGAGCAGCGCGGCGCGGCCGGCGGGCGGATATTTCAACTGCTCGCGGAATTCCATTTCCTGTTCGTAGAAGCCCAGGAAGTCATGCCGCCGGGCGTATTGAATGGCGGGATGAAACGGCGTGAACGCCTGCACAAAAACCTCCCCCTCGACGTCGCCGCGGCCGGCGCGGCCAGCCACCTGCGTGAGCAGTTGGAAGGTGCGCTCCCCCGCCCGGAAATCCGGCATATGGAGCGCCATGTCCGCGAAAATAATGCCGACGAGCGTCACGTTCGGAAAATGCAGCCCCTTGGCGATCATCTGCGTGCCGATCAGGATGTCTATTTTGCCGGTGCGAAAGTCGCCGAGCACCTGGCGGTAATCGTCCTTGCGCTTCATTACGTCCGCGTCCATGCGCCGGATGCGCGCCTGGGGAAATAATTTGCCCAGCACCTCCTCAACCTTTTGCGTGCCCAGCCCCGAATAGCGGATGCCGGGGTTCCGGCATTTTTCGTTGGGACAAACTGCCGGCACCTGTTCGCTGTAGCCGCAGATATGGCAGCGCAGCACCTGGCCGGAGCGGTGATAGGTCAGCGCCAGGGAACAGTTCGGACAGCCGCACACGTGGCCGCATTTTTCGCAAATCAGCGAGGAGGAGTACCCGCGCCGGTTGAGAAACAGAATCGTCTGTTCCTTGCGCTCCAGCCGCTGGGTGATGGCCTCTTTCAGCTGTGGCGAAAACACCGGCGGACCTTTCCCATCGCGCCGGGTCTGCCGCATGTCCACCACGCGGACGCGCGGCATTTTCTGGTTGTCCACGCGCTGCCGCAGTTCCAGCAGGGTGAATTTTCCGCGCCGGCAATTGTAAAAACTCTCCAGCGACGGCGTGGCCGAGCCGAGCACCACCACCGCGTTTTCCATCCGTCCGCGCATGACGGCCACGTCGCGGGCGTGATAGCGGGGCGCCTCCTCCTGTTTGTAGGTGTACTCGTGTTCCTCGTCCACGACGATGAGGCCCAGCGGCTCGACCGGCGCGAAAATGGCCGAACGCGCGCCGATCACGATGCGCGCCCGGCCCTGGCGGATTTTGTGCCATTCATCATGGCGTTCCCCGGCGCTCAAGTGCGAATGCAGCACCGCCACGAGCGTCTGCACTTTGCCTGAACTGAACCGCGCCTTGAACCGCTCGACTGTCTGCGGAGTCAGGGAAATTTCCGGCACCAGCACGATGGCGCCCTTGCCTTGCTCCAACGCATGGGCGAGGGCTTGCAGGTAGATTTCCGTCTTGCCGCTGCCCGTGACTCCATGCAGCAGAAAAGTGGAGGATGGAGGATGGAGGATGGAGGATGGCGCATCCATCGCGCGCGTGATTTGTGCCAGCGCGGTGACTTGCTCCGGGTTGAGTACCAGTGGCTGGGAGGGCAAAATGTGCTCGCGCGCATAAGGGTCGCGCTCGGAAACTTCGGAGGTGATGTCAATCAGGCCGCGGTCTTCCAGTTTGCGGACGGTGGCCGCCGTGGTTTGGGCCAGCTCGACCAGTTCCGAGAGCAAGATCTCCCGGCGTTCCGCAAGGAGGTTCCAAACGTCCTGCTGCCGCTTGGGCAGTTTGGGAAATTCGCCGCTCAGCGGCAGCACGCGCACGAACAACCGTTCCCGCCAGCTTGCGTCCTCATTGCGGACGGCTTCGGGCAAAACGGATTTCAGCGCGGTTTCGGGTGCGCAGCAGTAGTATTCGCCAATCCAGCGCGCCAGCTTGAGTACCTTGGGCGTGATCAGGGTCTGCGCACCGATGATTTTGAGGATGGGCTTGAGGTTCACTTGGCCGGATTGCTCCGCCACCGCCGTGACCACCCCCAGGATTTTGCGCGGACCGAAAGGCACCTGCACGCGGCTCCCTACGTCCACCTGGCCTGCCAAGTCTGGCGGGATGGCGTAGTCGAATTCCCGTCGCAGCGCGATCTCGAGGCTGACGCGGGCGATCATGGTTCTTTGGTTTGTATTCCAACCGGCATCGTTTGCTTTCCAGCCCATGGTCCGCGGGATGGGGGCACGCGGCGGGGGCCTTCGCTTAATCAATGGTGATGGCGCGCAAAGCTAATTCCAAGCGCTGGCGGATGGCTTCGCGCTCGGCGTCCGTGGCCTCGTGGGGCACACGGATGGGCTGTTCAAAAATCATTTTGCAGCGTGAAAATGGCAGCGGAATTTGAAATTGGTCCCAGCTTTTCAAGCGGATTTTCCAACCCAAATTGCAAGCAAAAGGCACGATAGGCAGGCCGGTCAACTGCGCGAGCGACAGCGCGCCCTCCTGCACCTCGTAGCAGGGGCCGCGCGGTCCATCGGGGGTGATGGAAACGCTGTAGCCGCGGTCCACCCAAGTGGTGAGCTCCAGCATCGCCTGTCCGCCGCGCCGACTGGAGGAGCCCCGCACCGGCTCCACGCCAAAATGTTCGAGTACGCCGGACAGAAACCCGCCGTCTTTGCTCGCGCTGACTAGCGCGGCCATCCCCGGCGCCACTCTGCCCAATTGGAGGTAATGCCAGTAGGGGACAATGCACAGCGCCAAGCGGTTGTGCCAGAAGCAATAAATCGCCGGGCCGGATGGGCTGCCGCCGAAATGATTTGCTCGGTCCTCCCAGCGATAGCGCAGCGTGACGGCCACGGCGCGGATGCTGGAAGCCACCAGCCAAGCTGCCAGCCGCTGATGCCACTTGGGCTGGTGCGGGATGACCACACCGCTGACTTTGCGCTTGGGGCGCCGGGTGTCGGGCGTGGGAGTGGGGGCGGCAGACATCTCAACCTTTTTTCAGGCACGCGCGCACGAGCTGCTCGACCGTGGCCGCGGCGCCCAGCATCGCCTGGGCGGCGCGCACCGATTCGTGTGCCTCGAGTTGTTTGAAGCCCAGCGCCATGAGCGCCAACGTGGCGTCATTCGTTTTCTGGTCGTCGGGCGACAGGGCGTGTTTGGCGCTGGCGGCCTCCAGCGCGCCCGCTGCGCCAACCTTGTCGCGCAGTTCCACCACGATGCGTTCGGCGGTTTTCTTGCCGACGCCCGGGATTTGGGAGAGCGCCTTGACGTCGCCATTGGCCACCGCGCCGCGAAAGGCCACGACATTCATGCCGCTCAAAACGTTCAGCGCGGTCTTGGGTCCGATGCCGCTGACGCAGTTGATAAGCAGCCGGAACAGATCGCGCTCCGCCGCCGTCATAAAGCCGTAGAGCGTCTGGGCATCCTCCCGCACGATGAGTTGCGTGAGCAGCTTCACCGGCTGGCCGGGCGGCGGCAATTTGTCGAAAGACGACAAGGGGATTAGCGCTTCATAGCCCACGCCATTCACGTCCACCACAACTTGCGTGGGGAGTGATTCGGCCAGCTTGCCATTGAGAAAGGTGATCATGTTTCAGAGGGGAAACCTTCCACCTTCAACCTTCAACGCCGAACCTCGAAGTACTCAGGCGCGCGGATTTCATTGGATGTTGGATGTTAAACGTTCGCATTTTCAAATTCTCTTCGCCGCGCCCAAGCTGAACCTTCCCTGCGCCTGCGTGTAGGCCAGCGCCAACGCCAGTGCGTCCGCCGCGTCGGGCGCGGGCAGTTCGGCTAATTCGAGCATCCGTTGCACCATTTTGGCGACGGCGATCTTTTGCGCCGCGCCATAGCCCACGATGGCCTGTTTCACTTTGCGCGTGGCCATTTCAAAAATCTCCATGCCGCTTTCTCCGACCGCTGCGAGCGCCGCGCCGCGCGCCTCGCCCATGATGATGGCTGTCTTCAGATTTTGCGCGAAAAAGAGGCCTTCCACCACACAAACTTCCGGTTGATGTTCCAGCAGCAAGCCGCGTAGCGTCTGTGAAATCATGGCCAAGCAGCGGGAGCGCGCCCAGTCTTTCGGACAGGCAATGGTGCCGTGGGCCACGGCTACCGGGCGCGAGTTGCCCGTGCGAATGAGTCCGTAGCCGGTACCGCGCAATGACGGGTCGATGCCAAGAATTGTCTGCGGTACGCGCAGGGAGCGTCGCATGGCCGGCGTCATCGCCGCGGCGTCGCGGGGCGTCTTGCCATCCAGGCGCGCTTTCATCCGCTCGAATTGTTGCAGGCTGATTCCCACGCCAAAAGGTTGCCACCGATGGCGATGCGGCAAAAGCAAAAACGCCGTGGCACAAAAACACGGGCGTGACGTCTGTGCCTCTCCGCTTATTTTCCCCAGGCGTTCGGGCTGGTCAGTGATTCTGGTTCTGCTTGTTGGCGCCGTTGTTATTGCCATTGTTCGGCGCGCCGGACGGAACATTGGCCGGAGTGTGTGGCTGCACCTGGCTTGGCGCCGGCCCGGGCGACGGGGCCGGCTGGTTGTTAAAATGCACCTGGGGCTCGCTATTATTTGGATGCGCGTCCAAATGCGGTGGTTCCGAGGGGACCAAAGGATGAGGCTGCGCTGGCAATGCCCCACGCTGCAGGATGCCTTCGTTGGGCGTCATCACTCCCGGGTGGCCAGGCTGTCTTTGAAACGGTGTGCGGGCAGACTCGGTTTGATGGCCGCCCAAGGTTGTGCCAGGCTGTGTGCCCATCCCGCTCTGGCCGGTATTTTCGCGATGGAGGGTCGTCCCCGCGCTGCTCTGGTTGTTGTGGATTTCCGGACCGTGGCGAAGCTGGCCATTGCCGCTTGCGGCGGCGCCGGGGTTGAAATTGAGGCCGGCATGATCGTTTAGCGCGGAATTATTATATGCCGCCGCTGGACGCAAGGTCCGTTGGAAGCCCTCCCCGCGCCAGCCCTGGCGGCCGGCGTTGGGCAGCGTGCTAAGCTGCGCCGGTTCAATCACCCGATGCGCCGCACTGGCAATACGTTCCACCCCAATGCCGCGATTGACGATGGTATGGTTGTTAACGCTGTAATTATTGACCACTCTGGTCTGCCGGAAGACCTGCGCGGCGTGCTGCTGAGGTACGCGGAAGGAACGCGGATGCCGGTCGCAAAAATGGCCTGATGCCACGAACACAAAGCAATCGGGCTCCAGTCCAAAATCGAATTCCAGTCCCACCTGCGCGCCCCGGTAAAGGAATCCGATGCCCGGGGTGAAAATGGCAAATGGCGGTAATGGCGCCCAACCACAGTATTGCTCGTCGGATCGCCAAATCACCCACGAAGGCGCCCACACGGTGTCCGGGCACCAGCACCAGCCGATCCGCGGGCTGCGGAACCAGCGGCCGTAATGGAAGGTCACACCCCACGCGTAATCCGAATCCCAATACCAACCGTAATCCGTATAGACCCAACTGCCGCGGTCGCAGTATGGGCTCCAGCTTGAATCATAGACCACCGTGGTTGGTCGCCAACATCGGCCGTAGCCCTCCACAGTTACCCATGAACCGTACGGCGCCAAGGTGTCATTGAACGAATCCAGGGTCACGTCCGGTGATGGCGGCGCAACATCCGGGGAGCTGGGAGTGCCGTCGTCCGGCGCCGGAACGGGTGCCGGCGTGGGTTCGGGGACGGGTGCCGGTGTGGGTGTCACCGAGGCGGCATACAATGCCTTGTCGCGATCCAACATCGCGTTGATGAGGTCGTTGGGCGCGCCCACGTCTTTCAGAAACAGGATTTCATCCGTATCCAGGTTGAACGCGCTTTGCGAATTAAGAATGAAGCTCCTGATGGTAGAGGTATCCACGCCGGCCTGCAGCAATTTGACCACCTCCGCCAGCGGGCTGCCCGGCACGATTTCGGCTGGAAGCGCGCTGCTGGCGGTGGAGGGCGGGGTTGGCTGCCCCGGCGCCTGGGGGACTAGGCCGATGGTTGCCGCCACCGCCGTAGCCAAGGCAATCAACGTTTTTGAAAATGGATAAAAGAGGGGCTTCATAAGATCAGTATCATGGTTTGTTCAAGCCAACTATTAATAGACCCGGAAGTTGCGCCGAACGTTCACCCGCTCATCGCAGGTGGTTGAAGTTTAGCATATTATAGCAGTGGGGATCAGTGGAAAGCGTGTGCCTGGTTTTATTTCTCGCCACAAGCGAGGGCTGTTCTAGCTTTTTCCTATTCCATGAAGGCCGATGGGAATAATGTGATGTACGACCGGGATGGAGTGCCTCGGTCCCCTGACTCCCATTCTTCCTCTGCTTCCCATTCCCTCCCGATAATCTCCCCCGGTTACTGCGTCCGCCCAAACTTCTTCTCCAGCTCCCGGTAATTCATCTCAATCAGGGTTGGACGCCCGTGCGGGCAGGTGTAGGGCATGGCGCAGCGGCGCAGGTCCGCAACCAAATTATCCAGTTCCGGTCCGCCGAGCGGGTCGTTGGCCTTCACGGCGTGGCGGCAGACGGTCTTGGCCACAGTATGTTCGCCGAGGCGGGCGAGGTTCACCTCGCGGCCGGCGGCGCGGAGTTCGTCCACGAGATCCAGCACGAACCGGCGGGCCTCGGGCGCCTTCACGAAAGGCGGCAGCGCATCCAGCAGAAACGTGCGCTCGCCAAATTCGTTCAGGCCCACGCCCAGGCGCGTGAGCGCAGGCAGTTGTTCGCGCAGAAACTGGGCGTCGCGCGGCGGCAGTTCCACCGTTTCCGGCAGCAGCAATTTCTGCGAAGGCGCGGCGGTGTTGGACTCGATGCGGCTCATCATCTGCTCGAACAAAATCCGCTCGTGCGCCGCGTGCTGGTCCAGCAGCACAAGTCCCCGGTCGGATTCCAGCACCACATATAGTTTGCCGATGACGCCAACCATGCGCAGAGGTATCTCCAGCAGGGGGACGGCTGTGCCGGGCGGTGGCGGCGGCCGCAGTCCTGCGCCGCGTTCCGGCAGGGCAGTGGGCGGGGCGGGTGGAGGATGCAGGATGGAAGATGGAGGATGGAAAGTGGCGGAGGGCGCTTTGGCCTCCAAGGCGGCCGGTGTCGGGTCAGGTTCCATACCGGCTGCGCCGCGTTGGGGTGAGAAGCCCATGCGCAAGGGCGTCTGGTGCGGCGGCGGCAATTGCGATTCGGCGGCAGGTTTCAAGTTCTCCGGGAATTGCGGCAGGGCTGGTGATGCTGTTGCGGAAGTGGCCGGGGGCGCAACTGCCGCGGGAATGATCTCCGGCTGTTCAAACCGGGGTCCACCGGTCAGGTTGGTTCTGGTGGGTTCGGAATGGAAGGCCAGCAGGGCTTCACGCACGGCTTGCGCGGTGAATTTGCGGATTTCAAATTCGCGATGGAATTTCACCTCGCGCTTGGCGGGATGGATGTTCACGTCCACCGCCGCCGGATTCATTTCGAGGAACAGGCAGCAGACGGGATACCGGCCTTTCATCAGCGAGGTGTGGTAGCCCTCGATCAGCGCGTAGTTGAGGCCGCGATTCTCCACCGGCCGGCGGTTGACATAGGTGAACTGGCCGTCGCGCGTGGCCCGCGAGACGCCGGGCGAGCCAATCAAACCCCAAACGCGGAGCGCGGAATTCGGCGCGCTGACCGCCGGTTTTTCCGGCAGGGCGTTTTCAAATATATCGGACTCGTCCGGCACGGCTTCCGGCTCATCCAGCGAGGCGGCAAAGCTGACGGGGAGCAGTTTCTCGTCGCCCAGCAGCGCGCGAAAGCGTTCGCGCAGGGCCTCGATGCGGCTGGAAATTGCCGCGCCGGAGGTTTGGGGGGGCAATTGCCAGACCGGGCGGGTGTCCTTGACGAACGTGAAGGCCACTTCCGGGCAGGCCAGCGCCGCCAGGGTGAGATAGTGCTGGATGTGCGCCGCCTCGGTTTCCTCCGCGCGCAAGAATTTCCGGCGCGCGGGCAGATTGTAGAAGAGCTGGCGCACCTCGATGCACGTGCCGGTGGCGCTGCCGGCGGCTTTCACCTCGGCGATCGTGCCGCCATTGACCAGGATTTGCGTGCCTTCGATGCTTGCTGCTTCAACCTGCTGGCGGTCCGGGCCGCCGGGACCGCCTGAAGTTTGAGCTTCAACCGCGCGTTCGCGCGTGGTCAGTGTGAAGCGGCTGACGCTGGCGATGCTGGGCAGCGCCTCGCCGCGAAACCCCATGGTGGCGATGGATGCCAGATCCTCGGCGCGCTGAATTTTGCTCGTGGCGTGGCGTTCCAGCGAGAGCAGCGCGTCGTCGCGGCTCATGCCGGTGCCGTCGTCGGTCACCCGGATAAGGCTGCGGCCGCCCGCCCCGATTTCCACGACGACCTTGCGCGCTCCGGCGTCGAGCGCATTTTCGACGAGTTCCTTTACGACGCTGGCCGGCCGTTCCACCACCTCGCCGGCGGCGATTTGGTTGGCGACCTGCTCGGATAGGAGTTTGATGCGATTCATGCGTGCGGTGCGGAAGCGTGGAAGCGTTGGCGCGTGGAGGCAATATGCATCGCCCCTATTTTCGCTTCAAGGCTGCCTGGCTTCAACGAAATTATTTCACCAGCGGCAGGGTGAAGGAAAATACCGCGCCGCGTCCGGGTTCGCTGCGCGCATTGATTTTTCCACCGTGATCCTCGACGATCTTCTTGCAAATGGACAGCCCGAGACCCGTGCCATGGGTTTTGCCGTGCGTGGCGAAAGGCTGAAAGAGCCGGCCCGCCACTTCGGGCGCAATGCCCGGGCCAGTGTCTTCGATTTCGGTGACCAGTTCCCCGGCACTGGAGTGGAACCGCAAAAAAATGGCGCCGCCGTCGAGCATCACATCGGTGGCGTTATGCAGGAGATTGAAAAAAACGCGGCCCAGGCGGCGCGGATCAAAGCGCACCAAAACCGACGGCGGCTCCTGCTCCATTTCGATCCGGGCGCCCTTCAATTCCGCCTCGGCCCGCAAATCGCCGAGGAGCTCCTGTACGAAGGCCCGGTAATCGCCGGGCTTGAGCTCGGCCTCCTGGCGCTGGCCTTGGGTGAATATCAAGAGGTCGCCTACCATGTCGGTGATGCGCTCGATTTGCTTGCGGATGCGCACGTGGGCCTTGGCGCGTTGTTCGGGGCTGACCTCGGGCAGGGCCGCCAACTCGGATGACAGGCTGATGATGCTGAGCGGATTCTTGAGGTCATGCACAATGGCCTGCGCAAACCGGCCAACGACTGCCAAGCTTTCGGTCTGGACCAGTTCTTGGACATAATGCCGGTTAAATTCGCGCAAGCGATGGCTGATTTGTTGAAGCAGGGCGAAGGCCAGTCCGGGCGACCGCTCGATGAACGTCAGCATTTCGCCGCGTTGCAGAAAAAAAACTTCCGTCGCTTCTGCGGCGGTGGCGGTGGCGGAGCGCGGACGATGTTCAATCACCGCCATCTCCCCGAAAATCTCGCCCGGGCCGAGCCGCGAAAAAACGCGCCGCCCGTCATTGCCGGCGGAGATCTCTACCAAGCCGGACTTGACGAAATACACGCCGTCGCCGGGCGCGCCTTCCTGGAAAATCTCCTGACCGGCGGCGAATTGGCGCTCTTGAGAGATAAAGCGCAGCGCTTGCAGCTCATTGCGGTCCAACAGGCGGAACAGCGGGATGGTTTCCAAGGTCATCACGGCTTCACTTTAGGCCAAAACCCGTCCGCGTAAAGGCGAGAATCTCGGGGCCAAGCGGGCGAACGCAAAAAGGCGACCCAGACTCGTTCCTCCCTGAGGCTGGCCAGCCAAGCAGGAAAGCGTGGCGACGAGCCGTCCCCACCCCGTTTGGCTCGGGCCGGGAGGCGCGAATTGACCCGGAGGCAGCCCGCGGCGGCGTTGGCAGCCGGTTTTAGCAGTCGTGTGACCGTCCATCAGGGTGTGGCCAAAACGCAACCGGGCAAGCGCCTGCGTCCTGGTTGTCCGGGCGGGGTCAACTGTGCCGCAATGAGGTAATTTCTTCTCAAAAAACGCGGAAAAATTCACAGAAAGATTGACGGAAAGTCACCGGTCTGTAACACTGCCTCTTTCGGGTAGCAGCACGTTTCTTCAGCGGGGTTCCCCACCCCCACCTCCTTGGCGTCTGCTGCCCGGATTTTCTTAACTGTCCTACTTTCCAGCACATGGTTCGCAGCGTGCGCGAACTTTTTCCTTCTCGTCGTCCTCCTCGTCCTCGAAGTTTCCGGTTTTCGCTTTCGAGGACGACGACGATTTGGTCGCGGCGTCGGTGTTGTGTTGGACTGTGGTTAAATGGATGCGGTGCATTATCAGCAAAACCCACGCCGCAAATTTTCCAAAGCAAAACTTGACGCCGCCGTCTGAATTTCCTATTTTCACGCTCCCCTTCACGGGGGTGTAGCTCAATTGGTTAGAGCGCTGCCCTGTCACGGCAGAGGTTACGGGTTCGAGCCCCGCCACTCCCGCCATTTTTTCATAGCGGATGATCGGCCAGTCAATCCGGTCGCAAGTTTTTCAAAAAGCCGGCGAATGTTACTCCCTGCCCCTGCCCTCTCGCCGCCGCCGACGTGAGGAGGTTCTGATTGAGACCGGGGTGAGCTCAGACGTTCAATCCATATATGTGATTATGTGGGACTGACGAGTTTAAAAAGGCTGTTGATTCCGATCGCTTCCAATACCAGCGGGCTGGATTTTCTTAATGCCTTTCGCCCCATTCACGGGCTAACGTAATTTTTCACGGCCGGCGTGAGGGGTGGAAGTTTGCCGTAATTCTGAAAGTTCCAGTCAAAGGCCCAATGGGGCGTGGGGGCGGTGTAATACTCTCCAGTTTCCCGCCAACAGTTGGTGGCGTACCGGCTGGAGCACAGCACGACAATGGAACCGTTGTAGGTCAATGTTTGGCTGCTCCAATTTTCAAGCATCCGCAGGGAATTTTCCACGCCGCCGCTGTAATCTCCGTTCATGCCCGGGCTGCCGGTGTCTGCCACCTGTCCGTTCTTCCTCGTAACCACGGATGCCACGGATAAAAAGTCTTTAATCCGTGTCATCCGCGGTCAATTTTCATTTTGCCCGTTGAACGCGGCAAATATTTATTTAAATAAACCTTAAGTAACGCGCGCAAACGGGCGATGCCTCAAGCAGACAGCGTTCTTTGGATATAACAACAATTTGCCGCCCTGTTCGTGGTTGGCATCGAGCCAGTTGCGATAAGGCACGGGCCTATGAAAACGAACCACCGCATGCGATTGCGCCATCGAAACCAACTCGTCCAGCAGTTTGGCCAGGCCAAGCTGATCAAACGAGCCAACGGCCTGCATGAATTGATCGGCGGTTCAGTTGCAGACCTTGCGGACGCCGAGGAATGGGCCTCGCTGTTTGCGCATGAGATTGTGTTCACGCATTATCCTCGTGAAGCGGCAGCTCCCTGTCCTTCACGCAAGTTTTCATTCTGCTCCCGGCTCCAACCTGTGTGAATTGGGGTGGACGGCGGGAGGGCCGGGTCGCGATTTCTCGCAGCCCGAGATCATGGCTCAACCCTTGGGCAACCGCTAACGGCATCAAATCGCGAACCCTCGCGAAAAATGAAATGCCATTCGTGTATTTCGTGGATTTCGCGGTTTGAATTCATGCTTGACGAGGATTGGGTTCCCAGAATGGTCCCCAGAAAGTCCCCAGAAAAGCGGTTGTAATTGCGACCCTTTCCATGTCATGCTCCATCACATGTCCCGCTTGTTTCTTGCCATCATGGCTGCCCTGGGATGCGCGGCTGCGGCGACCCTTACGGCAGCACAACCCGGCGAACTACTCTGGAGCAACCCATTGGCCGTGGTGACTGATCTGGCCGCCAGCGAAGGTTCGGGTGCGATTCTGCCTGAGTCGGAGCGGGGAAGCGCTTTGTTCTTTTGGGTGACCAACGCAAACGAATCCGCCAGCCGGTCTTTTGCGCTTCCCCTCGAGCGGCTGCGCGGCCGTTTTGTTTTCGTTGGCGCGGACGTCAAAGCTGAGTCGGTCAGCGCCAAACTCAATTCCTGGAATGGCATCAAAATCATGGTGCGGATTGATACCCCCGCCGGTCCACTCTGGCCGCAACCGGAGATTCCGGCGGGATCGTTCAATTGGCAGAGGTTTTCCGATCGCCTGCTGGTGCCTAGGAACGCTACAGCCGCGACGCTGGTACTGGGTATGGAAAAGGTGTCCGGCAAAGCGTGGCTGGCGGATGTCCGCATTGTTTTGAGCAGAGAAGCGGGCAATTTGCCGGCCGTGGCCGAAAATTCGCCAATTTTTCGCGGGCACACTTCGCCCCGGCTGCGCGGGGCGATGGTGGCTCCCGACACGCTTTCGGAATCAGATTTGCGCGTCCTGGCGAGCGGGTGGGGCGCAAATCTGGTGCGGTGGCAATTGATTCGCAATGGCCGGCCGCCCACGGCAACGGGGCTTGACGATTACGATCACTGGCTGGAAAAGCAATTGAATCAGTTGGATCGCGGATTAACCTGGGCCGCGAAGCTGGGGGTTAAGGTGGTGGTTGATTTGCATTCACCGCCCGGAGGGAAATCGCTTTCCGGCGGATATGAAGCGGCCATCGGTCCGATTTGGACTGATCCGAAAGCCCAGAATAGGTTCATTGCGGTATGGCGGAAAATTGCCGCGCGCTACCAAGGTGACCAGCGGATTTGGGGTTATGACTTGCTGAACGAGCCGGTGGACAAGGACGTCGCCGAAGGCTGCGACGATTGGCAAAGTCTCGCCTTGCGTGCCGGTCAAGCGGTGCGGAGCATTGATCCGGCCAGCACCTTGATTATCGAGCCGCCGGACTGGGGTTCGGCTTCGGGCTTCGTCGGCTTTCAACCCATCGGCCTCTCCAATGTAGTTTACAGCTTTCATATTTACGATCCCCACAAGTTCACGCACCAGGGGGTGTATGGTCCAACGCAGCCGATAACCTATCCCGGAATGATTGACGGCAGGATGTGGGGCAAGAAAGCCATTGAAGGGACGATTGAACCGGCCACGATTTTTGCCAAGCGCTACCGCGTCCAGTTGTATGTGGGCGAATTCAGCGTGATTCGCTGGGCGCCAGGCGGGGACAAGTATTTGTCTGATTTGATCGAGGTGATGGAAAACCACGGCTGGGACTGGAGCTATCACGCCTTTCGCGAATGGGATGGCTGGAGTGTTGAACATGGTTCCGATCCGGCTGATCACACACGAAGCGACCAGCCCACGGCCAGAAAACAAGTGTTACTGAAATGGCTGAACCAAAATAAAGCGGAAGCGGAAAAAGCGCACAGGCAAGGCCAAAATGAATAGGACTGTCTTCAGGAAAAGGGTTCCTCGGTGTTGGTAATGGTTAAACAAAACCAAGTCTTTCCGGTCGTCGCGCAGCAACCGTGGAAATTAGCCAGACACGCCAATGTTTGGTGATGGAAATGAAAAAATTCGTCCTGGAGGGACGATGGAAAGGGCGGGCAATCACCTTCCACCGTCCTTCCCCTGAACCCGGAAAATATCCAACATCCAACATCGAACGCCCAACATCCAGAGAAGACGCGGAAGCGAAGGCATTGGATGTTCGATGTTGGATGTTCTTCGCCCTATTCACGGCTAACGTAGTTTTTCACGGCTGGCGTAAGAGGTGGAAGTTTCCCGTAATTCTGGAAGTTCAAGTCAAAGGCCCAATGGCGCGTGGGGGCGGTGTAATACTCTCCAGTTTGCCGCCAACAGTTGGTGGCGTACTGGCTGGAGAACAGCACCACAATGGAACCGTTGTAGGTCAATGTTTGGCTGCTCCAATTTTCGAGCATCCGTAGGGAATTTTCCACGCCGCCGCTGTAGTCCCCGTTCATGCCCAAGTCACCGCTGGCGGTTGGATTGCTTTGCACAATGCCTTCCAGCACGGCGGCGTTGACGGTGGTGGATGAAGCGGACGGACCGCCAATAGTTTTGCTGGAGCTGGTATAGTCAATCCAACTGGGGGAAAGGATGGTGACGGCGTCGGCCATGAGTGCTGCGGGGACAGTATAAGTCGTGGCGCCGTTGGTGCAGTATTTGCCCAACGCCGAACCGTTGAACGTCTGCGTGTTGTAATTGCCCAACACATACATGGGAAACGGTGTGGCCACCGAGAGGCCGGCTGGTGAGGTGGAATTGCCTGGGTTGGGCAATTGCGCCCCGTTGACCAGCCGAATCGCCGGCAGTTGCGACGTGGTCAAGGGCACGCCTGTATAAACATAGATGGAATCAAGGTGATGGCCAGTGTGAAGCAGTTTGGTCGGGTCGGGATTCACTCCCAACGGATCCGAACCGCCGTTTCGCGCGGTGTTGGTGATCCAGAGGCTGAAAGTGGTGAGGTTGATCTGGAGCGCTTGAACCTTCTTGGCCGGCCCGGAGCCGTTATTCCAACCTTCGCGCCAGTCATAAAAGGTGACATTGGTAATCCAAGAGAAACCGGCGTAAGCAATGTTTGTGGTTTGTGTGGATGGCAGGTAATTCGTAGCGCCACCTGTTTTGAGCTTGTAAAAATCATACGGCAATGGCGTCAGCGAATTATCCTGAAGGTAAACGATATAATTCGTCCCAACCGGCAGGGCGCTGCCGGCATTGGTGCCGGAGGCGAAATTGGTGATGACGAGGTCGCAACTGTTGGCCAGATATGCCGAGCCGTTGGCAGAGTATGCCGCCGCCGAGCCCAGAGCGTATGCCGCTGGCGGCAGGTCCAGCAGGCTCCGCATGGTGGCGGGATCGCTATTGGTGCCAAAACCTGCGAGCGCGAGCGGAGGCGCGTGTGACGTTGGCTGGCCCGCCATGACGAACGAGGCGGGGCCAGAACCCATGTAATCCGCGGAGAATGGATTCGCTGCTTGCACGGCATTGGTGCCGGCGGCGGTGACGGCGGAGAAAAAAGTGCAGTATGTGGAACCCTCCCAGATGTTCTGGTTGCAAAAGACGGGGCCATAGACATTGAAGGCCGCCGCACTCATGATTTCCAAATTGAGATTGTAGAAGATGGCAAATTGGTAGATTGGCAGGAGGGGCGCCACTCGGAAGAACTGTTGCGGATAGGCATTCGTGACCGTTGTGGTTCCGGATTCCGTGACCGCGTTCGGGAGGTCGGTCCACGCGACTGGTGGCGATAGATTCGTCGTCGCTTGCAACGTCAACATGCCGTAATAGCCCGGCCAATAGGGCACAGAGTTGCCGCTGGTCATTTGCAGTGTCAACGGGGATTGCGCCGGCGCGGCAGTCTGCCAAAGCCCCGCCGCGACGAGCAGCCAGAAGCATATTTTCACAATTAAATGGATTTACGTGAACCCAAGTTCATTATCTTGAATTCTGAAGTGGTGGTCAAGCTTTACAGGTTTGGGGTTCAGAGGAATGGCAATTCCGGTCAAACATCCGCCAAAAAGTGATTAGAAGATTTTTCGGAAATGGGCCAAGGTTAAGCCGCAACTATGAAAAAACTCGCACTTCTCGCAATTACGGCGGCGTTCGCGCTCGCTTTCACCACCAACGCTTTTGCCGCCGACGGTAAAACGGTTTATGCCGATAGCTGTGCCAAATGCCACGGCGACGATGGCAAAGGCCAGACCAAGATGGGCCAAAAACTTCAGGCGCGGGATTATTCCGACGCCAAAGTGCAGGACTCCGTCACCGACGACCAGGCCTTCAAGTCCATCAAGGAAGGTATGAAGAAAGACGACAAGACGCTGATGAAACCGTCCGAACTTTCGGATGAAGACATCAAGGCGTCCGTTGCCTACCTGCGCACGCTGAAGAAATAACCCGGCGCATTGCGCTGGAAACACGATTTCGACGCCCCGCCGCCATGTTTGTTTGGTTCATGACTGGTTCATGATTGGTTCATGGTTGGGTTCGGTGGGGCGTCGTTTCTTTTCTTAATGGCACGGGCGGGACGCCCGTGCCACTAAGCTTCACCACTACCACTTCAAGGCCGGCAGCCGGCGGGCGACTTCCTCCGCGTTGGCGCGGCTGTTGAAGGCGCTGATGCGGAAATAGCCTTCACCCTTGGACCCGAAACCGCTGCCGGGCGTAATGACCACGTTGGCTTCGTTTAGAATCTGGTCGAAGGCCTGCCAGCTCGTGACGTTCTTGGGGGTGCGCACCCAGATATAAGGTGCATTGACACCGCCGAAGACTTTCAGGCCGGCCGCGAGCGCGCCTTGCCGCAACACCTCCGCGTTGCCGAGATAATGCCGGATCAGCCCGGCGATCTGGGCCTTCCCTTCCGGTGAGTACAGCGCCTCCGCGCCGCGCTGCACCAGATAGCTCACGCCGTTGAATTTCGTGGTCATGCGCCGCAGCCAGAGCGGATGCAGCGGGTGCCATTCGCCGCTCCGGGTGGCCAGCCGCAAGGTTTTGGGCACCACGGTGAAGGCGCAACGCACGCCGGTGAACCCGCCGTTCTTCGAGCAACTGCGGAATTCAATCGCGCACTCGCGCGCGCCGGGAAGCTCGTAAATCGAATGCGGCAGGCCCGGTTCGGTGATGTAAGCCTCGTAGGCCGCGTCGAACAAAATCAGCGACTTGTGGTCCAGCGCGTATTGCACCCAGGCCGCAAGCTGCTCGCGCGTGGCGGCCGCGCCGGTGGGATTATTCGGCGAGCACAAATAAATCACGTCCACGTGTTTCTTGGGCGGTTCGGGCATGAACCCGTTGGCCGGCCGGCACGGCAGATAAACCAGCCGGGCGTAGGCGCCCGCCGCGTTCGCCTCGCCGGTGTGGCCGGCCATCACGTTGGTATCCACATAGACGGGATACACCGGATCGCTGATGGCGATTTTGTTTTTGGGGCCGAGGACGTCAAGAATGTTGCCACAATCGCATTTGGAACCATCGCTGACGAACACCTCGTCGTCGGCCACCTCGCAGCCGCGGTCCCGAAAATCGTTTTGGGCGATGGCGTGCCGCAGCCATTCGTAGCCCTGCTCCGGGCCATAGCCTTTGAAGGTTTCGCGCGCGGCCATTTCGTCCACCGCCCGGTGCATGGCGGCCACGGCGGCGGGCGGTAGCGGTTCGGTGACGTCGCCGATGCCGCAACGGATGAGCCGCTGGGCGGCCTCGGGATTCGCCTCGCAAAACCCCTTGACGCGCCGGCCAATTTCCGGGAAGAGGTAGCCGGCCTTCAGTTTGAGATAATGATCGTTCAGAAATGCCATAATTTAAACCACAAGCTGACCACAGATGAGCCCGGATGTAAAACCCGAATGAGCGGCGAACTCTCGCCCTGGGCACGGCGATTGACGAAGTCGGCTGGACGTTAGCCACAGATGGACGCAGATGAACACAGATAAAAAGCGGAAGAAAGCAATTCCAACTAAACGCAAAGGCGCGGAGCACACGGAGAGCCGCAGAGACGAATTGCCAGAGACGCCGTGCGAGGGCACGCGGCCTGCAAATTGCCCTGTGAATCAGGGATTCTGTAGGCCCGGTGCCCCCACCGGGCGATTTTTTCAACTGGCTGCTACGGCGAGCTGGGCCCGATCAACTGGAAGAACTGGGCCTGGTTGGTCAGCGGCAAGGTGACTCCCTGGCTCCCGTCCGCCTGCGGGAGGACGGGCAGGCTAACCGGAATCCAGTTGGTGCTCCGGAGGTCAAATTTCGACTGCAAGGTCCAACCGGTGTTTACCAAGTCCCAACTCACGACCACTTGTCCGTTGGTGGTACTAGTGGTCAAGAGCGGGCCGGTGGTTGGCAAGATTACTTGGGCGAAGCCAGTGGAGGCGACCGGGATGAGGGCGCCATTGTCACCCAAGTTCAGCAGGAGCACCACGTTGAAAGGCGTCCATGGCTGGGCATCGAGATAGTTAACATTCACGGTCACCAGTTGGGACCCGAAAGCCGGAATGACCCATTGATTGGTGAGCGGGGTGCCGGGCGCGAGGCCGTTCAGGCTGACCAGATTGGTTTCCGGCACCATGCTGCCATCCAGCACCAGCACCTCGGAATTCAGCGTAACCTGGGAGGAGGCGGGGTTATTGACGCGGAACACAAAATTGGTGGCCTGCGTCACATGGACTTGGTTGGTGGTGTTGTTGTTGACCACGCTGCACCAAATGGAAACCAAGTCGGTGAGTTTGCCGATGGAGGAGAACTGCTGGCCGGCCGAATCATGGATGACCATTTGATAATAGGCGACCTTGGCGGTGGTCAGGCCGGGTGGGCGCGCAATGGTCACGGTGAAGTTGGTGCAGGTGTTCGCAGCCAGGGTGACCGTGGCCGGATACGCGGTAAAGACGGTGGGGCCGTTGATGGCCGGACTGCCCCCCGCCTGCGCCGCCGTCAAACCGTTGAAGCTTACGGTCAATGTCATGGGACTGGAGCCGCTGTTGCAGATTGCCACCGGTACGACTACACTGGAGTCATCGTAACAGATCGAGGAGGAGGATGGGACAGAACAGGTGGGACGGCACTTGCCCGTGCGGCCTGCGTTGTATATGCCCGCAATCTGACTGGCGGGCAGCACCCGGTTGAACAGCTCGATTTCATCCAGGCAGCCGTTGAAGGGAACGTTGCCCGTCAGCGGCGAGGCGCCGATCCAAAGGGGCACCTGGCTGAGGTAAAGGCTGCCCACCACACCGGTGAGGTTGAATTTGTCGCTGAGGACGCCATTGGTATAGAAAAGCAAGCCCTGGTTGGAACCGCGCTGCACGGTCACCGCCAGATGCGTCCAAACATTGGGGGCGATCGCGTTTGCGGCGGTGAAATTATTGTAGGGGCCGGCCACGTTTTGGCCGGTGGCCAGTTGCACGCCGGGCTTGCCGTTGGCGATGAACCAATGGTAGCCATAAACGAGTTTGGCATTGCTCTCGAAGCGATGATCGAGCAGCACCTGGTCGGTGGCATTTCCGCCATTCCACCTCACCCAGGCATCCATGGTGAAATTCTGCGTCCCAAAATCAATCGCCGCATAGTCCGGGACCACCACCTTGTCCCCGCTGCCATCAAAGCAAAGGCTGTTGTCCACGTATTGCGTCAGGGTATGGGTCGGGCCATTTGCCGGCGTGGCCGGATTGGCGCCCTCGTAGCGCGTGCCGTTGTTGTAACCGGCCGAATTGAGGCAGGTGTCGCCGACCGTTTCATCCAGCGTCAGCCACAGGACCATGCCCGAAGGCGGCACCACACAGCAGGTTTCCACCGTGACGGAGGAAGTGCGACTGATGGCATCGCCGCAAGCGTTGGTAAAGGTAAAGATGATATTGGTGCTGTTGCACAGGCGGGTGTTTGGAGGAATGCTCTGCCAGCCCGAGGCGGGGGTTCCATCGCAGTTGGTGGCCTGGACCGCCGCCGGGATGATAAACGGTATGGTGTTGAGCGTGGCCGTGTTGAATTCCACCAGCAGCCCGGTGGGCGTGTCCTGGTTATTGGCGGGCGGGTTGCTGCCAACCAGCGGATTGTTATGCACAATGAAATCCAGGGTGTTGGTGCCAGCCAGTCCCGCACCCGAGAGCGTGAAGGCATTCCACTGTAGCGAGGAGAGGCCGTTGCTGGTGGACAGGCCGGTGGAGACGCCATTCAGCAGCACATCCACCACATAATCGTCGGCCGCCATCTGACCGGAGACGGTGACAGTTCCTTCCGCAGGCAACACGAAGCTGGTTTGATAATCATAGTTTCCTTCCGGCCCATCGTTGGTCCCATCATTGGCCGGGGCGATCCAGCCGGAAAGGTTATCCGCAGCCACCCAGGCGGGCGCCGGATTGGCTTGGAGCAGCGTGTTGGTGCCAAACTCCAGCGGGTTGGCGGAGGACAGCACGGGCACCGACACCAAAGTCCAGTGCGGATCATTGAACGTGCCGACTGGCAGCGGCGCGGCGGTGAAGCCAGAGGCAACCGCGGTGTTAAAGAGGCCAACCAGGATCGGCGAGGAGGCATGGATTTCGTCCGGCATGGTGGCACATCCATTAGTCCCGGCGCAAAGGACAAAGTTGGCGGGACAGACAGAGATGATCGGGGGACAATTGTTTTGGGTCACCTTCACGATAAAGTCGCAGGTTGCTGTGTTGCCGCAGCCGTCGCTGGCCGTGACCTGCACATAATTGGTTCCCAGCGGGAAGCAACTGCCTGAAACCATGCTGTAGGTCAGCTTGAGATTGTTGCTGCAACAGGTATCCGTGACCGTCGCCGCCGCGTAATGGACTGCCGCGCAATTGCTGCACGTCGTCACCACCATGTTCGTGGGACACTTCACGCTGAGACAATTGCTGCAGCAGCCCAGCACGGTCACGGTCTGACTGCACGTATTGCTGTCGCCGCAACCATCCACAATCAGCCAGTGCTGCGTGATCTCCAACTGTGGGCAGGCGCCATTGGTCACCGTGCCCATCGGGATAATGAGCAGGTTGGTCGCCACCGCGGTTCCCGAATCAATCAAGTTGGTGCAGCACGTCATGACCATCGGCCCGTCAAATTTCCAAACGGTGCCGCATTTCACCGTCTTGTTCGTGGGACACTCCACTTTGAAACAGTTGGTGCAGCAGCCCAGCACGGTCACCGTTTGGCTGCACGTATTGCTGGCGCCGCAGCCATCCACGATCAGCCAGTTTTGGGTGACCTCCACCTGCGGACAGACGCCGTTGGTCACCCGGCTGGTGGGGGTGATGAGCACGGTGCTCGTGGTTCCGGTTCCCGTGTTAAGCAAGTTCGTGCAGCACGTCGTCGCCGTCGGCGTGTCGAAGCTCCAAGCACTGTTGCAAGGCACGGTCTTGTTCGTCGGACACTCCACCTGCAAACAGTTGTTCCCGCAGGTCGTGCAGTTCGTGCAGCAGACATAGCCCACCGTGAACCCGATGCCGTCGTAGCCCTCCTGGTTGACTGTTAGGGTCAGGCAGGGATAGTTCCCTGCCGCGGGATACGTATTCGCATTCATGTCCATCCCGCTTCCCGCAGGCAGATTCGTCATGGCCAGGGCGGTCGTTGGTTGCAAGACCGCCCAGCCTGTGTTGGACGGATCACCCACGTGGTTTAGCGAATTTGCGCTGCCTACCACCGTGCCGCTGGCGCCCGCCACCGCCGCTCCATACAATCCATTCAGGGTGGTGTTGGCCGACGCATACCCATTGCCGCCGGGCGCATTGGCCTGTAAATCATATTCCGCCCGGAACGTCACCGGTTGCGACACCGTCGTCGTCGTTGCTGAGGCCAAACCGGCCACGCCCAAATACAGCGCGCACGGATTGGGCGTGCCGTCCAGGAAGTAGAAGTGAACCTGGTAATTGATGTTGGAATTGCTGTGGCCATTATAGAAGTCCAGCAAACTGCCAAAGGTTCCCCATGAATACGGGCCATAGCCGGCCTCCACATCGGCAAAGCTCCCATAGGCCGCCGGCACATTTTCGAAATTTGGATTCAAGAACCAATACATCAAATCCGGCGAATTGTCCGGGCAGGTTTGGGTGATCAGCACCCGGCCATAGCACGGCAAGTTGGTGATGATCCAAGTCCCGTTGGTGTTGAGGCCGAGGGGATCGGGCGCCAGAGTCGTGGACCCGGCCGTGGGAGTCTGGAGCCATTGAATGTTCCGCGGGCCGGCGTTGGTGCCGCAACACGGGCTGTTGCAGCAACCGATCACGGTAACGGTCTGGCTGCACGTATTGGTGTCGCCACAGCCGTCCACAATCAGCCAAGTCTGGGTGATCGCCACTTGCGGGCAGACGCCGTTGGTCACGGCTCCCATCGAGGTGATGAGGACATTGGTCAAGGTGCCGGCGGTCGTCTGAATCTGGTTGGTGCAACAGGTTGTCACCGTTGGCGCGTCAAACGTCCAAGCGCTGTCGCAGGGCACGGTTTTGTCCAGCGGACACAGGACCTGCAAACAGGGTGAATTGGTGCAGCAGCCCAACACGGTGACGGTTTGGCTGCACGTGTTGCTGTCGCCACAGCCATCCACAATGAGCCAAGTCTGGGTGATGGCCACCTGTGGGCAGACGCCGTTGGTCACCGTGCCCGTCGGCAGGATAAACACGTTGGTCGCAGCCGCGGTGCCCGCCGCGAGCAACTCCGTGCAGCACGTCGCGGCCACTGGCACATCAAAGGTCCAAGGACTACCACACTGCACCGTTTTGTCTGGGGGACAGGTTACGAGCAGACCCAAATGCGTATTCACTTCCACCTGTGCTGATTGGCCAACCTGCAACAAGGGTATGGGTAAGGCCGGCGTCCACGCGCCGTTGATATAGGTGTAGGTCGTGATTTGCTGGGTGACGGGGTTCAATATCTGAAGCTCCGTGCCGCACACCGGCGGGCAACTGAACAAATTGGTCCACGAGAGGACCGCGTTGGTGCCCTCTCCGCTGACGAGCGACCATTGATTACCCGGCAGGCAGGGCAGCGGACAATCCGGTTGGCAGCCCGCGACGATGATCGTGGAGCTGGTGGTGGAATTATTAATGACGATGAAGCCCGCTCCCGGGGCCAGCGCTTCGCCACCGCCGTTAATCCATCCGTCCGCATAGCTCGAGGTGATGGAGTCAGCGAAATCAGTAAGGTAAGTCTGGCTCTCCGGATCCCAGACGTAAACCAACATGCCGTTGAAGGCTCCGTTGCCGTTGGGGAACAAAGTGCCGATCGTGTTGTTGGTTCCCTGGCACAAGCTGTCGGCCAGGTAATTGGTGCCGGGCAACACGGTCATGACGTAGCTGTCCGGGTAGGGTGCCGTGCAACCGGCACAGCAGTTGGAGCCGGTCCCGCAAAGCACCGTCACCGTCTGGCTACAGGTATTACTATTGCCGCAACCGTCCTCAATCAGCCAGCTCTGGGTGATGGTAAACTGCGGACAGGCGCCATTCGTCACCAGCCCTGTCGGCAGGATGAGCACGTTGGTCAATGTTCCGACCAAAGTCTGAATCAGGTTGGTGCAACAAGTGGTCACCACCGGCGCGTCAAATGCCCACGTACCGCCCAGCATCACCGTCTTATTGGTTGGACATTGCACCTGCAAACAATTGTTGCCGCAGGTTGCGCAGTTGGTGCAGCAAACGTAACCCACCGTGAAGCCGATGCCGTCGTAGGCCTCTTGGTTGACCGCCAGCGTCAGGCAGGGATAGGCTGCCGCCGGGGGATACACGTTGCCATTCATATCCGTTCCGCCGCCGGACGGCAGCGGGGCCGAGGACACAACGTTGGTCGGTTGCAGGACCGTCCAGCCCGTATTGGACGGGTCGCCCACGTGGTTCTGAGAATACGCGCTGCCCACCACCGTGCCGCTGGCACCCGCCACCGCCGCTCCGTACAATCCGTTCAGCGTGGTGTTGGCGGAAGCATTTCCATTGCCGCCGGGCGCGTTGGCCTGCAAGTCATACTCCGCCCGGAACGTCACCGGCTGCGACACCGTGGCCGTCGTCGCCGACGCCAAACCGGCCACGCCGAGATACAGCGTGCAGGGATTGGGCGCGCCGTCCAGGAAGTAAAAATTCACAAGGTAATTGATGTTCGTGTTGCTATGGCCATTGTAGAAATCCAGCAAGCTGCCAAAGGTGCCCCACGAATAAGGTCCATAGCCGGCTTGCACGTCAGCAAAGCTGCCATACGCGGCCGGGACATTTTCAAAATTCGGGTTTAAGAACCAATAGGTCAAATCCGGCGAGTTGTCCGGGAAGGTTTGGGTGATGAGCACCCGGCCATAGCACGGCAAGTTGGTGATGATCCAGGTTCCGTTGGTGTTGAGGCCTAGCGGATCGGGCAGCAGTGCCGTGGAGCCGGCTCCCGGAGCCTGGAGCCATTGAATAGTCCGCGGACCGGCGTTGGTGCCGCAACATTGATTGGTGCAGCAGCCGATCACGGTCACGGTCTGGCTGCAAATATTACTGTCGCCGCAGCCATCCATGATCAGCCAGTTCTGTGTAATCTCCACCTGCGGACAAACGCCGTTGGTCATGGTGCCCACCGGGGTGATGAGCACGGTTGTCGTGGTGCCGGCGGTCGTCTGAATCAGATTGGTGCAGCACGTCGTCGCCGTCGGCGGGTCAAACGTCCAAACGCTGCCGCAAGCCACCGTCTTGTCGGCCGAGCAGGCCGCCTGCAAACAACCGGTCGGGCACGGAATCAGAATGAAGGCGGATTCGCCGACGTTCAACACCGGAACGGACGGACTCCAGGCATTGCCAGTTCGGGTGTGGGCATAGGTGTAAACATTGAAGCCGCTGCCATTCCAGCGCAGCACCTTCACGCCCGGCTGGGGTTGCAGGCCGGTGATATCCTCATAGGTGCCGGGACAATCCAGCTCATAACTGACCAGGGTCTCCGTGCCACAGGGGCAGAGCGGCACCGGGGAAGGCGGGCACATCGGCGTGCCAGTAAAGGTGACGGTTTCGGGGACGCCGGTATTATTCACATAAGCCACGCCTTGGCCGGGCGAGAGCGTCGGGGCGCTGGCAAGCGGACTGAAGTTTGAGTCATCGAAACCGGACGGGCTGCTGGAGTCGAAATAATACAGCGGGTTGTTCGAGCAGCCATAAAATTGCAGTTCATCAAAATCGCGGCTCCCTCCGATGTTGGTAAACAGCAGATTGGCGCTGTTCCCGCCAACATGATTGAGCTGGTTAGCAATGTAGCTGGTGCCCGGCGGGAGCGTGAGGGTGTAACTGGTGGGCGGCGCGACAGTCACCGTCTGGCTGCAGAAATTGGTTTCGCCGCTGCAATCGGTGATCAGCCACGTGCGGGTGATGCTCGTCGAACAGTTTCCGGTGGCGACCGTGACGTCCGCGCCAAACACGCTGATGGAATAGTTGGTGCCGCAGCAGGATTCAACGGAGGGCAGGTCAAACGACCAGTTTGTGTCACAGGATTCCGTCTTGTTCGTTGGGCATTCCACCTGCAAACAATTGGTCACGTTGTTCGCACAGCAAACATATCCCACCGTAAAGCCGATGCCATCATAGCCCTCCTGGTTGACCGTCAGGGTCAGACAGGGATAGAAGCCCGCGGGCGGATACGGATCGGAATTCAGGTCAGTCCCGCTGCCGGGCGGCAGGGCGGCCGGGGTCAGGCCGTTGGTCGGTTGCAAGACCGCCCAGCCAGTGTTGGACGGGTCGCCCACGGAGTTCAGCGAATAGGCGCTGCCCACCACCGTGCCGCTGGCGCCTGCCACCGCGGCCCCATACAATCCATTCAGCGTGGTGTTGGCCGACGCATTCCCATTGCCGCCGGGCGCGTTCGCCTGCAAGTCATACTCCGCTTGGAAAGTCACCGGCTGCGACACCGTCACCGTCGTGGCCGACGCCAAACCGACCACTGCCAGATACAAGGTGCAGGGATTGGGCTCGCCATCGAGGAAATAGAAGTTGACCTGGTAATTGAGGTTGGAATTGCTGTGGCCATTATAGAAATCCAACAGGCTACCAAAGGTCCCCCAGGAATAGGGGCCATAGCCGGCCGCCACATCGGCAAAGCTCCCATAGGGTGCCGGCACATTCTCGAAATTTGCATTCAAGAACCAGTAGGCCAAATCCGGCGAGTCGTCGGGGAAAGTCTGGGTGATGAGCACCCGCCCGTAGCACGGCAGATTGGTGACGAGCCAGGTGCCGCTGGAGTTGAGGCCCAAGGGGTCGGGCAGCAGGGCGGTGGCTCCCGCGCCCGGCGCCTGAAGCCACTGAATCGCCTGCGGACCGGCATTGGGTCCGCAACAAGGGAGGGAGGTTCCGAGCAGGCGCGCGGGCAGGGCCAGGGACAAGGCAAGCAGACACGGCATGACGCTGTTTTTTTTCATAAAACATCCTCTATTGATCGCCACCGCACGCCCCTAAAGACCACCCATCGATCTCCGTTCCCGACGGGAAGTCAGGGAGGCATCACTCTGCGGTATGGGCTAATTCACTAGAATTGTAACCCGATTGTAACAATAAGCAAGTATTATTGGTTACTTTATTTGTTCTTGTGACCAACGCAGAAACGCGGAGCACGCGGAGGCTGGCAGAGTTTTCGAACTCGCTTTGCAGCGGTCCGTGGACTCCGTATCCCCGCGTTGATGGGGAATCTTTTCCGTCCGTCTATTGGTTTAGGTCCGTCTGCGGCGCTGGCGCGAATCGTTCAGACCCGGCGCGGTTACCGGCCTACGCGGCGGAGGTTGTGCCGCAGGCCATCCGGGCGGAATTGGACAAGGGCACCTGACCTTGCTGAGCCGAAGCAACATTCAACATCGAACTCCCAACTCCTAACTCCCAACGGCCTCCTACGGTGGCACTCTTTCAGTGTTGGGCGTTGAATGTTGAATGTTCCTTGTTCAAACCCTCAACTCTCCGTCTCCACCTTGGGCCGATGCAGCACCATCACGTTGCCTACCCGCATGACCAGATGGCTGCCGGTCTTTTCCGCCAGCAGCGGCGCGAGTTCCTTCTTCTGTTCCTTGAATTCGGCGAACTTGATCTTCACCAGTTCATGCCGGTCCAGCGCCTCGGAAACCGTGAGGATGAAGCCGTCGCTCAAGCCGGCTTTGCCGACTTTCAGCATGGGTTCCAGCAACTGCGCCGCCGCTTTGAATTTGCGGATTTGGGGATTGGTCAGAGGTTCGAGCATAAGCATTTTCATTGGTCAGCCACCGGCGGTTTGCCGGGCGACCACGAGGAATTCTTGAGCAATTGAATCCCCGGTTTCAGAAACGCGATGCGCCGCGCCTTGTACAGTTTGCCGAGCGCCTGTTTGAAGGCTTTTTTGCTCACGCCAAAATTTTGCCGGATCGCGTCGGGCGTGCTGTCGTCGTCAAATTCAAACTGGCCGCCGCTGAACTGGAGGGCTTCGACAATTTTATTTGTCAGCGGCGCCACGCGCTGGTAGCCGGCAGCGTCGAGCGTCAAATCAATCTTGCCGCCGGAACGCACCGTGCGGACGAAGCCTTTGAGCTTCTGCCCGATGACCAGCGGCGAGGCAAGCTGGCTGTGGTACAGCAAGCCGCGATGCGCATTTTCCACGATGGCACTGTAGCCCAGCGGCGACTTGCCGATGACGAGCAAGTTGACCGGCTGGCCATCCCGATAGGCCGGCGTATCGCGGTTGAGATGCCGGTTCAAGCGCATGGTGGCCAGGATGCGCTGGCTTTTGGCGTCGAGAGCGACATAAACCACCACGCGGTCGCCGATGCGCACCGGCCCTTCCTGCTCGCTGAATGGCAGCAGAAGGTCTTTGGCCAGCCCCCAATCGAGAAACGCGCCAATGCGCTCGTGCCGATTGATGACTTTCAGGCACGCAAATTCGCCCACCATGGCATGGGGCTTTTCTGTGGTGGCGACCAGGCGGTCTTCGGAATCGCGATAGACAAACACGTCCAGCTTCTGCTTGGGCGCGACATCGGCAGGGATGTAGCGGCCGGGCAAAAGAATTTCGCCCAGCTCACCGCCGTCCAGATAGAGGCCGGGCTGCGACGCGCGCACGATGGAAAGCAGATTGCGTTGACCAATAATAGCCATAGCTCAACTGTTCTTAACCGCAGATGGACACAGATGGACACAGATGGGGGGACCAGAGATCAGCGGCATGATCATGTAGGCCGCGTGCCACCACGCGGCGGGGCGGGTGTTATGTTTGAGGCCGCCGGGTGAGGACTCACGGACTACAAGAGAAAAATTCCAATCTGTGTCCATCGGTGTCTATCTGTGGTGGAACTGAATAGTTGCGGCCTAAACGTTTTGCGCCGCGAGGAACCGCTCCGCGTCAATCGCCGCCGCGCAGCCGGTGCCCGCCGCGGTAATGGCCTGGCGATAGACATGGTCGGCGCAGTCGCCCGCGACAAACACGCCCGGAACATTGGTCGTGGTGCCCAGTTGCGGCACGATGAAGCCGTTTTCGTCCGTGGTGATCTGGCCTTTGAACAGCTCCGTGTTGGGCACGTGGCCGATGGCGATGAACACGCCCGCGCAAGCCAGCACCGTTTCCGCGCCGGTCTTCAGGTTCTTCAATTTCACGCCGGTCACCTTGTCCTGCTTTACGTCCAGCACCTCGGTCACCACCGAATCCCACACCGGCTTGATTTTCGGATGGGCCAGCGTGCGTTCGGCCATGATTTTCGACGCGCGCAGGCTGTCGCGGCGGTGAATGAGGAAGATTTCCGAGCCAAAGCGCGTGAGGTACATTGCCTCCTCGCAGGCCGAGTCGCCGCCGCCGACCACGACGAGCGGCTGGTTGCGGAACCCCGGCAGCGCGCCGTCGCAGGTGGCGCAATAGGTGGTGCCCTTGTTTTCCAATTCATGTTCGCCGGGCACGCCGAGATGCTTGTGGCTCGCACCGGTGGCGATGATGACCGTTTGCGCGGTCAAGGGTTCGCCATCCACGACCAGCGCGAACGGGCGCCGGGAAAAATCCGCGGAATCCAGAATGCCGAAGCTCGTCTTCGCGCCGAACCGCTCGGCCTGCTTCTGCATGCGGGTCATCAGCTCGTAGCCATCCATGCCCTCGGGAAAGCCGGGAAAATTCTCCACGATGGAGGTGGTGGTGAGCAAGCCGCCGGGCTGCCGGCCCATGAGCACGAGCGGCGCAAGCTGCGCCCGCGCCGCGTAGAGCGCCGCCGTCCAGCCCGCCGGCCCGGAGCCGATGATGACAACTTTTTCCATAGGCCGCGAAAGGTAGCACAATGCCGGGCACTGACAAGGCGGTTCGCGACAAGCGGTTCGCGGGGGCGGTTGAGGGTTGAGAGTTGAGGGGTCGGAGCGCCGGGCATTCTCCGCACGATAAACCGCTGTCGATCATCCTCGTCCTCGAATTCTCTGCCTTTCGATTGCGAGGACGAGGACGATTCGATTGCCGCGTCCATCGCGCTAGGTTTATCCGTGTCCACCGTTAGCTTCAAAATCCCAACGGGATTTAATCATTCAGCGCAGCGTTGCCCCGAAAGTATTCAGGGCAACGCTGGGTGTGGATTCGCTATGCAAATCAACGCCGAAAGCGCTGGAGCAAATGACGGCGTCAGGAAGATTGGACAGAAATGGTTCAAAGCGATGAATTTTCAATCCGCGAATGGACGCGAATTAACACGAAGGAGAATTTGACGGGACAGAGGAAAACGCCAGACGCCGCTGCCAAGGTGTATCAGCAACCCCACGGTCGTGTGAACGACCGAGCTGTGCTCCACTTCCTGGCAGGTTTCGGGAGAGATTTGGCTTGCTCAAGCTGGTGCCGCCATCTTGAATCTCTTTCCATGCGCCCCCTGCCACTCGCTTTCCTCTGCTGGTTTTGCTTCTGCACCTGGCTGTTGCCCGAAGGTCGCGCGGACGGAGCCGCGCCGCCGAATCCGGTCCCGCCCCCTTCTGTGGCGACGAGCCAAGCGGATTCCAACAGTCCCCCGCCGGTCATTTTTGAGGCGCTGCGCCAGACTGTGGAGGACAATTATCCCGTGCTGGAATTCATCGGCTGGCAAGGGGACCGATGGGACCGGGAATTTCGCGGACGGATCGCGGCTGCGCCGACGCGCGAAGCGGCTTTTGAGTTGATGGATGAATTTGTCTGCCGGCTCAACGATTATCACACCCGTTTGTCATGGCCGGGCAAGCCGGCGTCCGCTGCCCCAGCGTGCGAGGTGGAGCCGGTCCTCACCACCGGCCGGCCGCCGCCCGATCATGGCATCTGGGCGGCGCTCCGGCCGTCGATGGAGTTGCCGCCGCTCACGGGCATTTGCATCGCGGTGGTGGCGGCGGAACCAGAGACTGGGCTGCGTGCGGGAGACGAAATTCTGAAGGTGGACGGCGTGGCCATGGGCGAAGCCTTGGCTCGCGCGTGGCGGCATTCGGTCGGGTGTTCGGTTGGCGGCAAACTGCTGGCGGCCGCCGGGCGCACGCTGCTGGGACCGGCGGACCGGGAAATTCAACTGACAATTCGTCGTTCACGGACGCTGGGCCGCGAGCAGATGCTAACCCTGGCCGTCCCCCGGTCAACGGCCGCGAAGCGGCGGGCGGTTTCCACCCGCGAGGTGGAGACGGTACCAGTCATTCGCATCCCTCGCTGGGCCAACGAGGCCGGCAGAAATCTGGTGCAGGATTTTGACGCGGCGCTTAAGGAAGCGCGAACGCAGCCGGGCCTCATCATTGATGTGCGCGGCAACGGCGGCGGGCAGGACGAACTTGCGGATCAGGTGACCGGCCGGTTCCTCAAGACCCCGGCGTTGGCCAGCATCAGCTTTGACCGCATCGTTCCGGGGACGACGTACGAGCGCAAGCTGTTCATCACGGAGCCGCGCGGCCCGTGGCGCTACGAAGGACGGGTGGCGGTGTTGACGGATGAAGGATGCATGAGCGCCTGCGAGCATTTTGTTTCCGGGATGGTGGAAGCCGGCGCCTTGGCCTGTGGAACCCCGACCAGCGGCGCCGGGGGCTGGATTCGTACGGTGGCATTGCCGGGAGGGGTGCGATTGAACATCTCGCGGACTTTTCCGGTTCACACTGGCGGGATTCCTTCGCCGCAATTGGGGATCGCGCCGCACGTATGGGCGCCACGAACGCTGGCCGATGTGCGCGCCGGAACCGACACCGCCTTAAGAGCTGCGCTGGGGTGGGTCAAAAGTCGCGATCCGCTGCCGCCGCGGCTGCAGCCTGTGGCGCCGTTTTCCCAGAACGGCATATAATTTTGAGCCAGTTGCCGGGCAACGAGTGAGGAAGGAAGATGGCGAGTGATTGAGGGATGGCAGTGCCGCCCGGGCAGACTAATATCCGAGGTTGCTTCGAAGGTGTGAAAAAATTGCCAAAAACTCAAAAACGCCGGGATGCACTCGTTGGTAATCAGTATTTGCGAGAACATTTTTCCGGAATTTTTGATTCTTTCACGCCTTCTTCGCGACGACCGGAAGGGCTTGGACTTGTTTACCCATTCGGGGAAACGGGCACCGGGACGGTGCCCGAACCTGCCGGCGGGACGCCTGCGCCACGAGAGACGGGGAAGTCCAGATTGAATAGATTGCCATTGATTGCGACCGGTTCTCGACATAACGTGGTCAGGATTTTTACAGCGGATGACCAAACCCACGGACAGCAGCAGGGCCGGGAGGTCGGCGGATGATGATGCATCCGCCGGCGCCGAGGCGCTGCCGGATGCAAGCCCAGAGTTCTCAGACGCGGCCGGGTCTAACCGCCGCGCCATCAAGAAAGTGGCGATTTTGCTGGGCGGGATGGTGGCACTGAGTTTGGTGATCTCCCTGCCGCCGGTCCGTCACTTCATTTCGGATAACCAGCCGCGCCTCAAGCTGTTTGTTCATAATTTAGGTCCGTGGGGGCCAGTGGCCTTTACCGGCGCGGTGGCTGTGTTGGTAGGGTGCGGTCTTCCGCGGCTGGCATTTCATTGCTTGGGTGGGACCCTGTTCGCTTTTTGGGGGGGATTGCTGTGGAGTTCACTCGGGACCATGGTTGGCTACAGTGTTGCATTCATGGCGGTACGCCAACTCGGCCTGCGGGAGGCGATCTTGCGCAAGCATCCGGCCTGGGAGAAATTGGCGGCAAAACTCAAACACAACACCGTTCCCGCCGTGATCCTCTTCCGTCAGATTCCACTTCCGGGGATGGTCACGAATGCCGTGCTCGGCCTTTCCCCTATTCGCCGGCGTGAATTTTTTCTGGGCACCGCCATCGGATTGTTGCCGGAGGCCGTGCCGATGGTTCTTATTGGCTCCGGCCTGCGCAAGGAGGATCAGGGGCTGACGAAGCTTTACCTGTTCGGCGCGGTCGCTTTGTTCATCGCCATCTGGTTCCTTTGGGGGGCATATACCCGTCGTGCTGCCGCCGCCGATCCGACCGGAAACGGGGCAGAGCGAGCTTGATTCCCGGTGCTTTCCCTGAACCGGAGCGTCGCGTCAGGAGGCTCAAACTGGCCCCGCCACCTTGATGACTTCCACTGGACGCGGATTGGATATCAGTTCCCAGACCGAACGGAGTTGCTCGCGGTCAAAATTGCCCGGAACCGAAGCGCCGTAGGCCACGTGGCCGTACAGGAAAGCCAGATGTTCGAGCGAAGTGGCGGCGGGCGGCAGTTCCCCGCCGAGTTGCCGGCAGAATTCGCGCGGGGTTTGAGGCGAGCCGGGCGGTGCCTCCTGCTCCTGTGCCCAGCTCCGCAGGGCATCGTAAGTATAGATGATCAATTGTTCCGGCGACCACACCCGGTCACCACCCGTGAGGAAGGGATTCTTGAACATTTTGAACGGACGCACTTCGCGCGTCTGGGGCGTCACCGCTGGCGCTTTGGGGGAAGATTGGAACAGTCCCAAGAGCGCGGCGATGAAATTACGGATGGCCGTCCAGATGCTTCGCAGCATGGTCCCAATCATGGCTCGATAACGGTAGCACAACCAAACGGCACAGATGAGCATCAGGAGATAGAACAGGGCCTTGAGCCAGGGATAGAGGGAGCCGGTCGGGGCGGATACCGCTGGGGCGCCGTTTGCCGGGCGGTCGCCGCCGGCTTTTCCTTCGGGCGAGTCCGCCTTGGGATTGGCTTGGGCTGGCTGGTCGCCATGATCGGCGGCGCTGGTATGCTCATTGGGAGCGGAGCCCGATGCTGATCCTGATGGCGGCGGTTGGTTTTCCTGCTGGCCGCTGGGCGGAGGTTCATGGCCGGCCCGGCCAGAGCCGGAGCCATGGGGATTGAACCGGGTGGCGTAATCGCTGGCGCGGCGCAGTTGATAATCCACATGGTAGCGCAAGGCCCCCCACGCCTCGCCCGCTCCCGGGCGCGGCAATAGCAAGGATAGGCCCAGCACTAGCACCGCGCCTGCCACGCCAAATTGTATCCAGCCGAGCGCCAGGTTGCCCGGCATGACCAGATAACGCTGGCGCAGATAGCGGCGCAGTCCGAGAAAGCTGGTGGTGATGAGCAATCCCAAGGCGGCGGCGAGATAAAAGAAAAGGTGAACGAAACCCCGATGGCGCGCGGCCAAATCCCCCGCAGCCAGCAACGTCTGGCCCAGGCCAAAGATAGGCAGCGCCGCCAATGAATAATACAACAGCCAAATGCCGGGAATTTGCGGGCGGGATGGGGCGGCGGCTTTCCCGGTCGCCCCGGCGGGACGCGCACCTGCTCGGCGAGTGGGCTGCCCGGGGACGGCCTCTGGCAGCGAGACGCCGCCAGAATCCGCAGCCGGTACGGCTGCGCTGCGGCCGCGCCAGGACAAGCTGCGCAGCGATTGCAACAAACCTTGACCGGAAGCGTCCACTTCGTCATCCACCAAGGTGCAGTTGCAAGTGATCTTGTGGGCGGTGAACCAGACCACGCCCAGCAGGATCGCGCCGAATATGACATTGGGCTGCACGGTACACAAATAGACCCAGGCCGCTCCCGCCAAGAGCAATCCATATCCGAGGGCGTGTCCGGTTCCCTGCTCGATGCCGATGCGGGCGATGAGTACGACGGCCAGCACGAACCAAAACAGCACCCAGCGCACCCCACCGGCGGCCTCTCCCCGGTAGAAGACGTCCACCAGAAAGAAACAAACACTGTGGACCAAAACGATGATCAAAGCCGGGCTGACGGCGATGACCAGATAGTCTGCGAGCGTTTTGGTGGGTTTCTCCATCTTCATTACCGGACGAGTGATTGCGCGCACAGATTCGTGACGCTTTCCTCCGAGTTGACCATGTGAAAGTTGATGCCTTGAGCCAGCAGCACTTCCGCCCATTCGGGCGGTTTGGCCCAGTCCGGCAGGGTGTCGGCGCCGAAGATGACGACGATGGCGGTGACCAAGAAGCCGCGCCGGACCAGTTCCCCCAGGGCCAGTGCCATTTCCGGCGTCACGTGGCTGAACACAGCCACGACGGTGGCATCGCGCGGCAGTTGCACCGCGGCTTCCCGGAGCAACCCCGAAAAATCGAGACCGTCGGTCTGCTCCAGACGGCCCAGAGTTTCGAGAATGCGCAAGAAATTATCCGAACTCCTCCGGGTCGGCACCGTGACCGGGCGCATCCGGGTGTTTTCGGCGACGGTCGCGGCCTGTTGCCGGGCCAGCGTGCGGTTCATGAATTCCCCCTGCCAGCCTTCTTCGCGGATGCGGTCGGCGGCGTCGCGGCCGTTGGTGACCAAGCCAATTTGCTGGCCTTGGAGAAACACCGCATTGGCCAGCGCGGCGACCGTCACAATGGCGAGCTCGGCGGAAATTGCCCCGCAGGCGCCCTGAAAATTCTCCTGATGAAAATCGAGCAACAGGGTGGCGCCGGCCACGCGGGAATTCTCGTACACGCGGCTGTGCAACGCGCCGGTCCGAGCGGTGGCGCGCCAATGCACGCGATTCAGCGGGTCGCCCTGCTGAAACAGCCGCACTCCGGCCAACCGGGTGGGATCCTCAAACAACCGGTGGGCCACGCGAATCTCGCCCAGCGGCCGGCGGGAGGCGAGGTTATACCCTTGCAGCGGCAACACTTTGGGCAGAATCAGGACAAACTGCGGCTCGGTCAGCAGCCGGTAGCGCCGGTGGAGACCAAAGACATCGCCAGTCTCCACCAGCATGGGTCCGAATTGATAATAGCCGCGCTGGAAAAACTTCACTTCGTATGCGAACACGGTTTCGGTCTCGCCCGCCGCCAGCCGGGTCAATGCCACCCACGGACCATCCACCTGCAAGCGCGGTCGCATTTCCTGCCGCACGGCGCTGGGAATGGAATCCTCCAATAAAATCCACGGGACCGAAAGACGTCCCCGATTCTCCAATTCCACCTTTACTTCGATCACGTCGCCGATTTCGCCCACGTGATCCAGCGCCGATCGGCGGGCCACAAGATTCTCGATCCAAGTACGGGCCAGAACGCGGCCCAGCAGCATCACGCCGCCCAAGACATACATGGCATAGACGAGCAAGTTCATGCAGCAAGCGTGGGCACGGGCACGGAATCCATGATTTCGTTCAGAATCCCGGCGACATTTTTTTTGCGCAAACGGCTTTCCGGGCGCAAAATGATCCGGTGCCCCAGGACAAAGGGCAACACCTGCTTGACGTCGTCCGGCAGCACAAATCCGTAGCCGTGAATGGCGGCAAACGCCTGGGCACAGCGGGACAACGCCATGGATGCCCGCGGGCTGCCACCGAGCATGACATCGTAATGTTCGCGCGTGGCTCGCATCAGTTCCACGACGTAACGGGAGACCTTCTCATCCACGCGCACCTGCCGGACCGCTAGCTGACAAGCCATGACCTCCTCCGTGGATACGACCGCTTCCAAAGTGTCGAGCGGATCCTGGATTTCGAATCGTTGCAACATGGCCACCTCCTGCTCCAAACCCGGGTAGCCCAGGCTCAAGCGGACGAGGAAGCGGTCCAGTTGCGCTTCCGGCAGGGGAAAAGTACCTTCGTGATCCACCGGGTTTTGCGTGGCCACGAGAAAAAACGGCGCGGGCAAGTCATAGCGGTTACCGTCCACCGTCACGGCGCGCTCGGCCATGGCTTCCAGCAGGGCGGCCTGCGAGCGGGGCGTGGCCCGGTTGATTTCATCAGCCAGCACAATCTGGGCAAAGAGCGGCCCGGCGCGGAACTCAAAGTCTGTCGTCTTGGGATTGAAGATGGAACTGCCGGTGATGTCGTTGGGCAGCAAATCCGGCGTGCATTGAATCCGTTTGAAAGCGCCGCCGATGGTGCGGGCAAACGCGCGAGCCAGCACGGTCTTGGCCACGCCCGGCACGTCTTCCAGCAACACGTGGCCGCCGGCAAAGTAAGCCATGACCGTCAGGATAATTTCATTGTGTTTGCCCACGATGACTCGCTCGATGTTGTCCACGATCCGACTGGCCACGGGCGCCACCAAGGACTCCACCGGCTCGCGCTCCGCTGCCGGCCGGAGTTGCTGGGGCAGGCGCAGAGTTTGGGCGCGACCGGCGGCGACGGTGTTGTCCGAGCCGCAGTGCGGGCACTTGACGGCCTGGCCGGCCGGCGTGCGGTTGGTTTCAAAGGCCTGGCCGCAATAAACACAGTTAAGGTTGGGCATGATTGGTGGTGATGATCAAATATGGACTGTCGTTCCGAGACTCAGACAGTGGCAAGCGAATATCCTCACGCAACGCAGGTGCTTTTACCGCAGATGCACACAGGCTAGGCTAAGGATTGGTGGATGAATGGATTGTTGGATGCCGGCGCATTTGCCGCCAATCCACCAATCAATGCGCTTGCTTCGCGCTACTGGCCACAACTATAATCCGCCTTCATTTTTATACATTTATGAGCAAAACTCCCATTCGGGTCGCGGTCACCGGCGCCGCCGGTCAAATCGGTTATTCACTGTTGTTTCGTCTCGCCTCCGGCGCGGCGTTCGGTCCAGACCAGCCGGTCATTCTGCAACTCATCGAAATTCCAGATGAAAAGGCGATGGCCGCGTTGCATGGCGTCTGTATGGAACTGGATGACTGCGCGTTCCCGCTGCTCAAAGGCATCGTGCCGACGTCCAATTTGGACGAGGGGTTTCGCGGCGCCAACTGGGCGCTGCTTGTTGGTGCCGTGCCGCGCAAGCAAGGCATGGAACGCAAGGATCTGCTGGGCATCAACGGGAAGATTTTCACCGGCCAAGGCAACGCCATTGCCAAAAATGCCGCGAGCGACGTGCGTGTGCTGGTGGTGGGCAATCCGTGCAACACGAATGCGCTTATCGCCTCCCACAACGCGCCCGGCGTGGCCAAGGATCGGTTCTTTGCCATGACCGCGCTCGACGAAAACCGCGGCAAGAGCCAGCTCGCGCAAAAGGCGAGCGTGGATGTCACCGCCGTGACCAACTTGGCGATTTGGGGCAACCACAGCGCCACGATGTATCCCGACTTCTTCAACGCCAAGATCCAGGGCCGGCCGGTGCCGGATGTGATCAGCCACCGCGAATGGTTGGAAAAGGATTTCATTAGCATCGTCCAGCAGCGCGGGGCGGCCATCATCAAAGCCCGCGGGTTGAGCAGCGCGGCCAGCGCGGCCAACGCGGCCGTCAACACGGTGTACAAGCTTACCCACCCGACGCCGGCCGGCGATTGGTTCAGCGTGGCGGTGACCTCGGACGGCAGCTACGGCATCGAAAAGGGCCTGATGTTCAGCTACCCCATCCGCAGCAACGGCGCCAGTTGGGAAATTGTCCAAGGCATGCCGCTGAACGATTTCAGCCGGGCGAAGATCGCGGCCACGGAAACCGAGTTGAAGGAGGAAAAATCGCTGGTCGCCGAGCTGCTGCCGAAATGAACTGATGCATGACGCACCTGCGCTGGGCTACGGCGCGGCAAGCGCTTGATGCGTGATGTGTGAGAAATGAAATCACGGCCCAGAATTGGTGAAAGCGGCGAGGTGGCCATCCCCACCGAGCCGAAGCACGGGGTGGAGTTTGCCGGCGACGGAATGCCGGCCGTCGTTTCCACGCCCAGCCTGGTGGGTTTTCTCGAACGCACCGCGCGCGAGACCCTCGCGCCGCATCTGGAAGCCAACGAGCGTTCCGTGGGCATCGAGCTGGACCTCCGCCACCTCGCGCCGACGCCCGTCGGCCAGACGATTCATTGCACCGCGCGCGTGATCGCCGTGGACGGCAGCAAGGTTTCGTTTCAAGTGGAAGCCCGCGATGCGCAGGAAGTCGTGCTGCGCGGCACGCACAAGCGCGCCGTCATCCATACCGAAAGTTTCAGCCGCCGGGTAAAAGCCAAGTCGGGGTGAATTTGGCCGGGAGAATTTGCCAATGACGCGGAGCCCGGCCAAAATAGCATCGGATCGTATGAAGCATTCAGCACGATCATTATTATCTGCAAATTTCGGCCATCGTATTGGCCTTGTCCTTCGGAGCCATCGCGCACGCCGAAGCGCCGCGTGAGGAATTGGTCCACGCCTGTCGGCTGCTGGCCCATGCGGACGCGGATTACGGCGTGCATCGCGGCAACGCGATGAAGAAACTCACCCTTGCCGGCGCAAGCCCCGGTCTCCGGCTCAAAGGCGACGCGCCGGAACGCGAGCGGCAGTGGGTGTCCGACCAAGAGCTTGCGGAAGCCCGGAGGTTGCTGAAAGAAGCCCGCGAGAAGCTGGAGGCGACTAATCGTGATCGCGCGGCTGCGCGCGCGGACCGG
>Ga0316231_1000843_pt1 | contig 38884 bp, 27 predicted proteins | sample TBH18027metaG_FD_206002 | JGI IMG/M metagenome (GOLD analysis project Ga0316231, IMG submission 206002) | Freshwater microbial communities from Trout Bog Lake, Wisconsin, USA - TBH18027 | ecosystem: Environmental > Aquatic > Freshwater > Lake > Hypolimnion/Profundal zone | place: USA: Wisconsin... | reverse complement strand
TTATCCATGTGCGAGAGAGAAACACCATCGCACAGAGACACTTCCCGACCCGATTGCGCAGCCAGGCTAAAACCGTACGCTGGCCGCTCTGGAAATCAAGATCCAGGCCCTTGTTCCCCAGCTTCATGTGAAATTGCTTTGACGCGATTGATGGATCACTGCCCAAAACGAGGCTTATCGGCGAAAATACATAGCGATGGTTAAGCAGCAAATAGGGATGACTGTACGGAGGCGCGCCTACGCTTGGGTGGCGATGGTCTGCGCGGCAGCGTGCTCAATTGCAGTCGCTCAAGCGCAAGGTGGAACAGATGGATTTCGCCCACCTAAGGAGCATGCGCTACCTGACCGCTTCCCTGACAAGCCTTCTCTGGCACCTTCCTTTTCTATTTCCGTTACTCCATTGGGTTTTAACGCTCCCGGCGCCCTCTACCTCGGCTCGCGCAACAGCCTTGTTTCGTTGGACTTTATCGATGAGAACCGGCTGCTTTTTACTTTTCATGTTCCGGGACTGATTCATCGGCGGTTCTTGGCTGGGGAGAGCGCAGAGAGCGACGAGCGCCAGATTCGGGCTATCGTTCTTGCGCTTCCTGCCGGGACGTTGGAGGCCGAAGGACTGTGGACTGTTCATGACCGGGTGCGCTACCTGTGGATGCTGAAGGATGGCCATTTTCTGCTGAGGGATCGGGACGGCCTGCAACTGGGCGACGCCACGCTGGACATGAAGCCCTCGCTGCGTTTTCCCGGCCCGCTGCTGTGGGTGGAACTTGACCCCTCGCAGCAATACCTGGTGACAAATTCCTATGAGCCGTCTAGCTCGCAAGGCAAGGCCGTCGAGGCTGCCAGCCCTGCCTCCGCCACCATTACCATGGATGCAGACGAGCAGAGATCCGAAGGGCAGGATAATGCAGAACCCCCTGAGCGGGTGGTGCGCATCCTGCGGCGGGAGTCAGGAAAAGTGATGCTGGTGAGCCGTGTACGCTCCACCGTTCATCTCCCGATCAACTCTGAGGGCTACCTGGAAAACCTGCGTGGCAGGGGGCTGGAGTGGGTGCTGAACCTGAACTACTTCAGCGGAGGAAGCAGAATTCTGGGGCAGATTGACTCCACCTGCGTGCCCAGTTCCGAATTTATATCGGAGAAATTGGTGTTGGTATCGGCGTGCAACACTACGGGAAGCCGCAAATTGGAGGCAATCACTACCAGCGGACGGATACTGTGGCAGGATGTGAATCCCGACACGGCGATTTGGCCGCTGATTGCTCACTCGCCGGACGGACTTCGACTGGCACAAGAGACGCTTGCAATTTCACATCGAGTTACGGCGTCGAATCCGATTTCGAGAGAAGATGTAAAAGGGCAGTTGGTGCGGATTTTTAATGCGGCTACCGGTGAGGTAGCCTTGGAGACACCTGCCAGCCCGGCCCTGGATTCCGGGGGCAATGTGGCCATCTCTCCCTCCGGGCGTCGCGTGGCTGTATTGAATGCAGGCGTTATTCAGGTGTTCGATTTGCCTGCTCCGCCCGCATTGCCAGACGTACCCCTGGAACCGGTCGACCATTGAATCGATCTTAATCACCGTTCGCTTAAGTGCGGACATGTGTAAACTGTGCGATGGGAGAATTATCTTGACGTCGGCTGTCGTCCACTATTCGGCTGCAGCGGTTACCGACAAGGGCCGCAAGCGCTCTTCCAACGAGGACGCTTTTGGCTTCTCTGTTGAACACGGAGTTTTTGTTGTATGTGACGGTATGGGAGGAGCCGCTGCGGGGGAGATTGCCAGCTCGCTGGCAGTGGACGAAGTGCTGCGCCTGCTGACCGCGCGCGCCGGCGATGCCGACTTGCCCACAGTGGCAGAGCAGGCAATCAGCGCCGCGAATGCAACCATCTATTCCCGTTCCCAGCAAAATCACACACTCAACGGCATGGGGACTACGATGGTGTCTCTGGTTACTGAGGAGCGCCGCGCCTGGGTGCTAAACGTGGGTGATAGCCGCTGTTACCGCTTGCGCGGCGGCAAACTTGAGCAGATATCGCTTGACCACTCGCTGGTGGATGAGCAGGTACGAATGGGCCGCATGAGTACAGAAGAGGCGTTGCGCTCCCCGCTCAGAAACGTGATCACCCGGGCACTTGGAACCCAGAGTCGCGTATCGCCGGATACGTTTGAGCTTGAAGCTAAATCGGGAGATCTATTCCTGCTCTGCTCTGACGGATTGACGCGTGAAGTCCCCGACACGCTGATTGAATCGATTTTGAGCGCAGATGTTCCACTCAATGAACTGTGCAGCCGCCTGGTGGACGCCGCCAACAAAGCGGGGGGGCAAGACAACATCACCTGCGTGCTGGTGCGCGCTACCGTTCAGGCTGCCTGATTTCCTGCCGCACGCGCTGTGATGAAGAACTGGAGCTGGCCAGTGCGATGTTACAGCATTGCACTGGGGCCCTACTCGGCGGGCGTCTCTACAGCGCTGAGCGTGCGATGGTGCGGACGCGCAAGAAGCAGAATCAGCGGAATGCAAATGAGAGAAAGATAGCCCATGATGCGGAAGTTATCCGCATAAGAGAGCACGGCCGCCTGCTGCTGGAGCAGGCGATAGAGAGCGCCGAGCGCGGACTGATGAGCGCTGTACGCATCCGTTCCACCGGTATGCAGCTTTGCCGCGAGTCCCTGCAGCACAGCAGTTGTTGCCGGATCGGTCGCCGTCAGATTGCCAGCCAGATAATTTTGGTGAGCCTGAGCTCCGCGTACCAAATTTGCTGTGACAGTGGCGATGCCGATGGAGCCACCAACATTGCGCAACAAGTTGTAAATGCCGGAAGCGTTGCCAATCTCCTGCTTGCGCAGTTTTCCCATGGTGATGGTGGTGAGTGGAACAAAGATGAACCCGCCTGCAAATCCGTTGAGGAAGTTAGGCAACGCAACAGACGACATGGAGATGCCAAGATTGAGGTGGCTCAGCAAAAAGGTGGAGTAGCAGAAACCAGCAAAGCCACAAGCCAGCAAGAAGCGACTATCAACCTTGTTGACCAGTATCCCCACCAGCACCATGGCCAGCAGGGAGCCGAGGCCGCGCGGACTTACGGCCAAGCCACTGTCAAGAGCCGAATAGCCGAGTACGGTTTGCAGAAACAGCGGCAGCAGTGCCGTGATGCCATAAAGCGCGAAACCGTAGAGGGTGGCAATCAGCGTGCCAAAGCCGAAGTTTCTGTTGGCGAGAACTCGAAGTTGAACAATTGGGTCGCAGCTCATGAACTCGCGGGCGACAAAGCCCAGAAGAGCGAGCGCGGAGACGGCAGCCAGCCAGCAAATCCACCTTGCCTGAAACCAGTCCGACTCCTGGCCCTTATCCAGCACCAGTTGCATGGTTCCCAGCCAGACGGCCATGAGGCCAAAGCCGAGGTAGTCAATAGCTCCCTTGAAATGATGGCGCAGGTAGGGTGGATCTTCAATGAAGAGATTCACCATGAACAGCGCCAGCAGGCCCACGGGCAGATTGATGTAGAAAATCCAGCGCCAAGAGTAGCTGTCAGTAATCCACCCGCCCAGAGTTGGACCAATCACCGGCGCTACCACGATGCCCATGCCATAAAAGGCCATCGCTGTGCCATGCTTGCTGGGAGGGAAACTCTCAAGCAGGATGGATTGCGCGAGGGGCTGCATGCCGCCGCCACCAATGCCCTGTAGGACGCGGGCCACAATCAGCATGGGCATATCAATGGCCATACCGCAGATCAGCGAGGCCACAGTAAATATCAATATGGAGATGATGAGCAATCGCTTTCGCCCGATGCGTCGCGAGATCCACCCGGCGGCGGGCAGCATGATGGCATTGGCCACCAGATAGCTGGTGAGCACCCAGGTTGACTCATCTGTTGAGGCCGAAAGGCTGCCAGCGATGTGGGGCAGGGCGACGTTGGCAACCGATGAGTCCAGTACCACCATGAAGGTCGCCAGCATGACTGAAACCGCAACTAGCCAGGGATTCACAGAGGGGCGCCACTCACTGTGAGCGAGTTCCTCGATTTGGCTAGTACTGCTGACCATAGAGTCAGTCTAATATGCTGTATAGTCAGCGAGATTCAGAATGCGGTTGTCCGACACCCGCCGAGGCCTGACCTTGATGAAAACCAAACAACAGGTAGTGAGTGAATTTCGCCGCGCGGAGATATTGGATGCAGCACGAACAGTGTTCGCGCGCAGAGGGTTTGCGTCTGGCATTATGGATGAAATTGCCAAAGAGGCCAACATCGCCAAGGGTACTATTTATCTATATTTTCGATCGAAGACGGAGATTTACAAGGCAATTCTGGATCACGATATGAAGGCCCTGAATAAGAGCACACTCGATCGCATTGATGCGGCAACAGGCTTGAAAGACAAGATTCGCGCATTCACACTGGCCAGGCTTGAAAACGCAGAGGCCAAGAGAGAACTCTTCCTGATTATGGACTCCGAATCAGGTACCTTGTCTGTTACACGGGGACAATACCAGGATTGGCTTCGCGAACCGGTGCTTCGCCTGACGTCAGCAATCGAGGAGGCATCCCAGCACGGCGAGATACGGCCGCTCGATTCCGAAAGAGTTGCGTGGATCATAGCCGATATGACCAGGGGAACAATTCAGCGCCGTTTGCTGGGGCATAACGAAGCCCAGCCGAATATAAATTCTGAATTTCTCGTGAGCTTGATCTGGGCTTCGCTCACGGCGAAACCGGAGAAGCTGAAAACTCGATACCCGGCCAGAGGGTAGATGCGGAATCTATTTGCGCAGTGTTGAGGTGCGGACGACAAGTTTTGGAGTGATCAATTCCGTTTTGGGACGCAGAGGCTCTTTGAGACCAACCAGGGTCAGGGCCATCTCCGCAGCAATTTTGCCGATGGCGGTGCTGTCCTGATCCACGGACGAGAGAGGTACGCGAAGAAAGTCAGAGTAGAGAACATTGCCGCAACCAACGACCGCGATGTCCTCTGGAATACGCAGGCCGGCATCGAGAATTGCGCGCATGGCACCCAGTGCGATGGGGTCGTTGAAGCAGAAGATTCCATCCGGCCTCGGATTGGTTTCCAGCAGTTTGTTTGCTGCTTCAAAGCCGCCCGGCTCGCCACGATCGTCACCTGATATTCCGATGGAAACCAGATGCTCAGGCAGGGAGGTCAGTTCCCGCGCAGCGAGCGCACACCTGAATCCCTCCATGCGGCCCAGGGCGGTGCTGGTTTCAGGGCCGCGAATGTGCGCGATCCTTCGGCAGCCCTGATCAATCAGGTGATTGGTCGCAATCATGCCGACAGCCTCATCATCCACTCCCACAAAATTTGCTGCCAGGCCCGCGAAACGCCGATCGAGGAGGATATAGGGAATGCCCCGCTCCTCAATACGGCGGAAGCTCTCGATGGTCCATTGCGCAGACGCGATCAGAATCACATCCACGCGCCGCGCCAGCAGTTGTTCAATCTCCTGCCGCTCCAGTTCCGGGTCCTCTTCAGAAGAGGTAATGATTAAGCTGTAGCCCTGGCCCCGAATTCCAGCCGAAATAGCTTTGGCAACTTGCGCAAAAAAAGGATGCAGCAGATCCGGGACCACCAATCCAATGGTCCAGGTATGGCCTGTAATAAGGGCGCGGGCAGCCAGGTTAGGCTGATAGTGCAATTCCTCCATGCGCTTGAGCACGCGTTTGCGGGTTTCTTCGCCAATGTCAGAGTGGCCGCGAAGCACCTTGGAGATGGTGACAGTGGAAAGGCCCAGGTCGCGCGCAATGTCTTTCATGCGAACCGGTACGCCCCTGCGAGGCCTCGGCTTTTCCTCTTTTCCGCCCATTTTCTCTTTCACCTTCCTAGCATCAGCGCATCCAAGCGACTGCAATACTTCACTTTATGGTCACATTATCCAAAATACTACCGTGCACCCTACTTAATCGATAACTTTTTACTAGCCTGTGGAAATATCAACATTGACACCTGTGAGTAGGCGGCGTATTCTTCGTGGGTCGTAGTTATCGATAACTTTCAAATCTGGAGCCACATTGAGCGACCCTTCTGGCAGCCACACCGCCCCTGTTAATCCCGCTTTGATCCCTCAAAAGACGTTGTATACCGGCGCTAAAATGCCGGCTGTAGGGCTGGGAACCTTCGGCTCTGACCATGTAACCGCCGCCCAGGTTGCCGATGCCGTGAAGGGTGCAGCCGCTGTTGGCTACCGCCACTTTGACTGCGCCTCAGTGTACGGCAATGAAGCGGAGATTGGCGCATCGATCGAGGCCATTCTTCAGAGCGGATTGAAGCGCGAAGACATCTGGGTCACCTCGAAGCTTTGGAACAACAAGCACAGCGAAAACGATGTGATAGCCTCCTGCCGCAAGTCGCTCGCTGATTTGCGCCTTGATACTCTTGATCTCTACCTGGTCCACTGGCCGTTTCCCAACTTCCATCCGCCGAACTGCGATGTTACCTCGCGCAGCGCAGACGCCAAGCCCTACATCCACGAGAGCTACATGAAGACGTGGCGCAAGATGGAAGAGCTTGTGGACATGGGCCTTGTACGCCATATCGGCACATCGAACATGACCGTTCCGAAACTGAAGCTCGTGCTGCGGGACGCGCGCATCAAGCCCGCCGTAAACGAGATGGAACTGCATCCGCACTTCCAGCAGCCGGAACTCTTCAAGTATGTGGTGGAGAATGGCATTCAGGCCATTGGCTACTGCCCCATCGGCTCGCCGGGACGCCCGGAGCGCGATCGTACGCCAGAAGACACCTCACCCACGGAAGATCCGGTCATCCTGCAAATTGCCCAGCGCCACGGCGTCAATCCAGCGGCTGTTTGCATCAAGTGGGCAGTGCAGCGCGGACAGGCGCCCATTCCATTCTCAGTGAATCACTACCGCGACAATCTGGAGTGCGTCACCGTCGACCCACTGACGGATGATGAGATGAAGCAGATTGCCGCACTCGACCGCAACTGCCGCCTGATCAAAGGCCAGGTCTTCCTATGGAAAGATGGGCAGACATGGGAAGATCTGTGGGATATCAGAGGAGAGATTACGCCGCCGTAAGGTTGCGTCGGCCTATTTGCAGGATGTCCCATCGTTTCCACGACCGATCTGGAGTGGGTGGGGCACGCCACATACGATTTATGCCGGACTGATAACCGGCTGGAAAGATGGAGATGAAAGTGATGAACGAAACAATGACAGCTGCGTTTCTGCCCGGCAATTCGACCGTTGAGATGCGCACTGTGCCTGTGCCTACGCCGGGACACGGCGAAGTTCTGCTTCGTGTAAAAGCTTCGACAATTTGCGGTTCGGATATTCGCTGCATCTATCATGAACACCTGGGCAAAGGCCCTGAAGGTTACCAGGGCGTGGTGGCTGGGCACGAGCCAAGCGGGCAGATTGTTGCTGAAGGCCCCGGTTGCCGACGTTTCAAGACAGGCGATCGCGTGATTGTGTACCACATATCCGGTTGCGGCGTGTGCAACGACTGCCGACGCGGCTACATGATCTCATGTACCAGCGAGAAGTACCGCCGCGCCTACGGTTGGCAACGCGATGGTGGCATGGCCGAGTACATGATCGCGGAAGAGAAGGACCTCATCGCGCTTCCCGACTCGCTCTCATATGCCGACGGTGCGCAGGTTGCCTGTGGTTTTGGCACCGTGTATGAGGGGCTGGAGAAGATCGGCATCGACGGCAACCACGCCGTGCTCATCACAGGTCTTGGCCCGGTGGGCCTAGCGACAGGCGCGCTGTGCCGCAAACTCGGAGCCAACAAGATCATCGGGATCGATGTGGTGCCAGAGCGAATGCAAATTGCGCTCGATCTGAATGTCTGCGATCTGGTTCTCGCTTCCAGTCCGGACAATGTATCGCAGGTGAAGGAACTCACTGGCGGGATGGGGGTAGAGCGTGCGGTGGACTGCTCGGCTCATCATGCCGCGCGGGCTATTGCCATTCGCGCAACCCGCAAGTGGGGAAAGATTGTCTTCCTCGGCGAAGGCGGAAGTGTTGAGATCAATCCCTCGCCCGACATGATTCACGATCAGAAGACCATCTACGGATCTTGGGTAACTTCTACGTGGCTGATGGAAGAACTAGTAGAGCGGCTGGTGCGCTGGAATCTGCATCCGGCAGAGATTATTACCCACCGATTCCCGCTGAACCGCGCAGCTGACGCCTATGCGCTGATGGCCTCGGGCAAGTGCGGCAAAGTTGCCGTGTGTCAGGACGAAGAACTCGCGTAGAAACGCAGCAAGGAGAAGTAATGGCTGAGTTGAAGAAGAGTGCAATATCTGAATGGGAGAGCCACCTGCATGCATTGCTGCCGGTGTTCGGCCATCGAAACTGGATCGTGGTAGCGGACTCGGCTTACCCCGCGCAGTCGAAGCCGGGTATTGAAACGATCGCCGTGGGCGGCGGGCAGATTGAAACGCTCAAAAAGGTCCACGATGCGATTGCCGCCTGCAAGCATGTGCGGGCAAATGTATATGTGGATCGTGAGCTTACATTTGTGAGCGAGAAGGACGCGCCAGGCGTGAGGAGTTATCGCAGAAAGCTCAAGGCTTTGCAGGGCGAGTCAGCTACAGAGCTTGCGCACGAAGAGATTATTGCCAGACTCGACCAGTCTGCGGAGGTATTCCGCATCCTGATTCTCAAGACGGAAATGACCATTCCCTATACCTCTGTTTTCTTTGAACTTGATTGCGGCTATTGGACGGCCGCCGCGGAAAAGCGGCTGCGCCAGGCAATTGAAGCGTCAAATCACAAATAGGCGAGCAACCGTTGGTGCAGGCAGTAGAGATTTTCAAACCCTGCTCAGTTGTGCACAAACAAACTCGAAAGGAATTATCTGCAATGGCATTGAACAGGCGTGATTTGCTAAAGACGATGGGCGGCGCATGTTCCGCCCTTGCACTCTCAAGATTTGCAGCAGCCAAGGCAGCAGCCTCGGGTACAGTTTTCCAGGGAACCAGGCAGTCCTTGCAGGGTTACAAGATTCCCGACTGGTTCCGCGACGCCAAGTTCGGCATCTGGTCGCACTGGGGCCCGCAGTCAGCCATTGAAGACGGCGACTGGTACGCCCGCAACATGTATATCCAGGGAACGGAACAGTACCGGTACCACGTGGAAACCTACGGCCATCCCTCCAAGGTGGGCTACAAAGACATCGTGGACAACTGGAAGGCCGCCAAGTGGGACCCGGACCACCTGATGGGCCTGTACAAGAAGGCCGGCGCGAAGTACTTCTTCAGCATGGGTGTGCATCACGACAACTTTGACCTGTGGAACTCCAAGTACACGCGCTGGAATGCAGTGAACATGGGGCCAAAGCGAGACATCCTGGGCGACTGGGCGAAGGCGGCGCGCAAGCAGGGATTGCGCTTTGGCGTCAGCGAGCATCTGTGGATCAGTTACAAATGGTTTGCCACCAGCCACGGCGCGGACAAGACCGGTCCCATGGCAGGCATTCCGTATGACGGCACTGATCCCAAGTTTGAAGACCTTTATCACGATGCCGATTGTGCGCGTGTGATTGAAAAGCTCGACTGGAGCGACAATGACATTCCCGACTCGTGGAAGCGCCATTATCTTGACCGCATGACCGATCTTATCGACAAGTACCAGCCCGACCTTCTCTACACGGATGGGCATCTTCCATTTGAGGACGTAGGTTTGAAGATGGTGGCACATCTCTACAACGTGAGCGCGCAACTCCACGGTGGCGTAACCGAGGCTATCTACAACAGCAAACTGGAAACGGATTGCGCCATCGGCACCTGCCTGCTTGACCATGAGCGCGGCGTCTCTGACGCCATCTCAAAGAACCCCTGGCAGACTGACACCTGCATAGGCCAGTGGCATTACAAGCGCGGTCAGCAATACAAGACGCCCAAGAAGGTTATTGATTTGCTCACGGACATAGTGAGCAAGAACGGCAACCTGCTGCTGAACTTCCCCCTGCCGAACTCCGGCGAACTGGACTTTGAAGAGACCAAGGTTCTGGAAGGCATTACCGCGTGGATGGATGTGAACAACGAAGGTATCTTCTCCTCGCGCCCCTGGAAGATTTATGGTGAAGGTCCCTCGACAAAAGTTGCAATCAAAGCGGGCGGCTTCAACGAGGACAAACGCAGCGACTTTACCGCCGAGGATGTGCGCTTCACCACCAAGGGCAGCACGTTGTACGCGTTTGTGCAGGGCTGGCCAGAGAAGGAAGCCATGGTGCAGGCGCTCGGCCTCGCCAGTCCGCAGGAGCCTGGCAAGATACTCAAGGTTGAGATGCTGGGACACAAGGGCGAACTGAAGTGGAAGCAGGAAGATTGCTGCCTGAAGGTGACGATGCCCGCGGAGAAGATCTCTGACATCGGCATGACATTAAAGGTGGAGTTCGCCTAACTGCAGGCTCCATTCTCTAGTTCGTGCATCGAGAATGATGAAGCGTCAGTCGCTCGAGTGAAGCAGGTCGCAAAACAGGTGATCTGCTTCACCGGAGTAACAGTTGTGTTCCGAGAATATAGCCGCAAGCAATCAGGAACATTGCAATTGGAAGGAGAGAACAATGCCCGTGAATCGGCGTAAGCTACTTCAATGGATGGGCGGCGCAGGTTCCGCGCTGGTGCTATCCCGGTTTGCACGGGCGCAGAAGAGAACCTTCCTGGGAACGCGGCAGTCCCTTCAGGCTTACGAGGTTCCGAAGTGGTTCCGAGACGCGAAGTTCGGAATCTGGTCGCATTGGGGACCTCAATCTGCTGTCGAATGCGGCGACTGGTATGCCCGTCGCATGTACATTCAGGACACTCCGCAATACCTGTACCATTGCGAAACTTACGGCCATCCCTCCAGAGTTGGGTACAAAGATCTGATCAACAATTGGAAGGCCGCGCAATGGGATCCCGAGCATCTGATGGGACTCTACAAGAAGGCGGGCGCAAAGTACTTTGTAAGCATGGGCGTTCACTGCGATAACTTCGACCTTTGGAACTCAAGGTATACGCGATGGAACGCGGTCAAGATGGGCCCGAAGCGGGATATCGTGGGCGACTGGCAAAAGGCGGCGCGGAGGCAGGGCCTGCGGTTTGGCGTGAGCGAGCACGTTTGGCTCAGCTACAAATGGTTCTCCGTGAGCCATGGCGCTGACAAGACTGGTTCGTTGGCCGGTGTTCCGTATGACGGCGCCAATCCACAGTATTCAGATCTTTACCACGATGCAGATTGCCTCCGATTCGCGAATGACAAGAGTGGGTGGGATGGCAAAGACGATGGCATTCCCGAGTCGTGGAAGGATCATTATCTCGATCGCATGACCGACCTGATCGACAAGTACCAACCTGATCTGCTCTACTCCGACGGCCACCTGCCATTCGAAGACGTTGGATTAAAGATGGTTGCGCATCTTTACAATACGAGTGCTCAATTGCATGACGGAGTGTCGGAGGCAGTCTACAACAGCAAGCAAGGCACGGATTGCGCCGTGGGTACGTGTGTGCTGGATCATGAGCGCGGCGTTTCAGACGGAATCTCGAAGAACCCCTGGCAGACCGATACGTGCATCGGGCAGTGGCACTACAAACGCGGAGAGCAATACAAGACAGCCAAAAAGGTCATCGATATGCTCACTGACATTGTGAGTAAGAACGGTAACCTGCTTCTGAACTTCCCGCTGCCGAACTCAGGCGCGCTAGACTTTGAAGAACTGGAAGTCCTGGGCGGTATCACCGCGTGGATGGATATAAACAGCGAAGGCATCTACGATTCGCGCCCTTGGAAGATCTACGGCGAGGGTCCGTCGACAAAAGTGAAGATTGTGCCCGGCAACTTTAACGAAGACAAGCAAAGTGATCTAACTGCCGAGGATGTGCGCTTTACCACCAAGGGAACCACGCTCTATGCCTTCGTGCAGGGCCGGCCGTCGAAAGAAACTGCCGTCCGGGCGCTAGGCCTGAAGAGCCCGCAGGAGCCGGGGAAGATCCAGAAGGTGGAGATTCTCGGGTACGCGGGAGAGGTGAAGTGGAAGCAGGAAGACTTCTGCCTGAAAGTGGCGATGCCAGCGGATAAGTTGTCTGATATCGGCATTACGCTGAAGGTGGAACTAGCGTAGATTCTGGCTTCACGTGTCTCAATTCGCGTCGAGATTGCCAGACTGAATTATCAGGTACGGCTACCTGGAAGGCAGGGTCCTGCCATATACGTTGGAGGCTTTTGCCTCTTACGGACGCATTATTCAGGAACCAGAACTCTATGCAAGTGAGGAGAGAACAATGCCTGTGAATCGGCGTGAATTGCTTCAATGGATGGGCGGCGCAGGCTCTGCGCTGGCGCTTTCGCGGCTTGCTCTGCCCCAAGCACACGGCGGAGAATTTACTGGGACGAAGCAGTCGTTGCAGGGATACCAGGTCCCTGATTGGTTTCGCGATGCGAAGTTTGGCATCTGGTCGTGCTGGGGACCGGAGTCCGTGCCTATGCAAGGCGATTGGTATGCGCGCAATCTTTACATGCAGGGAAGCAGCCAGAACAAATTCCATGTTGAACATTACGGTCATCCATCAAAAATCGGCTTCAAGGACATCATCCCGCTTTGGAAAGCAGAGAAGTGGGAACCGGAGCACCTGATGAACCTATACAAGAAAGCCGGGGCAAAGTACTTCTGCACGATCGCCATGCACCACGATAACTTCGATTGCTGGGACTCACAGTTTCAGCATTGGAACTCCGTCAACATGGGGCCGAAGCGCGATATTGCAGGTGAATGGCAGCAAGCAGCGCGGAAGCATGGCTTGCATTTCGGCATGACCGAACATCTAGCGGCCAGTTGGTGGTTTTACAGCGCCAACAAAGGTGCCGATGCCAGTGGGCCGATGGCTGGGGTACCCTATGACGGGAATGATCCGAAGTTTGCGGATTTGTATTGGAACGGCAACGACAAGCCAAGTTTTCATTACTACGGAACCGATGTACCGCTCACTTACAAATTGAATTGGTTTAACCGCATCAAGGATATGGTGGATCGTTATCACCCCGACCTACTGTATTCCGACAGCCCGTTGCCTTATCCCGAGGAGGCCGGGCAAAGGCTGCTTGCCCACTACTATAACGACAACATGCAGCAACACGGGGGAAAACTCGAAGCGGTCTACAACTGCAAACAGGACTCCGAGGGGTGTTGGGTACAGGATATAGAGCGCGGCGTGATGGATGACATTGGTCCACACGCGTGGCAAACGGATACGTGCGTGGGTAACTGGTATTACAAGACAGATTACAAATACAAATCTTCTTCGACGGTGATCCATATGCTCTGCGACATCGTCAGCAAGAACGGGAACCTGTTACTGAACTTTCCGCCGCGCCCTGACGGTACGCTTGACGCGCAGGAAGAAGCGATTCTATCGGATCTGGCATCTTGGATGGCAGTCAACAGCGAAGGCATCTTCTCCTCGCGCCCCTGGAAGGTCTATGGCGAGGGCCCCTCCACCAAAGTCAAGGTTGCCACGAGCAGCTTCAACGAAAGCAAGCAAAGCGAATTGACCGCCGAGGATGTGCGCTTCACCACCAAGGGCAGCACGCTGTACGCGTTTGTGCAGGGCTGGCCGGAGAAGGAAGCCAGGGTGCAGGCGCTAGGTCTCGCCAGTTCGCAGAAGCCCGGCAAGATCCTCAATGTTCAGATGCTGGGATACAAGGGCGAGCTGAAGTGGAAGCAGGATGATTGCTGCCTGAAGGTAACAATGCCAGCGGAAAAGATTTCCGAGATCGGCATGACGCTGAAGGTGGAGTTGGCATAACTGAAAGTACCTGACTGAGTGGGGCAGAACACTTGCAAGGCCAGGGGCCAATCAACACAATCTTCTCCCGCGTGTGCGGTGAATCAATTGCGTCTACTCTCTCTTACGTGGCAGGTTTCTGGTCTGGTCCAGATTTGCCAAATTTTCTGAACCAGCTTGTCTTGCCCTTCTTTCTGGCCGGCTTCTTCGCGGCTTTAGCAAGGGCCGGCTCACTGCCTAGAAACGCAGCCCAGCGCAGTTCAGGAACATGCGGAGCCAGCGCAGCCTTGGCGATGGCCATGTCAGCCACTTCGCGCACAATCCATTCAAAGTTTGCTGCGCCAACTGATTTCAAATCAGCATCCGGCGCGGGATTCATAAAGTCGATTGCGTAGGGAATGCCGTCCTCAACCGCGAATTCAACGGTGTTCAGGTCGTAGCCGAGGGCGCGGCAGAGTGTGAGTGCATCCTGCTCCACGCGCCTGAGGAGCTTCTTGCTGTAGGCGGGCGGGTCTTGAAGGTAGCGTTGCGCATGCGGCAGGCGTGGATCGTAGGGCATGATGTGGACTTTCTTCTGTCCCACCACGTAGCAGCGGAAATACTCATTGAAGTCCACTGCTTTCTGGTACATCATGCACAGGTCGCGCGACTGATCGTATGCTGCGAAAAACTCTTCACGGCTCTGGATGTGATACACGTCGCGCCAGCCGCCGCCGTCCACCGGTTTCATGAATCCATGCTCGCCCACATAGTCAAACATGCGGTCCCAGTTGAGCGGATATTCCATGTTACGCATCGAACGGTCCGTGGTTCCCTCAGGATGTTGTTTGTGCGGCAGAATCACGGTGGGAGGCACCGCCACGCCCAGCTTTGCCGCTAGGGTGTAGTTGAAAAATTTGTCATCGGCCGACCACCAGAAGGGATTGTTCACAATCACGGTGCCGTTGATTGAGGCGTGCTTGAGATAGGCGCGATAAAAGGGAATGTCGTGGGAGATGCGGTCCACGATGACCGAATAGCGCGGGGTTTCGCCTAGGTGCACTGCGCCGGTCTCGACAAATTCAGCCTCAATACCGTCAATATTCCGCGCATTGATGTGCTCCACCAGCGCGCCGGGAAAGCTGTTCTCCATCCCGAACAGGATGCCAATCCTCTTCATGCCGCCATGCCCTCCAGCGCATACAGGCGAACGCGCACAGGGGTGCGAACGCGAGTATGCACGGCTCCAGTGTACGTCAGAATTATGTCGCGTTTGCCGGCTGGGAGCGATAGTTAAGTGTCTCCGCGCCATGCGGAGGGCCCTCAGTGCGCGCGCAGCGCCCGCGTGTTGTAGTCAGCCACGGCGCGTGCCACTTCCACGGCGGGCAGGCGCTGCTCCGGGTTCTGCTCTAGCCAGGTGTAGAGAGACTCATAGACGGCGCCCACCAGGCAGCGGGCTGCAATGGCCGGATTCACCACCGAGAACGAATTTGGCTCGGCCCCCAACAAGTGGTTTACTTGATCGGCGTGATGACCAAGAATGGAGCGCCTTACGCTCTCCAGGCGAGGACTCAAGCCGGATGACTCGACTATGAGGATTCGGGCTTCCTGGGGATTCTGTGCCAGGAAAAGAAAAAGCGCCTCAACCGCCTCGGGAATCCTCAGCAAGGAGTCGTTGAGTACCTCGGCAATCCGCTGTCCCAGCGCCTCAAGCACTGCTGCAAAAACATCTTCCTTGTTACGGAAATGTGCGTAAAAACTGCCAACCGAACTGCCCGCCTCGGCCACGATCATGGGCACCGTAGCGGCATGGTAGCCACAACGGCCAAACATACGGGTAGCTGCTTCAAGCAGTATTTTGCGTCGCGCGTCCTTGCGGGCCGCGGTGGCGGCTGTTTTCCGATAAGCCATTCTCAACTGCCCCACTTGTCAAGGATAGAATGACGTGTCATTCTATCCTTGTCAAGGAAGAAGATTGGCCATGCACATAATTAGCTCTATCGCTCGGTTTCCAGCCACCCACCGCGCCCTCAAGGGCACAGCAAGAGCTCAAACTGCTCTCTTGGCTGCTTTGCTTTTCGCGCTGCTTCCACTCGCGGCCTGCGGCCCAAAGTCCAAGATTGCCGCCGATGAGCCGGTCCCGGTGCGCCTGCGCATGCCGAAGCGGGTACAGCAGCCGGTTTCTGTTGCGGCCAGCGGCGAAGCAGAGGCCAACGTCACTGCGCTTTGCGCATTTCAGATTGCGGGGCGGGTCACGCGGGTTCTTGTGGAAGAAGGCCAGCCCGTGCGCAAGGGGCAACTGCTGGCAGAGCTAGACGCAGCCGATTACCGCAACGGCTACGACGCAGCCCGAGCGCAGGCGGATGGGGCACAGGCGCAGGACAGCAAGGCGCAGGCCGGACTCCGCGCGCAGGAACTAGAACAGGCTCGCATCGACTTCGACCAGCAGCAGGACCAGTACAAACGCATGAAGTTCCTCTTCGACCACAAGAGCCTTCCGGACAATGACTTCAAGAAGATTGAGGCCTCATACAACGCGGCGCAGCAGCGCTACGAGATGGCGCGGCAGGGCACCAGAGGAGAAGACAAGCAATCGGCCAGCGCGCAGTTCCGCGCCGCAACCGCGCAAATGCACGAGGCCGCAAAAAGGCTGGGAGACACACGCCTGTTCGCACCGGTGGCGGGGTTTGTTGGCATGCGGCGCATCGATGTTGGAAACACGGTAGCCTCAGGCACTCCGGTAATCTCCGTGCTTGACCTCGATCCGGTCAAGGTGCGCGTCGGCATCCCGGAATCTGAAATCGGTAAAGTGCGTGAAGGCGAGCGCGCTGTGGTGACAATTCCTTCGCTCGGCGGCAGCCAGTTTGAGGGGAGCGTGGAAGCCGTTGGGGTTGCGGCTGACCCAGCTGCCCGCACCTATACGGTAAAGATCGAGGTACCTAATCCGCAGCATGTGTTACGCGCGGGGATGGTCAGCGAGGCGCAGATCATTTCACCGGCCATGGTCAACGCCATTACAGTGCCCGGGGACGCCATCGTCCGCGACCAACAGGGCGTTACGCATGTGTTTGTGTACTACGCAGGGCAGCACCGCGTTTACGCCCGCCGCGTTGAGGTGGGCACGATAGTCAACAACGAGATTGAGATTCGGAGCGGCCTGAGCGGCGACGAGCAGGTGGTAATCGCCGGCCAGCAGAATGTGCGCGAAGGCTCGCTGGTAAAAATTGCTGGAGGCGTCCAGTGAATCCCGTTCGCTCATCGCTGCGTTTTCCGCAGGTATCGTTAGTTGTCGCGGGCATGCTGATCCTGGTCGGCATGTATGCGCTTGTAAATATGCCGCGGCGCGAAGACCCCAAGATTACCATCCACACCGGGATCGTCTCTGCCGTGTATCCGGGCGCGACCCCTGGAGAGGTGGAAGACCAGGTCACACGGAAGATTGAGGAGCGCCTGTTCCGGTTCTCTGAAGTGCGCCGCGATAAGACATTCTCAACCACGCGGAATGATGTGGTGGTGGTGAATGTCGAACTGAACGAGTCTGTAGCGAACGTGGACGAATTCTGGTCGAAGCTCCGCCTTGACATGGCGCAACTGAAGGCCACTGAACTGCCTTCAGGCGTGCGTGGCCCGCTGGTTGACTCTGATTTTGGCGATACCGTTGCAGTTCTGATCGCCGTGCATGGAGCACAATACGGCTATCCTGAGCTGAAAGACTCCGCCAGAACAGTAGAAGCGAAGCTGCGCGAGTTGCCACAGGTATCAAAGATCCGGCGCATTGGCGATCAGAAGGAGGAAATTGATATTTCCACCTCAAGCGAGCAGCTGGCGCAGTATGCGGTGACCCCGCAGAAGATGAGCCAGGCTCTCTCTGGCCGTAACACTGTCGAGTTTGCCGGCGGCGTGCGGACCGCACAGGACAAGGTGCCGATTGAAGCCAGCGGCCAGCTAAGCACGGAAGACCAGATACGTCAGGTGATGGTGGATGTTTCGCCCACCGGCCAGCCTGTGCACGTTGGCGATCTGGCCAACGTGGAACGGGTCTACAAAGACCCCACCGAATATGCGCGCATTGGCGGCGAGCGGGCCATACTACTGGCTGTAGAAATGCACGAGGGCAACAACATTGTGAGTTTCGGCAAGGCGTTGCACACAACGCTTGACGGCCTGCAGGCGGCGCTTCCGCCTGACCTCAAACTTGACCTTGTGGCCGATCAGCCCAAGGTGGTTTCCGAGCGCATCATAGATTTTTTCCGTGAATTTGGCATAGCAATTGTTGCCGTCATCCTGGTTACCATGCTACTGCTGCCGCTGCGGGTGGCACTGGTTTCTTCCATTGCAATTCCGGTAACGGTTGCTATCACCTTTGCCCTGCTCAACGTTTGCAGAGTTGAGCTGCAACAGGTTTCAATTGCGGCGCTGATAGTGGTGCTGGGGATGGTGGTGGACGATGCAATTGTAATTGCTGACAACTATGTGGACTTGCTGGACAGGCACATCCCAATCGACGAAGCCGCATGGAGATGCGCGACCGAGATGGCCGTTCCCGTGCTCACGGCGACGCTGACCATCATAGCGTCGTTTGCCCCGCTGCTGCTGCTTACCGGCGCTATTGGCGAGTTTGTTCGAGCTCTTCCGATTGCAGTGGCAATATCATTGGGCACGTCGTATGTGGTGGCGATGCTGATTACCCCGCTTACAGCGCGTCATTTCATCCACGAAGGCCTGATCGACCATGCGAGCACCGAGGCATCCGACTCTCTCAAGCTCACTCCCCTTGACCGCATGCAGAAGCTCTACAACCGCATCATCGTTCATGCAATGAAGAACAAGATGCTGGTTCTTGCCGCCGGTCTGGTTATCTTTCTTGCAGGGTTTTGGATTCTCCACCTGGTGCCCGAGCAGTTTTTCCCGCTGGCGGAGCGAGACCAGTTTGTACTGGACGTGTGGATGCCTGAGGGAACGAAGATTGAAGCCACGGACGCAGCTGTCACTCGCATTGAATCCGTGCTGCACAAGCAGCCATTGATCGCCTCTTACACCAGCTTTCTCGGCTTCAGCGCGCCGCGCTTCTACTACAACGTGAATCCGCAGGCGCCTGCCGCCAACTATGCGCAAGTGCTGGTGAATACAAAGAAGGTAGAAGGAACGCCCCAACTTGTTGAGTCGCTGCGAGACCAGCTCTCTGACGCTGCGCCTGGCGCACAGGTATACGTCAAGGAGTTGCAACAGGGGCAGGTGATGGAGGCCCCCGTAGAAGTGCGCATTGTGGGTGAAGGCGCCGCGGAGCTGCGCACGCTTGGCACGGAGGTTGAAAATGTGTTGCGGCACACGCCGGGCGCTACCTATATCCACACCGACTGGCGGGAAGATGCGTGGCAACTGCGCGTGAATGTGCGCGAAGAAGTTGCAAACCGCATAGGCATCACCAATGCCGCAGTCGCGCAACAGCTCGCCGGTGGGCTTGAAGGAGCGCCGGTGACAACTTACTGGGAAGGCGATCGTGACGTTGATGTGGTTCTGCGCCTCGACGCCATGCGGCGGCAGAGTGTTCAGAATGTGGCCGACACTTATATTATGTCGCCCGTTACCGGGGCTAAGGTGCCGCTGGGCGCTATTGCTTCGCTGACGCCGGACTGGCAGCCGGGCAGAATCGTGCGCAGAAACGGGGTTCGCACGCTGACGGTGCGCGCCTTTCCTGATGGGCACCGGCTGCCGAGTGAGATTCTTGCCGATATCCGAAGGCAGGTGGACGCTATGCCGCTACCGCCGGGATACCGCGTTGAGTATGGCGGTGAATTTGAAAATCAGAATGAGACTTTTCAAGAGATGCAGCATGCATTGGTCTTCAGCCTTGTACTGATTTTTCTTATTCTGCTTTTCCAGTTCCGCTCGTTCATTGACCCGCTGATTATCATGACGGCGTTTCCGCTGGCTTTGCCTGGCGCGGCCCTGGGCTTGCTGCTGACACACAATCACTACGGATTTACTGCGTTTATGGGCATTGTCAGCCTGGGAGGCTTGGTGGTGCGCAATTCCATCATCCTGATCGACTACATTCATGTACGCATGAAAGACGGCGTAGAACTGGAGCAGGCAGCGCTGGAGGCAGGCGAACGCCGCCTGCGTCCCATTTTCCTTACCTCGATGGCTGCCGCGGTCGGAGTTACTCCCATGATTCTTTCCGGCTCTACAATGTGGTCTCCGCTTGCCAGCGTCATTGCCTTCGGTCTGCTTGGCTCCATGTTCTTCACGCTGGTTGTCATTCCAGTTCTGTTCGTAGCGGTGCACCGCAGGCACCCTGTGCCGGTGCATGCTCCTGCCATTGCTGCCGCAGTGCTCCTACTCTGCGTGGCATGCGCGCTGCAGGCACAGGCTCGCGCGATTACGCTGGATGAGGCCGTAGCACTGGCAACAAAACAAAATTCTACTGTGAAGCTGGCGCAGTTAAAGACCAAGGAGATGGCTTCACGCGTTACCGAGGCGCGCGCGAATTATTTCCCCATAGTGAGCAATGAAAGCCAAGCGGTCCACCTCGGGTCAATGGATCGCCTCGTGCTTTCGCAAGGTGTGCTGGGCACTTACCCAAGCGCTGGTCCTATCCCTGGGAAGGACATTTCGATCAAGCTCGGTAATCAGGACTTCATACTGAGCACAACCATGGTGGCGCAACCCATTACGCAACTGTTCAAGATCCATGCGGGCGTAGACGCAGCGAAGGCGGATTCTGGCCGGTATCGCGCAGATGCGCGCCGCGCAGAAGACGAAGTGGCCCTGAGTGTGAAGCAACTGTACTATGGCCTGCTCTCGGCCGAGCGCAGAAAGCAGGCAGCGGAGCTTCGCATTGCGGCAGGTGAGGCGCGCCTGGCCGAGGCGCAGAATGGCGTGGAGGCAGGCGCAGTGCTGGAGTTGAAGGTGCTGGAGGGCAAGGCGCAGATTGCCGAAGCACGGCACTCTCTTGGATCTCTGGACGATGCCATCTGTGACATGAAGGTGGAGTTCAACAACCTGCTTGGCCTACCGCTCGATACCGACTTGGAACTCTTGGCGCCGCAAACAAAGGCATTCGACTCATCCGCCAGTGACCTTGAAGACGAAGCGCTTGCGCACAATCCTGAAGTGGCGGCGGCGCAGCAGCAATTAAAAAAAGCGCACGCGGCGCTCACAGCGGCACGAGCGGAGTATATTCCTGATGTTGGAGCTTTTGCGCAGTATGTTTATCAATCCGGCGTGCCGCTGCTGAGTGAGAACAACGGTGCAATCGGATTGAAGGTGAACTGGACGCTGGCGGAGTTTGGGAAGCGGGGGGGGCAGGTGCGTGAGCGGCAGGCACAGCAGGCGGAGGCTGAGGAGAACCTGCAGCAGGTGAAGGACCGGGTGCGGATGGAGATTGAAAAGGAGGAGCGCAAAGTGCGGCGCGCGGAGTCTGGATTGGAAGCAGCGCGGGAGACTGTAGCGGCACGGGCGGAGATGCGGCGGATCACGGCCAACCAGGTGGAGGCCAAAACCGTGAACCCTTCCGCGTTGAAGGAGGCTGAGGCGCAACTTGCCGAGGCCGAGGCCGGGCTCTTCCAGGCAGAGATGGAGGGCAATATGCGACGCGCTGAACTGTCCCGGACCGTGGGACAAAAGTAGCGGGCAAGAGTCTGTGAACCCTTAACAGCTCAACGAGAATCAGTTATAGGGAGGCAGAAGATGAAGTACAGGGTGTTGACCGTCAACAGGGAGTTCGGTAGCGGCGGCGGACGCATCGCGCAGAGAATTGCACAGCAGTTGGGCTGGAAGCTGCTGGACCGCGACATTATCGACGCGATTGCCTATGCCGCGCACGTGGACAAGACGGTTGTGCTGCACTACGACGAGCACGTGGACTCCTGGCTTCGCCGCCTGAATCAGCAGGCCATGCGCGGCGCAGCGCTGGCCGCGGGACTTGAACTTGGCGATGACGCCGTGTTTGATGCCGAGGAGATGGTAAAACTCACGCAGAAGATTGTTGAAGAGGCCTGGGCCGAGGGCAACTGCGTAATCGTGGGCCGCGGCGCGCAGTGCATTCTGCAACACAAGCCCGATGTCTTCCATGCGTTTGTCTACGCGCCGCTGCGAGAGCGCGTTGTGCGGCTGCACAAGCGCCTTGAACCGGGCGCGAACGTGGAGCAGCGCATCCGCAAAGTGGATGAGGAGCGCGCCAAATACCTGCAACAGAATTTCGGCAAGAGCTGGTGCAACCTGCACCTCTACGACCTGATGGTTTCATCCCGCGAGGACGAAGACTTCACCGCCAAGGTGATCCTCAGCGCCATGAACGAATAGCAACTATGTGCGAAATTCACGATTTCCGAGGGATTTCTGGGGCGAAAAGGTGCTCTTTGGGGCAGATATTTGACGAAAATGTACAGTGAGGTGTTACTAGTTGGTTAGCAGGCGAGTTCGGTAAAGTGTTGATATGTAAACTGTTACTAAAATTATAGAGGGCGAAAAGCGGCGCTTTTGCGGTTAGGGGAGGGGGGTACCATGTTCCCATCTGATTGTGGCTGTTCCAGCAAGAGGTGCTCCTGTGACTATTATGCGGGATTTCCGGCTAATCATCTGCAAGAGTGTTGGGCGAAGTTGGTGAGATCGGCGTTATTGAGGGTCATTCTGCGATTTGGATGGGCTGGTTCAATCCCAGGTTTGAGAAACCAGGGACTAAGGGACTTTGGGACTAAGGGACTAAGGGACTGAGGGACTCGAAGAACTGCCTGGATGATTCTCTTGCTCTCCCACTAGCCGCAAGAACAAAGACGTGGCGAGGATGGGCTCCTGCTGCATTCAGATTTTATCTGTGCCGGAGTTGCGCAGCCCGCTGCGGGCGTGGGCGCGCGCAGGACAGCCGGTCTGGAGACCGGCGCTACAACTCTGCGAATGCTGGGCTGCTGACGGGGTGCATGTTAGTTGTTTGCGGTCCCACCCTTGGCTGCACAAGGCGCGGTCAAGGGTGGGGCGGGTTTTCTCTGGAGCGTGCTTATTCGGCTTTGCCGACTGTGCCGTTCTGGTAGGCCTTTTGCATGGTGAAGAAGGCCAGTTTCTTCTTTCCATCTTCAGAAATGAGGCCCTTGCGGTTGTAGCCGTCCTGCAGTTTTGGGATGTTGCGTGTGGGGGAGCGGAAATCCATCAGAATCCAGGGTGTGTCGCCGCGGAGCTGCGGAATCTTGCTGAGCATGACTATCTGGTGCTGGAGGACGTAGCTCTGCTGCTCTTCAGACCAGCGCTGATTGGTTGCTCCGTGGTTACCCTGCTTGGCTTCCGCGCCGAATTCACTCATGATTACGGGCTTCTGGGGCAGAGTCCACTGGATGCTGTCAGCGCTCTCGGGGGTACCGGTGTACCAGCCGATGTACTGGTTGATGCCGATGACGTCCAGGGCATTTGCATACAGGTCTGGCAAGGTGGCCGAGGCGCCTTCAATGTGAGTGGTATTGAGGGCGGAGGTGATGGGGCGTGTGGGGTCGAGCTTGCGCGCCTCGTTGGCGAGGTTGGTGAGGAACTGGGTGCGGACGGGATTGTTGGGGGTCTCATTGGAGACGGACCAGAGGATTACGGAGGCCTTGTTGCGGTCGCGTCGGATCATCTCATTGAGCATGTATACGGCCTTGGCGTAGACCTCAGGCTTCTCAAAGGAGATGTGCTGCCAGAGGGGAATCTCTGACCAGATCATGACTCCTTCGCGGTCGGCGGCGCGCTCCATTCGCTCGTCGTGGGGGTAGTGGGCGAGTCGCGCGAAGTTGGCGTTCATGTCTTTGAGATAGCTGAAGATGGTGGCGACATCCTGGTCAGTGTTGAGGCGACCACCGCGGACGGGGGCCTCAGCATGGACGTTTGCGCCACGGAGGAAGACGGCTTTTCCATTGAGGAGGATGCGTGTTCCGTCGACGCGAATATCGCGGAAGCCGATCTCGTCTGTGAGCTTGTCATCGCCGGAGGCGAGGGTGACCTTGTAGAGCCTGGGCGACTCTGGCGACCAGAGGGTGAGGTGGGTGGCCTTTACGCTGAAGGGGGCGCGGCCCTGCGCGTCCGTATGGACGGTAGCCTTGACGCCGGCCTCGGGAATTTCAACGGTGACGGTAGAGCCTGCGGGGGCGTCGAGAACGTGGACGTAGCCGGTGATTTGAGTGTTGCCGGGCTGCCAGGCTGCACCGTGCTCCAGGTGGACGTCATAGTCGTCAATGAAGGCGGTGGGCACGGAGACCAGAGAAACGTCGCGGGTGAGTCCGCCGTAGTTGAGCCAGTCGATGCCGACCGAGGGGATGCCGTCAACGAGGCGGGTGGCGTCCACGGCGATGACGACGAAGTTGGAGCCGGAGTGGAGGACGCCGGTGACCTCGCAGTCGAAGGGGGTGTAGCCGCCCTCGTGGTCGCATACGCGCTTCTGGTTGACCCAGACGTGGGAGCGGTAGTTTGCCGCGCCGATATGGAGGAATGTGCGGGTGCCGGGCCGGGGCTGGGCGTCGAAGTCGCGCTGGTACCAGACCACGCCCTCGTAGTTGAACAGATGCGGGTCCTGGGTGTTCCAGTCGCCGGGGACTTTGATGGTGGGGGCGGCGGAGAAGTCGTACTCCTCGTTGTGCGGGCCGACGATGTTGGGGCGGCTATTGAGGGCATAGCTCTTGTCGTTGATGGCGCCGGTGGGCGTGTAGAGAGCGCGGCCAGGCGATTGATCGATGAGGTAGTGCCAGTCTCCATTGAGGCTGGTTACGCTGCGGTGGTCAACGCCGACGAGGATGGTCTGGAGGTTCGACTGTGCGAGCGCAGCGGCGGCAAGCGCGAGAAAAAGGAAAGCGAAGACGAGCGAGGAGCGGGTGTTTGCTGTGGAACGGCACATGGCTTGGAGTACCTCTTGATACAGATGAGTGTAAACCGGCGCTGGGGGCGGGGCTTGTGAGTGCTTCCCCGGGGTTTCATCTTGGGTTATTCTCTACGGCTCGCTACGGGAGCAACCCAATGGCTCCGGGGCTATTGCGCTTTCTGAGGACCCAGGTGGTCATGCAGCGATAGTCCTGCACGATGGTTGTTTTGAGCGGGTCAACGAGTACGGCATTCAGTTCTTCGGTGAGTTCCAGCAGCATTTCCTCGTCTACCAGAAACCACTCGGAGCCATCTCCCACGATAAAGATGTTGGCGCGGACGCGTTCGAAGTCCATGCCAATCCGCGAGCCCAGGCGGCAGAAGAGCATGCCTCCGGGCTTTAACACCCGCCATAGCTCGGCGAGCATGGCGCGGAAGTGCGCTTCATCGCGGGCAAAGTGCAGCACGGCGTTGCAGAGGACCACATCCGCAAGCTCGCTGGGGAAGGGCATCTGCTCGATAGGCGCGACGCGGAAGTTCTCTGCGGGCAGGCCGGTGTTGAGGGAGGCGGAGAGCTGGCGCACATGGGCAATGCCTTTGGCATCGGCATCGACGGCAAACACATTGCAGCCCTCGCGGAGCAGGTGGACGAGGTTGCGTCCGTAGCCGCAGCCGGCGTCGAGCACGCTCATGCCGGGGACGATGTTGCCGCGCAGAATCTGGTCGAAGACGTAAATATCAATCTGGCCGAACTGCTGCTGAACGGTGAGCGGCGCTGCTTCTCCGGCGGGACTAGGCATCGGCGGCCGGCTCTTCTTCGGGCTCGGCGAGGGGGTCGTTGTCTCGGTCAGTGACTTCAACCAGGGCGGCGAGGCGGCCAGCCAGCTCCATGCTCCAGGAGTGCTCGGGTGCGCGCCAGCTCCAGTTACCGGCGGGGACGGCGGGGGTGTTCATGCGGGCCTCCGCGCCAAGCTCAAGCAGGTCTTGTGCGGGAACGACGGCCATTTGCGCGACGCTTGACTCGGCGGCGCGGAGGAGCGGCCAGACCGGCTTGCCGTCTACCGGCCCCACGTACGTCTCGATGGCGGCGCGTTCGGCAGTGCCTGCGCCCGTCCACCATCCCTGGGTGGTGTCGTTGTCGTGTGTGCCGGTGTAGGCCACGGTATCGGGCGTGTAGCGGTGGGGCAGGTGCATGTGCGCGCCCTTGGAGTTGAAGCCGAACTGGAGGACCTTCATGCCGGGGAGGCCGAGTTCGAGACGGAGGGCATCCACCTGTTTGGTGATGAGGCCGAGGTCCTCTGCCACGAGCGGCAGGGGGCCGAGCGCGGCCTCAAGAGCGCGGAAGAGCTGGAGACCGGGCGCCTTGATCCACTCGCCATTGATGGCGGTCTCCTCTTCGGCGGGGATGGCCCAGTAAGCCTCGAAGCCGCGGAAGTGGTCGAGGCGGACGACGTCGTAAAGCTGGCAGGCGCGGCGGATGCGATCAACCCACCAGGCAAAGCCGCTGGCGGCGAGCACGTCCCAGCGATAGAGGGGGTTGCCCCAGCGCTGGCCGGTGGGCGAGAAGTAGTCTGGGGGCACGCCGGCGATGCGGATGGGCTGCAGTTGCTCGTCAAGTTCGAAGAGGTCAGGGTGCACCCAGACGTCTGCCGAGTCCATGTTGACGAAGATGGCCACGTCGCCGAGGATGCGAATCCCGCTGCGGGCGGCGGCCTCACGGAGGCTGTTCCACTGCAGGGAGAAGGCGAACTGCAGCACCTGCTCTTTGGAGAGCGCGCGGCCGCACTCGGCGGCGACCTTGGCCAGCGCGCGGGGCTGGCGGCGTCGAATGGGCTCTGGCCATGCAGTCCACGCGCCGGTATTGTACTGGCGGCGCAGCTCGGCGTAGAGAGCGTAGTCCGTGAGCCAGGCGGCCTCAGCGCGGCAGAAGTGCTGGAACTGGGCCCACTGGTCTGCAAGCCGGGGATCGACTGGGCCGCGGTCAAGGAAGTTGCCGGCGGCTTCATAGAGCAGGGGGAGCTTGCGCTGCTCGACTTCATCGAAGTCCACGTTGCCGCTGCGGCCGGCGAGGTGGGCGATGCGGTCGCCGTCAATCCAGCCCCAGTCGCAGAGGAACTCGAGGCTGAGCAGGTAGGGATTGCCAGCAAAGGCGGAGGAGCCGGCATAGGGCGAGTTGCCATAGCCGGTGGGGCAGAGCGGGAGCACCTGCCAGACGTGCTGTTTGGCGGCGGCGAGGAAGGCTACAAACTCGTGAGCGGCGGGACCAAGGTCGCCGATGCCTCCATAGGAGGGCAGGGAGCTGATGTGGAGGAGAACGCCGGAGGAGCGCTGAAATTCCATGATTCTATTATCGGGGTGAGACAGGGAAAGTCACGGCAAGAGTAGCCTTGAAGCTACTATAATCCGTGTGTCCGGTGGAAAGCGCCGAGAGACCTTTCAGGAAAGTGTGGGGAACCTTTCGTTGAAGACACAATTGAAGAGTGCATTGTTTGCTGTATTGGTATCGTTACCGTTATTTTTGACGCCCATGTTTGCGAAGGCAAAATCAGCCGTCCCTGAACCGCAGGTGCTGGCCAGTGGCTGGCAGTTGCAGGAGGTGTCGAAGGCGCCGCAGTCCGGCTCGGAGATTACGACTCCCGCGTTCAACACCAAGGGCTGGTACACGGCGACGGTTCCGGGCACGGTGCTTACGACGCTGGTGAACAACCATGTGTATCCGGACCCGATGTATGGGGAGAACAACCGGCCCGAGGTTATCCCGGAGAGCCTGGCGCGTACATCTTACTGGTACAGGACGCAGGTGGATATTCCCAAGAGCTACAAGAATCACCATGTGTGGCTGAACTTTGACGGCATCAACTACTCGGCGGTGGTGTGGGTCAACGGCATCGATGTGGGGACGATTCGCGGGGCATTTATCCGCGGCACCTTCGACATTACCGCGCATGTGACGCCGGGGAAGAAGGCGGTGGTGGCGGTGCTGGTTACGCCGCAGCCCACGCCCGCAATCTCACATGAACACACGCTGCGGGACGGGTTGGGAAAGAATGGCGGCGATACCGCGATTGACGGACCGACGTTTTTGTCGACGATTGGCTGGGACTGGATTCCGGCAATTCGCGACCGCGACACGGGCATCTGGCAGAAGGTGTTTCTGTCTGCGACCGGCCCGGTGGTGTTGAAAGACCCGCTGGTGACCACCGATCTTCCGCTGCCCCGGACCGACTCGACCGATGTGGCTGTGAAGGCGACGCTTGAGAACGTGAGCGACCAGCCCGTGAAGGGCGTGGTGCAGGGCAGCATCGAGAACATCAAATTTGAGCAGGCGGTGGAGCTGGCACCGCACAGCAAGCAGCAGGTGAGCTTTGATGCCAAGAGCACGCCGGGGCTACACATTGAGCATCCGCGGCTGTGGTGGCCGAACGGCTACGGCTCGCCGGAGATGTACAAGCTGCACTTGAACTTCAAGCTGGGGCACGCGGACTCCGATGCGCAGGATGTTGATTTTGGCGTACGCAAGATTGCGTACAGCGTGCCTGGAACGGATACGCTGACCATCTCAGTGAACGGCGTGCAGGTGTTTATCCGCGGCGGAGACTGGGGCCTGGACGATGCGATGAAGCGGGTTTCGCACGAGCGGCTGGACGCGCAGATCCGCATGCACCGGCTTGCGAATCTGAACCTGATCCGCAACTGGGTGGGGCAGAGCACGGGCGCGGACTTCTATGAGCTGTGCGACAAGTACGGAATCATGGTGTGGGACGAGTTCTTCCAGCCGAACCCCAGTGATGGACCGAACCCGACTGACCTGGCCACGTATATGGCCAACGTGCGGGACAAGATTCTGCGCTTCCGCAACCATCCTTCGATCATGCTGTGGTGCGCGCGCAACGAGGGCTTTCCGCCTCCGGAGATTGACGCGGAACTGCGCAAGCTGCTGGCGGAACTGGAGCCGACCCGCAGGTACCAGCCGAGTTCGACGGACGGCCCCGGCGTGCGCTCGCACGGGCCCTACTTCTGGCGCACTCCGCGGGAGTTTTACAAAGTCACCGACGACTACTTCAAGACAGAGACGGGCAGCATGTCAGTGCCTACGCTGGAGTCGATCCACGGCATGATGCCGAAGAAGGATTGGGATACGATCAACGACGACTGGGCGGAGCATGACTTTGCCAAGGGCGCGCAGAACGGCGACAAGTATCCGCTGCAGATTGCGGCGCGGTATGGCAAGTTCGCCAATCTCGCGGACTTTGTGCGCAAGGCGCAGTTGGCAAACTATGAGGGCTTCCGCTCGATGTACGAGGGGCGCAACGCACAACTGTTCCACCCGACAACGGCCATCATTACGTGGATGAGCCATCCGGCGCAGCCGAGTTTTGTGTGGCAGCTTTACCACTACGATCTGGAGCCGAACTCGGCGCTGTATGCGGTGAAGAGCGCGGGCGAGATGGTACACATCCAGTTCAACGAGGCCAACGGGGAACTGCAGGTGATCAACAACCTGGCCGATGCGGTGAAGGATGCGGTGGCGCACGTGACCATCTACAACCTGGACGGCACGGTGGCGGCTACGCATGAGAGCAAGGTGACGGCGCAGCCGGATGTGGCGACGAATCTGGGCGCGGTTGAATTTCCGGCGACAGTTTCTCCTGTCCACTTTTTGAAACTCGACCTGACGGACGCAACAGGCAAGCCGCTGAGTTCCAACTTCTACTGGCGCAGTTTGCCGGAGCATCCCGACGACTTTAACGACCTGAACAAAATGGCGAAGGTCACGCTGGACGCGAAGGTGGAACGCAAGGACGCGGACGGCAAGCGGGTGCTGACGGTGACGCTGCACAACCCCACGGCAAACATCGCGCTGATGGCGCATATGCAACTGCGGCGGGCGAAGTCAGGCGAGCGGGTGCTGCCGGTGTATTACAGCGACAACTATGTTTCGCTGACGCCGGGGGAGACGCGGACCATTACGATTGAAGCCGCGCTGAGCGACTTTAATGGCGAAGATGCGCTGGTGTTGTTCGATGGATGGAATGTGGCCGTGGCGGCGGGCGCTGGAGTTGCGCCGAATGCGGATGCTGATCCTGCTTTGCAGCCGGTGACGGGGTTACCGTTCCAGACGGAAGGGCTGCGGTAGGTGTTAGCTGCCAGCTCGTTCGTGCGTGGTTGAGTGTTGTGCGATCCCAGGTCCCAAACGCGGGACCTGGGGTGCAGGGCGCTTTCAAAGCAGTGCATTGATAAGAGCTTTTCCGTAAGCCTCTGAAGGTCACCGAAATTGAGTTTCGGCATTCAGAGGCCTGAAGGCTCCTGCTCCCTCCGGAAGAACAGAGCTGGGTCAGTGCGCCCCAGGGCCCGATTCTGGGGCGTGGAAAACTACTAAGCTCGACCCGCAAACGAAGCGGTCAGAAAGCAAGGCGCTCAAGACCGAACGCAGAAAGGCCCGCGACCATGGTGGTTGCGGGCCTTTCTGCGTTCGGTGCTTTGCAGCCGGATTACATGGCGGGGGCTTGCGGGCCCTGTGCCTTGGCGTTGAGGCGGATGCGGTTGTGCTTCTTGTAGTCGTCGAGAACTCCGCTCATGAAGATGCTGAAGGCCTCGGAGCGGCGCTGCTCGAGGAGCTGATCGCGCATGCGGTCAAAGTTCTTGGCGATCTCGTCGGCGCTGGGCTCCTGCTTGTCGAGGATTTTGGCAACGATGCCGGTGCGCTGCGCGGCGATGGGTCCGCTGATATTGCCGACCGCTAGGTCAAGCAGTTGCGGGGCCACCTGGCCAACCTGGCCGAGATCGGGAACCTGTCCGCCGGGGCTTACGAGGTCGCTGGTCTTAACGGTCGCGCCCACTTCCTTGGCGGCCTTGGCGAGGTCATTCTCAGACCGTGCCCGGTTCGCCAGTTCGTTGGTCTTCTGGCCCATCAGGGCGGGAAGCTGTTCGTCGCGATAGTCGTCAAGAACGTGGGTCTTCCAGTCAGCAAAGGCGGGAGCGTGGGCGGCTGCAACTCCGGTGACCTGGAAAACTGCATAGCCCTCGCCGGTGGGAGCTGCCTGTGCCGGATCGCCCTGCTTGGAAGCAAAGGCTTTCTGGATGAGCTGCGAACCGTCTGGGAGCGAGGCAATCACGCCCTGGGCGTTGAGCGGGGCCGTGGTGACTACGTCCAGATGATGGGCGGCGGCGGCCTTCTCGAGTCCGTTCTTGATGGCCTCAGAGGTGAGCGCCTTGGCGTAGTTGTCTTCAGCCAGTGCAACCTTCTGGCGAATGAGCGTTGCCTGGATGGTGGGCAGGACCTCGTTGATGGCCTGCGAGTGCGCTGTCTGGCGCTCCTCGACCTCAACGATGTGATAGCCAAACTGGCTCTTGATGATCTTTCTTTCGCCGATTTTCTGCGAGAAGATGGCGGTGTCAAACTCCGGCACCATGCGACCGCGCTGGGAGAAGCCGAGTTCGCCGCCGGTATCCTTGCTGCCGGGGTCGTCAGAGTTCTTCTTGGCGAGGTCAGCAAAGTTGCCGCCGCTCTGAAGCTGCTTGAGGATGCCCTCGGCCTTGGCCTTGGCTGCTGCGTCTGTTTTGGCGTCAGCACCTGCGGCTACCTTGATGAGGATGTGGCGCGAGCGGGCCTGCTCGGGAACCGAGTACTCAGACTGGTGCGCGGCAAAGTAGGCCTGAATCTCCTGCTGGGTGGGCTGCGGTACGCCGCCGGGCAATTGCGCGGGCGTGAAGGCAAAGTAGGTGATCTTGCGCTGCTCAGGAACCGCGGTGGAGTAGCGCGCGGCGTTCTTCTTGAAGAAGGACTCCAGATCGCTGTCACTGGGGTTGATGGTCTTGCGCAGATCGTCGGCGGCAAGGACGGCGTAGTCAAACTTGATTTTGATGGCCTGCTTGCGGTAGGTGTCGCGGACTTCCTGCTGGCCAACGGTAACGCCGGCAGTGATGAGCGCCTGCATGCGCCGGACTACGATATCGTCCTTGACGCCCTCTTCAAAGTCCTTGATGGACATGTTGAGGCGGTCGGAGATGAGCCGGGCGTACTGGTCATTGCCGATGAACTGTCCGTTGGGGAAGAGGACCTGGCCGGTGGGGCCGTTGTGCAGGTACTGGCGCACATCGTCGTCCGTAGCCTGGATGCCGAGCTTCTCCGCTTCAGTGAGCAGGACGCGCTGCTGGACAAGCTGCTGGCCAACCTGCTGCTCAAAGAAGTTAAGAATCATGGGATTGTCAGCATATTGCGGGTTGCGCTGCTGCAACTGCTGGCGGGCAACCTGCTCCACGCGCTGCTGGCTCACCGTGACGTCAGAGGACAGGAACTTGCTGTACCAGTGGGGGTAGATGACGGCATAGGTGTCAGGAGATGCGGCACCGCCACCGGTAAGGCCGGGGATGAGGTACACGCACATGGACACAGAGGCAGCGCCAATGATGACGACGAGGAGCGCCTTGGTGATGCGATTGTCAGTTTGCAGGAAACGAATCATGGATGGACTTAAACCTTCGACTCTCTATGCGCAGCCCGGTCCGGCCTTCTTCCTGTATGAGCCCGGCCCAACAGGGAACCGGATACAGGCGAACAACTGCCTCGGAGACGCAATTCTCGCTCGACGCGATCTCAGTCATTATAGACGAGCCAGAGCCGGGCAGGCTTGCCGGGGGCAGCTCAATCTGACTGAAGCTGCGGGTGACTGGCCCTAAAACACTGCGGGCATCCCTGGTGAAGGGATGCCCGCAATGGCAGGGATGCCGCAGGCCTTTAACGCCAGTAGTAGAAGCCGCCGACCATGTAATAGGGGCGGTAGTAGGGCCGCGGGTATCCGTAGGGGTAGCCATAGGGGCGGGCGTAGGGGTATCCGGCACGTCTGTAGAGGGACGGGCCGCCCTGGAAGAGTCCCTGGGCGAGGCGAGCCGCTTCCTGCTGGTTGACGGGCGTAACCGTAACCGGCGCTTTGAGGTGGAAGTCAACACGCGCTTCAGCAGGAATCCAGACACCGGGGCCGGGGGTGGCCGCTGATGCTGCCGTGCCCGCGCCTGCTCCAGCGCCCGCGCCGATGGCCGCGCCGGGACCGCCGCCGGCCATTCCGCCAATCATTGCGCCAAGAACAGCGCCGCCAAAGGCGTTGCCGACGGTGTGTCCAGCCTTATTGGGGCCTTTTACCTTGAACTGGTCGGTTTCAAGCGGGTAGCTTTGGCCGCCGAGGTCGAGGGAGGTGAGCGTGAGCGCCAGCTCTGGGCTGCCGCCGAGTGCGCCTGCCTTTTTGATTTCAGTGACTACGCCGTGGACGGTTGCACCGCGCGGAATGGCGAGAACGCCGCCGTAGCTGACATCGGCGATGACGGTGAACTGGACCGGCTCGCCGTCCTTTGCCCTTTTGCTGGCGACCGGCTCGTTGGTGCGCAACTGGAGCAGGGTTCCCTGAGGAATGGTGACCGGGCCCTTGGGCTCCTCATAGACAGGCGCGGCATTGCGGGGCGGCTGTGCGTACTGGGGCCGCGCGGGGTAGGGCGGATATTGTCCCTGATCGGGGCCGGGGGCGCGCTGCGGGTACGCCTGAGGCGCGGGCATTGGCCCTTCGCTCTGCTGGCCCTGGCCCATGGGCACTGTGCTGGCGTCTGGCGCAGGCGCACTTTGCGCTGCCTGCGGGGTACCGATCCTGAGGTTGTTGTTGACCTTGGTGACGCCATTTACATGGCTGGCGATGGACTCCGCGAGTTCCTTTGAAGACAGGTTCGATACCGTGCCTGAAAGCGTAACTTCACTCTGTATGGTGGCAGCGGTAATCAGGTCGTTTTTGAGCGCCTGGGAGGCATCGAGAGCGTGGACCACGTCCGTCTCGATTTGGCCGTCAGAGCGCTGAGCGCCGCTGACCGCGTCCTGTGCGATTGCAACCACAGCGCATAGAACAGCGAGCCCGGACCAGGCCAGGACATTTCGTAGACCTCTCTTTAGCAATGGCCGATTCATCTTCATCTCTCTCCTCTGCCTGATGCATTTTTGCCGCGCCCGTTGGATGCTTGGCAGCGCGGCAAAGACCCGTGTAACTGGAGTTTGCTGCTCATACCGTTAGACGAGGCTGTATGCAAGCCGTCACGTGTGAGAACCCGGAGAGCAGGAAAAAGTTCCGCGGGATGCGGGGAGGATGGCTGAAAAAAAGGGGAGCCGAAGCCCCCCTTTCTGTTTGCACTGCCTGATTGTTATGCCAGGGCTGCTTCGAAGGCCGCGGCCAGGGTGTTGAGGCCAGCCGCCACATCTGCGCCGAGGTGGACGCGGAGGGCGCGGCGGCCACGCGCTTCAAGAACCGCGAAATCGCCGGCGGCCTGGGCGTCAATGACGATGCCGAAGCTGAACTTCTGGCCGGGAATGGCGACATCAACGGCGTGGTCCGCGGTGATCTGGAGGAAGACGCCGGTGTTGGGGCCTCCCTTGTAGTCCTGGCCTGTGGAGTGGAGGAAGCGGGGGCCAAAGCCGAGGCAGGTGGCCACTTTTTTTGTATCGCGCACCTTATGCCGGAAAGCCTGGATGGCCGCCTCGTGCTGAGGAAACATGGGTAGAAAAGCGAGCGCAGCAAAGTAGTCATTGGCGTGAATCTGGCAGAGATGGGCGCGCAGCAGTCCGGCGAGGGTCTGGGCGGGCGCGGCTGCCTTGAGGGTGGCGGCATAGGCGTCTGTGGCATAAAGCTGGATGCCGGAGGCATCCACCAGAACCGGCTTTCGCTCGGGTAACTTGCCCGTCTCCTCATAGGCCGAGGTCAGGGCGCGGGTTTCAATCTTGGCTGACTCGACGTCCGGCTGGTTGAAGGGGTTGATGCCCATGATTGAGCCGGCTACGGAGGTGGCCACCTCCCAAGTAAAGAACTGGCCGAAGATCTCGTACAGGTCATCGAGCTGAATGTGGATGACGGGATGGCCTGCCGCCTCAATGGCAGCTACCTTGGCGTCCTGGCTGCTATCGGTTGTGCCCGCATAGCGGACGTATGTGAAGATGCGGTCATTTCCGTAGAACTCAGGCGTGGCGATGGTTTCGCGATCCACAGGGGTGATGCCCTTGCCCAGTTTGCCAGTGGATTCGGCGATGAGCTGCTCCATCCATGCGCCCAGGTCGTAGATTTCCGGTGAGGTGAAGACGGTGATCTTGTCACGTCCGGCGTTGGCGGCTTCGCCCATCAGCAGGCCAAGCTGGACGGCGGGATTCTGCGCGGGAGGCAGCTTTGCCGAGGCTACGGCTTTTGCGGCTTCAGCCAGAAGTTTGGCGGTATCGAGGCCAGCGACGGTGGCTGAGACTACGCCAAAGTTGGAGAGCGCAGAGAAGCGGCCGCCGATGGTGGCGTCGCCATAGAAGATGTGGCGGAAGCCATCGGCTTTGGCTACCTGCTCCATTTTGGAGCCGGGGTCGGTAATGGCCAGGAAGTGGTTGCCTGCTTTTTCCGCGCCCACGGCCTGCTGCATCTCCGCAAAAAAGTACTGCTTCAGCACGTTGGGTTCGAGCGTGGAGCCGGACTTGCTGGCTACGACAACGAGCGTCTCAGCGAGGTTCACTTTATCGCGAGCGGCTTTGACCTGCACGGGATCTGTCGAGTCAACAATATGCAGCTCAGGAAAGCCTGCCTGGCGGCCGAAGGTGACTGAAAGCACTTCAGGACAGAGGCTGGAGCCACCCATGCCGAGCAGCAAGACAGTCTTGAAGCCAGAGGCCTTAACGTCGGCGGCGAGGGCGGCAAAGGCTGCGAGGTCTTTTTGCTGGCGCTCGACGATGTCGATCCAGCCGAGCCAGTTCTCTTCCCCGTCCTGGGTCCAGAGGCTGGGGTCCTTTTGCCAGAAGCGGGCAACCTTGTTGTTTGCTTGCCACTCTGCGGCGGCGGCATCGACGACGTTGCGAAGATCATGGGGCAGTACGAATCGGAAGCTCATATCGCTATCAATTTTGCCTGAAAACTTTGGGTTGCGAAATGATGACGAGCAGTGGGGTGAAAAATCAGGCATTTAAGAGCGGCGAAAAGGGCGTTGAAATCAGCCTTTGGGCCCCCAAAAAGCAATCCCTCATTCCCTGGAGGAGGGAATGAGGGAGATGGGAATAAATTTCCGGAGATAAGCTAATTGCGCTTCAACGCCTGCGCTTGCGGGTGAAGCTGTACGAGGCGCCGACGGTTATGCCATTTGGGTTGAGGTCAGTGGGCCCAAAGAGTTGACGCCAGAACTGATACTCGTAGTCCGCACGCACCCATATGTTGCGGTATGCCCGGTACTCGATGCCTCCGCCAGGAGCGAAGATGTCTCGAGTGTCATGTGTATAGCCGGGACCGCCCGGGAAGTCGATACTGCCGAAGCCCATAAGGTACTTGGCGTAAGGGTGAAAGTTACTAAAGTGACGCCAAGTGTAGATGGGACCGCCGAGCGCGGTGTCCTGGCGCATCTTCGTCAAGTCTGAGGGACGACCAAAGTTGATCTCGCGCCCTTCGATTTCAAGGCCCAAACCTCGCATGACAGCCGGCACGCGAGAGGGGTAGTAATCCACCCAAACCGCGATGCCTTCCATTCTGCGTCCGCCGTCTTTGTTTGACCCGTAATCGAGGTCAAAATCCGAGGCGCCAGCACCAACGACTAGCGGAATTCCTCCTTCGTGGGCTGCGGGAGCGACCTGAGAAAGGAGGGGAAGTGCTGCGCTGATCAACAGAATTGCCAGAAATAACCTTACACGCATGCGGATCTCCTTTAGAGTTGGGGCCCCCGGAACTCAACTCCGAAGGTGGAAGTCTAAATCAACGTGACAGGATTCCAAGGCAAGAAAGCGAAGCTGATCTGTGGTGCCTTGCTCAAGAACGTGAACAGGCAATGCCACTCACATCCTAGTCTAATTGAGTAAGCTCCCGGCCTCGTCTTCGATTGCGAAAATTAATGAACGCAGCAGCTCAACGCGCGGAACAGCGAGACTCTGCGCACTCTTTAGACGCAGCTTATCCGGAAGAAGGTTGACTGCGTTGCGAATTACTGGAAGTACCGAAGAAAATGTGGCATAGCGAGTGTCGCGTCCGACCTTGACCACGGCGCGCAAGGCTCCAACAGCGCCCAACTGCTCAAGGATGTCAGCGTCGCGAAGGAGAACCGCTTCGATTTGTTGAGGGTTGTCCTGAGGCTGATGAGTGCGGATTGCCTCAGCGACGCCTTCGAGTTTTTCAGCAGGGAAGCCCCATTGCGTGAGCAGCTTTCTTGTCAGTGCGATGGTGTAGGGGACGTGATCCCAGCGTGCCAACTCTGCCGGATCTTTTGGCCGGTGCCCCAGGAAAACTCCGAGATCGTGCATCCAGGCGGCGGCAAACAAAATGTCGTCGTCAAACTCCATCTCCTGGCCCAAGCGGCAAGCGAGGGCATAAAGGCGAGGCTGATGGCCGAACTTGTCCACGGGCAGGGCTTCTGCGCGGATGTAGTCGATGACGGACTGCCGCCAGCCGGGCGCGGTCACAGGCTTTTCCCGCTTGGCCAGTTGGGGGTGATGCGGATGAGGTCCAAGCCGCCCAGGTCCTCGACGACAAATGCGGGTGAGGAGGCCGGTACGGCAACGATGGCTCGTGAGGGCAGGTCAACCGCTTCGAAGCCGGGGCCGGAGATTCTGCCTGTTCCGGCAGCGGCAAAGAGATAAGCCAAGCCGGGAGCCGACGCGGTCTGACCCGGCAGGCTGCTGCTGGCGCGGCAGGAGGTGACGGGAATGCGTTCGACGCGGAAGTACTCCACATCAATGAGCACGGTACGGTCAGCCAAGGCAGCAGGGGCGACTTTGCCCGCGCGGGTGTGCAGTTTGGTGGCCTCAATGGATTTTGCGATGTGCAGCTCGCGGGGGCGTCCGTAGTCGTACATGCGGTAGGTTAGATCGCAGTTCTGCTGGGTTTCAAGCAGGATGGGGCCGGGCCAGATGGCATGGACGGTTCCGGCGTCTACGAAGATCATGTCCCCGGCGGAGACGGGCAGCAGATTCAGGCTCTGTTCGAGAGTGCCGGCATGAATTTCCTGCTCAATCTGATTGAGGGTGACGCCGGGCTTGAGGCCGAGAGCTACCAATGCATCAGGCTCTGCTGCGAGGGCGTACCAGCACTCCGTCTTGCCGCGCGGATCGCCGTACTTCTGGGCCATCTGGTCGTCTGGGTGCACCTGCACGCTGAGCTTCTGTTTTGCGAACAGCACCTTGATGAGCAGGGGCGAGGCGGGCGATGGAGAAGCGGGTCCAAGCAAGGCCTGGTGAGACTCATTGAATAGAAGGTCGAGCCGCTTGCCTTTGTGAGGGCCGGTGGCGACGAGACACATGTCGCCGGTGAGCCAGACCTCGCCCAGGGGCTGATCGCCGGCCACTTTGTCGAACCAGGGCCGCAAATCCTGATAGCCCCACGGCCGGACGTCGAAGTGCGGATCGATGCGAAACGGCGCGATTTGGGGGGATGAGGATTGCGGTGAATCTGCCATGAGAATTGTCTCTATCCTTTGAAAATAATCAACTTGCCAGGTATTTTGAATGCGCTCTATTGCTGGCGCATGGCGCCAATCGCAAGCCACAATTCCACTCTACCAGACTAGTAAACTTGGGCAGGCCAAGGGGTAATTCTGCCGATTGGCCTGCGCAAAAGTTCTGCTCGGCCCCGGTACGAATGCCCCGGCGTAATGAAGCGAGCTTGCAGCTTTTCTTTCAGTGCAGGCATGAATCCGTTCTATGCTCATTTTCATGCCACATTCGATCATTCTTGACCACATGTTCCAATTACCGCTTCCGATTCTTGAGAAGCTGGCCCGCCCGGTGATTGTGTACCTGGTATTGGTTTTGCTTTTGCGTATTTTTGGGAAGAGGGAACTGGCGCAACTGAATCCGTTTGACCTGGTGGTTCTGCTTTCGCTATCTAACACGGTGCAGAACGCCATCATCGGCGACGACAACTCAGTGTCTGGGGGCGTGATTGGCGCGATCGGCCTGCTGGGCATCAACTGGCTGGTGGTGCGCGTACTGTTCCGCTCGAAGAAGCTTACGCGCGCGCTTGAGGGCCGCGCGACGGTGCTGATCCACAACGGGCAGGTGGACCGCAAGGCACTGGAGCGCGAATCGCTCACACTGGCAGAGCTGGTTGAGGTGATTCACAAGCAGGGATTTGAAGACATCCACCAGGTGCATCGCTGCGAACTGGAGCCGAACGGCACGTTTTATGTAGAAGCGTTCGACCCGTCGGCGGCGGACAAGCGTCATACCGAACTGCTGGCGCGGCTGGATGCGTTGAGCCGTGAAGTGGCGCAACTGCGGGCGGCGCAGTAGCGGCAAAGTGAGTTACGGAAAGCTGCGCAAGATTAGCTTTTGCGCAGCGTGTGAAGTTGCAGCTTTTCAA
>Ga0316231_1000841_pt1 | contig 38915 bp, 34 predicted proteins | sample TBH18027metaG_FD_206002 | JGI IMG/M metagenome (GOLD analysis project Ga0316231, IMG submission 206002) | Freshwater microbial communities from Trout Bog Lake, Wisconsin, USA - TBH18027 | ecosystem: Environmental > Aquatic > Freshwater > Lake > Hypolimnion/Profundal zone | place: USA: Wisconsin... | reverse complement strand
AACAGTCTGTTAAAGCAATGTTCAGTCTAGGACAAAATAAAACATCACATGAGTAATAAACTATTCGTAGGAAACCTCTCCTTCGAAACCACCGAAAACGACCTCAACGACGCCTTTGCCGCTTTCGGCAGCGTCACCGAGGCCAATTTGATGATGGATCGTACCACGAACCGCCCGCGCGGTTTTGCCTTCGTCACCATGTCCACAGCCGAAGAGGCCCAGAAGGCTATTGCCGGTTTGAACGGCAAGGAATTGGGCGGTCGCGCCCTCACCGTTAACGTGGCTCGTCCTCGCGAAGAGCGCACCGGCGGCGGCGGCGGCGGCGGCGGACGTCGTGAATACGGCGGCGGCGGCGGCGGCGGACGCAGCAACCGCTACTAATCCGACACGGTAAATTTCGTGGCGGGGTTCGGGTGAACCGAACTCCGCCATTTTTTTATTTTATAGCCCCATCGCCATGAACGAAGCCACCAAAGAACCCGCCATTGAGGTTGAAGGCCGCGTTGCGGTCGTGCTGCCCGGCACCATGTTCCGCGTCGAACTCGACAACAAACACATCGTGCTCGCTACCATCTGTGGCAAAATGCGCAAACGCTGGGTGCGCCTCACCGCTGGCGACCGCGTGCGCATGGAGATGTCCCCCTACGATTTGAACAAAGGCCGCATTACTTGGCGGCTGCGGTGACCTCCGGCCGGGCATCCGAAAGCAGCCCGAATTCTGAATTCGAATTTCAGCTTTGGACTGGTCTGGAGGATTAAGGGCAAGTTCTTGCGCACAGCGCTGATTCACTTTTCGGGCTTCGGACTTCGGTTTTCGGTTTTCGGTTTTTGGGCTTAATGCTTCCCCGGTTTCTTCAGGTGGCCGAAGCCAACCAGACGACCGCCCTTTTCATCCCACAGCCGGAAGGTCAATGACTTGAAGCTGGACCAAAAGGTGACGGGTTTTATCGTTTGGAATAGCGGATCGGCCAAGTGGCATTTTTCGAGGTTGTAGTTGGGTATTCTCGGGCTCAAATGATGAATGTGGTGAAAGCCGATATTGCCGGAGAACCATTGCATCACGCGCGGCAGTTTGTAGAAGGAGCTGCCTTTCAACGCCGCGGCCACGAAACTCCAGTCCTCGCCGCGGTCCCAATAGACGCCTTCAAACTGGTGCTGGACGTAGAACAGCCATACCCCTGCGCCGCCGGCCACCATCAGCGCAATCAGTTGAATCAGCAAATACGGCACCAGACCGAAGACTTGGCTCAAGCCGATGGCCATGCCGAGCAAGGCGGCATCCATCGCGTAGACCGAGTGGCGTTCGCGCGCGCTGGCCTTGGGCGAGGGCAACCGCTGCCGGATGAGAAACAAATACAGTGGCCCCAGCACGAACAGCACGAACGGATTGCGCGCCAGCCGGTAGGCGAATTTCTGCCAGCGCGACGACTCCAGATACTCCTGCACGGTCAGCGTCCACACGTCGCCCGTACCGCGCCGGTCAAGGTTGCCTGAGGACGAGTGGTGGATGGAATGTTCCCAGCGCCAGTGGTAGTACGGTGTAAACGTCAGGATTCCGGTGAGGAATCCCACCGTATCATTGGCCGCACGCGATTTGAAAAAAGAGCCGTGGCCGCAATCATGAAAAATGATGAACACCCGGACCAGCAGCGCCCCCATCAGCATGGCCAGCGGCACGACCAGCCACCAGGACACCGGCAGGCTCAAATAGATCAGATACCAGAGAAGCGCGATGGGCACCAGCGTGTCCATGATCTGCCACACCGCCCGCCACGTTGAAGGCTGCTGATACTTCAGCACAATTGCCTTCCATGCCGCCACATCCGGCTCGGGAGTGGCGGAGGGTGAGGGTGAATGGTTGCTCAGAATCATAATAACGCGCCTGCACTTTCTTAACTGTTTGCTCCACCTGAACCTAGCCCATGATGCCGAAGGTGGCAAACTGAAGTTCAGTGTTCTTGCGGGACAAAGGCGAAAGCCCGGGCGGGGACGGCTCCTCCCCACGTTTTTGGCTTTGATCAGCCAACCTCGGGGACAAGCTGTCCCCGCCCCGGTGACCAATTTCGTCCCAAAATTCTCGTGAATCAGGTTGGCGGAGCCGGCGCCTCGCCTCGCTCCAGAAACCGCATCACAGTGTCGCCGTGCTTGAGCTGCTTAACCTCGACCCAGGGCGCGACGAGTTCCAGCGTGTCGCGTTTGGTGTGGCCCAGCACCAACCGGCCGCCGGGCGCAAGCAACTTGGGCAAATGCGGGTTGTCCAGCAATTGCTGCGCAAAGGAAGTCGAACGGCGGTTCACATTTTTTTCGCCGTACGGCGGGTCGGCCAGAATCAGATCGAACTGCCGCCCGCTGGCGGCCAGTTGGTTCATGGCCGGGAAAACGTCTTGCGTCTGCGCCTCTAAGATGTCGCCGTAGCCGGCCACCGTCGCGTTGCCGCGGAGGAACTCCGCATGGCGGTGTGATTTCTCGATACACAGCACGCCCGCCGCTCCGCGGCTCAGGCATTCCAAGCCCAAAGCCCCGCTGCCGGCGAACAACTCCAGCACGCGCGCGCCCACCACGCGCGCGCCGAGCGAGTTGAAGACCGCCTGTTTGACCAAATCGGGCGTCGGCCGCACGTCCAGTCCCTTCGGGACCTTCAAAATCCGCCGTGCTGCCTGGCCGCCGGTGATGCGCATAACAAAAGCTTAACTGCTTCTCCGCATCCCCTTTACTTGAAGATCTCTGCGAAAAACTGCTTCATGTCCTCCCAAGACCGTTTGTCGGCCTTCTCGTTGTACCGCGCGCCGGGATTCGCAAAGCCGGGGTCGGGCTGGGTGAAGCTGTGGACCGCGCCGCCATATTTGATCAGCCGCCAGTCCACCTTGGCGTCGCGCATTTCGCTTTCAAACGCCGCGAGATCCTCCGGTTTTTCAAACGGATCATCCGCGCCGTGGCAGACCAGCACCGGGCACTTGATGTTCTTGCCGTCCGCCGGCGCGGGCGAATCCAGCCCGCCGTGGAAACTGACGATGCCATTCAAGTCCGCGCCGCTGCGCGCGAGCTCGAGAACCGTGGTGCCGCCAAAACAATAGCCGATGGCCGCGACGCGGTTGGGGTCCAGCAATTCGGATTTCTTGAACTGGTCCAGCCCGGCTATCACCCGCGCGCGCATTAGATTACGGTTGGACTTGTATTTCCCGGCTTCTGCGCCGGCTTCCGCCACCGTTTTCGGACGCACGCCCTTGCCGTAGATGTCCGCGCAGAACGCCACGTAACCGAGTTGCGCCAGCATGGCCGCCCGGTGTTTCTCGTAATCCGTGAGGCCGAGCCACTGATGCACCACCAGCACCCCGGGCCGCGGCCCGGACACGGCGTCGTCCCAGGTCAGCACACCCTCGAGAGTCGCGTCGCCCTGCTGGTATTCAATGGTCTTGGTCTGGAGGGCCGCGTGCAACGCGCCCGCGCCCCCCAACAGCGCCGCCGAAAGCAAAATGCTCTTCATCATGCGCTCAAATTAACCGAGATTGGCCTATTTGCCAAGTTTGCTTGCCAATTCATGCACCAACCATTCTCATATCTGGGTGCGTAAGCATAACCTTGAGCTGCTTGAATTGGCTGACATCCGGCGGGTGAACGCCGCGCTCGGCTGGCTTGGTCTCCATAGTCCAGCCGACGCGCGCGTCGAATTGGACGCCATCGCGCCCGCGCAGCAGTCCCATCCGGCGGTGCTGGAAGCCCGGTGGCTGCTCTGCGCCCATGAGAAAACCTGGCGCGACGCCTTGGCGGTCGCCGAGCGCGAATTGGCGGTGGCGCCGGACGCCGCCGCCGGCTGGCTGCATCGCGCTTACGCGTTGCGGCGGGTGGACGCCGGCGGGCTCGCGCAAGCTTGGGACGCGCTGCTGCCCGCGGCGGACAAGTTCCCAGCCGAACCGGTCATCGCTTTCAATCTGTCCTGCTATGCCTGCCAGTTGCAGGAACTAGACGACGCCCGCGCCTGGCTCAAACGCGCCGCCGCCGCCGGCAAGGAAGTCATCAAGAAAATGGCGCTCGAAGACGACGACTTGCAGCCGCTCTGGGCCGAAATTGAAACATGGTAGGCAAATTGAAGAAAGCGAGCACCGTATTATCCGTGGCCGAACTGCGCGTGGAGCGCGGCGGCACTGTCATCTTGCGCGGCGTGAACTGGCGCGTGGAGCGCGGACAACACTGGGTCATCCTCGGCGCCAATGGCTCGGGCAAGACGTCGCTATTGAGCGCGCTCACCGGCTATTTGATGCCGACGGGCGGGGAAATCTCCCTGCTTGGGGAAACCTACGGCCGCGCCGACTGGCGCGAACTGCGCAAACGCATCGGCCTGGTCAGTTCGTCCATCCGGCAGATGATGAGCGACGGCGAACCGGCGCTGGAGACCGTGGCCAGCGGCAAATACGCCATGATTGAGTTCTGGGGCCGCATCACGCGCGCGGAAAAAGCGAGGGCGCGGCGGCTGCTCCGCCAGGTCGAGTGCACCTATCTGGCCGACCGTCCGTGGCGGGTGTTGTCGCAGGGCGAGCGCCAGCGCGTGCTGATTGGCCGCGCGCTCATGGGCCGGCCGCGGGTACTGATTCTCGACGAGCCGTGCGCCGGCCTGGACCCCGCCGCCCGCGAGCAATTCCTGCGCTTTGTCCAACGGCTCGGCCAGCAGGCCAACTCCCCCACGCTCATTTTCGTCACACACCACGTGGAGGAAATCATGCCGGTGTTTTCGCACGTGCTGATGCTGCAAGCCGGCAGCCTGCTCGCCGCCGGAACCAAAGCCGCCACCTTGAATTCCAGGAATTTGAGCCGCGCTTTCAGCGCCAGGATGAAATTGCAGCAGGCAAACAACCGCTATGCTCTGAAATTCCAATGAAATGGAATTTCCAAGCTCGCGTGAGCGGTTGACAGGTGCGTGCGTATGATTTGGCGAGCTGTGACCGGGGGACCGGTCGCGGTCTGAAGCTACCGGACCGCGCGCCGTCCCGGCCCGCAGCGCGTGCGGAAACAAGCGGCGCCCAGCGAACCGCTGGAGCTCGGGCGTGAATCCAACATGCTGCGACCGGGGGACCGGTCGCGGTCCGCAAGCTACCGGACCGCGCGCATTTCTCCGTGAACGGCGACCCCATGCCGCTGTCCAACGTTCCATGAAGTTGACCCGACGGTGGAAGTTTTTTGGCGCGTTACTGCTGTCCACCGGCATTCTGGGCGCCCTATTCATCTGGAGCGTGGGCGGGGTACTCGTTGCGCCGTCGAATCATCCAATCGGCCCTCCGCCAGCCAGCCTGCACGTCCAAAACGTGGAGTTTCCCAGCGCCAGCGGCGCGAGGATTCACGGCTGGTTCGCGTCTGGCATACCGGGCCAGGGCGCGCTGGTGCTGTTGCATGGCGTCCATGCGGATCGCACCACGCTGGTCCCCCGCGCGGAATTTCTTGCGCGCGCGGGCTATGCGGTGTTGCTCATTGACTTTCAGGGGCACGGCGAAAGTCGGGGCAGACAAATCACGTTTGGCCATCTCGAAAGCCGCGATGTGACGGCAGCCGTCAAGTTCATCCACGAGCAATTGCCGGGTGAGAGAATCGGCGTGCTCGGCATTTCGCTGGGGGCAGCGGCGACGCTGCTGGCGGACCCGCCGCTGCCGGTCAACGCCATGATTTTGGAATCGTCGTATCCCACCCTGTACCAGGCCACGGAGGACCGCCTGGCCATGCGTTTTGGCTGGCTGGGCCGGCTGGCCACACCGTTGCTGACGTGCCAGTTGAAACCGCGCTTGGGCATCAGCGTGGACGAATTGAAACCGTTGGAATGCGCCCGGAGAATATCCGTGCCGAAATTTTTCCTGGCCGGCACCGCGGATCGCGACACGACCATTGCGGAGGCCCGGTCCATCTTTGCCGCCGCCGCGGAACCGAAGCAAGCCTGGTGGGTTGACGGCGCGGCGCACGTGGACTTGCACCGGTTCGCCGGGAGCGAATACGAGAAGCGCGTGCTGGCGTTTCTGGACGGTAAATTGAGCCGCCACCATTCAATGCAACCACAGATAAACACAGCTAAGAAGCAAACGAAGAAATTCCAAATCAACGCGGAGATGCGGAGAACGCGGAGAGCCGCAGAGGCGGATCAAAAACCTCACGCTCCGCGTTCTCCGTGCCTCTGCGTCTAAACTGGTTCCGGTTCGTTCTTCCCTCCTCATTCGCCTACCATCCGATCTGTGTCCATCGGTGGTTCTTTTTCACATGGAAGGGGGCTGAGGTCCAATAAGTTTTGCTTGGCAGGAAACCTGTGGAACGGCTAGTCTTTTCCCGCAAAGGTCAGGATATAGCACAATCATTATGAGCCATACATGGAAATTCTTCCGCGCGGGCGGCTTCAATCAAGTCGTCATCGGTTCCGGCGGCGATCTGATGAACCTCGACCAACTCGACCAAAAACTCTGGGTTGCGCTGGCGTGTCCCACCACGGGAGTGGAATTTGACAAAACAACACTCGCACTGATTGACACGGACAAGGACGGCCGCGTGCGCGCGCCGGAACTGATTGCGGCCGTCAAGTGGGCGGGCAGCTTGCTAAAGAACCCCGACGAACTGCTCAAAAGCGGCGCCACGTTGCGGCCGGCGGCCATCAATGACGCGACGCCGGAAGGAAAGTTGATTGCCAATTTTGCCCGGCAGGTGCTGGGCAAGACCGACACAGGCGAAGTCACCTTTGAAGAAGCCGCCGCCGCCGCCACGACCTTCGCCGCCAAAACGTTCAATGGCGACGGCATTGTGCCGGCCGATTCCGCGGAGGATGACGCCACGAAGGCCGTCATTGCCGACATCATCAATTGTTTGGGCGCGGCCACGGACGCGAGCGGCAAACCCGGCGTGAACCAGGCGAAGGTGGACCAGTTTTTTGCCGAAGCCGCCGCGTATTCCGACTGGTGGAAAAAGGCGGAGGGCGATGCAACCGTGCTGCCGCTCGGCGTCAACACCGAAGCCGCCGCCGGCGCGGTCGCGGCCGTCAAGGCCAAGGTGGAGGATTTTTTCGCGCGCGGCCGGCTGGCGGCCTTTGACCCGCGCGCGGTGAATGCCTTGAACCGCGACGAAAAGGACTACGCCGCGCTCGGGGCCAAGGAACTGACCAACACGCATGCGGACATCGCCGGTCTGCCGCTGGCGCAAGTCGGCGCCACGACGCCGCTGCCGCTCACGCACGGCCTCAACCCCGCTTGGGCCGCAGCCATGGCCGCGCTGCAAACCCAGGCCATCACGCCGCTGCTCGGCGAGAAATCCGTTTTGACCGAGGCGGACTGGAATGCGCTCACCGGCAAACTTGCCGCCTTCGTGGCGTGGAACGCCGGCAAGACCGGGGGCATAGTGGAAAAAATCGGCCTGCCGCGCGCCCGGGAGATTCTCGCCACCCAGGCGAAGGAAACCCTGACCGCCCTGATCGCCCGGGACAAGGCCGAGGAGGGAAATTCGGTGGCCGTGATCGGCCTGCACCGTCTGATTCATTATCACCGCGACCTGGCCAAGTTGTGCCGCAACTTCGTCAACTTCAGCGATTTCTATGGCCGGAAAGAGAAGGCGATTTTCCAGGCGGGCACGCTCTACCTGGACCAGCGCAGTTGCGAACTTTGCCTGCCGGTGGATGATGCCGGGCGGCACGCCGCGATGGCCGGCATGGCCGGAACTTACCTGGCCTACTGCGATTGTGCGCGCAAAGGCACCGGCGAGAAACTGTCCATCGTGGCCGCGTTCACCGGCGGCGATTCCGACAATCTCATCGTCGGGCGCAATGGCATTTTTTACGACCGCAGCGGACGGGACTGGGACGCCACGATCACCAAACTGGTGGAGAATCCCATCAGCATCCGGCAGGCTTTCTGGTCGCCCTACAAAAGATTGGTGCGCATGATTGAAGAACGCGCCGCCAAGCAGGCCGCCGCCGCGGATGCCGATGTAAACGCCCAATTGACCGCCGCCACCAACGTGCCCCTGGCGCCGGCGGGGAGCGCTGCCTCGGCGACGCCGGCCAAGCCGGCGTTTGACCCGAGCGTCATTGCGCTGATCAGTCTGGCCTTGGGCAGCTTGGCCGCCGCCTTCGCCGGCATCATCGGTTTCCTGAAGGGATTCGAGCAATGGCAGGTGCCTTTGGTCATTGCCGGCATCATGCTCGTGATTTCCGCGCCGTCCATGGCCATCGCGTGGCTGAAATTGCGCAAGCGCAATCTCGGTCCGATTCTCGACGCCAACGGCTGGGCCGTGAACGCCAAAGCCAGGATGAACGTGCCGTTCGGCGCCGCCCTCACCGGGGTCGCGGCCTTGCCACCCGGCGCCACCTTCGGCGGGGTGACGGATGCCTATGCGGAAAAGCGCCCGGTCTGGCCCAAACTGCTGGCCGTCGCGTTTGTCATCTGGTTCATCTGGGCTTTCCTCAATGACAACCAGGGCCGGCTCTGGCGCTGGACCAAAGACTCTGAGCGCCTGGCACCCATTCACAACCTCGCCAAAATCCCGGCCAAAGTCCAAGAAGCCTTGGATGCGGCGGAAAAGAAACCCGACGCCAAGAAGCAACCGACGGCGGAAGCGGGAACTGCAACTGTCCCGGCCGCTTCGGTGGTTACCAATGCGCCGCTTTCCAAGTGATTTGAACCACAGAGGCACAGGGAGCGGCTGACGCCGCCTCCAAATCGTCCTCGTCCTCGCAATCGAAAACCGGAGAATTTGAGGATGAGGATGAGCAGCCTTCCCAAGCAAACAAGACTTTGCGGTATGGTCCGTGATGTGACAAAATCAGTTTCATGCCACGCGAAACCGCCGCCGCCAGAAAAGCACGCGCCCTGAAGATCTTTGCCGCGCTCCAGCGCGTTTATCCGGAGGCGCATTGCGAACTGAATTATTCCACTCCGCTGGAACTGCTCATTGCCACGATTCTCTCGGCCCAATGCACGGACAAGCGCGTGAATCTGGTCACGGCGGAGCTGTTCAAAAAATACCGCAGTGCCAGCGACTTCGCGGAGGCGGACCTTTCCGAACTGGAAAACGACGTCCGCTCGACGGGTTTTTACAAAAATAAGGCGAAGAACATCAAGACCGCCTGCGCCGCCCTGGTGGCCAAGTTCGGTGGCGAAGTGCCGCGCACGATGGACGAACTCCACGCGCTGGCCGGCGTCGGGCGCAAGACCGCAAATGTGGTCCTCGGCAACGCCTTCGGCATCAATGTCGGCGTGGTAGTGGACACACATGTCGCACGTCTGACCAACCGGCTCGGACTCGCGCAGGGGACCGACGCGGTGAAGCTCGAACAAGAATTGATGCGGCTCGTGCCGCAAGCCGACTGGACGCGGTTCAGCCACTGGCTCATCTGGCATGGCCGCCGCCGATGCGACGCGCGCAAGCCGGATTGCGCCGGGTGTGAGATCCAAAAGCTTTGCCCGCGAATTGACGTGAAATGAATTCCTGGTTGCTGCTCAATTCCGGCCTTTGTGAGGCGGCGTTCAACATGGCGCTGGATGAAGCGCTGCTCGAAAATGTTGCGCGGCTCGGCCAACCGGTGTTGCGATTTTACGGCTGGACGGAACCGGCGGCGACCTTCGGCTATTTTCAAAAATATGCGGAGACCGAGCGCGTCACCCACCTGCGTCCGCTCATCCGCCGGCCGACCGGCGGCGGCTTGGTGCCGCACGCCGCGGACTGGACGTACAGCGCCGTATTTCCGCCCCACCATGAATGGCACTCGCTGCCGGCGGAGGAAAGCTACCGGCGCATACATGACTGGCTGCGGCTGGCGTTCGCGGAATTGCAGGTGGAAACCGAACTGGCTCCCTGCCGCAAGCTCTCCCTGCCCGGCCAGTGCTTTGCCGGTCACGAAAAATTCGATCTGCTCTGGCAGGGCAAGAAAATCGCGGGCGCGGCCCAGCGGCGGAACCGGTTTGGGCTTCTCATCCAAGGCTCGGTGCAGCCGCCGCCGCTACCGCTGAAGCGGGCGGAATTTGAGGCCGCCATGGGTTCGGTGTCAGTGGAAAAATCCGCCGCCGTCTGGAACGAGCTGGCACCGGATGCGATTTTGCGCCGGCGCGCGGAAGAGTTTGCGGCGGAAAAATTTTCGCAGGTGGCATTTAACCGAAAGCGGTGAGCTCTGGAAACCACTTTCAGGTCGTTCTGAAAGTGGATGGGACTACGAACAACGGCCGGCTCCGATCCGCCTCCTTACGTCGGCGGCTACATGGTCAAGCCTTGGATTGGAACAGTCGTGGATTGGAACTTGCCCGGCGGGAACCAATGTGAAACCGTATGAAAAATCACGTGCGTACTTGGGCCTTTAAGCGATCCAGCGCCATGATCGCGACCGGTTGGGGCGCAATTATGGAGCGAGCCGGGGTGATGCCCGGCGTTCCCAGCGCCATCACGACCGCCTTGTGGGGGGCGATAATGGCGGTCTCTGCCACCGCGGCTTCGCCCGCGAAAGTTGAGCCGCCGGTCATACCGGTGGGCCTGGATGCCTATCGCCAGTGGAGCCACTGGCCCTATCAGCGGATCGGCATGAGGGCGTATATGCGCAGCACGTACGACCGGAGCGGCGGGAATCGGGACGCCAGCAATTTTCTGTATCAGTTGTCCGACACCAATAACGTGACGCTGGACGTGGCCGGAGCCGGGCTGCTGTGCTTTGCCAGATACAACCATTGGCACGGCAGTCCCTGGCATTATGTCGTGGATGGAACGGATCATCTGGTGCAGGAATCCAGTTCGGCAGACCCGACCAAGCCTGTGACCGGCTCCATTTTTCTTCCCGCCGACGTTTTTCCATCTCCGCTTACTGCCACCTGGCCGACCACCAAAGGGGCTGACTTGTCCTGGGTGCCGATACCGTTCGAAAAATCATTTCGGATGGGCTATTCGCGCACACATTACGGAACAGGATACTACATTTACGACCAATTTGTGCGGGGAGCCAGGCTCTCAAGACCCATCCGCGCCTGGAATGGCCGGACACCGCCGGCGCGAGACGTTTTGGAATTAATCCAGCGCGCCGGCACAGATATTGCACCGACGGACGATGCCGAACTGCACGGCGTCCTCCAGCAGATCGGCGCAGGCCAGACCAACGTCTTATTCACCCTCACCCAGGCGCCGTCCATGATTCGCAAACTGGCCTTTTCCATTCCGCGCGATGAGGCCCTTGCCTTCGGCCGGGCTTGGCTGCGCATCACTTGGGACGTCCGAAGCCTACCATCGGTCAATGCGCCCATGGCGCTCTTTTTCGGCGCCGGCACTCTCTATAATCGTGACGGCCGGGAATATCTGGTCAAAGCATTCCCCAGTCATATCCGCTTCGAGGCGACTAACGTGGCATTGGCCTGCTTTTTCCCGATGCCTTTCTTTAAATCGGCCCGCGTTGAACTGATCGGCCCGGCCAATCAAGCGCTCAGCAATATACTGTGGCAGGCTGGTTTCCAGCCTTTCCTTGATCCGTCCGAGCAGGTGGGTTACTTCCACGCGACGTATCGCGATTTTCCCCAGCCTGAACCGGGCAAGGATTTGGTACTGCTGGACACGCGGGAGACCGAAGGCGGTGGCGATTGGTCCGGCAATTTTGTGGGCAATTCGTGGATCTTCTCGGATCGCGCCAACTTGGGCACGCTGGAAGGTGACCCGCGATTCTTCTTTGATGACAGCCAAACACCACAGGCCTACGGCACCGGCACCGAGGAATGGGGCGGCGGCGGTGATTATTGGGGCGGACAAAACATGACGCTGCCATTTGCCGGACATCCCACCGGCGCGCCCAAAGCATCGTCCGCGCAAAATGCCGAGGACCAGATCGAATCCGCTTATCGCTTTCTTTTGGCTGACCTGATGCCGTTCGGCAAGCACGCGCAAATCCAATTGGAGCACGGTGGCATAGACGAATCTACCGAGCATTATCAGGCCGTGACCTATTGGTATGGCGCGCCCGCGCCGGCATTGATCAAGACTGATGTGCTTAAGGTGGGCGATACGGCCAGTGAAACGGAGCATCATTATCTCTCGCCCCAAGCCTCCGCTCCCTATGAAATAACGTCACGCTATGAATGGGGGGTGGATACGCTCCACGGCCAGGAAGTCTATCCCGCGGAGACTGATTTCGGACGGAAGACCACTGGCAGTTCGGAATTTACGCTCAAGCTGGATCCCAAAAATCTTGGGGTCATGTTGCGGCGCAAACTTGATTACGCGTTCCCCAATCAAGAAGCCGAAGTGTATGTGGCCAAGGACAACGAAAGAACAACCAAGCCGAAATGGAAACCAGCGGGGACATGGTATCTGGCCGGCGCCAATACCTGGCTGCGGTCTGATCCCAAAGGTGAACTCGACGCCGCGAAGCACGCCGTCGAGACTTCACACCGCCGTTTCCGGGATGATGAATTTCTGGTGCCGCTCGAGCTGACCCAGGGCCGCTCAAGCATCCGGGTGCGGGTGGAGTTCACACCAGTGACCTCGCCGCTTTGCCCGGGTCGCCCGCTCGACGAGCTGGCCTGGAGCGAAATCCGCTACGACGCGTATTGTTTTGTGATGCCGGAGTATATGACTGGCAAATAACCAGATGGGTTCCTTGCTGTTTTCAGTCTAATTCAGAGTGGTTCAATTTACGAACGCCGCACCCGGCCTTGCACCAAAGGCTTTTGCCGCAACGCCGGGCTGCATGATTTAGTCCCTTCGGGGCGGGACAAATCGCTCGCAAAGCACCGGCTTCGTGCTAAACTGCATGGCCAATGGTACGGCTGGTATTATTCGATATTGACGGCACGCTCGTCCACACCGGGGGAGCGGGCACGAAGGCATTTTCCCAGACCTTCAGCCATGCGTTTGGCCTGCATCACGGCGCGGAGCGGATGAAATTCGCCGGCCGCACCGACGTGAGCCTGGTGCGGGAATTTTTCCAAATCCATGGCGTGCCGGAGTCGCGGGAGAATTTCCGGCAGTTTTTTGACCATTACGTTTTCTGGCTGGAACAGATCCTGGCGCGCAGCACCGGCGGCGAATGCGCGGGCATCCGCACCTTCATTACCGACCTGCTGGCGCTGCCGCAGCCGCCCATGCTCGGTCTGCTTACCGGCAATATCCGGCTCGGCGCGGAACTCAAACTGCGCCGGTTCAGCTTGTGGGATTCTTTTGTGATGGGCGGGTTTGCCGACGACCATGAGGATCGCAATCACATTGCCGTGGCCGCGCTGCAGCGCGGCCGGCGCGTGCTGGACGCTCATTTGCAACCGCAGGAAATCGTCGTCATTGGCGACACGCCATTTGACGTGCGTTGCGGGAAATTCATTGGCGCCAAAACGCTGGCCGTGGCCACGGGCGGTTCAAAGTACGCGGAATTGAAGCCCTGCGGCGCGGATTGGACGGTGGAGAACCTCACGCAAATCAGCGCGCGTGAGATTTGTTCGCGATGAATTTACGACACACGATTGACGATTGACGCGTCCTGCGATACCTGGCGCGTAAATCGTATATCGCAAATCGCAAATTCAATGGCACCCGCACGCGCCGCCACCACAACGGTGGCCGTATTTCTTTTCCGGGGTAGCCACCACGCCCGCGCCCGCCGCCGCGAAGGTGGAGAATTTTTTATCCAGCTTGCTGGAACCGCAATGCGGACATTTGGTCCCACTCCAGTTGGACGAGCGCACCAGGACTTCGCTGTCGCGCCCGCACTTTTCGCAATGAAATTCGTAAATCGGCATGGGCCAAAGATAAACGGCAACGTAGAGAATCTCAAGCCTGACAGCCGGTTTGTTACTTCGGCCGCTGCGCGCCGGGACGGCGCGCGGTCCGGCGCTCTCGGACCGCGACCAGTCCCCCGCTCGCAGCATTCGGGAATCACAAACGAGTTCCGCAGGTTCGTCACGCCTCGTCCATTCATCACGTGTCGTTAAATAGCCGCCCGGTGGTTTGCCGGGCCTGCAAAAGCTCTGACTTCCAAGGAAATTCGGTAGGCCGCCGCCTCGCGCTTCCCGCTTCACGCCTCCCCTGCGCCCCTGTATACTGTCCGTTCCGGCATGACCGATAACCGCGTAGATGAGATTCGACGGCTCCTGCCCCAAGCCATGTTGCCCGATTGGGTGCGGCTCGGTGGCAGGATGGTCCGGCTTTTGCGCGACAAGCTTCATCCCGAGGCACACGCGGCGGTCTTGGACCGCATTTACGCCCAAGTCCGCGCGTCCGTGGCGTTGCGCGAGGAACGACGGCTGAATATACCGCAAATCACGTATCCGCCCAGCCTGCCCATCACGGCGCGCAAGGATGACATTGTGGCCGCCATCCGCGCGCATCAGGTCGTGGTCATCGCCGGCGAAACGGGTTCCGGCAAGACCACGCAGATTCCCAAGATGTGCCTGGAAGCGGGGCTGGGCATCGAAGCGAAGATCGGCTGCACGCAACCGCGGCGCGTGGCGGCGCTCTCCATTTCGCGCCGGATCGCCGAGGAGTTAAACGTGACCTGGGGCCGCGAGGCCGGCTGCAAAATCCGGTTCGATGACCGCAGCAGTCCGCAGACGTACATCAAGCTGATGACCGATGGCATCCTGCTGGCGGAAACACAGGGGGATCCGCTTTTGTCCGAGTACAACTGCCTGATCCTGGACGAGGCGCATGAGCGCAGCCTGAACATTGATTTTCTCCTGGGCTACCTCAAGGGCCTGCTGGCCAAACGCCGCGATCTCAAGCTCATCATCACTTCGGCCACGATTGACACGGCCACGTTTTCGCGCGCGTTCGATAACGCGCCCATTATCGAGGTGTCTGGCCGGCTGTATCCGGTGGAAGTTATTTACGCGCCGCTGGATGAAGCCTCCGAAGAGCGCGGCGATTTGACCTACGTGGACGCCGCCGTGCGCGCGACGGAGCAGATCATGATGGAGTCGAGCCAGGGCGACGTGCTGATCTTCATGCCCGGCGAACGCGACATTCGCGAAACCAGCGACTTGCTGGCGGGCCGGTTTGAGCGCGAGGCGGAAATCATCCCGCTCTTCGGCATGTTGAGCGCCGCCGAACAGCAACGGGTTTTCGCCGAGTGCGACCGGCGGAAAATCGTTGTGGCCACGAACATCGCCGAAACGTCGCTGACCATTCCGGGCATCCGCTACGTCATAGACTCCGGCCTGGCGCGCATCAGCCGCTACAATCCGCGCACGCGGACGAAGCGGCTGCCGGTCGAAAAGGTCTCGCAGAGCAGCGCCAACCAGCGCAAGGGCCGCGCCGGCCGCCTCGAGGATGGCGTGTGCATCCGGCTCTATGCGGAGGAGGATTACGCGGAACGGCCGCCCTACACGCAGCCGGAAATCCAGCGCGCCAATCTGGCCGAGGTGATTCTGCGCATGAAAGCGTTCCGGCTCGGCGACATCGAGACGTTTCCGTTTGTTAACCCGCCGCCGCCCGCGGCGATTGACGGCGGCTACCGGCTGTTGCAGGAACTGGGCGCGCTCGACGAAGCGCGCCAGCTTACGCCGCTGGGCGAGAATCTCTCGCGCCTGCCCATTGATCCCACGCTGGGCCGGATGCTGCTCCAGTCGCAGCACGAACACGCCACGCACGAATTGCTCATCATCGCGGCGGGCTTGAGCATCCAGGATCCGCGCGAGCGTCCGCTGGACAACAAGGACGCCGCCGCCGCCGCGCACAAGCGCTTTGCCGACCCGCAGTCGGATTTTCTGACGCTGCTGAAAATCTGGGACGCCGTGCATGACGAATGGGAGCGGCTCCGCACGCAAAATCAGCGCCGGAGGTTTTGCAAAGCGAACTTTCTTTCCTATCTGCGGATGCGCGAGTGGCAGGATTTGTACGCGCAATTGCATGACGCGCTGGAGGAATTGGGCCGGTTCAAACTCAATGAGAGCAGCGCGGATTACGCGGCGATCCACCGCTCGATTCTCACCGGCCTGCTCGCGCACGTGGCCACGCGCAAAGAGCGCAATGTTTTTCTGGGCATTGGCAACCGCCAGCTCGCGCTGTTCCCCGGCTCGGCCTTGTTCGACCGCAACGAAAAGCCGCGCAAATCCGGAGCGCCGGCCTCCCGGCACGGCTCGACGACCGTCAATTTGCACCGAGCCGGGTCAGAGATCGGCGCTCCGCCGCAGCCGCCGTGGATTGTCGCGGGCGAAATCGTGGAAACCTCGCAACTATTCGCGCGCACGGCGGCGGGCATTGATCCGCTGTGGATCGTGCAGCTCGCGCCGCATCTCTGCCAGGTCACGCATCAAAATCCGCAGTGGAGCGCCGCGGCAGGCAACGTGCTGGTCGAGGAAAGAACCACACTCTATGGCCTCGAAGTCCGCAAGGTGAAGGTCTCGCACGGCAATATTAATCCAGCGGAAGCCGCGGATATTTTCATCCGCTCGGCGCTCGTCGAGGAGGATTTGCTGCCGGCACACCCAGGCGCGAAGAGGAATGAGAACGAGGGCGAAAACGACGACGATGACACGCGGGTTTTCACGACGTTCGTCCGTCCGCCGCCGGTGCCGCCGCAGTATGCGTTTCTCGAACACAACCGCAAGGTGCGCCAGAAGATCGAGATTTGGCAGACGCGCGTCCGCCGCCACGACCTTGGCAATCTGGACGACAAGCTCTACGACTTCTATGCGCAGCGGATTCATAGTGTTTCCTCCCTCCCCGACTTGAACCGGCTCATCCGCGACTGTGGCGGACCGGAGTTTCTTCGCGCCACCGAGGCGGATTTGACCGGCGGCCAGCCCTTGAGTTTCGATAGCGAGGCGTTTCCGGATGCCGTGCCGCTCGGCGGCCAGCCGGTGGCCTTGAGCTACGCTTATACGCCCGGAGAAGAGCAGGACGGCGTCACGGTCAAACTCGGATTCAACCTCGCGCAAACGGTTTCTCAATCACTCGTGGAATGGGCGGTGCCTGGCCTGCGCGAGGGCCTCATCAACGAACTGCTCCGCGCCTTGCCGAAAAGTCTGCGCCGCGAACTCCAGCCGTTCCCGCCCAAGGTGGCGGAGATCGTAAGCGAACTGCAAGCCACCGGTGAGTCCTTGCAGCAAGACCTGGCCGCGTTCATCCGCCGCCGTTACGGCGTGGCCATCCCGCCGAATGCGTGGGCTGCCGACGCCATTCCCGCGCACTTGCGCCCGCGCATTGAGGTCATGGGCAACAACCAGAAGATCATCGGTACCAGCCGCGACCTCGCCGCGCTTCGGCAAACGCTTGAACAGGTCAAGACCAAGCCCGCGCCGGATGATTCAGCCTGGACGCGCGTGGCGCAGCAATGGGAACGATCGAACGTCACCGCTTGGGATTTTGGAGATTTGCCGGCGCGCGTCACCGTCAGTGAAACCGGACCGGTGCCGGTCTATGCGTGGCCCGGTTTAGCGCTCGAAAACGACCGCGTGAGTCTGCGGCTTTTCCGCACCGAAGATTCGGCCAGGCCAGCAACCCTCGGCGGCATACAAAAGCTCGTCGAGCTCGCATTGTCCAAGGATTTTGCCTGGTTACACCGGGATTTGCGCGCGTTGAATCGTTTCGATGCCTGGGTGGCAAATCTGTGCCCGCCGGGTGAATTGCAAGAAGCGGCTTATGAGAATTTAAAACGCCACGTTTTGCCGGCGCAGGTTTTTCAACCGCTGACCCGGGCGAATTTTGACCTCGCGGTGCAACAGACGCGCTTGGAGATTCCCGGCTTGGCGATGAAGCTCGTGGACGAGGTCGGTGTGATTCTCCGGGCGCGGCAGGAAGTTCAGCAGCGCTGCGGGCCGGCGCCCATGCTGCCCTCCACCAAGCCAAGAACGCTTTCGGATTTGAGCCAGTTGAATCTTGCTACCCAGGATGCCGCCAAGCCAGCCAAGCCGGCGAACCCGTGGGCGGCGGAACTGGAAGCGCTGGTGCCGCGAAATTTTCTGGCCGTAATTCCGTATGGGCAACTGCGGCAAATACCGCGTTATCTCAAGGCGCTGGCCACGCGCATGGAGCGCGCCCGGCTCAACCCGGTCAAGGATCAGGAACGCGCGCACGCCGTCGCGCCCTATCTCGCCAAGCTGAACGCACTTGCCGCGAGCCGGCCGAAATCCGCCGAAACCCGGCAACGGCTGGAGGAGTTCCGCTGGATGGTGGAAGAGTACAAGGTCTCTGTATTTGCGCAGGAACTGGGCACCGCATTTCCGATTTCACCCAAGCGCTTGGACGAATATCTGGCTGGCATGGGGTGACCGGAGCCAGCGACTCATTTTCATTCTCATCCTCATGCTCATCCTCCCTTTGTTTAACCACAGAGACACAAAAGCACAGAAATCCAGCGCGGCCTGCGCCACAACCCAATCGTCCTCGTCCTCGTCCTCGTAATGGAAAGCCGAGAATTTGAGTAACGAGGACGAGAGAGCCTTATCCTTTCAAATCAGCAATGGCGAAAGCAGGAAACAGAAACCGGCGCGGAAAGGCAGAATGATTGAGGGCTGAATCATGAAGCCGGAATTTTTGCTTCATCATTCTGCCCTCAATCGTTCTGTCACTTGTCCCGGCTCGCGGGGATGCGCAAAACATTCCAGGCAAACGAATGGCTCCAAGCGGATTAAGGCCGAACCACGGCTTGGCAGTTTTATTAATTCCTATTCACAAACGTGGCGGGGCCCTCCTCGAAAATGCACCGTCGACTGGCAGTCGACTTTATCGCGGATTGGCAAAATGGCACCAAGAGACGCTCCTGATTCACAAACCGCAAACAGCGGGGTGTTTTGGTTAAATGACGGCGACCGCCGGATGCTGAATCCGGCCATCCATCGTGGCAAACGTCAAATTGTGCCGGGCCGCCAGTTCCGCCAGATAGCAGTCAGTGACCTCCTCCGATTTTGCCGGCTTGGATTCCAACGCGGGCAAATCGTCGGGGATCCGGCTCGCGTTCCGCTCTTGGATAAAACATTGCAACAATTCGCGCGTTTTGTCCATCGGTGCGTTGATGCTCGCTTTCGGATGAGTGCTGATGCGAATGAAACCAAGTTCAACCAGGGGACAGATGGCAATGCGTTTCCCGTGGATTCCGGCGAAGACCCGTGCGTGGAGCGGATGGGTGTCCCAAATCGCCGCCAGCAGGACGTTGACATCGAGCAAATGCGTCATGGGAATTCGGCCAAGGCCGCTTGTAATGCCGCTACATTGATCGCGTGACCCAACTTGCCGACGGTGAAACCCTGCTTCTTCTGCATCCGCACACTGGCCGCGCGCACGGTTATGGGTGCAAGCCGCGTCAGGATGAATTTATCCTGGCCCATCGCCTGCAAGTCGAATCGCTCACCGGATTTCGTTGGCAAAGTCACACGCTTTTTGTTGTCCGCAATGACCGTCATGGTGGGATTATCCTCCCGAAGCGGGGACTGTCAACCGGCTGCTTCAACCTGCTTCAACCTGCTTCAACCACGATCACTCGTGCTTGGGGACGAGCCGTCCTCGCGCCCATTCTTGAATCCGCCCTGCCCGGAAGGTTTGGACCATTGTTTCCAGATTGCCCCCGGCGCTTGGAGTTGAGACATTGCCGGCGTGAAAACAAATTTGAAACCGGCCAGCGCGAAGGCGCGGGCCTTGCTCAAGAAGTTGCAAGCCCTGGCGGAACGGGGAATTGACGGCGAGCGCCTCGCCGCGCAAAAGAAAATTGTCCGGCTCAAAGCGCGCTTCGATTTCACCGCGCCCGACCCCGCCGAGACACCGGATTTGTTCTCCGGCAGTTTCAAGCCGGCCAGCAAGGCCAGGCGGATCCACTCGTTCCATCCCCATGAATTTGACCTGGCCAATTCCGTGAAATGGGCGATTGAATCGGCCACGAAAATCACTTGTGTGTATCGGCATGGCGACTTGATGGCCGAAGCGACGGCCAGCACGGCAAACAAGCTGACGGAAATCGCCATGCACATCGCCAACAGTTTCCGCACCCTCGTGGACCAATTCGGCGCAGTGGAGGGGGTGAACCGGAGCGACCGGGCGGCGTTTGTCATGGGATTGTATGACGGCATGATGAATGAGACGCGGAACGCCGGGCAACGGCTGCCGGGCCGCGCGGGCAGGACGAAAACGCGCAAGACGAAGAAGAAACCGGTGACCGCCGACACCGGCCTAAACATCCACCCTTACAGCGTGGCTTTAGGCTTGGGCAAGCAAATTCGATTCTCCGCGCCACTGGAACAAATCACCGCGGAATTGGAAGCGGCGACCCGGAAACAGATCAGCCCGGCGAGATAATCGAGGCATGGAATTATACGCTGCCAACGTCAATGGACCAGGCGGGATTGGAAGTGGTGAGCAAGAACCGCGATGAACTCCCAAAAAAACTGGTTTTGCCCGCGCCGCTGACTTTGGCTGGCGGCGTTGGCCTGCCCGCTGCTGGCCCACCAACTTGTTCGCATCGTATGCAGATTTCACCGTCTGGCCGCCCTACGACCTTGTCGCCGCCGCCACCGATACCGGCCTGCGCCATGCCACGCTGGCCTTCATTGTGGCCGACCCATCCCAAAATGCCACCAACGCCGCCGCCACCAATATCCCCGCCTGGAGTGGCTTCACTGAATACTCCGCCGCCGGCGCTTATCGTTTCAGCGACATCAACACGTTTCGCGCGCTGGGCGGCGACGTCATTATTTCCTTTGGCGGCGAGTCCGGAACCGAACTGGCGGCATACCTCCCGGATACGAACTGGCAGCGGCAGTGTGGCCACCAACTGGACCGATGTGGGAGGCGCAGCAGGCGGCACGGCAACATCTTACCGTTTGTGGGCACAGTAAGACGACCGCCGGCAGGCCCGAATTCCGAAATTCCATGTGAGTTTTCCCCCACTAAGGATAAGTGCGGCGCGGAACCACCACCCCTACTTCGACCCTGTCCCACCTGCTGCTGCTTTGGATGATTGCCGGCAAACTCAAAAGCGAAACCCAGCCAAATAATGAGAACTCCCGCCAACATCTACTCCGATTTTTCTTGCCACCGCGGCAGGGCCAATCATCCTATTACCTTAGATTTTTTATGAATTATTCAAAGTTGCAATGGTGGGAGCGCTTCCAAAAATATTACACTGAATTCCCCGAACTTGACCTGGCCATTGACTTGAGCCGGATGAACGTGGACGAAGCGTTCTTCGCGGCTATGGAACCCAGGATCCAAAAGGCGTTTGCGGACATGGACGCGCTGGAAAAAGGCGCCATCGCCAACCCGGACGAGAAACGCATGGTCGGCCACTACTGGCTGCGCGACGCAGCCTTGGCGCCCACCCCGGAAATCCGCCAGGAAATCGAGAGCGCTTTCGCCAAGATCCAAGAGTTTGCAGCCAAGGTCCACTCCGGCGTCATCAAGGGCGCGGGTGGGAATTTCAAGAATTTTCTGCTCATCGGCATCGGCGGCTCCGCACTCGGTCCGCAATTTGTCGCCCAAGCCTTGGGCCATCCGCGCAAAGACAAACTCAAACCGTTTTTCTTTGATAACACCGATCCCGACGGCATGAACCGCACCCTGGCAGCCATCGGCAACAAATTGGACCGCACATTGTGCATCGTTATCTCCAAGTCCGGCGGCACCAAGGAAACCCGCAATGGCATGTTGGTAGCCCAAGCGGCGTTTGAAAAGGCCGGACTTAACTTCGGCCAGCACGCAGTCGCCGTAACCATGTTTGGCAGCGAACTTGACAAATATACCCTCGCCAATCAATGGCTCGAACGCTTCCCGATGTGGGACTGGGTTGGTGGCCGAACCAGCGAACTCTCGGCGGTTGGCCTACTGCCAGCGGCGTTGCAGGGAATTGATATCGCTGAGTTAGTTTCTGGTGGCAAAATTGCGGATATTGCATCACGCAATAATAACGTTAAAGACAATCCTTCAGCCCTATTGGCTTTGGCATGGTATGCGTCAGGTAACGGTAAAGGAACTAAGAATATGGTTGTTTTGCCTTACAAAGACCGTTTGGAACTGTTTTCCAAGTACCTACAGCAGTTGATCATGGAATCTCTAGGCAAAGAACGGGACTTGAATGGCAACTTGGTGAATCAAGGCATCTGCGTTTTTGGCAACAAAGGATCAACTGATCAACACTCTTATATTCAACAGCTTAGAGATGGGCTAAACAATTTTTTCGCCACTTTTATCGAGGTGCAGAAGGATCAAACTGGCGAGACAGTCTTTACGGAACCGGAGGCAACATCCGGCGACTTCTTGGAAGGATTCTTCTTGGGAACAAGGTCGGCTTTGGCAGAAAATGACCGAGAATCAATTACAATTACCGTTACCGATATTGACGAATCCACCGTTGGCATGCTGATCGCTCTCTTCGAACGGGCGGTCGGATTCTATGCCAATCTTGTGAACATCAATGCCTATCATCAACCAGGGGTTGAAGCAGGCAAAAAGGCGGCGGGTAATGTCTTGACCATCCAACGTGAAATCATCGCCCTTCTCAACAACAATCTGAATCAATATTTTTCGCCTCTCCACATCTCAAAATCAATAAGCCGGGAAGAAGACGTGGAGATGATCTTCAAAATCATTGAACACCTCGCCGCCAATCCTGTGCGGAAAATCAAAAAACATCCCGCCAAGAACCCATTTGAAGCCCGCTATAAAATGGTTTAACTTTCCGGATGTTCGTTTATCCCAAGCGGTATGATGTGATCGTGGTTGGCGCCGGTCACGCTGGTGTCGAGGCAGCATTGGCTGCAGCACGCATGGGTTGTCAAACTCTGCTTTTGACCATCAACGCAGATTCTATTGGCCAGATGTCCTGCAATCCCGCGATTGGTGGCTTGGCCAAAGGCCACATTGCCCGCGAAATTGATGCCCTTGGTGGTGAAATGGGCAAGGCCACCGACATGACGGGGCTGCAATTCCGGATGTTGAACAAGAAAAAAGGTCCAGCCGTCTGGGCTCCGCGCGCACAGTGCGATAAAAAGGCTTATCAATTCCGATTGAAGTGGGTGTGCGAATCCGAGCCGAACTTGGATCTCAAACAGGGTCAATCCTCGAAAATCCTCTATAAGGATGGTTTGGCCTTTGGCGTCGAGACAACATTGGAAGTACAGTATCTTGGAGCCTGCGTGGTGGTGACAACCGGGACCTTCCTACGCGGATTGATGCACATTGGGAAGAACCAGCAAACTGGTGGTCGTGCCGGCGATGCGGCGGCCATGAGCCTATCCGGTTCGCTTCAGGAATTGGGTTTGGAATTGGGTCGCTTGAAAACCGGCACTCCGCCACGACTCCTGCGACGGTCTATTGACTTTTCCAAGATGGAACCTCAAACGGGCGATGAATCGGTGTCCTACTTTACTTTTTGGAAAGGTGATTTGTTCCACGTGGAACAATCCCATGTTCCGCCTCCAATCTTGAGCCTTTCCGGAGGTAAGTATCCTCCCGGCTCGATATTGGACCGCATCAACGGACAGTTGCCGTGCTACATCACCTATACCACCTCAAAGACGGCTGACCTTATCCGTAAGAACCTGCACAAATCGCCGATGTATTCCGGCCAGATCGAAGGGGTCGGACCTCGTTATTGTCCATCCATTGAAGATAAAATCGTTAAGTTCGCGGACAAGGAACGTCATCAGATCTTCTTGGAGCCGGAAGGCATCGGCACAGACGAGTTCTACGTAAATGGATGTTCTACCAGTCTTCCATTTGAAGTCCAAGTGGACTTGGTCCGAACAATCATCGGCTGCGAAAATGCTGAGATTCTCCGACCCGCTTACGCTGTTGAATACGATTTTGCAAATCCAACCCAACTTTATCCTACGCTTGAAACCAAGGTCTGCACCAACCTCTTCCTAGCCGGTCAGATTAACGGAACATCTGGATATGAAGAAGCAGGTGCTCAAGGTCTCATGGCGGGCATCAATGCGGCTTTGAGGACGCAGGGCAAAAGTTTGATCGTCTTGGGTCGAAACCAAGCGTACATTGGTGTTCTGATTGATGATCTGGTTACCAAAGGCACAACGGAACCGTACCGAATGTTCACTTCTCGAGCCGAGTACCGCTTGCTCTTGCGTCAGGACAATGCCGACCTGCGACTGAGTCAGATTGGTTTGGACATTGGGCTGTTGCCAAAGCGAAATGGAAATCTCCTTTTGATCAAAAAGACAGAACTAGAAAATGAGCTAAATCGCTTGCAAAAAACGTTTTACTTCAAAGATTCATTGGCTAAAGTCCTTTCGCGCCCGGAAACTAAGTACCGCGACCTGCCGAGTCAAAACGAAAAGTTGTCGGATGAAGTTATCCAGCAAGTTGAAATCGCCGTCAAGTACTCGGGCTATATCCAACGCCAGGAAACCGAAGTTGCCCGCTCGAAAAGTCTGGAAGCAAAATGCATTCCTGCCTCGTTCGACTTTTCGACCGTTCCCAGCCTCCGGCTGGAAGCGCGACAAAAACTCAACAAGATCCGACCGCAAACGATTGCCCAAGCCGGGCGAATATCCGGTGTGTCACCCGCCGATATCAGCATTCTACTCGTCTGGCTCAAACGTGCCGGTGCCACAGGTTTGAAAGTGGAGCAATCCCCAAATGACGGATGTCCCTGTGAGGCGGAACTGGACGAGGAATGACCGTTGACAAAATCCGCTGCCGGGAAGCTTCCAAGCTTGACGCCACGCGAGGCAGCTTCATACTGCTGGCATTATATGATGTATGATTTGCGCTTGTACTGGGCATTTGCATTTATCCCTCACATTGACTGATTTTGATTTCAACTATAAACCCGAATGATTCCCGAGCAGGATTCCAAAATCATCGCCGCCAAACTATGCGAGTTTGCGCGCACCAACTTCGTCGCTGAGGGCGTGAAGTTTGACGAACACAGCCCGCTGGCCCAAGCCGGCATTGATTCCTTTGCATTGGTGGAATTGGTGCTTTTTTGCGAACGCGTCCTCGGTGTGCGAGTGCCCGACTCCCACCTGACGGGCGACAATCTGGCTTCCATGTCGTCCTTGGCCAAGTGCATTGCCGAATTGGCGCGCAACGGCCAGACACCTGTCTGAGAGTCCGCCGCTTATGCCTGAATTACCCCGTCAAATCCGATTGGCCCCGGGTGATTACTTCATGCACGGTCAGGATTGCCGGATGCGCCAAGTCGGATTGCCAGGGAATGTCTGCTGTGCCGTCATCAAGTTGGGTCCTAGCTTTGACGTGGAACGGCTGCGCCGACAGATTGCAGAGTCGCCGATCATGGATTGGCTGGCCCGCGCGCGGCTTTCCCGGCCCTTGCCGATCCTCTCGCCTGCACTCTGGCGCGCCGGTGGAAAACCGCAAGACATTCTATTCGAGCATGATACAAAAGTCAGTGGGGTTGCCCTGTCGGGAATGTCAAACACCCCAACGTCGCTACCTCCCATGGTCGCCCAACGCGAGCTGCACGCGCGACGCGGACCAGGAATAGCCTTCGATGTCATGCGTCATCCCGACGGCACCAACCATGTCTTCCTTTCTTGGAATCACACCCATCTCGATGCCCGCGGCTTGGATCTTCTGCTGAACCACCTTAACGGCAGTGATGCCGCGAAGAATACCCCTTCCGTCCAGAATTTTATCAGCCCGAAACAGCTCGGGTGGAATCCGGCTGGTTGGTGGCCCAACGCCAAGCTGGCGCATCGCTCACTGAAGTGGCTTTGTGAATCGGGCAGCGAACCGCTCTTTAGTCTGGTGCCGCCCGGCCGGCGCCCAACGGCGTGCCGGAACAACTACCGTCTCCTCAGTTTTAGCGCCGAAGAAACCGCCCGTATTGACGCCCGCTGCACTCAGTTCAATTGCGGTTTCCGGCGCAGCCATTTTTATCTGGCGGCGTCGCTCCGCGGATTGCACAGCGTCGCAGTGCAACGCGGAAATCAGAATGGTGCTTACCTTATTCCCGTGCCGCACGACACCCGCAAGCGCGGGGCAAACGGCCCCATCTTCTCCAACCACCTATCCATCCTGTTTTATCGCATTGAACCGAGATTCGCGGGCCGCATGGGAGACCTCCTGGGAGAATTGAGCCGGCAAATGACCGAGCAGATCCGCGACCGCTTCCCGGAAGCCTGCATGGCGGCGCTGGACTTGTTCAAACCGCTACCACTATGGTATTACCTCTATCATCTCGGCAAACCGACCCGGGAAAAATTCGCCACCTTCAGTTTTTCGGATTCAGGCGAGACCTGCGCCGGATTGACCGAGCTGTGGGGGGGGGAAATCCAGGAAGTCACGCATTTGGTGCCTTCGTGGCGGCCACCCGGTATGACCGTGCTGTTCTTGCGATTCAACCAGCGTCTTTCCGCGCTGATTTCGTCCGTGGATGACTGCCTGAAACCGGCGGAAGTGGACCTCATGGAGCGCAACATGCGCCGCGCCCTTATGGAAGAGACGGCCTGATGAAAATCCTGCTCGTAGCCACCAACCGCGAGCGTTCACCTTATCCGGTGGCGCCGCTGGGAGCGTTGTTTGTCGCCGGCGCCGCGCGGGCCGCCGGGCACAATGTGGAGTTTTTGGATTTGGGCACCGCCCTCCTTCCCGCACTGGCCCTGCGGATGACCCTGGCAAAAGGTGATTTTCAAGCCGTCGCCTTCGGCATCCGGAATCTCGATAATTGCTGGTTCTTTGCGCCGCGATCTTATTTCGACGATGTGCGCGAGCTGGCGGACATCGTGCGCCAGCATTTCTCCGGGCCGTTGATTCTTGGCGGCACGGGCTTCTCGGTTTCTCCGCTGGGCTGGATGCGACGGCTGGAGGCCGACTGCGGCGTGGTGGGCGAAGGCGAGCAGGTATTCTTGGAGGTTCTGGCCCGGCTCGAAAATGGCCAGCCCTTGGACGGCCTCCCGGGCGTCGTGCTCCATCGCAAGCAGGCCGATCCCCTCGCCCCTGCCCCGGCCAAAGCCATTGACCGGCTGGCCGAATTGCCGCTCCCGGCCCACGACCTGTGCCGCTATTCCTATTATCAGCGGCACGGCGGATTTGTGGGGGTGCAGACCAAGCGCGGTTGCCCATTCAAATGCTCCTATTGCATCTATCCCAAGCTGGAAGGCCGGCGGTACCGGCTGCGTCCGCCCGAAGTCGTGGTTCAGGAAATTGCCGCCGCCGTCTCCAGCTCCAAGGCGCGCCACTTCTTTTTCGTGGACAGCGTGTTCAACGATCCCCACGCTCACGCGCTCGCCGTTTGCAAGGAGCTGGCCCGCCGCAAACTCCCCGCTCGCTGGTCCGCCTTTTGCAACCCCGTCGGCTTTGATGCCGAACTCGCGCGCGCCATGGCGGAAGCCGGCTGCGAAGGCGTGGAATTTGGCCTCGATGTGGCTAGCGACAAAATGTTCGCGGCCCTGGACAAGCCCTTCGGCCAAGTCGAAACGCGGATTGCGCTCCAGGCGGCGCACGATGCCGGCCTGCCCTTCGCCCATTTCATGTTGTTTGGCGGCCCCACCGAAACGTGGAAGGATGTCGAGGACACCCAGAAATTCCTGAATGATTGCGCACCGGCCAATGCCGTCTTTGCCACCCTCGGCATCCGGATATTTGAAAACACCCCGCTGGCTGCCCAAGCGGTGCGCGACGGACAGTTGTCGGCGGACCATGATTTGTTCGCCCCCGCCTACTATCTCTCCTCCGCAATGGCGGAAGACACGGAAATGAAACTCGACCGCATCGCGCGGCGGCGCGAAGAATGGACTTCGCCCGTGGACTGGCGCCGGTTCGTCACGCGCGTCGGGCAGAAAGTCACCGTCATGCTCAACGTCCGGCCGCAATGGAAAAACCTCCGCAGCTATGGCCGGCACATGCGCAAGCAAGAGCCATGAAACCAAACGCCGCGGCGCGGAGATTCCCGGACGGCGGCGCGGAGTGACCGGCAGTGCGAATGAATGTGTCATCGCCCATCTCGTGTGACGTGCTCGTCATTGGCGGCGGCGCGGCGGGAGTGGCGGCGGCCACCGCCGCCGGCCGCGCCGGCGCGCGGGTCGTGTTGCTGGAACGCTACGGATTCCTCGGCGGCCTCGCCACCGCCGCGCAGGTGGGCACCATCTGCGGTTTGTATTTGCGCGATTCCGCCGCCACCGCCGCCACTCCGGTCGCGGGCGGATTTCCCCTCGAATTCGCCGCGCGTCTGCAAGCTGCCGCCGGCGTCAAACCCCTGTGCGTGGATCGCGGGCTGTGGGTGCTGCCATATTTTCCGCCGGACTTCGCCCGCGTGGCGGATGCCGTCATTGGCGAAACCGATAGCATCACGTTGATATTGCACGCCACGGTGGCGGACATCCAGGCGGAGAATTCCCGCATCCGCGAAGTCCGCGCGCTGGCTTGGAACGAGCCGCTGCGGCTATACCCCTGTGCCGTCGTGGACTGCACCGGCGAGGCCACGGCCGCCGTCCTTGGCGGCGCCGCCTCGGAAAACGGCGCCACCGATCAAGCCCCCGCGCTGGTCTTTGTTTTGGAAAATGTGGATCCGGGACTGGCCGCGCGCGGTTTGCTGGAAGTGCGGCGAGAATTGCGTCTGGCCGTGCAGGCCGGCTCCCTGTCACCGCTCTGCGAACGGCTGTCCGTGATTCCCGGTTCCGGCGCCAACGGCTGTTTTGCCTTCAAATTGAGCCTCCTTCCCGCCAGTTCTGCCGGCGTTCTCTGGCAACAGGTCACGGCTTGGGAGCGCGAAGCCCGCGCGTTGCTCGATCCCCTCGTTCGCTTCCTGATCGCGCATGTCCCTGCCTGCCGCCACGCGCGCCTCGCCGCGGTCGCGCCTCAATTGGGCGTCCGCTCCGGCCGCCGCCTGCTCGGCCGCGCCCGGCTCACCGACGACCAGGTGTTGAATGTACGCAAATCAGCCTCGGGAATTGCCCGCGGCGCCTGGCCCATGGAGCGCTGGGGCAGCGGGCCCAAACCGGAACTCACTTATTTCGCCGAACGCGATTATTACGATCTCCCGCTGGACTGCCTGCGCCCCGTCGAGCTGGACAACGTCTTCGTGGCTGGCCGCGGTTTGTCCGCCACCACCGGAGCCATGACCTCCGCCCGCGTCATCGGCACCGCGCTGGCCACCGGCTGGGCCGCTGGCACGGCGGCGGCATTTCTCGTCGCCGGCCGCCCAATGGATGAAGCGGTGTCGCAGGTTCGGAAAGTGATGATGTAGCAGCCGGCGTGAGGCTCAAAACACCTCGGAAAGAGATATCCCGAAGGGATATATCTGAAGCGCATGTTTGACCGTTGGTGTAGGCAAGAGCTCAAGGCGAAGTTATGCCGCCCCTAGCTCCGCCTGTTATTTGGCGCGCGGCAGACCGGCAAATCCACATTGCTCAATAGCTTGATTCCCGAACCAGCCTTGCGTTTCAACCTATCTGATCCGCAGGATTGTTCGCGGCCACTTGCTCGCCATCGAGCCGGGTCGGAGACCGGCGCTCCAGCTCATCTGTGTTCGGACTATAGTCTGACTTCATTTCTGACCCCATTTTGATTTACGGCGCGGCGGATTTGACGCGGTAAAAACGCTTGCCGGCCTTGCAGACCGTCGGATCCACGTATTGAACGAACCCATTGGTTCCAGAGAAATTGGTAACGGCTGACCAGTTCAGGAGGTTGGAAGAAACTTGCAAGGTGAACGTCTGGTTCGGCAGCAACCCAGCCATTTGCAGACAGCAATTCGTGGCGTTTTGAATGCTCATGCCCATGAACATCGGAATGTATTGGAATTCAAACGCGCCGATGTCCACGCCCGGCCCTTGTGGACGGGCCACGCCGCGCTGGTCGGTGGCGGGCGCACCGGCGGCGGAGCCGGCGTCAATGGCCGGACTGCCGGGGAGCAGTGCCATGGTGAGCGTGGGGCCGCCGTTGTTGGCCAGGAGGCCGAGCTTGGGGTCCGTATTGGTCATGCTGCCGCTGCCGGTGAAGGCGCAACTGGCATCGGAACTGATGTTGTGTCCGGCGGCGGTTGGGGTGACGAAACAGTTGGAAGGTGCATTAAAAGCGAGAATGCAGTTAAGTGCGGTTCCTCCGGCAAACCCAAACGTGCCGCTCGCGATCCCGTTGGGGGTGCCACCACTACTGGAGTTATTTGCAATCGTGCAATTAGTGCAGAAACACGCGGCATTTGACGAGCAGACCGCACCAACGCCGTTGCCGCCGGAGCCTCTCCCGCCTGCGATTCCATGAATCAAGTATCCATCATACCAAAGCTGTCCGCCAAGACCTGGTTTGCCCCCGGTTCCGCCGATACCAGAATTTCCCACCACGGTGCAATTTACCAGCGAGATGGTTCCGCCGTTGAAAACTGCTCCACCGGCCCCGTCAGCGCCTGCGCCACCGTTACCACCATTCCCCGGCGTGTCGCCGGACCCGGGGCCTCCGTTTCCACCGCCACCGCCTGCGCCGCCAAAAGCCAAATTACTGACAAACAAACTGCATTGAATCAGCGACTGACCCCAGTTGCAAATGGCAGCGCCTCCTGCTTGTCCGCCAGGTCCGCCCCAAGCTCCGTCAACCATACGGACCACCCGCGAAGCGTCATATCCCGAGCCCCCCGTTGCTGAGTTTGAATCAAAGACGCAGTTGATCGCCGTCAACCAGCCTGCGTTATAAATGGCGCCACCGTAAGCGGTCTGGCCGGATGATCCCTCGCCGCCATTGCTCCCTTGGGCGCGATTGCCAACAAAAAAACAGTCCACCGCGGTCACGATTCCGCCATTATTGAAAATGCCTGCGCCAGAGGAGCTGAAACCGGCAGCGATGGTCAGATTGGTCAACACAAAACTTACACTTGGCGCCACAGCAATAACGCCGACGGCGTTGTTGCCGCTGATGGTGATTTTGTGCCCGCTGCCGTCCAGAGCGGTGTTGGTAGTGATTGAGACCAAGTTGCCCAAGGTAATCACGCCGTCGCACGCAAAAGTCACCCTGCCGCCGCCGGCCAGCGCCGCGCCCAAATTCGTCTCCGTGCAAGTGGTCACCGTGCCCGCCCCCCAAGCTGGCTACTGCATGAATAGACACACAATGACGAATACTGAGATCCAAGCAGCGGGCGGGGTGTGACTCTGAACCCTTCCGCTCCAATTTCCAAAGTTGCGCGTCTTCACAAAAATCCTCTTGACTGTAAATTCAACTTTTAGCACTCAAGGGGCCGCTGTCAATAGACCGCAGTTCGATTTAAGCCCGAGTTAGGTTGTGAATTAATGTCCGTGAATCTGGGTTGGTTTGCTTAAAGAGGTCAGGCCCAGGAGCTGTGGCCTTATCAGGAGACGAGGCATGGACACAAGTGGCCTGAGCATGCGGGTTTAGGAGCCCACCAAAGCCTCGGAGGGCCGGTGTCCTCACCCAGTTCGATGGCCCGCGATTTGAAACGAGCCGGGGCGGTGCCCGGCGCTCCGTCGCTTTTCCCGTGCATCCAATTCTTGCCCCGCCTGCGGTTGAAATTTAACCTTCCCCCATGAACGTTTTTGAAACGCTGGCTCGTTCCGCCCGCCACTGGCCCGCCCGCACGGCCATCATTGATGCCGGTGGTCCGCTGGACTACCAGTCGCTCTGGCGCGAAGTCGAGGCGCTTCGCCTCCAGCTCGACCGGCTGGACGTGCGGGCCGGGCAAGGCATCGGCGTGCGCGCGCGCAACGGCCGCGCCTTCGTCATTGGCGCGCTGGCCGCGCTGGGTTGCGGCGCCGTCATCATGCCGATTCATCATCAGATGAAACCGGATGAAGTGTCCGATCTGCTGGCCCAAGCGCCCTTATGCGCGATCCTCGACGACGGCAGCGGCCCGGCGCAACCGGGCAAAACCGTTCCCCTGGAGAATCCGGGCGGCAATGGCTTGCGCTTCACACGGCTCGATAATGACCAGCCGCCGCTCGCGCCGGGCATAGCGGACGCGGCCTTTGTGCGCTTCACCTCCGGCACCACCGGCGCCGCCAAAGGCGTGGTCCTTACCCACCGCGATGTGCTGGAACGCACGCATGCCGCCAATTCCGGCCTGGGCCTCACCGGCGCGGATAAAATTCTCTGGGTATTGCCGATGGCTTACCATTTTTATGTGTCCATCATCCTTTATCTGGAAGTGGGCGCCACGGTCATTGTCAGCGCCGACTATCTAGCAGGCAGCCTCTTGGACACCGCCGCGAAACACCAAGCCACTTTCCTGTATATCACACCCATGCACGTCCGCATGATGATCAGCGATCAATCCGGCCGCAGTTTGCCGCCCTCGCTCCGGCGCGTAATGTCAGTCTCCGCCAAATTGCATCCCCAATCGGCTCTGGATTTTCTCACCAAATACCAAGTGCCCGTCGCCCAGGGTTACGGCATCATCGAAGTGGGCCTGCCCATTCAGAATATCGCGGAAGCCGTCGAACATCCCGAAGCCATCGGCCGGCCGGTGGCAAGCTTTGCCGCCAAAATCGTGAACGAATCCGTGAACCCGCTGCCGGACGGCCAGACGGGCCAGCTCGCCGTGCGCGGACCCGGCATGTTCTCCGGCTATCTCAATCCGCCGCGCGCGCGCGCCGAAGTGCTGCATGACGGCTGGTTTCTCACCGGCGACCTCGCGCATCGCGACAGCGGCGGCCGCATCGTGCTGGATGGGCGGACCACTTCCGTGATTCACGTCGCCGGCCACAAGGTGTTTCCCGAAGAAGTCGCGGCGGTGCTGGATCACCATCCGGCAGTGCTGCGTTCCCGCGTCTCCGCCCGGCCGCACCCGCAAATGGGCGAGGCCATTCACGCCGACGTGCAATTGCGCCCCGGCCAGGCGGCTGCCACCGTCGAGGACATCCTCGCCTTTTGCCGCCGCCGGCTGTCCAGCCAGAAAGTGCCCGCCTCCCTCGCCATCGTCGCCGAAATCAGCACCACCTCCAGCGGCAAAGTCCGGCATGGCTGATAGTGGCACGGGCGAGACGCCCGTGCCATCACTTCCAGCGCGCCAGCTGCCGCAGTGCGTCGGCCAGATTCTGACATGTGATGGTCCTGGGATGACGCGGGTAATGGAAGATCGCAAGGATGTTCAAGCCGATGTCCTTGGCTGGGTCCGGAATCACGCGCACGATCAGATTCACGCCATGTTGATCAATCAAATCCATCGCCCGACCCAACTCCGTCAGGCACTCGGGTTCCATGAATTCCACCTGGCTCAAATCCGCCAGCAGCCGGAAACTCGACGGCAATTCGGTCAGCACGGCCTTGAGCTCCTCGTAGGCAGCCGCCAATTCCGCCGGCGTGACACGCTGGACGTAGTGCATATAGAGCAGCCGTTGAGGCTTGTTCGAGGTGATCAAAAGCATGGGGAGAAACTAACCTGTCGGGGGGTGAACCGCAATTCCCGGGAGGGCGAATATAAATTCAAGAAAAATTCAGCATTCAACCTCCAACGCGTCGGGCCGAGACCGGTCCGCCCTCCGCAGTGCCACGGAGGACGGGCGCTCCGAATACTTCGAGATTGGGCGTTGAATGTTGAACGTTGAATGTTCCCCCGTGCATTTCCATTCGCGCCGCCCCACAAAAAAAAGCGGCCCCCGTTTCCGAAGGCCGCTGGCGATTGGCAAACTTTTCTGTCGGCGAGGCTAAAACCGCTTCGTCAGCGTTAGCACGACCGCCTGGCCTTGCGGACGGTCTTTCGCGTCCACTTCATATTCATAGCGCAGGGAGGAGATCAAACCGAGTTTTTCCCACATCACGCTGATTTCCGGGCCGATGCCGACAACGTGCGACAGCGCCTGGGCCGCGCGCGGGCCGCTGTCCTGGGTGATTTCCTGCTGCCAATAGCCGACCAAGCCCACGTCCACGCCTTTGGTCACGGTCCGGCCCAAGCCCCATTCCAGCGAGTACATGTTACCGGGCGTGATCTGCGTCTGGTCCTGTTCGGTGTTGACTTCGTAGCGGTTCAGCAGCGAAAGCGACCAGAGTTTCTGCGCGTCTGGATGCCAATCCACGCCGACCGTGATCATATGCGACCAATAGCCGTTGCCGGAGCTGTCCAGACCTCGCAACGGTGCGGTGGGCGTGCCGGGTTCATAATTGCCGATCGGCGCCCATACGCCGTAGGCGGCGGCGAAGTCAAATTGCTTGAGATGCCACGACAGGAGCGCCGGGGCCAAATAAACGTCGCCGATGTTGAACTGGCCGGCGGTGCCAAGCTGGCCGCTGAAGTTCTTGTAGAGGAACGGCACAATGGTGTCCACGCCCCAGTTCGCGCCGAGGATCTTATGATCCGTGAGGTAAATCAACTTCACTGCGTTGACATAGACGAAAGTATTCACGTTCGCCGGCAATCCGTCCACCGAGTCGGAGGTGTAGGCGTAGTTGTAGTCGCGCACATAGAATCCCGGCGGCGGCAGTTCTGAGCCATTCAGACCTTCGGCGCCAATGGGATAATGGCATCCAACCGGCAGGCTTTGGGCATTGATTTGTGCGGCCGCGAAGATTCCCGCAGCCAGGGTAAGGATGATTTTGTTACTGTGTTTCATTTGCTTTTTATCATTTATTATGGAGGTGACAGTGAGGGATCAAACGTCCTGGAGTTTTCCGTGCAAATAAGTTTCGAACGAGCTCAAATCGAGCAGTCCGTGCCCGGAAAGATTGAAGAGCAGAACTTTCTTCTGCCCCGCCTCGCGGCATTTTTCCGCCTCGCGCACCACAGCGGCGATGGCGTGGGAAGATTCCGGCGCAGGCACTATGCCTTCGCTGCGGGCAAACAGTGTCGCAGCTTCAAAAACCTTGGTCTGATGATACGCCTCGGCCTCAATGAGGCCGAGCTTCAGCGCATGACTGACCATCGGCGACATGCCGTGGTACCGCAGCCCGCCGGCGTGGATGCTCGGCGGCATGAACTTGTGACCCAGCGTGTACATTTTCAGCAGCGGCGTCGTTTCGGCCGTGTCGCCAAAGTCGTAGCGCAATTCGCCCTGCGTCAGCGACGGGCAGGCAGAGGGCTCCACGCCCACCACGCGGTATTTTTTCTGCTCTTTGATTTTCTTGCGCAAAAACGGAAATACCAGTCCGGCAAAATTGCTACCGCCGCCGCAACAGCCGAAAATCACGTCCGGTTCCTCGCCGGCCTTTTCCATCTGCACGATGGTTTCCTCGCCGATGACGGTCTGGTGCAGGCAAACGTGATTCAGCACGCTGCCCAGCGAGTATTTTGTGTTGGGCGTCTTGACCGTGTCCTCAATGGCTTCGCTGATGGCAATGCCGAGGCTGCCGGGGCATTGCGGATCTTCGGCGAGCAGCTTGCGGCCGTATTCGGTGAGATTGCTCGGGCTCGCGTGGACCGTCGCGCCCCAGGTGTGCATGAGCATCCGGCGATACGGTTTCTGATCATAGCTGACCTTCACCATGTAGATGTTGCATTCCAGCCCGATCAGGCTGCACGCGAAGGCCAGCGATGCCCCCCACTGGCCCGCGCCGGTTTCCGTGGCCAGCCGTTTGGTGCCGGCGACTTTATTGTAATACGCCTGCGCCACAGCGGTGTTGACCTTGTGGCTGCCGGCGGGACTCACGCCCTCGTACTTGTAATAAATGTGCGCCGGCGTCTTGAGCGCCTGTTCCAGCCGCACCGCGCGCAACAACGGCGTGGGCCGCCACAACGCGTAGATGTCGCGCACCGGCTCCGGAATTTCGATCCACGGCGTGGCGCTGATCTCCTGCTCGATCAAGTTCTTGGGAAAGATGGCTTCCAGCGCCTCGGGCGGCATGGGCTGTTGCGTGCCCGGATGCAGCGGCGGCGGCAGCGGTTCGGGAAAATCGGCGTTGAGGTTGTACCAAGCCGACGGGATGTCGGCCTGCGTGAGATCGAAGCGCGTTTTCTGGCTCATACGTGGTTGATGTGCGCCTCATAATCCTAATGAACTGGAATTTAGACTAACCCTCGGCTGCCAAAAACTTGGCATTTTTTGGCTTTTGCACCAGGGTTGTGGCGGCACAGATGCCTGCGGGCAATTCAATTCGCCTTCACCGCCGCCACCAGCGCATTGAGCGAGGCCTTGGCATCCCCAAACAGCATCCGCGTGTTGTCCTTGTAGAAGAGCAGGTTTTCGATGCCGGCGAACCCCGCCGCCATCGAGCGTTTCAGCACAATGGTGGCGCGGCAACGATCGGCCTCGATAACCGGCATGCCGTAAATGGGACTGGATTTCTCCTCGCGCGCCGCGGGATTCACCACATCATTGGCGCCAATCACCAGGCAGACGTCCACGCGATCCATCGAGGGATTGATCTGTTCCATCTCGATAAGCTGGTCATAGGGCACATTCGCCTCGGCCAGCAGCACATTCATGTGCCCCGGCATGCGGCCAGCCACGGGATGAATGGCAAACTGCACTTCCACGCCGCGTTTGCCAAGCTCCTCGGACAATTCGCGCACCTGATGCTGCGCCTGCGCCACCGCCATGCCGTAACCGGGCACGATCACCACGCGTTGCGCATTGGCCAGCAGCAGCGCGGCTTCGTCGGCTTGAATGGGTTTGACCGTGCCGGCAACGCCGCCCGCGGCCGCCTGGCTGCCCCCGGCCGAGCCGAACGCGCCGAACAGGACATTGGTGACCGGCCGGTTCATGGCCTTGCACATCAGCAGCGTCAGCAGTGTGCCGGAGGAGCCCACCAGCGTGCCCGCCACAAGCATGGCCAGGTTGTTGATAGCGAATCCGTCCGCCGCGACGGCCAGGCCGGTGAACGAGTTGAGCAGCGAGATCACCACTGGCATGTCGGCGCCGCCAATGGGCAGGACCATCGCCACGCCAAAAAACAGTGCCAGAACAAACATCGCGATGAACGCGGCCACGGCGCGGCCGCCGGTGACGTTGCACGTGAGCCAGCCGCACAGGCCAAGAATCACCAGCAAAATCAGGCCGTTCAGAAGATTCTGGCCGGGAAAAGTGTGGGGCTTTTCGAGTTTTCCCTGCAGTTTCAGATAGGCGATGATGCTGCCGGAAAACGACAGCGAACCGATGAGCGTGGCAAACAACATGCAAACCGCGATGAACTTGGAAGGCTCGCTGGGGGCCGTCACGCTGAGCACAATCCCACCAAGTTGTACTGTATCCGTTTTGGCGCCGGTAAATTCCAGGCTGGCCACCAAGGCGGCTGCTCCGCCGCCCAGACCATTGAAGAGCGCCACCATTTGCGGCATCGCCGTCATCTTCACCGAATACGCGCCAATCGCGCCGACGACCAAACCGACGACGGTGCCGATGGCAATGAGCGTGTAATTGAACGACCAGCCTTGCGTCCAGACAGAGTTGCCGTCGGTCTTGTGCAGTGCCAGCAAGGCCACCAGCATGCCCGCCGCCGCGATGAGATTTCCCCGCCGCGCCGTCTTCGGTGAACTCAGGAATTTGATGCCAATAATGAACAGCACCGCGACGCCAATGAAGATGAGGGCAATGGTGGAGCTCATGGCTGCTTCTTTTTCTTGAACATTTGCAGCATCCGATCCGTGACCATGAAGCCGCCGAACACATTGGCCGAACCGAACACAACCGCGACAAATCCCAGCGCCTGCGCCAGCGGCGTCGCGGCGTCCGCCAGCACCAAAATGCCGCCGAAAAAGATGATGCCATGAATGGCGTTGGTGCCGGACATCAACGGCGTGTGCAGCATCGAAGGCACCTTCGAGATGACTTCAAAACCCACGAAAACCGCGAGGATGAAAATAAAGAGGATGTTGGTGTCCATAGTTGTCTTTCGTCATTTGTCATTCATCATTCATTTTCCGGATCCCTTCAGTTTCTCGTTTACGATGCTGCCCGCATGCGTCACCAAACAGCCCTTGATGCTTTCGTCGTCCAGCTTGAGAACGAACGTCTTGGCCTGCTTGTCCCAGAATTCCTCGATGAGGTTCACGAGGTTCGCGGCATACACCTGGCTGGCATGCAGCGGGGCGCGTCCGGGCAGGTTCGCGACGCCCACCAGCTTAACGCCCTTGCGATCGGAAACCTGGTCATACTGCACGCCTTCAACGTTGCCGCCGGATTCCACGGCCAAATCCACCACCACACTGCCAGGCTTCATGGCATCGAGCATTTCCGCCGTCACCAGAATCGGCGCCTTGCGCCCAAACACCTGCGCCGCGGTGATGACGATGTCGGAATCGCCGCAGATCTTCCTCATGGCCTCGCGCTGCTTTTGAATTTGCTCGTCAGTCAGCGCCTTCGCGTAGCCCTCCTTGGTCTGGCCGGTCTCGCCGAGCTCAATTTTCAAGAACTGCGCCCCCAACGATTTCACCTGTTCCTCCACGACCGGCCGCGTGTCATAGGCGGTCACTTTGGCGCCGAGCCGTTTCGCCGTGGCGATGGCTTGCAAACCCGCCACCCCGACTCCGATGATGAACACCTTCGCCGGCAGAATGGTCCCCGCCGCCGTGGTCATCATCGGGAAAATTTTATTGGCGTAGCGCGCGGCCAGAATCACAGCTTCGTAGCCACCGAGATTGGCCTGCGAAGAGAGCACGTCCATTTTCTGCGCGCGCGTCGTGCGGGGAATGAACTCCATGCTGATGGCGCTGACGCCGGCGTCGGCAAACTTCTGGACCAATTCTTTTTCGTTGAACGGATCCAGCAGGCTCACGTGGATGGCTTGGGGCTTGAGCAGCTCGATTTCTGCCAGGGGCGGTTTCCGCAGACGCAACACCATGTCGCCGGATCGGATCAGCGCCCGGCGGTCGCTGGCCACGGTGGCACCGGCCTTGGTGTAGGCCTCGTCAGAAAAGCCGGCGGCGCGGCCGAGGCCGGCTTCGACTTCCACTTGCGCGCCCAGCCTGACCAGTCTGGCCGCCGCGTCCGGCGTCAAGGGCGCGCGGGCTTCTCCCGGGTGAATCTCACATGGAACGGAAATTTTCATGGTTAGGATTCTGACTGATTATAGCACACCCCCCGCCAAGACAAACTGCTTTTTGCAAGTTTCGCACCACTTATTGCAGGCTGGGTTCTCCGCCAGACCAACCGCCGTGCATACGCTTTTTCGGAGCGCGGCTCTGTGAGCCGCAGCCATTAGCTGACTTCAAGCCGCTCCCCCTC
>Ga0316231_1000829_pt1 | contig 39424 bp, 37 predicted proteins | sample TBH18027metaG_FD_206002 | JGI IMG/M metagenome (GOLD analysis project Ga0316231, IMG submission 206002) | Freshwater microbial communities from Trout Bog Lake, Wisconsin, USA - TBH18027 | ecosystem: Environmental > Aquatic > Freshwater > Lake > Hypolimnion/Profundal zone | place: USA: Wisconsin... | reverse complement strand
TTGCGAATTCAGGAAACGACTCCGGCTCCAGAAGTTCAAATTCGACAGGCCCTGAAAACCCATCCGGTAGCAGCAATCCTAATTACACAAGAGAAACTTCTGTCTCTCCACCAATACCCCCCACCGCTAAAGTTACTCCCGCCATTCAAACGCAAGAAGAGATACAATTTAATAAAGACAGAAGTTCTGCTGAAAGCGGAAATGCAACTGCTCAATTTAGCTTGGGCCTGCGCTACTCAACACAAACAACCTACTTTGTAGTTGGTTCTAAAGATGATTCTGAATCTGCCAAATGGTTTAGTAAGGCAGCTGATCAAGGTTTTACAAATGCCCAGATTGAAATTGGCAGAGCTTATTATTTTGGCCGCGGCGTAGTTGAGGATAAAAATAAGGCTGTAAATTGGTTTCGCAAAGCAGCGGAACAGGGAAGCATTCAAGGCGAACTATATCTAGGCCTATGCTACAAATATGGTGACGGTGTGCCAATGAATGCCGACGAAGCAGTGAAGTGGCTTACCCAAGCAGCAAATCAAAATGATGCATCAGCTCAATTTGAGCTTGGTTGCTGCTATTCTGAATACGGTGGAATAGATTACGTGAAGAAGAACAATGTTTTGGCTTACAAGTGGCTGTCGCTGGCCAAGGCACACGGCAAACAAGGAACTATAGATGGGAAAATGGGAATGGATGCACTCGAATACGTTTCTTTTTATCTGAGCCCGGAACAAAAGAGCGAGGCCCAAAGACTTGCGGCAGATTTTGTTCCAGAAAATGGCAATGCCCAAGTTAGCCAAGCCGATACCGCTGCCACCTCCACTGCTAATAAATTCAAAAAGGATAAGGAGCTTGCTGAAAGCGGCGATGTTCAAGCCGCATTACGTTTAGGCCTCCACTACAAGAATGGTGAAGGCGTTCCTGCAAATGCTGACCAAGCTGTGAAATGGCTTACTCAAGCGGCAAATCAAAATGATGCTACAGCTCAATTTGAGCTTGGTTGCTGCTATTCTGAATATGGCGGAATAAATTACGTGAAAAAAAATAATGTTATAGCTTACAAGTGGTTGTCTCTAGCCAAAGCACAGGGCAAACAAGGAACTATAGATGGGAAAATGGGAATGGACGCGCTTGAATATGTTTCTTTCTATCTGAATCCAGAACAAAAGAACGAAGCTCAAAAACTTGCAGCGGATTTTCTTCCTCAAAATGATAATCGGAAATAACTTTTAGGCGTTCTGCCGCCTGTGCAAATTTACAATAAGCGGGATTCCAAACACTTTCCTTTCCCAGACTCGGAGAGGGCGCGACAGCGTAAGACAAGTTAGCTCATTCACATTCTGAAAGTCAAAATGTTCCCGGCCCACGCCCGGCACAGGAAGATGGGCGGGCTGTGAAGCGTGAAGCCCGCCCATGTGCGCATTATTTGATTTTTTCGGAAGCGATGCGTAAAGCGATGCGTCCGTCCAGCGGGACGGTTTCAAGCTGGATGTTGAAGCCGTTTCCGTCGGCATGTGCCCACGCGCTGCCGATGCGTATCCAGTAGTTTTCGCCGCCTTCGCGATTGCGAACGTTGTAGGCGTAGTGGCTCGGCGTCCTGGAAGTGGCGGTTTTGGTTTCGTTTGAATCAGTCATTTGAAGTCTCCTTTTTTGAGTTATCGGGCTGCGCCAATCGCGGCCTGATGGCACTGGTAGGAAGTCCCTCATAGCCTGGGCGAAGCGCAACGTGCAACCTGAAAATTGGGGGAACCTCCGGGGGAGCCGATTTTCTGGTTGTGCGGCCTGGCGGGGAATTCAAGGTGCCAATCAAACAGGCGGCGTTGGCGTGGCCGCAAGTCCATCGGGAGACGGGATGGCTGATTCTGAATAAAACCGCGCCGGAACCGGGCCACATGCCAACCGGACGGCGGGTGCCTGCCTGCAATCGGCGGCGACATGGCCCATGCGCGGTCGCACCATGCACGTCATCCCCTACTTCATGGGGCTAAAAACGGTGCTCCAATCTCAACGACGTTGCCCGCATGGAGGAATGCACTTTCATCTGCACCCGAATTGGTCCCGGTGTCGCTGGCGGGCAGTTGCCGACTCCATTTATGTGGTTGTGAGCATGGGATTCATGACGCGCATGGGCTGACGTAGCTCGTGGGGAACAACCGACTTTCATTTGCACACTCCCGCAATGCCTCGCTCGTGCCAAGCCGGAGGCTGGCTTGCCGAGCACATGCTGTTTCTCCGCCTGAATTCCTCATAGACACCTCGAATTGTTGGGAAATGGTGGTTTTCGACAAGAAATGCCTGGCGGTGCGCATCGCATCCTACTTAGGCCAAGAAGGCAGGTTCGCTGAACACATGCTGGCGCTGTGCATCAGACCTTTCTTCCAAGCCATTGGAAACGCCGTTTAGCAAGAGGTGTAGCTGGACGACACCGACTCTATGTATGCGGTTGTCAAAAGGTATTTGTGACGCGTATGGGCTGGCGTGGTCCTGGCTCAGACCCCGTGAGAAAAGGTCGCTGGCAGCGCGGGAGTGGAACACTCCAAACGGATTTTACAGTGAATTTCCCTTTGTCGGTTGCCTCTCCGTGCTTGCTTCCATATAGACTGACCATGCAAAAAAACGACAAAACTCTGCCGCCGTTCCACCCCGACACAATCATAAGGGTTTGGGGCGGCGGTGATGCCTTCCGAGTTTCTGACGCGCTGACGGGTGTTTGCGTGTTTGGAGCCACCGGCAGCGGTAAAACATCTGGCCCCGGCAAACACCTGGCCTACGGCTATCTCGCGGCCGGATTCGGCGGGGTGGTTCTATGCGCAAAACCAGAAGAACGCCGCCAATGGGAGGAATGGGCAGCCGATACTGGACGGAAGGATGATTTGGTCATCATTGACGCCGCAGGCACCTGGCGGTTCAACGTAATTGATTGGGAATGCAGCCGTTCCGACGGCGGCGGGATTAGCATCAACGTGGTGAACCTGCTGGACGAACTTGCACTGGCCATTGCTGGGAATGTTGAAACCGGCGGCGGAAGCGAGCGTTTCTGGCAGGACGCCCTGCATTTGTTGAATGTAAATCTGGTCGAACTGGCGCTGCTTGCGAATGTGAAGATTTCCCTTCCTTTGCTTCGCTCCATCGTGACCAGCGCCGCCTATAGCCTTGAGCAATTAAACGACCCGACTTGGAAGACAGAGAGTATTTGCGCTGCCACCATTATCGAGGCGGACCAAGCCACTGAAAAGGGGGACGTGGATGCCAGAGCGGATTTTCAGGAAAACAGAGACTATTGGGAGAAACAGTTCCCGGAACTGAACGACAAGACCCGCAGCATCATTACATTGATGTTCAGCATGTTGGCCAAACCGCTGGTCAGCAGACCGTTGCGGAAGTTGTTTTCTTCGGACACAAACATCACGCCGGAAGCGACTTTTGAGGGGAAAATCATCATCGTTGATTTGCCGGTCGCCCACTGGCGTCTCGTGGGCCGTATGGCCAACATCATTTGGAAATATTCGTTCCAAATGGCAGTGTTGCGCCGGGTGCAGCCCGCCGACCGCAAGGCCTTTCTGCGCCCGGTGTTCCTGTTCGGTGACGAGGCGCAGAACTTCATTTCAAAAGGGGACGCGGAGTATCAAGCCGTCGCCCGGTCGGCGGGGGGATGCACAGTGCTGATGACGCAAAACCGGGAAAGCTACAAGCGGGTGCTGAAAAACGATGACGCTGTGGATTCGCTGCTGGGGAACCTCACAAACAAGTTTTTCTGCGCGAACTGTGGCGATACGAATGACTGGGCCTCTCGGCTGCTGGGCGAACGCTGGGTGCAAATCACCAGCACGACAGCCGGTCAGAATAACAACCTGATGAGCCAGCAACCATTTGCCAGCCATAACGCAGGTGTGACCCGCACGGAACAGAAGCGCAATTTTATAGACGCGGCCAGATTCACCACCCTGAAACGGGGCGGTCCCCAATACGACTACCTGGTGGAGTGCGTCGTTTACAAAGGGGGCCACTTGTTTTCCAACAGCAGGGATGTCATACCGTTTAAGGTTTTAACCCTCAACCAAATCCAAAAGCACATGCCATATCAAAACACAGACAACTCATCCATGTCCCAATTCAACGCCTCGGCAGAATGGCTGACCGGCCTTCCGGCCCTGACGTTGATGGTCCTGAGCCGCAAGGACGTAGGCTACCGCCTCCTGGGACCAGTCCGGTTGGTGCTGATTTGTGCCATCCTTGCGGTCGTGGCCATTCTCGCCACGCCCGCCAGTAACAACCTCGGCCCCTGGGGACTGCTCGTTTTCGCGGCGTTGGTCTTCATCTGCGGCGTATCGCAGCGGATTAGAGGCTGGAGGCAACTTGAACACAACATTTTTGACCACAGTTTTTACATCGGGACCAGCGGGCTTGAATTCGCCTGGTGGCCGCAGTTCATGCTGCGTCATCGGCGCGTTGCCCGCTACGTCGAACCTTTGTTTTGGATGGGCATCGGCTTCGTGATGATGCCATTCATGGCCCTGCTTGGCTTTTGGCTAATCTTCGCGGGCCTCTGTCTGAGGGTGTATGAGGATGCGATTTTTAGGCGGGAGCGCAATCGGGACATGGATATTGGCGACAGTGTCATCATTAGCCAACGTCACGCGCAGGTAATTAAAAGCCAGGAAGCCACACCACCCTTGTCTGAGACGCCGCAGGAAGTTATAGCGGCAGGGGTGGGGCCAGACATTTTCCCGCAAATCGGTCGCCGGAAACAACAAAGCAACACATCAACACCAAAAAACATATGCAAAACTCCGTGAACAAACTACGCGCCCGCGAATACGTCAATATCTACGCCATCGTGGGTTGCTTCACCGTCCTAATCGCCATCATTCCCGGCATGACTTCCGCCATGCTGTGCATTATGGAAATCATCATGTGCTGCCAAATTGGCAGAATTTATCGAGGTGACCGCTTCACCATTCAGGAGGCTATGGCGATGTGCCGCATAGTCGGCTTTGTTGCCATCGTGGCCCCAATGATTGCCTTGGAAATCATCAACTTGGTTCCAATCCTTGGCTGGCTGATAAAAGCCGCCGTAGCCGCCGGTATCATGAAGGGTCTGGGCGAGGCTATTATTGCCCGCTACGAAAAGGCGGAACGGGAATTGGCAGTCGAGCCGCCCCAGATACGTCCCCCGGCCATCGAAGCCCCTCACGTCGCGATGCTCGCGGCTCCTGCCGCCGTCCCCACCTGCGCCAGCGCGACCGGCGCGACCGGGGTGTCCGTGGAGGAACGCTTGACGAAGCTGACCGAGTTGGTGGGCAAGGCGTTGATTTCACCGACCGAATATGAGGCCAAGCGGCGTGAAATCCTGGCCGGGATGTAAATCACCGGACACCGGGTCTGGCCAGCGACGCCAGACCCGGCCTGCCGGGTTCAAGGGCGGGCCAGGCCCTTGCGAAAGCGGGGTGTCGGGGGCGATGCCTCCGACGCCGGTTCCAAGGGTGGCAACCTTTGGCGCGTATCCAACCGGCGGACGGTTGGCTTGGGCTGGGTCGAGGGGCAGGCAACGCCCCTCGTCGAAGTCCAGAGGCGGACAGTCTATGGCAGGTTTTTTAAGGGCCTGCCGCCCTTAAAACGGGGTTTCCAAAGGGGCAGTCAGCTCTTTGGCGAGGAACATCGAGCATATCAGATATGCTCGATGTATAACCTCGCATTTACTACTTCATTACTTGCATTCACTTCCTTGCTTCGCTCCCCGGCCTCACTGGCCGCTGACATGAACCGGGCACGTGCTCTATCAGCGTCTCTCACAAAGACAAGACGGGCCTTTCTATGATATACTGTTCGGAATGGAGGGCGTCGTCCGACTGGAAGGGTATGGCATTTTTCAGGCTCGAAGCGAAAGTGTTCGGACGCGAAAAGCGCGGCAAGTCGGTTGTCGCGGCTGCCGCCTACCGGTCTGGGAAAAGCCTCCACGATGACCGTGGCGGAAAGACTTACGATTACACACGCAAGAGCGTTGTCCAATCTGAAATCGTCGCGCCGGAAGGTGCGCCGCCCTGGGCGACAAATTCTCAAGAGCTTTGGGCCGCCGTCGAGTCATCAGAAAAACGGGTGGACGCCCAGCTTGCCCGTGAATTCATCCTGGCCGTGCCGCCGGAACTTTCCGGCGACCGCCAATTCCAACTGGCAAAAGATTGGGTTAAGAGTGAATTGGTCAGTCGCGGGATGGTGGCGGAAATTTCCCTGCACCATCCCAATAGCGGCACGAATCCTCACTGCCATGTGCTTTGCACGCTGAGAAAAATTGAAGGCGACCATTTCAGCGCCAAGAAACCAAGAGAATGGAATGACGTAGGCTTGTTGGTCAAGCAGCGCGAATCCTGGGCTGCCGCCGTCAATTCCGCCCTCGAAAAAGCCGGGCGTAATGAACGCGTGGACCACAGGTCTTTGAAAGACCAAGGGATTGACCGCCTGCCGCAGCCCAAATTGGGCAGCGCGGCTGTTGCCATGAAGCAACGCGGCGTGGTGGAAGACCCGGAGCGATTTCAACTTTTCCGGCGCGTGAATATCATGAACCAGGTGCGCTCCATGATTAAAGCCGTCAAGCAGCGCGGTGAAGTTCACCAGGTCGGCGTCGGCAAAACGTGGTGGCAAAAATCCATCAGCTACATGAAGCGCGTCCGTGATGAGGCGGAAAAGGCAGTCAAAAAGAGCCAGTGGAATCACTGGCGCAACCGGTCACGCGGCGCTGGCAAAGAGGGGCCGGAAATGAGTTTGTGAGCAATAATTATGAAAATTCCAGATGATGCAAAGCGTCCGGCATTGGACGCGATTGGCAACGCGAAAACACTGGCGCAAATCGGAATGGTAAAAGCCACGGGCGGGGTGGCCATGTATGTGGCCCACATCCGCCAAATGGACCATCAGGCTGGGTTCCGTCCGAAAAAGGCCAAGCACTGCGCACTTGAAAGGGCAATATGAGCGATTTACTGGCACAGTATCGGAAGCGTCCCGCCAGCGTCCCGGCGGCAGGGGTGACAACTCCCCCTGACGAGCCTGACGCCTATTGCGCTTTTGCGGCCAAAGACCGGGTGGAGCGTTTGAAAATCAAGCTGGCCAAAGAAGCGACCCGTGCGCCGGGCTACAACAATCTTCTGGAAATCGTCTATGACAGCAACCGGGGCACGAATTTTGTTTTGAATTTCAATTTCATGATAGTGCTGGTTAAAGGCAAGAACCTGCAACCGGTCATCCTTGCCTTGCTTGCCGGGACTGCCGATTACATTCAGGAATTCGACTCGAATTTCTGGAAGAAACCGGCGGATGACAAGTCACCGCTTATTGAATCCATTGAAGTGGTTGTCATGGAAAAGGAACTTGGCAACCTGAATTCTGAACGGCCAAGCCTGTAATCCGCAAGTTACCCACCCCGCCGCCTCGGCTTGCAATGTGTGGTTGCGCTCGGCGGGGCGTGGATAACTTGGGCGCTTTTTAGTATAAGAAAGGCAATGGGGTTATCCCTTTGATTTCATTGAATCGGCGCGGACAATTTCAGGCCGACAACGGACAGTTTCGGGTTTTGTCCGGCCAGAAACGCGTTGAAAGTTTGGCCGAACTGTGACAGGATGCGCGGAGTTCTCGACCAAAAAATGGAGGTTAGAATGGCCGAAAATTCTCAAGGAAACCTGGTCACCACAAAGCGCGGCCTGCCCGTCTATCGCGTTAATCCCAGCATCCCGCCGTCAAATGGCCTGGCGACACGCCACCGGCGGTTTGAAGTGCCCGGCGGCAAGGCCGCTGTCATCGTGGACAACACCAGCGGGGAAATCAAAGGCATAGGCGGTGTCGGCTTCTGGTGGCAGGAGGAAGTGGACGCAACGCGCTTCGTGAAGCTGTTCCTGGACGGCATCAAGCAAGCCTGCGGCCTGTCAAAATCCGGGATGCAGATTTTTGAACTGGTCTATTACCAGATGCGGGAGAATCCCGGCCATGACAAAATCGAATTGAGCCAATACCTTGCGCACGACCGGGGCATCAATGAACGCACGTTCCGGCGCGGTTTGCGTGAACTGCTGGAAAAGGAATTTCTCTATCGGAGCACCAGCGACGGGGTTTTCTTCATCAACATCCGCTTTATGTTCAATGGCGACAGGCTGGCCTTTGTTCGGACCTACCACCTGAAAGCCGACGAGCAAGGCCAGTTGTTTTGACGGCCTAAACCTCCGGCTCGAAACCTTGCCCCTTGCCTTTGCCCTTGGACGGTGGCTTGGGGGCGGGCGTCCTGGTGTGTTTGACTTTTTGCTCCTGCTCCCATACTTGCCGGACGGTGCTTCGCACCGTTTCCAAGCTGCGTTCGGAAATGGGATGCTGCTTGGCCCAGCCTGCGCGGACGCGCTGGCCCAGCTTGGTTAGCGCGGCCTCGGCGTTTGTTTGTTCGGGCGGCATAATCAGGCAATCAGTTTTCGGACTTCCTCAAGGCAGCGTCCGATTTTCATTCTGGCTGCATCATAGTTCACATTCTGTTCCTCGGCAACCTCGCCATAGTCGAGTCCAAGGACATAATGTTTCCAGAGATATTCGCCGCATTCGGGCTTGGAATCCGCCAGCAACTTCATGGCATATTCCAAGTCGAGCCGCTCGCCTGTTGCCAGGGGGGCGGTTTCGGCGGATGAGTCCACCAGGCCCCAAAGGTCTTCCGGGGCCATCGGTTGCAGCCGGTCATTGGCCTGCGCCCGATACTGGTCGTTAATTTTGTTGCGGGCAATGCGATAACACCATGCCCAAAGCTCCTTCCCCGTTGCGCCAGAAAAACTCCCCAAGCTGGTGACGATGGCTTTCAAGACCTCCTGCACCACGTCATCGGCAAACGGCGGGCGCACGGCTTTGAACACAAACAGTGTCAATTCCGGTTCAATGACGCGGAAGATGGCTTCCGCGAATTGCGCCCTATCGGTCAGCCCATTGGTAAGCCGATAGCTGCGGACAAGTTTTACCAGTTCGTCCATCTTGCGCTGGAAGCGTAACCGCTGAACCGCGCGTCAGGCAAACGATTTCCAAAATGGGGCGTTAATTGAGCGGGGGACTCTGGTGCCTTCGGAACTTGGGCGGGTGCCAGCCGTGTCCTTTTTCCACTCTTTGGATGGCACCGGTTCGGCGCAATTGGTTCACGCCGCGCCGAATGGCGGCGGCGGTCAAATTCGGGTTGTGTTGCTTCGCCTTCTCGAAAATGTCCACACAAGAAAACTGGGGGCCAAGCTCGGCCAAGACCCCTTCCAAGAACCGAACGTCAGGGTCGTTCGGTTCCTGGGGGTGGTGTGTTCTTGCCTTGAGCCGCCTGTGGCGCTTGGCCAGAACGTAACGGATGGCTTTGCGGACGGTCGCAAGCTCGCTGATTAAGGCTGCTTCCTGCTTGTGTAATGCCGCCAGAATATCTGATTTAGTTCCCGCCATCCCAATATCCTTTTTACCATATCCGGCAGGTTGGTTCAACGGGTTGTTGCGAGCGGTGAAAAAATGGCCGTTCGCAAATGGGTTAGATTCACGACTGTTGAGGCGTGAAAGAAGATCAGCAACGGTTTCTGTCGCTGTTGGGCCAACTGCCTGTCCGCCTCACGGCGGAACAGGCGGGCTGGGTGCTCAACTGCCAGCCGCATGACATTCCGGCGCTGATTCACGCCCGCCTGCTCAAACCGCTGGGCAACCCTTCCGTCAATGGCACCAAGTATTTTGCCACGGCGGACCTTTTAGAAACGGCCAAAGACCGTGTCTGGCTGGTCAAAATGACCACTGCCATCAACACGCACTGGCAAAAACAAAACGCAAAAAAAGGCCGTTCTGTGAACGGTTCGCAGAACGGCCTTTTAGTTTGCGCCAACCTTCCCCTGGCGGCGGAAAGCTAGGCAAACTGCCTATTGCCCCTCGATACTTGAGGCAATGTCTTCCGGCAAACTGAACTCGGTATCTGGTATGACCGTTGGTTTTTCTATGATTTCGATGCCCTGGCGGGACAAAATAAAGAACTGTTCTGAATGCTGTTGTTGGATAATGATTTTCTCAAAAAAATCAATTTTCCAGAATGGCGCGAGCCAAGTAGCAAGGGCCTGAATGCGCGGTTCTAGTTCTTCATCGCCTGACATCTTATCCCAAAGCAAAAGCCAAGATGCCCCATAGCGGCTGAAGGTTGGTTTCTTGGCGATACTGGCCTTCCGCGTAATTATCTCCTGTGCCTTTTCTATCCAAAATGTGTCCTCATGCAACGCTTGATTTTGCACAGGAAAAATGAAAACGGGGATGCCTGTGCAATCCTCGATTTTTTTTGTGAGGCTCCTTTTGGCCTGGGGTCGCAATAAAGAAGAGATTTCGATAGTGCCTAGCTTTTTCTGCCGCTGGACGGTTCGTATTTGTTCAAGCTCAGAATTTGCAATCTTGCTCGTCTCGATTCCAACCTCCGTGCTGCCAAACGTCACCTTGAAGTCGGGTCTTTTTTCCCTTGGCGAAATAGTGGCGACGATTGGAAACTGGCAAACGGCTGACAATGCAAATGTCCGCAAGAACGCGCCCAGTTGGACCCTTTCGTCCAGTTCGGGCTGGGTCTTCGGCTGGCTTTGCCTATAAAAATCCTGGCCAAATACCGTCTGAGCTTCCTCTCCGGTGTTGGCAACGAAGCATGTCTTCATTATTTCGATATTCAAGAAGCTACGTCATTGTAGCCAATAATCAACCAATTGAGCCAAATCCACCCCAATTCGCCGAACTCCGTGCATGTCATGGGGGCAGTTGAGTCTCGCACTCAACCGCCCAAGGGATTGATTCAGATAATCAAGCCGCACTCACGCCTTCACCTTTCGCCCTATTCTCATAATCCTCCAAAGACGGAATCCGCATCAGGGCGCGTTTCGCATAAGCGCGGTGAACGGCCTTGCTGTTGTGCCCTAACGCTTCCTGCGCGAAGCGTTCCGGCATTCCCGCGACTTTAGCACGCTCGGCCCAGGCGTAACGGTAGCTGTGCAACGTAACGCCTTTGATGCCAAGCTGGCGGCAGCGTTGCCCGAATTCCGTGGCGCGGTCGCCCGCCCGCACGGTGGACAGATACGGGAACAGCGGGCCTTCGGCGGGCAAATCCTCGAACACGTTCAAGGCTTCCGCGCCCAGGTGAACCAAAACCGGCACGCCGGTTTTCTTGCGCGTGAAACTGACGGTGTTGTTCGTCCAGTCCACGTCCTCGCCTTTCAAGCTGGCAATGTCGCTCTGGCTGGCGCCCAGGTGCCAGCAAAGCTGGTAAAGCGTCTTCCGTTCGGGGTTCACCTCGGCGGCGATAATCCGCTGATGTTCCTCCAGGGTGATGGCGCGTTTCTCCTTGAACTTCACGGCGGGCCACTGGCGTTTCGGCAGAACCGACCACGGCAGCCAATTCATGTCCAAGGCGAAGTTGTGAAACCGACGCAGATAAACATTGGTCGAGACGGTGCCCAATTCCAACACCTTCAAGAAATGCGCCGATTGCGTTTCCAGAATCGGCAGATTGCGGATGATGTCAAACGCCTTGTCTTTGATAGCCGTTTCGTGCCGATGGCGCGTGTTGCCGGTCTTGGTCTTGGTCAACTCGTCCATTGCCGTCTGCCAAGTGCGCTTGGCAACTTCCGGGTCGGTGGCCGTCAGATAGGTCCGGGCGATTTGTAGATTCAAGACCGGCTGCCGGTGGGCTTCGTTCTTGGAATGCAGGATAGTCAACGCCTCGGCTTCGTCCTTCGTGCGCAAGCTGTGTTGCTTGCCGGTGGTGGTGTCCTCGCTGTAAAAAACACCCGCACGCTTAAACATGATGAATCTCGATTTCATAGATGATTCTCTGAATCGAGAAACCAGTCCGGTTTCGCCGCGTATTAAGAACGCGAGTTCTGGCGAGTTTCAGCGAAGTTCTGGCAAGTAGTGGCGAATTGTGGTTGCAACCGCCGGTTTACTGACAGTTTCACTGACAGTGGCCGTTCCGCCCGGCGCATCTCCTTTAATTTCCGCACGTTACGGATGGAGGCGAGGGTCGGAATCGAGCGGTTTATGCTCTGTCTTCTGAGGGTAAAATCGCAGGAAATCCCCGGAAGTCAAGGCTACTCGGCAACTACTCGCCACTACCGGTTCCCGCACATTCACTACTCCTCTACTGAAGAATTCACTGAAGGTGGGGTGTGGGGTGGCGTAGGATGGAGAAATCACCTTTGTTGCCGACCAGTTGGCGATGCCATATTGCCCGAAAACCCGAGCATGAATATTTTCAAGCCGCCTCACGGCAAAAGTAACGCAGGATTTCACCCAAACGCTTGCGGCATTTGATCACGCCATGGCTCGGGAAAGGATTGAACTCGGACCGGATGATCTTGTTCTCCGACCCTTGGTGGTTTCGTTCCTGTTGATCATGGAGTAGGGAATTTGAAGTGGCGCGGTGGAGGCAAGCCTCTCCGATCGGGATCAACTGGTTCACAGGAGGACTCCTTGACGCTCCGAACAGACCTCCTGGCAAAGGCATTCAGGCTGGGTGACCTGGCCGGGTAAGGCCACTAACCAAGGACCTTCTTCAGGACCGCATGAGCTACGGCCTCCGAAGAGGCCGGGTTCTGGCCAGTGATCAGATCCCCGTCAACCACTACATGAGCCTGCCAATCCGCTGCCCTGGAATACTTGCCTCCATTCAGCTTGAGCATGTCTTCAACGAGGAAGGGTACAACTTCCGTCAACCCAACCGCCTCCTCCTCACTATTGGAAAACCCGGTGACTGCCCTGTTGCGCACGAGTGGAGTTCCATCGGCTTGCCTCGCACGCTTGAATACCCCCGGGGCGTGACAAACTGCAGCGACTGCTTTGCCTGCAGCTAAAGCTGCCTCAATGAGAACGATTGAATCGCTGTTATCCACCAAGTCCCAAAGCGGACCATGTCCGCCCGGGTAAAAAAGCGCGTCGAAGTTGTCGATTGAAACGTTCGCTAGTGGAATTGTATGCGACAATTCCGTTTGTGCTTGCTTATCGCTTCGGAAACGGTTAGTTGCCTCTGTTTGCGCATTCGCCTCATTGCTTTTGGGATCCACCGGTGGGTATCCACCCTTCGGAGAAGCGAGGGTAATCGTCCCACCAGCATCTTTGAAAGCGTAGTAGGGCGCGGCGAATTCTTCCAACCAGAATCCCGTTCTTCTGCCAGAGGTTCCCAGTTGATCGTGCGAAGTCAAAACCATCAGAACTCTCATAATTCCTACATTCTTTCCAATTCTCGGTTTTTGCCCACATTCCTGAGCCCGAAAGCGGCTAAGCCCCCGAGCCTGCTGATCGATCCACAAAGCAAAAATGCCATCGAATGGGCCAATACCAAGACCTTACGCGTGCCTATGCATTTGGTCAAGGCGTTGTGACTGGCTGGGCATCCTCAACGACCAGTGCCGCCTCTGCTGCCATTGCGAGCACACCGCCGGCAACCTGCGCATGCTCATGAATATGGCCAACGATCTCCTGGCCGCCGCCTGCCAGCAGGAACGTGAACAGATCGGTGAAAAACTCCACTTCAAAGCCTCCGCCTTCGACCCCAAACCCGCCAAGAAATCATAAATATCCTCCCGGTTCAACGCGCCTGTCAACAGGAAAGCTCCGGCTCGCAAACCCAAAGGCTGGTCGAAGGTCCCTGGTCCGAGCAAGCCGTCGGCATCCTGGGCGGCGAACCCAAGTGCTGCAAGAGCTTCCTGGCGCTGGATGTCGCCGTCAGCGTCGCCTAGGGCGCTGCCTGCTTGCACCAGTTCCCGGTGCGTCGCTCCGGACCGGTGCTCCTCTTCCCTGCGGAGGACTCGCTAGCGGTCGTCCGCCAGCGGCTCGAAGGTATTGCCGCCGCCGCGCAAGTCTCCTTTGCCTCGCTGCCGGTGGAAGTCATTACCGCGCCCTCGCTCCGGTTGGATACCCCCACCGACCGCGCGCGCCTCGCCGATACCGTCCAACAACTCCGGCCCCTCCTGCTCATCCTCGACCCATTGATCCGCCTCCACTGGGTGGATGAAAACGACACCACCCAAATCGCCGCACTGCTCACCTTCTGCGCGAACTCCAAGGCCAGTTCCAACTGGCCGTCATCCTCGTTCATCACGCCCGCAAAGACCCCAACTCCAGCCGCCCGGGACAAGCCTTGCGCGGTTCGAGCAACTCCACGGCTGGGGCGACTCCGATCTCTAGATGCGCCGCAAGGGCGCGCGACTGCTTTAGCAAACCTTTGCCCAAGCGGGCTATTCCATTGGGTCGGGGGCTTCGAGGCGGGCTCCAAGACGGTAGTGAGCCAGCGCCTCAAACAATTGGGGATGCGGTGAGGCGTTCGGGGCATCGACCACCTTTTCACTGTCCGCGCCGCCTTGCTCAGCCGGTGGTTTGACGCCTTCGGGCGAGCTCCCAAACCCGGGATCCCTGTCACTACCGCCACCGCATGACGTTTCCCCCCAGCTGGCCAGGGGGTTTGCCTACACCCCGGCCTGCCCCGCCCCTGGGTGATTCTGTGATTCTGCATTGACAGCAGCTCGATAGACCGCAAACTTGCCCCATTGTCGCTTTTCAGAGTTTCCGAAGCAAAAGCGCAGTATGCGTGGGCTGAAGCGGAGCGGGTGTGCGCCCGCCATTAGTTCAGCAAATCAACCTAGTAAAGAAATATGGCAAAGATCTTAGTAGCGGACGACAACCCGCAGATTTGTCGCGCGATGGAACGGGTTCTCCGAGGTGCGGGACATAAGGTAGTGGCGGCTGAAAAGGTCGGTGACGCGACCCGACTGCTGGCCCTGGACCGCCCTGGAAACCAGCCATTCGAGGTCATCATCGTCGACCTGTCATTTGACAACTACGATGGTCCTGATGCCAAAGCGGAAGCTGGAATGCAGATCGTACAAGCGGCTTTGGTTGATCCGTTCGCCGAAATTATTGTTCTCACGGGATTTGGCACCACCAGAACGGCCGCGGATGCCTGCGCTAAAGGGGTTTTCAGGTACATCGAGAAAGGCGCCGACCCCGAGGTAACGTTGAAGGACTATATTCTGGCGGTCGTTGCGGATGCTGTGATAATGCGCCGAAAGCTCCAGGATTTGTCCACCAGCCTTCACGTCTTTTCGAACATCCTCAGTGAAGCCCGTCGATCTGGCTTGGACAAAGAAGTTGCCAACCGTGGGCAAGAGATCCTTCGGCAGGCAGAAGAGGTTTATAGTACCATCCTGCGATATCGAGGCAAACACGCGTGAGTCAACACCAGCATCGCGCAACCGGGATCGGGGCACCCTTTATTACCTTGCGTTTTCTACAATTACTTGCAAGTATTACCAAAAAGTAATTGTTCAGGTTGCGCTCATCGCATGACAGACCAAACTGCGCAGTATTGTCGTGAAGTAAGGCACTATCGGACAGGTATTTAAGTCGTAAACACCAGGATGTCGTGCGAGTTTGGCACGGCAATCGCTTAGACAGAAATCGAGATAATGTTGCAATTCATGGCAAACGGTTTATGCAAGGGTTCGGTTTACGCGCTCGTGGCCACTGGTTTCGGTTTGATCTATACCACTTCACGCGTTTTTCACCTTGCGCACGGCGCGGTTTACACGTTGGCAGGTTACGCGTTGTTCTGCTCCATTACGTTCCTTCATCTCCCGTTGTTTATATCGGCCGGTTTGGCCCTCTTGGTCGCAGCGGTAGCCGGGGCACTGATCGAAGTGATTGTCTATCGCCCTCTCGACCGCAAACAGGCTTCCTCCGCCGTCGTAATGATCAGTTCGCTTGGTGTTTACATCTTGCTCGTCAACCTCATGACGATGTTTCTAGGTAATGAAACCCGAATTCTGCACTCCGGGGCGGAACCAACAGTGACCTTCGCCAACGTGATCCTTACGCGTGTGCAGCTGGCGCAGATTGCAGTTTCGGCTTTGTTTGTCACCGCGTATTGGTTTTTTCTCCGCAAGAACTCCCTCGGACGACTTTGCCGTGCCGTTGCTGACGACTCCGTGCTCGCCTCGGTCCTCGGCGCCAATGTCGAAGCCACGCGGTTGGTGGTATTCGTTGTCGGGTCATCTTTGGCGGGTGTCGGTGCCGTGCTGGTCGCATTGGACGTGGGGGTCGAACCGAACAAGGGCTTCCCGATCGTACTGGGGGCTGCCGTGGCCTGCATCATCGGGGGCTTGCATCGGTTCATCGCGCCCGCCCTTGGCGGCATCCTGTTGGGCCTGGTTCAGGGCTTGGTCGTGTGGCGTACCTCAGACAAGTGGGAAAGCCTAGTGACTTTTGCCGTGCTCATTTGCTTCTTGTTGTTCCGGCCTCAGGGCCTGCTGGGCATGCGTCAGCGAGCGGAGGAACGATGAATTACGTTTTCCACATTTTCACGATCATCTCGCTGTATGTGATTTTAGGCCTGTCTCTCAATCTCACGGTCGGCTACGGCGGAATGTTGTCGCTTTGCCACGCCGCCTTTTATGGGATGGGCGCTTACGCTTCGGCGCTGTTGATGGTAAATGCAGGTTGGCCGTTCCTGCCGAGCTTTGCCATCGCGGTGATCGTCGTCGGAATGCTTGCCTATCTTATTTCCATTCCCTCGGTCCGTTTTCATGGAGATTTCTTTGTTCTGGCCACCCTCGGCTTCCAGATCATTATTTTCTCTATCCTGTACAATTGGGTCACCGTCACCAAAGGCCCTTATGGGATTGCCGATATTCCTCGCCCCCGTTTGTGGGGGCTGAGCATCGCTTCAACTCCTGCCTTTTTCGTGCTGTCTTTGGTGGTCACCCTGGGCGTGTGGGGCCTCACACGACGCTTGGTAAAATCTCCCTACGGCCGCACGCTCGAGGCGGTTCGAGATGATGAACTGGCCGCCCTTGCCCTGGGCAAGGACGTCATACATTTTAAACGCAGCGCCTTTTGTATCGCTGGCAGCTTGGCGGCGGCTGCTGGTGTGCTGTTTGCCAGCTACGCCAGGAGCATTGACCCGACCAGTTTCACGCTGGATGAATCGGTATTCATCTTGTGCGTGGTCATCATCGGCGGCGCTGGAAATATGAAGGGACCAATCATCGGGGCCGTGATTCTGGTTTCATTGCCTGAACTACTCCGTCTCGTGCCGATGCCGGATGCCGTCGCTGCCAATATGCGGCAAGGCATTTACGGGCTGCTGCTGGTGCTGCTGATGCGATTCCGTCCGCAGGGAATCGCCGGAAAGTATGCCTCTGACTGACGATGAGGATGGAGATTGATAGCCTGAACAAGCGGTTTGGCGGCGTCGTTGCCCTTGACGATGTCACGCTGGATTTCCCGGCTGGCGTCGTAACGGCCATCATTGGGCCGAACGGAGCCGGCAAGACGACCCTTTTCAATGTAATTGCCGGTTTCCTGAAGCCCGATAGCGGTTCCGTAGCCCTGTTGCCTGATAGCGATACCGACGGTTCGGGCCGCAGGTTCGACATCATTGGTTTGCCACCAAACCTGATCGCCCTCCGCGGCGTGGGGGTTCTTTTCCAGGACATTCGGATCTTTAAACGGCTCAGCGGACTGGAGAACGTGGCAGTGGGTGCGAAGAATCAGCCAGGGGAGAAACCGCTGAATTGCCTTTTCCAGCCTGCTCGGGTTATGGCGCGTGAGAAGGAGGTCATCGAAAAAGCCCGCCAGTATCTCGATTACGTCGGTTTGGCGGACAAGGCGCACCTCTGGGCGGAGCAACTTTCGTACGGGCAGCAGAAGTTGGTTGCCATTGCCCGCCTGTTGGCTGGAGATGCCAAAGTGCTGCTGCTTGACGAGCCAACCTCGGGGGTGGATCCTGACATGGTCGGGAAGTTGCTGGCATTAATTCAGCGACTTGCGGATACTGATGGCCGGGCTGTGATCATAATTGAGCACAACCTAAACGTTGTGAAGCGTGTAGGTGACTGGGTCTACCTGATGGCCGGTGGCTGCATCGAGGTTTTTGGAAAACCGGAGGAAGTCTTGCGTGACTCCACTCTGCGGGAAATGTTCCCAACGCTATGACTTCTCAAGACACAAGCTTCGAGTCGCCTAACCTGCTCAACGTGGAAGGAGTACATGCAGCTTATGTCAAAAAGGAGATTCTGCGCGGCGTGTCACTGTCTGTCAACCGAGGTGAAGTCGTGGTGCTGCTCGGTGCAAATGGGGCGGGAAAGTCAACGCTTTTAAAGACACTTGCAGGGTTGTTGAAACCAACCAAAGGGCTAATCGGGTTTAACGGAAAGGACATTACGAAGTTAAGCGTTCGTCAACGGCAAAGGAGCGGCATCGGCTGCCTCCTCCAGGGTGGCCGCGTTTTCTCCAACCTGACGGTTGAAGAGAATTTCCAGATCGCGTTGAGACAGCATCGAAACGGACGTAATGGCAAAATGCCTATACTCGGCTCCCTTTTCCCGCCGTTGCGCGAGAGGGGTTCTAGCCGCGCAGGATTATTGTCAGGCGGACAACGCCAAATGCTCGCGATCGAAATGGTCTTGGCCCAAGAACCGGAGCTTGCCCTCCTGGATGAACCAACTGGAGCAGTGGCGCTTGAGCTTTCGCGGCAATTACTGCAAAAAATAGCAGAGTATTCGAAAACGCGCCTGGCAGGGATTCTTCTTGTGGAGCAGAACGTCGCGGAGGCCGTCCGCATCGCCAACCATGTGTTTCGGCTCACGGAGGGCCAACTTGAAAGTGAACCGCCTTGATACTTATGGTCCACGTGTACATGAAATGAATGGCAGAACGATAGAATACCGCTCAGGTCATAGACAAATGCCCGTGCTGGTCATCGTGGCTCATACGAACGAATAACGAACAAGTAACTTATGAAACAATCAAATACACTGATGGCTCTGCCTCTGGCAGTTGCTCTTATTTTCCTATCGTTGACAGGCTGTAAAGATCGTGACAAGGGCGATTTCGTATTGGGTGCCGTGCTAGCCATGACGGGAGACGCAAGTAAGTACGGGGACCAAATGAAGGAGGGAATGGACTTGGCGGTCGAGGAAATTAACCAACATGGTGGCATCAACGGCCATCCCCTTAAGCTGGTAGTCGAGGATTGCCGCGCCGATCCAAAGACCGCCGTTTCTGCCTTCCGCAAGCTGACGACCTTCCATCAAGTTCCGGCCGTCCTCTCCGGAATTAGCAGCGTGGTTGTGGCGTTGGCACCGGTTGCCGCCGAGAGCAAGGTGGTGCTCTTAAACTGTGCTGCAGTTACGCCAAAAATAGAAGGAGCAAACCATTACACCTTTAGTGACCTTCCTAACGCCAAGCAGGAGGGCGCTTTTCTGGCAGAGTCCGTTTTCAGTCGTTATCCGCAGAAGAAGGTTGCCATCTTCTGGCTCAATAACGAGACCGGCTTGGCCCTGCATGATAACTTCAAAGACCGCCTCCTGAAGTTGGGCGGGCAGATCGTTGCGGATGAAACCCACGAGGCTGGAGCTACGGATTACCGAGCACAGCTCCTCAAAATCAAAAGTACTGAACCTGATGTAATATGCATGCCGACCTGGTCGAAAGAGTTTGGCCTGGCCATTAAGCAAGCGCGGGAGCTTGGCTTGGGTTGTCAGTTCTTTAGCATCGCAGCCATGGAGAATCCGGAAATGCTGAACATCGCCGGTTCCGCGGCGGAAGGAGTGCTTTATTCTTACTATTCTCTTAACGAAAACAGCCCCGATGCAACATCACGCGCCTTCGTTGGTGCGTATCAAAAGCGATATTCTCGCCTGCCAACCGTCTACAACTGGACTTGTTATGACGGGGTTTATTTGGTCGCCGAAGCTCTGCGCCACGGAGCTGACACAGGGGAGAAGATGGCGGATTTTTGGCTTAAAATGCCTGTGTACAAAGGGGCCACCGGCGAACTGAAGTTCAGCCCGAGCGGTGCTGTGACAACCGCGTTGCGCCTGAAGACCGTCAGAAATGGTAAATTCGCCGAACTCCCCGACAAGAATGGAAAGTAAGCTCAACAATTCTCAAGTTCAAGCGTTCCTGGCCTGGGCTAACCGCGTTCTGACGCGCCTACCGCTCTGCAAACACCCTGACAGAACAAAGAAACTTCTCCTGTTCACTGAATACCTCACCGCTCCCTTAGGGGGGCAAGCAGGAATCGACCATCTCGCGGAAGAGCGGCGTAAGAATCAGTCGAAGGGAGAGTCTGGATGCTCGCAACCTTGCTGCCCGTGTTACGCATACATTACGGGAAGCGACCTAGAACCCGGGGCTGGTCCGAGTGAGATCGGTGCGTGGATTGATGCCAATTCTAGGCTTGCGCCGCAAATAGCCACCTGCTGCTCTATGGCTAGTGGTCATCATTGGTTCTATTTTCATTTCATCGGGCACACTGATGAAAGCTATTTCTCGAGCAGTCCAAGCGAGTTTTGGAGATCTCCTGAAGCACCCGCCTTCAAGAACGTTCTTCCTATATACCGCAACATGAAGCGAGGTTTACAATGTCAATTGTTTCAGCGGGCAGACACGCCGCGTGCGTTTGCTTGCAGGGATTCAAGAGAATTGCCGGACTTAAAATGCCTTGAGGATCACGGTAATTCCAATGACCACGGTCACAGTGAAACGTCCTATCCAGTGATCGTTTTGCCCCGTGGGTTCTATTACCCTAAGGTGCGAAAGTTCCACCACGGATGTTATCCAATCGATAGCAAGGAAACGGCAGAGGCATACAAGGGCCGCTTCGAACTCTTCACCACTGATGTAGCGACTAAGTCATCGGAATTCTATAAACAAATTTGGAGTGAAGTGAGCGACGAAGTGCTGCAAGACCAGGCGTTGGGGGAGCAGATCGACAGAATCGCACAGGAGATTCGCGTTATCCTTGGCCTTCAATTTGAAGAGCCAGTGCGCGATACGTCCTGTCTGCTCTATTCCATGGGCTTCTTTCCATGGCAGCATTTCTTCTACTTCCCCTTCATCGTCCCTGGGTCAAAGACTCTAGGCGGCGGAGCGAACCTCGAAAAGGCGGACAACCACGAGGCGCAAAAGACCCGCGTGCGTATTTGCGGCGGTTTTTCATGCTCCTTCCCGCGACTTTTGACGGACATCGAATTCCAAGCTCTCGACCTGTTTTGCAGATATGTCTACGCGGCGTTCCTCGCCGATTATCATGCCTCCCTGGAAGCGGAATCGGAAGCCACCTTTCGGGCGTCAGCCGTCGCCGGATTTGCGCATCAAGTGTCGCATGTCTTCGGTGAATCGGTAAAGAGTGGGTTCTCCCTGCTACGATTTGTGGACTGCAGCAATGACGCAAGTGAGGATCGCGACATCTCGATACAACAGTTATGGGCCTTTTCCGCCGACAAATGGAGAAGCGTCCATCCGCCTGGAGTCGAACTTGCCGCGCGAATTGCGCAACTCAAGTACGCACGTCTTGTGCCCGACATTGTTCAAGATGTTTTGAGACCGCCTTCGGACAGGAATATCTTCGACAAAAACCACAGGACAACACCGGAACAACTTCTGACCGAAGTCTGGGAGAGAATGGTAAAACCTTTGATGCAGATAAAATCTCGACGGAAGTCCAATTACCAGTGCTTTGAGAAGACTATTGAGATAGACAAGAAAGGAGAGTATCCGGTTAATATCTGGATCCCCGGGGGACATCTCCTCGAAGCTATTTTGTTCGAATTGCTGTGGAATGCTTTCCGCCACGGTGCCTGGAAATTGGTCCCAGCCGCAAGCCCATGTGTTCACGGTTCAATACACGGTGGCATAAAACACTCTGACACCTACGTCCTTACAGTCACGAACCCCTCTGATGGGCCAATTTCCTTCCAAAGCAATTGCGGTCTGCTGTACATTAGAAAGTTTGTGTCTGCGCTACAATCAATGCGGGACTCCCGTGACATCGACCTGCATTTCGAGCAACTCCAAGATGGCCGCTGCAACGCCACTTTGACTTTACCATGGATAACCAGGGGGCCAGGTGACTAAAACGTTTACCTACAGTATAATCGTTGTTGACAACGAAACCTCCGTTGGTCTTCGCCTTAAATGCCCCGATACTGGGATCCAGATCAACACGACCGTAATGACGACGATTGACGCTGCATTGGCAGATTTAGGAATCCCAGAAGAATGCTTGAATCGTAGTAACACCAAGATCTCGACCCCTCTAAGCCACTGTTATGACATCGTGTTGCTGGACTTTGAGATGGACGAGAACAAAGTTCAAGTGGACAGGAGGGTGCTTGATCAAATTCGTACGGCGCGCGATTTTGCGCAAGCCGAGAAGGCCGCGGCCACGCTTATCAAAACAGAGTACCCGATGGGTGCCTTGTCGCTGTTGCCTCTGTACAAAGAGACCTTTGATGTAAGAAAGCGCGGTGCATGCGTCATCCAGGGCTACAGCAAAGTCATGCATGAGAGATGTCCCAAAGCAGCGGCGGTATTTGAAATCGCAAGCAATCTTGGACTCGACGGAGGTAAAATGACGATCGAACTCAGTACTGTCGAGCCGAGCAATCTGGCTGGCGTACCCATCGGGCGCTTGCTCGAGCGAAGAGCGCGGTCAGTGCTACGGGAGGTCCCAGCGGATTGCTTGGAAGAACTCCTGGGATTGCTTGACTGTGAGGATGACTGTTTTTGGCAACGTCCCCTGGAGCGCATTGCAGCGTGGCTTGACTGTGAGGCAATCTGTTTCAAGGATCTTCGGCCGGACCTTCCAGAATATGCAAAGCCAGTAGCGAAGGAATGGCTGCGCCAGGTTTTGCGTGGCCGTGGTTATGCCCACGAGGCGAGGAAATGCTGGGCACATCCGGTGGTGCAAAAGGTCGCGCACAACACGAATTTAGCTAAGGATGAGCTTCTACAAGCCTCTTTGCAAGTGAATACTTGGCCCAGGGAGGAGGGCATTGTGACGGTGGGAGACCGGACGTTCCGCCTTTGCCGGGACCTGCTTGACGAAATGCGAGAGTTTCCTGTTCTCGCAGAACTTACCTCAGAAGTGAGGCGAGATCGTCTTCATCGTATGTTCCGTATGGCTATGTCTGACGACCCCAGACAAGGATACTTGCTTAATGACATCGTGGGAGGTTTACCGCAGGATTGTTACGGCAGCACTCTTGCTCCTATTGATATCGAGATAACCAAGCCTAAACATTATTGGAACCGCGGCTACCTTTGGGTCCACAGAAAAGTGCTACATACTTTGCTTCAAAAGTTTCTTATGATTCCCCGTTTTCCAGGTGGGAAACATCAGTTGCTTTGCCATGCCAACGCATCGCCGCCCGCAATCTACTTCATCGCCATGCAAAACGAAGAGATCAGTAGCAACGACGCCCAAGAAATATTTGAGCGCGCAAGGGCGGCTATAAGAGGTGGCACGTCGTGGGGACCCTTTCCAGCTTTAAACGATTGGGGGCATTTGGAGCTTTGGAGCAATAGCGGCCCCCTGCATCATGTAACTTCATTTGGCTTTATGCCGCTTGATAAAAGTAAAACGATTGTCACACAACCTGAGATAGCGCGGCTTATGACATCGTCTTCTTCCGCTGTTGTCATGGTGTTGCCGATTGAGGAGGGGGTGTTTTGAATGAGTGACACGAAGTACTTTATTGTTGATAAGTTTTTAGGCTGTTGGTCCATATACATCGCAGAAGATAGCCAAGAGGTAATTGAAGCCTTCAAGGGAGTGTTCGGTGAGCAATGTTTCAAGGAATTGGCAATGGCTGATTTCGCGATCAGCCTAGGGGATAAGTCGACTAACAAACGAAAGCTCGCATTTTTGGATGGAACGCTCATCAAGGAGACGCGAACATCTCCACTCGACTATTGGCTGGAGCGGAGAGGACTTTTATCTGATGAGCACCGGTTCTTGATAGGGTATTCTGGAGATGAGGCAAACAGCACAAGTCGGTGTGTTCGTTGGTATGTAAAGAGCGCCAACGTCCGGGCCGATGTGGAAGAGCTATTGCGTCTATGCCAGGAAACCGCTCGAGACCATATTGGAGTGTCGGCGTGGCCGCAGAGGCTGGCCCAGCCTAATATCGAATTGTCACGGACTATCCACGCGTTGCAGAATCTCTTTCTCCCAGTTGCCTTGGATGCTCAGACCTTGAATGAAGCAGTTGGATCGAAGGAGGCAATGATATCAGATATTCTCCGCGATCATTTTGGTTTGGAGCCGTGCGGCTATCTCAGGGAGCAATCGCGCCAACATAGGGGTGGTGACATTCTATGGTGTGTGGCCGCTTTGTGTGATTCACTTTCTCCGGATGTTGGAGCGTCTGTCAAAGATGAGAGGTCCGCTATAATAGCGACAGTAACTTCAGCGCGTTCGGTTTTGCAAACTCGCGCAGATGGTTCGTCTCGGTCGGTGGCTTTTCCCTCAGTTGGGGAGATTCATGCCCATCTGCAAGCGATTACTGATGCCAGTGATAAGTTAATAAAGGCTTTGCGCGAGGTCCATAGCAGAATGGAGAAAGGTACTAAATGAGGTTCAGCATTTTGGTTCTTGACGATCAGGTTCAGTATGGGCGATCACTGGATCGTGCGCTTAGGGGAGAATATGAAATTGTTCTGAGCGTGTCGCAGGCGGAAGCCCGCGAAAAGCTGACGCCGGATATTTGCATCATCCTTGCTGATGTGTGCTTGAACGAGTCGGATGCAACTGACCGAAAAGGGTTAGAATTCGTGTCTTGGGTGCGCACGCAACGACCTGACTTGCCCATCATCTCCATGTCTGCGATGGATGATGAGTCGCTGGAGTCCGCCGCCCTGAAGGCGGGTGCGACCAAGTTCCTGCGGAAGCCGATTGCGATCTCACGTTTGAAGGCACTGTTGCAGGAGTTGGTCACCAGGAAACACTAAACCATACATGTCCTCACTCGTCCAAATATTGATCATTGATGACCAGACGGGGGACGCGCACAGCCCTCATCAACGGTCTTTCCTTCGAGCGTACGCGGATCCCGCTTTCGAGTTTCAGTTTGAGTCCTGCGCTGCTAATGGGCGGTACGACCCACTGAAGGCTGTTCAAGCTCTGCACGAACGTCCGGACACAAATTTGGTCTTGCTTGACATTAAGTTTGGCGGTGAGGGTGACCGACTCGGCTACAAGATACTTTCACTGCTTACAGGACAGTTTCCGGCTGTTCCCGTTCTGATTCTGAGTTCCGTGAATCGAGACATCGCATCACTAGGGCGTTGTCTTGAAGACGGTGCTGTCGGTTTTATCAATAAAGGCCTGCAACGGAAAACCTTTCGGGAGACGATTCACCAAGCGCTCTCTATCGGGCGATCTCACGTCCTCTTGGGGCAGAGTGCCCCATTGCGTCAACTTCGACGGCAGGCCGCTCGTCTGAGCCCGTATGATCAAATCCCGGTTTTAATAATTGGGGAGCGTGGCACGGGAAAGGAAAGGGTTGCGCGCTACATACACCATAGCGGACCTCGTGGTAATGGACCATTTGTCGCTGTCAATTCTGCCGCAATTCCGGAAGCCCTAGTTGAAGCAGAGTTGTTTGGAGCCGAGAAGGGTGCTTACACAGGGGCTACCAATACGCGAGTAGGATACTTTGAGCGCGCAAGAGGTGGAGTTCTGTTCCTCGACGAGATTGGCAACATGGGCCAAGGCGCGCAGGCGAAGTTGCTTCGGGTGCTTCAGGACGGGAGATTCCGGAAAGTTGGGGTCTCCGAGGAGGAATTCACGGCGGATATTCAACTCGTCTGCGCGACGAACATTGAGCCCGACACTTTGATTCGAGAATCGAAATTGCGCGAGGACTTTTACGACCGGATCGCCGCCGTCACGGTCCGCACCCCACCGCTTAGGGAATGCCGGAACGATATCCCGGAACTGGCCAGTCATTTCCTCCGCCAACTCGGCTTGGCGGGCAAGAAGCGCCTTTCGTCAGCTGTCACGGAAATCCTCGGTGCCTTCGACTGGCCTGGGAACGTCCGCCAACTCCAGCGGGCTATTCAAGAGGCAGTCGTCCGCTCTGAGGATGAGGCCGAGATCGTTCCCGCCCACCTCCCGGCCTTTCTCCACCCGACAACATCTCACCGAGTGCCCCTTGGAATAGTTCCCTCCATTGGTTCGGTTTTGCCCGAAGATCCCTCAACATGGCCGGCGACGCGACTCTTGGCCGAAGTCGAGCTGGCCCTCGCCGCCAGACGGAGGATTCAGGCGTACAAGGGAAGGCAATGGAAGGCCGAATTCATGCGACTCATGTATCCTCACTGCAAAGCCGCCAACGCCAAAGGCTTTGACGACTTGGTCAAACGTCTGACCCAAGGCCCCTGGGGGGAGTTAAACTGGCGTCAGATTCCTTCTGTCAGGAACCTTATCGAGGAGCTAACCTCTTGATGGCATGAAGGCCCCACCCACGGCTGGGAGGACGCTATTACTCGTCTGGGCATTAAATGCCGCGATCGCGCCCGCACTGCACCGCGCCCTCCGACCTCGGTCATGCGTCAGGGTTCAAGGTCACTTCAGGCTGTCTGAGATACTCGACGCCGCCAACACGCCCCCTTCGTTTCAGCGCGTCTTAGTCATTTTGTGTGAGTTCGATGCTGTAGCGCATGCGATGCATATTCTAGCACGCGGACAGCTACCTGCGAACGTAAGCCTCATCGCTTTAGATCACATTGGCACCACGACACGACCTTGGTTTCTCGCTTCAGAATATCGGTTTACGATCATTTCCTCTGCCGACCAGATCGTCGCCACCCTCTTAGGTATTATAGACAGCCAGTGCCCCAGCAACGAGACTGGTAGACCCATGCGTTCATTTATGAATACGACACACTCTTACACACTCGCAAACCAGGATGCCAAAATAATCCTCGCGCATGAGAGTGTTCTGGCTGTCAGCGCCGACTTTACTCCGGAAAACATTGCCGCAAATCTCACCGCCGGCGACACAGGAAATGTGTTGCCTGACGAAACGCGAAGAAAACTGCGCCATGCGCTCAAGAACTTGCTCACGGCGCATGAAAATGATCAAGTGTCGTTGCCGTTGGCAATTTCGCTTGTTCACAAATTGCGCTCGTGGGAGGAAGTGATGTTTGGCCAACCGCTCGCCATCCACAATCTGGATTACCTCGAGCGTCTGTTGGCCGGCGGCGGTGCCCATGAGGCTGCCCGACTTGCACGAGATGGAGATTACGCGAAGGCACATTTTAGCGCTTCCTCAACGGCGCCGAGCCTCCCTTCACTAACCTCGCTTGTCGCCGTGCAACCGCCGCTTCCATTGGGACCGCAGAGACGCTTCGCGATTCTCCTTGTTGATGATAACCCCAGTGATCTAGACACCATATCTAGGGTTTTCGCGCGATTGGCGGCACCCTTAGCTCCTGCGTATGAAATTCAACTGATTCCCGTAATGCCCACTGAGGCTTACGACGACGCCCTTGCGAAGCTCAAGTATCACCACCACATCCAGGCAGCGGTGATCGACTGGGATCTAAGTGGCGGCCTTGGCTCCGCAGCTGAGCGCTCACCCTCCAAAACAGGTGCTCAGTTAGTTAAGCACATTCAAGTAAGTCACCCATGGGTGCATTTGAGTCTGTTGACGGGCCGAAGCATCTTCCCCATCCTCACCAGTGAACCTGATTTCGACGTTAGGCCTTTCGTGAAGGACGATCCCACGGCGCTTGAAGAATTGTTTGCCTCCATATTGGAGAACGTAGAGCTCCGAGGAGCTACGTGTCTATTCGCCGCCGTGAAGGAATTCGCCAAACGGCCGATGACTGTGTTTCACGCAATGACGTTAAGCAGAGGGAAGTCTGTCAAGAAGTCGAGTTGTCTAACCGAGTTTTACGATTTCTATGGTGAACATGTATTCAATGCTGAAACGGCGAGCACAGAGGCGCCGCTCGACTCTCTTTTTGAGCCAAAGCGGTGCATCAAGCAGGCCCAAGCGATGGCCGCTAAAGTGTTTGGAGCCGAAAGGACTTACTTTGTGACAAATGGCACATCTACCGCGAACAAGATTGTTCATCAAGCTTTACTAAACCCAGGCGACACCGTGTTGATTGACCGCAACTGCCACAAGTCTCACCACTACGCTATGGTTCTTTGTGGCGCACGACCCGTTTATCTTGACACTGAGCCGTTGTCCTTTGAGGGGGAATTCACTGGTATTTGCGGGGGTGTCTCGGTTAAAGCCATTCTTAAAGCCGTTCGCGCGAATCCCACTGCACGGATGTTGTGTCTCACGAACTGCACGTTCGACGGCTATATTCATGATGCTTCGCGAATTGTGGAAACAGTAATTGAAGAGCTAACCTCAATGCGCGAACGCGAACTTGCGTGTACTGCTCCCGAGGACTTTGTGTTCTTCTTCGATGAGGCGTGGTTTGCCTTTGCCTGGTTTGTCGGAGATATTAGAACATACACTGCGATGTTCGCGGCACAAGCGCATCCAAAAGCTCGGATTTACGCCACTCAATCAACGCACAAGACTTTAACAGCGTTTCGCCAAGGTTCCATGATACACCTGCACGACCGTTTGTTTGACGTTCAGGTGTCTCACCGGTTTGCGGAGGCCACATACGCTCACACCACGACATCACCCAGCTACTACATTATGGCTTCTCTGGATGTAGGTAGAATGCAGGCCGATCTTGAGGGGGCCTTTCTCTGCGGACAGGCGTGGGCCCTTGCTCAGGAATTTCGCCAGGAGTGGCCTCGCGTCCTTGAGCGACTGCCGTGGTTCCACCTGCTGTCTCCGGAAGAAATGTGTGCTGAAGCTGAAAGCGGTTTGGCCATTGACCTGACAAAGCTAACCCTATTTCTAGCCAACGTTTCAGAGTTTTCTGGCTCTTCGCTACGAGAAGTTCTCTCACTGCGGTATGACATTCAGATTAATAAAACGACGCTTAACACGGCCCTGTTTATGGTGAACGCAGGATCGACCTCGTCGTCGCTTGGACATCTCATAACGGCGCTACGTCAGGTGAAACCGCAGAACCGCACGGTAGAAGGAGGTAAGCGCAAGGTGCTTCCGGAAGCGGTGTTTCGGAGACCTGTGGAGTTTGTCGATGGTGACAATGACCTGCGAGCTCATTTTTACAAAACCTGTGAATCTTGGATACGGCTGAAGGAGAGCGGGCTCAATTGGATGAGCTTGAGGGATGTGCTAGATGGAATCGCTCAAGGGCGCAAATATGTTAGTACTTCATTTGTCATTCCCTACCCACCAGGATTTCCGATGCTTGTGCCAGGGCAGCTTGTTTTTAGCGATGTGATTGTCTTTCTCCTTGCATTAGACAAAGTAGAGATTCACGGCTTGAGGGATAAAGATGGGCAGAAACTGATCGAGGTTGCTCTCGTGGATTGACATCTGTGCTGTTCCTTGCTCGGGTACTGGCCTATCCGCCCAAGCCGTGGTTGGAGTTCAGCTCATCATGTGAATGCTGTCAGCCAGAATGATGTCAGAACTCTGAGCCGGAAGACCCAGCTGGCGGATTTACAACCGGCGTCTTTTCCGGAATGTCAGTATCGGTGCGACTTTTGTGATCGGCTGGGCCGGGCGTTTGCCAACCGAGTACGGTGAAGAGTTCGTCCGAGAGGTTCTTTGCGAGCTCGGCAGTATTTACAGTCTCACTCATCAATCTAGCGTAAGCGTCATCCATAGCACCGGTCGATCGGAACCGGTGAGAGTGGTAGACTGCGGAGAAAGGAGAGGCGTCAGAGCATAACGCTCTGGCGGTTACGCAGCGCGTTTCTGGGCCTGGCGGGCTTTGCACCACGCCTCCGGAGTCACCTCCGAGATCTGGTGATTGGTCATGAACGGCAGGCGCGTGAGCACATCCCGTAGATACGCATAGGGGTCCACTCCCCGCCGTCGGCAACTCTCGATGATCGTATAGATAATGGCGCCGCGCTGGCCAGCCTCGGCCTCCCCCACGAACAACCAGTTTTTCTTGTTATGCGGAGCTGCGCATAACAAGAATTATGCCGAGTTCCGTATTATGCGGAGTTGGGCGGTCGAGTTGCTGATGATGGAGTTGTTCTGGGCAACCGGCGGACGGTTGACGCATGGTGGTGTTTGCGCGAAATCCCAATGGGTTTGCGCCAAACACTATGATTCAAAAAATATTCCTTCGCCCCTTCGTTCGACGCCGGATGGCCTCCAGCCATCTGGGCATAATTCTGGAGCAGTTCGCTCTGGATTTGCAGGCTCGCGGCTACGCAGCCTCGACCGTTCAGTCCTACGCGCAAGTCGTCGAGCATTTCTCTCGCTGGCTCGGGAGACATCGACTCGCGGTGCGCGAGATCGACGAGCGTTCAGTCGATAGGTTTGTCGGCGGGCACTTGTGCCGTTGTCGTTGCCCGATTCCCGCGGCTACGACCCGAACAGTATGCCGAGCGTCCCTGGGTTGTTTGGTACGCTTCCTCCGGGATCGGAAGCTGGCCTCGAAGCCACCTCCGCGACTTTCCGATTGCGAGCTTCTGGTTGAGAAGTATGACCGTCATCTTCGGGACGTGGCCGGTTTGGCCGCTGCCACTCGTCTCTACCGGCGGCGCTATGCCCGAGAGTTTCTTGCCGCGGTGGGATGCAAGTCGACCGAGGGCTTGCCCAAGATCCGACCACGAGACGTGGCGCGTTACGTCGAACAGGCGGCGCGGCGTCTCAAGCCTGCCTCCGCGGCCGTTCTCGCCGTTTCGGTTCGCGATTTCCTGCGGTTCTTGGCCGCCAAGGGCGGCGTGGATTCGGAGCTTTCAGGTTCAGTGTCGCATCCGGCGCCGTGGCCGCTTACCCCCTTGCCGGTGGTGCTGTCGAGGTCCGAGATCGGCGCGTTGTTGTCCGCCTTTGATCGAAGCACCGCGGTTGGACGCCGGGACTTTGCAATCGCCATGCTGATGGCCGATTTGGGCTTGCGCTGTCAGGAGGTCGCTTCGTTGACATTGGAGGATCTTGACGCCCAACACGGCGCCATCCGGCTTCGACAGACCAAACAGCGCAAGGAACGCCTCGTGCCGTGGACACCCGGGGTTGCCCGGGCGGTCTCGAGCTATCTGCGCCAGGGACGGTTGCCTGGTTCCTCGGCCTCATTGTTCGTTCGTCACCGCGCGCTCCGCGGGAGCCCGATGCGGGTTCACCACGTCCGCGGAGCGATGAGAAGGGCTTTTGCGCGCGCGGGGATTCGCTCGGGCAAGATCCACATCCTCCGGCACACCCTTGCGACCCGCCTTCATTCGACCGGCGTAGACATCAAGCAGGTCGCCGACCTCCTGGGCCACCAGAGCCTTGATACGACAGCCCGTTACGCCCGGGTGGATCTTGAGCAGTTGCGTCAGGCGGTCCTTCCTTGGCCGGGAGGGATTCGATGAAAGCCACCATGCTGGCTCGCGCGCGGGCGTATCTGGATCGCAGGAGAGCATTGGGCTACGCGTTGCGCGTCGAAGGTGAACTTCTCTTGGATTTCGCCCGATTTGCTGATCGTTCCGGGCATCGAGGTCCTCCGACCAAACGTTTGGCATTGAAGTGGGCAACCCTGCCTTCCAGCGCCAGCCGGCTCTACAAGGCCAGACGCCTGGAGATCCTCCGTACGTTTGCCAAGCACCTCGCCGCGATTGAGCCGTCAACGGAGGTTCCCCCAAGGCACGTCCTGGGCCCGGCGCACCGCCGGAACCCGCCTCACATCTACACGGCGCAACAAATCGAGACGTTGATGGGCCGGGCGAGCCGCCTTTCCGGTGTATTGCGTCCCCATACCTTTGCGACGCTGGTGGGGCTCATTGCCTCCACCGGACTTAGGATCTCAGAGGCGCTCAAGTTGCGCGCGGCCGATGTCGACTTCCTCCACCGGGTGCTGACGATCCGCGAAAGCAAGTTCCGGATTACGCGGTTGGTTCCGCTCCATCGATCAACAGCGATGGCTCTCAAACGCTACCATGCTCGCCGACTTCGCCTTTGGCCCCATTCACCGTTCTTCCTGGTGTCGGAGCGGGGCATGCCGCTGTCTGGATCCACCGTCCACCACACCTTTCGCCAACTGGCTGGTTCGATCACGCCCACATCGAATCGCGCCACCGTCCGAATCCACGACCTTCGGCATACGTTCGCCTGCCGCGTCATCGAAAAATGGGAACGCACGCACCGACGCGCGGCCGGCCGGATTGCCGTTCTCTCCCGGTACCTCGGTCATGCCCGCGTCACCGATACCTATTGGTACCTGAGCGCAACCCCTGAGTTGCTCGCCGCCGCGGCCAGAGACTTCAAAACCCCACGCCATGAAGACTCCTGATCTTGGCCAACTCCTGCCTCGCTACTTCACCGAGCACCTCGTGGGGCAACGGGATCTCAGCCCCAATACTGTGGCTGCGTATCGAGACACGTTCCGGCTCTTCCTCCGGTTCCTGTGCCGCAAACGCCGAACTTCGCCCTCGACGCTGCCTCTGAGCGTATTGAACGCAGACGCCGTACTCGCGTTCCTCGGCCACCTCGAAGCCGAGCGGCAAAACTCATCGCGTAGTCGCAACGCCCGACTTGCGGCCATTCGCTCCTTCGTCGGCTATTTAAGCGATCTGCTGGGACCGACCCTACCCGAGCCAACACGGCGAGTCCTGGCCATTCGCGGCAAGCGATACGCCCGCCGGATGGTGGGCTTCATCACCCGTCCCGAGATGGCTGCGCTTCTTCGGGCGGGGGACGGCTCGTGGACGGGGAGGCGGAATCACCTATTGCTTCTCCTCCTGTACAACACCGGAGCGCGAGTCTCGGAAATCACTGGTGTGCGAGTTCGGGATGTCCGCGCCGGCGATTGCCGCCAAGTCCTGCTCCACGGCAAAGGACGTAAGGAACGCGCGGTCCCTCTTTGGCTGGAAACCGTCCGCGCGTTACGGCGATGGATCGCGGAGAACAGACTGACGGACGATGCGCCTTTGATCTGCAATCGGTTTGGTCGGGCGTTGACCCGCTCGGGAGTGGCGTGCCAACTCCAAGTCGTTTTGAGGCACGCCCGAGGGGTGGATCCGTCGCTACACCGGATCAAAATCTCTCCTCACATCATTCGGCATACTACCGCCATGCATCTCCTCCAGTCCGGAGTAGCGCACGAACTGATCTCCCTGTGGCTCGGGCATGAAAGCCCCGAAACAACTCATGGCTACGTCGAGGCTGATCTGGAGATGAAACGACGTACCTTGGCCGCCCTCGATCCTCCCCGCAGCCGAAGGACCTCGTTTCCAAAGAAAGACCCGCTGATCCGCTTCCTTGAAGCCCGGCGATTATGCTGAGTTGGAGGATCCCAAGTACTTGGCGCTGGGGCTGCGCGCGCCGTGGCCCCAATGCCAACTCGACCGCCCAACTCCGCATAATCCGGAACTCGGCATAATTCTTGTTATGCGGAGCTGCGCATAACAAGAAAAACTGGTTGTTCGTGGGGGAGGCCGAGGCTGGCCAGCGCGGCGCCATTATCTATACGATCATCGAGAGTTGCCGACGGCGGGGAGTGGACCCCTATGCGTATCTACGGGATGTGCTCACGCGCCTGCCGTTCATGACCAATCACCAGATCTCGGAGGTGACTCCGGAGGCGTGGTGCAAAGCCCGCCAGGCCCAGAAACGCGCTGCGTAACCGCCAGAGCGTTATGCTCTGACGCCTCTCCTTTCTCCGCAGTCTACCACTCTCACCGGTTCCGATCGACCGGTGCTATGGATGACGCTTACGTTGAGAAGTCAACCGGGAAGAAGTTCTCGTCGACCCTGGTTTCCAATTAATCGCCGAACCCGATGTCCTTTTGTCGAGGGACTGCCAAAGGCGGAGAGCAGGTAAACGGCCAAATACTCGCTTCGGTCGCCCTCGCGCCAGTTATGGGAAGCCGATTCTATGGAAATAATGACCTTTCAGATGTTCTCCCGCAGGAAACGCCGTTCCTTTTCCGTCGAGGAAAAGGGCGGGTGGACCAGGTACGGAAATTGACGCAGATGCTCCGGGGGCGGCTCGGTTGTTGTGATGATGTACTGTATCGGCGCTTCGGCAGCGCTGAATTCTTCGTTCTTCGGGATGTCGAACATGCGGCGGTAGATGGCGGCCGTCAGGTCCGCTTCACGGGGGCTGTCATGGAGCAAGAAACCGGGATGGTTGGGGCTGTTTCGGGCGGACGCGAGCAGAGCCGCGAGGTCGAAAATCAGGATCTTCAAAGTGGCCAACGCCGTGCTGGTTAGGTCGCTGTAATCGAGTTCCAGTTTCACCTCTTCCGCCAGGAAGCGAACGACACCACGGTTGTCTGATTCGAGAATCCGTCCGGCCAATACGCTGAACATGTCAGACAAATCCGACTGCCTTGCTGTGGCCTTCTGCCGCAGGCTCTCCTGGTAGTCCGTTGACTTCCGCTGATCCCCTTGCAGACGCTCAGATCTCTTCCGTTCGCCCTCCAATTCCTGCGTAACCGTCAGCAGGTCGGAGGTGGCATCGAGCTTTTGGCCGAGAAGGGTCAGGTCCTCTTCCAACGTCCGGATTTGCTCCTGATGCCGCTGCCTTGCAACTGTGATCTGCTTGTCGACCCGCTGTCTTTCTTTGACGGATTCGGCGTGCTCCAGCGTCAAGCGACCCGCTTCCTGCTGGAAGCTGACCACGCGCGCCTGCAAAGGGCCTTGGGCGGATTTGAGTCCGTCAAGGACATGCTCGGAAAGACGGTTGGGATGGAAGGCTTGGGCGAGCTTGCAGCCTTCGGCCAGGGCCAAATCCAACGGAACGCTACATTGATCCGCGCGCAACGGCATTTGCGCGAGTTGTTGGCGGTATTCCTCCTGGCTTATGCGCCCTTCGTGGAAGTCCAACGCAAGTGCCGCTTTCTTCCCGTCCGCCTTCACGTCGTCCAACCGCTTGGCCAGACTAGCGATCTGCGTGATCCTCTCATCTCTCTGCACGGGCAGTAAATCCCCGGCGCCATCTTGCTGCCCCATTTCCCGAACCCGTGCAGCGATCCGGGTCTTTTCCTTTCCGAGTCCTGCCTTCTCAACCACCAGCGTGCTTTCGGTGATAGTGGCATCCAGCACCTGCGTTACGCGCCGGTAATCCTTCTCGGCGCGGTCCCGGGCGAAACTCAACTTGGGGATCAGCGCGTCGCACTCCCCCTTCTCCCGGAGAATCCGCATGTGATCCCGGCGCGCTTCAAGCTCACCAGATTGGGTCAGCCCCAGGACCGTCCGGACCAGGAGAGTGCGGTCGGCGTTGTGAATGTCGCCGAGGGAAGAAGCCCCACCGTAGCCCGAACGCCAGTCAAGGACATGATCATAGCGTGCTTCCTGATCACGACTCAACCATGCGAGCAAGTGCGCCCAGTCAACCTGCTTGCCCGACCCCGGATAAACCTCGACGGGCAATGGCTGGATGAACGCCTTTTGCAACTCGCGAAAGAAATCCGCGTAGGTTCGCCGCTCGATTGTCTCGTCGAACAGCCGGTCGAACTCCACCCCCTGCGCGCTCCAATGTGGGCTGCCCGTGACACCGACAAATCGCGCCACCAGCCACGCCTTGCCATCAAGGTGAACTTCGCCGGCCACCCACGCGTTGGGGAACTTGATCCTGAACGCATCGCGGAACGTGTCGTTCCCGAAATTGGAATCTCCCAGCAGGTAGCGGAGGAAGCGGCAAAACGTGGTCTTTCCGGCGGCATGACCGCCGGCTCCCTGCTCCGACGGTTCGGCCCAGATGATGTTGAGGCCCCTCCGCAACGAAATCCGCCGCTGGAGCGCTTCCGGTTTCCACTCTCGATACACCGCGAGTTCCTTTACCCATAGCCGAGGTTCGCGTCGGGTTGCCGGTGGCAGCACGGAGGAAAAAGGAAGATCCGGTGTTTTCATGGTGGTTTATGCGGCTATCCAGCGTCGGAGGCTTTCGCCCGGGATGGCATCGAGCCAGGGCTTCGAGGCAGCTCCCGCCGTGGCTGCGTGGCTCAAGGCCATTCTGGCGTCAAACAGTGTCCAGTCAAAAGTGATGTCAGCCCATTGAATGCCGTTGAAAATCACAAAACCGCTGTCCTCCGGGCGAATGTTCAGGGCATGGCGCATGACGATCAGGTCGTGCAACGCGGCTGGAAACGCTCTCGGGTCAACCAGCGGTGAGGGAAAACCCGATCGCCAGGCTGCAAAGACTGAAATGGCGCCCGTCGGGAGCGACCCAGCCGAGGAGGGGGGAGAGGCAAGGAACGTCATCGCCTCCAGAAGCTCGGCGTAATCCAGCCTGCCGCCAGCCTCTTGGACCAATGCCGGGATAAGTGTGATGTAAACTTCCGCCGAGGTGTTGATATGTGGTCGGCGTCTCGATGGGAGCGAGAAATCGAAACCGGCAACCACTTCCTGCAAGCCGGGTGGCTTGGTCGGCCTGCTGGTCGCAGCGGGCAAGACATGAAAAAGAGGCAAGTCGGTCGTCGGGAATTGCAGGGATGGCTGTTGGGCCTTCCCCTTCCTGCCTGGCTTGGCCACATCTCCGGCTGGCGCTTCTTCCTGTACCTGTGCCGCACGCTGATGATTCAACTTCAACAGGCGGGCCAAGACCTCGCGGCGGGCCACGGGGTGGAGGGTCAGGCGAATGCGGTCGTTTTCGGGAAGGAAGTCGAGCGGGTGGAAGTCGTGGTGCAAAGCCACGGCTGGGCCGAAATCGGATTGCGTATGCCAGCCGTAGGTTGTCAGGACGGTTTGATCGAGTTCGCGGTGCAGGTCCCGCAGGTGCATGAGGCGGGTTAAGCCCTCCTCGCCCGTGATGGTGGCGCGGTCGCCCCGAGACTCGGTGACGAGTTCGGGCGTCAGGTTAGGATTGTGGAAAAGGTTATAGAGGCCGGTGAGGCCGAGCCAAAGGTCGCGCATCAATGCGCGGCGGTGTTCGTGGTAAGCCTCGCCAATGGTGGCCAGCGCGGACTCGCTCGCAGGGTTGCGTGGGAACGGGAAGGTCTGGAAACAGTCCGTGGGCGAGTACCGCAGCCGTGTCTCCAGCGCGCCACTGTATTTGCGCGCCCAGACTTCGTGCAGCGTGCTCTGCACTACGGCGAAGTCGCTCCAACGGTCGGAGGGCAGAACATAAACGGTCTCTGAGAACAGATGGCAGGTTTGGAATGCCGAGAAGTTCAGATACTTCGTCACTCTAGCCAGCGCGAAGCACCGAGTCAAAGGCCGAATGAGGCCGTACAGGTCGCAGCTCGGTCGCTTGAAAAGCCACCATCGTTTGCGAACGGATTCTTCGGGATGTCGTTCGCGCTCGGGCTTCACGAGACGCACTACCCGTTCGAAGGCTTCGCTATAACCCTGCGCACGCTCCAATGGCCAGTCAGCAAAGTAGATCGCGGACCGTCCTGGGGTCTGAAGTGGGTTGCTATTCACTTCCTCGCCATTGATGATCGGCAAGAGAACCTCAGCCAACCTGGGGTTAGCGCTCATCATGCGTTCCGCCTCATTGTGCGGAAGCAGGAAACCCTCTCCCAAAAAGTATGAACCGAGGTACACCTTCGGCTGGCCGGGCAGCCACAATTGTCTCGGTTGTCCCGTTTCCGCGTAGCCTTCAAAAAACGCGCTGATGAAGGGAACTTCCTTCCCATCGAGGATGCGGCGCCTGTCCTCCCACGGACCTTTGTGGAGAGAGAACAGCGAGACATAGAGGTTAGCGACGCCCGGCCAAATCGTTCCACTCATGGCGAAAACGAGGTTGCCGCCTTGTTTCATCACGTGTTCCAAGCCGTCTGCTCGGACGTCGCCATCTTTGATGGAGTTCGTGGTGATGAGCGCGGCGAATCCCCCGGGCCGTAGCAGGTCGAAGATCCGGCGGAGAAAGAACACGACGAGGTCGCTGAGCCCAGTGGGTGCAAATTCCCATTTTACCCATTCGCAGAACGCGTGGCCGTAAGTGCCGCTGAGCGCTTGGCCGCCAAGATATGGAGGATTGCCGATGATGAGGTCGAAGCCGCCCGCGTCCACCACATCCCAAAACTCGATGAACCAATGGCCGAAGCGTTTGCGGTGGGCGGAGGTCAGCGCGGCGGCGATGCCTGGCCCCGTCGGGTTCAGCCCTTCCATCCAGCGGCTGAAGGTGTCGTGCGTGACGTGCTTGCCGCGATTCTCCGGCGTTTTCGGCAGGTAGAATTGCGCCACCTGCGCGTCGGCCAGCAGGCGGAGGTTCTGAAGGCGGGCGTTGCCGCGGAATTTCTCGTATTCGGTGCGGCGCGTGTAGTAATCCGTTGCGCTCCGCTCGGGCATTTGGTCAAAGGTGCGCCAAGCCTCGTCCAGCGCGCGGATGTCATCTTCCACCTGGCCAGCGAAATTGAGGGCTTGCTGGCCCTTGCGTTCCTCCTTGTTCTGTTTTCGGAGCGAGGCGGCGAGATCCTTGTCGTCGCCCGGCAGGGTCTTGAAGGCTTCATCAGGAACGCCGCGCTGGAGTTCAGCGCGGTGCGCCAGGCCGACGATGGCGTTGCCGCAATGGATGCGGTGGTCGAGGAAGCTCAGCGGCCAGCCGGGGACATGGGCTTCGAGCCAGAGCGCCACTTTGCATAGTTCAACCGCCAACGGATTCAGGTCCATGCCATAGATGCAGTGGCGAATGACATCGCGCACCGCTTCGCGGAATGCGGCGGGGCTGGGTTGATCGTCGCCGGTGCGGAGGATGGCGAGTTCGGTGCCGATTCGCCGGGCGGCGGCCAGCAGGATGTGGCCGCTGCCGCAGGCGATGTCGGCGACGCGAAGCGACAGCAAGGCTGTCTCGCCGAGGAGCGAATAGCGAATGGCGAATGGGGTTGAAGGCCAGAGCCGCGCGACTTCGCCAGGGGTGGGCGAATGGTGTTTATATGCATACTCGGTGAAAGCGGCACGCCCCGGCTCGGGGAGCATTCGCCATTCGCCGCCAGCCATTCGCTTGGCCTCGGCCAGTTTGTCGGCAATGAGATAATCGAGCGAATGTTTGATGAGCGGCTGGACGAGTTCGTCCGGCGTGTAATGGGAGCCGGTGCGGGATCTCTCGTCGCCTTTGGCAAACGTGAACGCCCAGCGATTGTCGGCCAGCGCGACTTGCGGCTCGAATTCGAGCAGGCCCTGATAGACCGAGCCGAATTCCTCGACATTGAGCGCCGCATAGTTCACGCGCATCAGTTGCCCGGTATCAGGGTTGCGAAACAACGAGAGGTTGCGGAGGCAGGCGAGCAGCGTGTCGTTGTCGAGCGCCACGCTGGCGAGCGGGCCAAGGGCACCGGAATCAAAAAGGTCGCCGCCCAGTGGCTCGATGCCGAGCGGACGGCCGGCAGCGGATTCGTCGAACAGGCAGAACGTGGAGCGGAGGGCATCCCAGCAATCGTGATGGCGGCCATCGGCGAGATGGCGCTTTTCGGCGAGGCGGCGCAACCGCGCAAGACTGTAAAGAGCGTAGTAGAGGTCGCGTTTCCGTTTTTCCGCCCCCGCGACATAGACGAGGTCACGCTCCTCGATCACCATGAGGAACAGCAGTCGGTAAACCAGCCGCAGGAGCCGCTGGTAGAGGTGCGCGGCGAAATCGAGGTCGGATGTCGCAAGTTGGC
>Ga0316231_1000814_pt1 | contig 39877 bp, 24 predicted proteins | sample TBH18027metaG_FD_206002 | JGI IMG/M metagenome (GOLD analysis project Ga0316231, IMG submission 206002) | Freshwater microbial communities from Trout Bog Lake, Wisconsin, USA - TBH18027 | ecosystem: Environmental > Aquatic > Freshwater > Lake > Hypolimnion/Profundal zone | place: USA: Wisconsin... | reverse complement strand
AGGCGTGTAAAGAATACTTTAGAGATTTAAGGATGAAAGAAGGGGTTGTCTGTAAGCATTGTGGAAGTAAGAAGCACTATTGGCTTGCCTCTAAGTGGCAGTTCCAGTGCTCATCTTGTTCCTTTAGGACCACTTTAAAAAGTGGAACTGTTATGGAGAACTCCAACCTTTCGGTTCGTAAATGGTTCTTAATTATGTTATTTATGACGTCAACTAAAAAGGGCATGTCAGCTTGTGAGATAAAACGTCAGATGGAACATTCAAGATATAGTATAGTTTTATCTGTTATGCACAGGATCAGAGACCTAATGGGTAAACGGGATAATATGTACCAGTTAAACGATATGATTGAATTTGACGAAGGCTATTTTGAAACACAAGTAAGCGAAAAAGTCCGATCCAATCTCAAACGAGGGAAAGGGAGTCAACGGCAGTTAAATGTAGCCGTAATGGCAGAATCAATTCCTCTTGAAGACCTGCATACCGGAATGAAAAGCAAATCATGTCGTTATTTTAAGATGAGTGTTTTAAAGGGACATTCCGCTGATCCAATAAACAATGTTGTAAAAGAGTCAATTAACGAGAAAAGTATTGTTTTCACTGACAGAAGTGCAAGCTATATTGACATCGAAAAGTATATCGAAGTGCACGTTATGGAAAAATCAACCCCGGAAGTAACCAAGGAAACCTTGAAATGGGTCCATATTGCCATAAGTAATGCAAAAAGAAATTTCTTAGGTGTTTATCACAAGATAAAGGGAGAAAACTTGCAACGATATCTAAATGAATTTGTTTATAAGTTAAACAGAAGGTATTTTAATTCTGTATTTGAAAGATTACTCGTGGCGAGTGTTTTTCCTTACTGGTAAAATAGCGATTAAGCGTAGTTTTAACAATACATTTCTAATGTAAACAAAGAAACCATTTAAAATTTAAGTCCCGGCAACTTCATTTTGCGGACACAAAATTAACATACTCTAAAACATGTTTTTTTGGGAAAATCGGATTAATAACAAGATAGGAAGTTTTATCTGATCGCTAATGATTTCCCTCAGGGACTTTATTGCCCGAAAGAGCAATTTTCTGGCAGAATCGTTTTTAAGCTCCATAATATCACATATCTGATCATACTCCATCGCACATTCGAATCGCAAATAGATGATTTCGCGCTGACGTTCGCTCAAACTATCCAACGCTTTTAATAAGACTAGCTCTTTATTCGATGCATTCTCCTTTGCTGAAATTTCTTCCTCAATAGTGAAGGCTACATCAAACTTAAGTGGGAGGAATTCCACCAATTCATTTTTTTTAAGTTTTTCAAATTCTTTATAAATTACGTTTTTCAAAGCTCTAAACAGGTAGAATTTGATGTTATCGGTTGGGCTAAGATTTTCACCGGCTTGAATTAATTTAAAGAAAACATCCTGAATGCAATCTTTAATAAATTCAGGATCATTTTTAAATTTAATGCCATATTGAAACATCGAATGGAAATATTGAAAATAGACATAAGAGAGTGCTGACTTATCGCCAGACTTAAAATTTTCCCATATTTCGAGATCTTTTGCCAATTGGAAATACGCTTAAGTTAGTTAATGCACAAAAAAACAATGGCTTGGTGCTTTTCTTTCAAAGGTTAAATAACGAACAAATATAAAGCAAAAAACTAAACCTCAAGCGAAATTCTTATCAATTACTTTAATATAGGAAATGTCATATTCCCGATAATTTACTAAAACCAGATCATAAGTAATAAGAACAATATAATGTCGTCATTATTTGTTTCCTCATTTGACCTCCCCCAACCTCTGACCTCCCCAACCCCTCCAGGGGGAAAGGAGGGGATTATAATGCAGGTCTTGTCCAGAATGCGGGAGATTTAGAGGGGTCAAAAAGGAGAAAATCAGAATTCTAAATAGTACATTATATCTTTCCGATTACTTAAGTGGCTGGAAGGCTATAATGACATATTTATTAACTCCCTATATTGATCTCGCCAAGATGAAGAGAGAAGATGTTGATCAAGGCAATTTTACTAATCCTTCATACCTCACCTTCCAATTGCCATCCTTTGGAAACCCAGGCAGAAAAATGGTATTTCCATCCCATCCGGCAGTCATCAGTGCAATGGTCGAAAGCAAAAAACCATTGGAGGGTAAATAAACCGGATAGCTCTTCCAGTTATTATTCAGTCCCATGTATGAATAATTGTTGTTCTGACTGGGAAAAAATAACGCATCTATAGCTTTTTCAGGCTGATGGAGTCTCGTGGCAGTCATCGCCATCATGGGAAAGTCTGTTCCCCAAATATTCTTATCCCACGTATTCATAACTGTCTGCAGAGTAGAAAGCATATCCAGATCGTTTGTTTTATCTCCCGGGAGGAATCCTTTGGCCATCAGAAAAGAGGGGTGCTGAATTTGCAATTTTATATTGCTCCAAAGGTTTGTCGAATTTGCAGCGTGCAGGTAGAGACTATCCTGACCGTTGGGATTTTTTATTTTTGGCAAAGGTGACAGGTGTTCCAAAATATAATCCCATTCCTTGTTTCGCGGCAATCCCAGACGTTCGAGCCACTTCTGCGCGGTCTTTAGGCCAAAATCCCAGTATGCCAGTTCGAAACAAGGGTTATAAGTTTTACTGGCAGGCCAGGTTATGTATCTGGTTTCATGTTTAATACTATCAAATCCATATTCTATGATTTCTGGTGGTGGCATTACAGGAGGTCCAAGAATATACTTTTGAGTTGGATGGTCAAAAAACAGGTACGAAGCCAGGAATTCGGCTGTCTGCAAGACAACCTCCTTGTACTTATTCAGGGTTGCCTTGTCGGGTTTGGCGCGATAACACAGTTCAGCCATATAAATGATATGCGGTTGCTGCCAGATAATAAACGGGTTAATATGATTGGGGCTCTCGCGACCCTCCGGACCAATCATCTTGGGCCATCTTGCCCCTTTATATCCGTGGTCTGCAGCCAGCTTTCTGGCTTTGGGTAAAAAGTCATTATACCAGGCCAGACTTTTCTCTAACATTTCCGGATGGCCCCAAAGGGCAAAATGGGCTGAATGAATCCAATGCACTTCAAGATGAAATTTCCCGTTCCAGCTATTGTTCATCAGACCTGATTCCTGGGGAGGCAATGATCCCGATGATTGTATCGCAGTGAAGTATTGCGAAAGGATGATCCTTCGTTCAAGTTCCTCAGCCCGGAGATCAGAGCTTCCTGAAAAATCAATCGCTCCCCCTTTTGTCCAGTAGTTCTTCCAGAACTCTTTCACCATCTTTTGAGTATGGGCGACCGGTGCTATAGCTTTGAAAAAAGGATTCTTCGAAAAATTACAGCTAAAGGAGAAATTGTTGAAAGCAGCACTTGGTTCTATTAAAAAGCAATGTTTATCATACGATTGAAATTTAATCTCCTGACCTGAATTAACTGCTACAAAATACCTTGTGCTGTCTAAGTCCCTTTGAAAAACGACCTGGTAGGGAGATTCCCCGATTAATTTCGTCTGATGTTTTTCATGTGAATTCCAATCTGCTCCAGTGAACTGGTTGGAGGCATAGGGAAAACAAAGCCTGATTTTAAGCCTTCCGGATTTTACCAACTCAGATTTTACACTTACAACCAATTGATCCTCTCTTGGATTAATGCTTGTAATCACTTCAACCGGATAGCCTTCGAGTTCAAATTTGGAATAAATGGTCCCTTCCCAAAGATTAAGCTTTTGGTTAATCTTTTTCAGATCTCCGATTGCAGCCTCCTTACCATCCGATTTGAGCAAAACAAATCCCAACTGTCCCAGGTGAAAGTGATGCGGATTTTCGTTCAGCCAGTTACTGGCTACGTTATCATCTTCGTAAGGAAAGCCAATAACCGGGTACATTTCCGTTTTACCTCTTATGTTCACCGGTCTGAGGACTTCCTCCAATTTGTATTTATTTGGATTGGGAAATGAATGCCAGCCCCAGTTCGACATAGTGGTCAATGGCATGGTTTTTTCATAAATCTCAGGGAATGTCTGCAGACCGGTGATATCAGCAGAAAATGCTATTTCACCATTACCCACCGTCATTACCTGACTTGAATCGGCATGATCATAAATCAAATTATGCCTATTAACCAGACTGAAACGATCTATTGGTGATAAATTTGAAGTCTGAGATTTAACTGAGGTTGGGAATAAAAACAGAACTGCAAAAATCAGTTCTGCGGAAAACCTTTTAGTCAATTTTTTTAGTAACATATTGATCATTTTTTAATAAAAAACTATTCTTTGCTAATCACTGAATACTCAAGATACAAATAAGAGGCTGGTACATCTAATGAAAAGGTAGTTGCCCCGTCTGGTTTTACTTTTTGCTGAGTCACTTTCCCTGTTTCAAGGTTTGTCATCAGGATGGTTTTATTGCTTAGAAATTTCAGGTTAATTTCCTTTTGGAGCTCGTTGTTGTGGAGCTCTCTGAATAATAAGATAAAGCCTGTGTTCATCTTTTCATCTACCATCTGAAAACCTGACCACCTGTCGTTAGAGGGCATTTCCCCTATCGGGAATGTATAACAGTTAAACATATCTTCCCGGTATTTTTTATAAATTAAAATCAATTTTTTCAATTCTTTCTGCCCTACTGGATCAAGGAACTGTGCACTTTGGAAAAAAACCGGAATAAATGGCAATCCCATGGCAAAACAATATGAATGGCTATGCAGGTAGGCATCGCTGCGATCCCTGTTTGTCCTTTTGGGATTTTGCAACATAACCTGAAGTTTGTTACTGTTAAAATATTTCGACATCAGCCAGTGCTGACGCAGCACGTGGTATGGAACCATAGTTAAATGTTCAGGCAAACCCTCCTGAATATTCTGAAAATAGATACTTCCGTACTCTTTAGCAAAATACCATCCATACCGTAAATTGTTATACTCGGGACAAAGTGTAAACTGGGTTTTCAGCCACGCGTGCTTCATGATTTCACGGTAACTGGTAGTCCGCTCTTCAAAATCCTTTCGATTTCCCAGATGGTCAAAATCTACTTTCCAGGAAATAAAGCCAAGTTGGTCAAGATTAGTTATTAAGTCAGAAACTTTGGCATTACGGATCGAAACCCAAAGACCCATTTTTACCCCATATTTGTCGCAAGAAGCCTTGATATCATTCCATCCGTTGGTGTATTTGGGCAGGAAATCACTTGCCGATGAACCCGCCTGGCTCTTTTGCCATCCATCATCAATCTGAAACAGATCAACTCCCAAGTCTGCTAAGGCAGGAATCTCTTTCAGAACAAACGATTCTTCGGTAAACTGATTACCCAAAGGATTTCCGGGTCCCCAGGTATTTCCAAGTATAAACAAATCGCGTTCGGCGGATGCCAGATAACGTGCACGATCGAATCGTTTCACGGCCAATTGCATTTCATCATTGCCGCCCGAATATAGAATCGTCCAAGTTGCCCAACATTCCCTGAAACGATCGGTCGTGATTTCATCAGGAAGCAAACCCAAACCTGTAACCCACAATCCGTTCGAACCGGAATAAAATGATCCGGTATTTTGTCCGGGCTGATTTACTGTTTTGGGCGACTCCTTGATTATACAAACACCATGTCCTGCATATTCAACACCTAAGCCACTTGCCCAATTGTTGGATTCCATCTGAAAAAGCGGATAACCGTGTATCACCTCTTCTTTCAGCATATCCAGACTTTGATCGTATCGGTTTCCCGGGTCATTAAAGTAACCCCAGTAGTTACGCTGGTTTTTCGCAGCAAAATCGAGTGGCAAAAAATCTGCCCTTCCACCCGGAAGAGGTTGAGTGCTACCATAATATTTTGTAATCGTGTCCGCTTTCGGAAAGTTTTCAGACCGAAAACCCGGGAGCGCTTTAATGCGCAATTGGGTGCGCACACCAGGGGCATCCGGGTAGACCCAGATGACATGTTGTACCTCCAGATTCAGAGATTCGTACCGCAGTTGGGTGACCACTTCAACATATTTGTTGGTAAAGCCGTCGTCATCTCCAACCCTTGCCGTTAATGAGACCAATTTTGCCTCGGCAGGTGATGCATCAGGTTTAATCCAGTTCCAGTCGCACCCCGTCAGATTTTGCTCGCCATCTTTTTTATCCTTTTCAATGCAGGTATTTTGCAGGTTCCAATCGCATCTGATGTTCTTCTGTGAATTTGAATATATTTGTCCGGTAGTCGTATTTTTCACATATTGGGTAACCAGTCCGCTGCCAGTCCAAATCCACTTCCGTTCAACCTCTCCGGTTTTAACAAAAAGTGAATCACCTAAGGTATATGCAAGGGCTTTGCCATATTCACAGGCGATTACAGGAAGAGTTTGCCCATTGGTTTTCCCCGAAGAAAAAGCAGATAAAAAAACAATCAGAAGGATCAACTTATTCATTTAATTAGGATTTTAAAAGTTTTTTATGATAATTAATAACGGATCATCGTTTTCTCCTGCTCCATTTTTCCACCTTTTTCATGATCGCAAATTCTTCATCTTCACTCTCGGTCGCAATCCAAAGAAAAGTGTTCTTTGGTGACATTTTTTCCATGTATTCGTCCAGATCTTCTTTTGACAAGTCAACGATTATTCCACGATTTCTTGACTGCACATACTGGATGAAATCCAAATGTTGCAAAATAGGGTAATCATCGGCCATCCCTTGTACCCATTGAATACACCTGACCTCGGGTACGCTAAGAATAGCATCGATATGGTTGGCGACACCCAATCCGTCTACGTGAAAAATGTTGTGAGTCATCGTTTTTACCTCTTCTTTCAAAATTGGCAACCCGAATTCGATGTAATCGTCAGGTGAAATCATGAACGAGAAGTCAGCGCTGGGAATGTGCATCCTCCCTTTTGGAATAGGCAGGTTCATCCAGGAACAAGACGGCATGCCGGCTGCACTAAGTACATTGTGAAAATTATCGTAAACTTCCAGAAAGTGTTCGCTTGCCAGGGTGAACAATTTTTGCGCATTTTCACGGTCGATCATCAGATCCATACACAAATCATTTGTTCCGCGCCAGGCCAACGCACAATCAAGACCCGGGTGCAAATCGGGATAACCCACCAGGAACTTATCACTGCACTTCTGCAGACCGACTTCTGTCAGTTCCATAAGTTTTTTATAAAAGACATTCTCTTTGGAGAACCTGATTTTCGGAAGGTCTGTATCGTAATTGTGAATGATCTCGTGGTACCACGAAGTGGTTTCTTCAAAAGTCATCTCTCCGCCATGGAAGGCAGCGTATGCATTTGGCCCGACGTTGGGCATGTAAATGGGGAAGGTCTCAGCATTGAAACGCATTCCCTTTATACTACTCAGAAAATCATCGGCCTGATATTCCGCATCGAACCAGCGGTCTCTGAGGGTGGCGTGAGGACTGGCGTGCGAACTATCGTATTCGGCATTATGCCTGTGAAAACGGATAGGCACCCTGTCGAGAATTTCACCCTGAAACCAGGCTTCCACACGTTCAACGCAGTCTAAGTAGTCAGGTTTTGTAGAAAGTTCAGTAATTTCAGAAGTACTTATCTGATTCATTGGTTATCTGGTTAGAAGATTGATCAATTTATAATCGCATTATAATCGCACACGATCTGGTTCTGTTCATTTATTAGTTATTCCCCATTTGTAGTTCGGTTTATCACCCATAATAAATTCCAGTTTTCCTCCGTCTGCTATCTCTTTATAAGTTATAAAGGGATGATTCAGTGGTTTCCCATTCAGTTTTGCTGACTGAATATAAATATTTGCTTTTGAAAGATTATTTGCTGTAACTGTAAAGCTCTTTCCATTTTCAAGGTTGATGGAAACTTCGTCAAAAAAAGGGGAGCCAATATCATATCTTTGGCTCGCAAGGTTCATCGGATAAAACCCCATCGACGAGAAAATATACCAGGCCGACATCTGACCGGTATCCTCATCACCGCATATTCCGTTTACAGTATTATCATAAAGCGTTGTAAGTATCTGACTTATTATTCTTTGTGTTTTCCAGGGTAGTCCCGCATAGTTATACATATAGGCAATATGATGACTCGGCTCATTTCCCTGGGCATACTGACCAATTAAGCCGGTAATATCCCCTGACGCATCCTTCCCTGCAAGATTTGAAGAAACGGAAATCTGGGAATCAAGCTTAATTCCCAGCCCCTGCATTCCTCCTAATAAACTACTTAACCCTTCAACATCCTGTGGAACAGCGAAAGTCCATTGCCAGGCATTTCCCTCACAAAAATCATCTCTCCGGTGGTTCGAGAAGAAGGGGTTCAGGTTTGGCCTGAATTCTCCATTACTAAGGCGGCCATTCATAAATCCCGCTTTTGAGTCAAAAACATTTTTATAATTCAAAGAACGCTTCGAAAAATAGCGATAGTCGTCATTCTTTCCCATCCCTTTCGCCATCTGAGCCATACACCAGTCGTCATAAGCATATTCAAGCGTTCGTGCAGTTGATTCCGCCTCAAGGTCAGCCGGAACATATCCATATTTTTTGTAGTTTATCAAACCCTGGAAATAGCGCATTGGAAATCCGGTTGTATCCTTCATCAGGGATACTTTCATGGCAACATAGTCTTTATTAAAATCAAATTTTGGAATATTTTTGAAGTAGCAATCTGCCAATACAGGAATTGAGGGTAAACCAATCATGCAGAAAGTTTCGTTCCCTGCAACAACATAAAATGGTAGCTGACCGAAATATTTATAGTGCTCAAGAAAAGTTTGCAGGTATTCACTGACAATGCTTGGTCTTACAATGGTCTTTAAAGGGATAGCAGCACGAAAGGTATCCCAAAGACCAATAACCCCTCCAAAGTACCTGAACCCTTTAGCCTGGTGAACGAGGTGATCAGGGCCCCTGAAACCGCCATCTGCATCAGAATATAACATCGGGTAAACCATAACGTTGTAAAGGCTGGTATAAAACAGCTCTTTTTTAGCCGCATCCGGTGTTTTAACCTCAAATCTTGCCAGTTCATTATTCCAAAGGGTCTTCGCTTCATTCCTTACCCGTTCAAAATTCCAGTCTGGGATCTCCTTCTCCAGATTCAATCTTGCTCCTTCACAACTAACAGAAGAAATGCCAACCTTCACCAGTAACTCAGGCCCATCCGAGGCATTGAAAGTCAGGATTGACCGGATATCAGTTCCTGAAATAATAGAATTCAGTCCACATTTTTTTCTGTTTATGAAACCTGCAGCGTAGGTAAAAGGCTTTGAAAATCTGGCATAGAAATAAACATGTTGGTCTTTGGCCCAACCTGATGAAACCCGCGAACCCTGTATTGAATATTTATCAACAACCTTTATTTCTGAAACTTTTACCGTGTCATAACTATCTTCAGGCACTATCGTGCAGGCTCCGTCACTGCCATGTTTGAGGTCAATAGCCAAATAATATGCGCCTGCACTGTTAAATGTGTATTTGTGTATGGCACATCTTGCAGTGACAGATATTTCTGTTTTTAGATTTCCCATTTTGACCTGGTAATAACCTGGCTGAGCTATTTCATCCTTATGCGAGAAATCATTTGGAAACCCATCAGCAGGATAAACCGTATTTTGTGCATCCCAACGGTCTCCGTTTAAGGGTATGAAAAGAATGTCGTGGAAATCACTGCAATCCGACCCCCCTTTGTTTACATGACTAAAACCTTGGATTTTAGCATCATAATAATTATATCCTACGTCGCCTTCCCTGGTATTCGGACCGCACTGAACCATTCCGAATGGGATAACTGCTGCAGGAATAATTTTACCGTGTTGACCAGAACCGATAAAGCGATTAACATAAACAGTGTAGTCAGTCTTTAAAGAACCTCCAACACACAGCAGACCTGAGACAATAACTAATATCGTGACAATTAATTTCTTTTTCATAAAACAAGTATTTATTCCAAATAAAATTTAGTCTGGTCCATTCTCGAAATTCATGTTTCAATCAATCTATAAGCTTATAAACAAGTAAGTCTTTTTTGCATCATTTTATTGACACCAAAAAACATGTTGTATAGCATGTTCTTTTTTGTGTCCACAAAATGAAATTGTAGGGACTTAATAGTTGGATGTTTTCTGAAAGGAGAACAGGAATTCTGAATCTTTATCAGAATATTTCATGCGTATATATTTTTTTTAAAGGTCGCATGGAATAGCCATGGAGATATTCATCTTTGGTTTGTGATTTTTCAACCATGGCTATTTCATCTGTGTTAATAAAATCCTAACTATCAGAATTCCAAATTTAATTGCTGCATATGACCAGGTTTTTATCAAGTATTAAAATGCGATGAATCATTCAGAACCAGAAACTTAATTCCCAATATCATGAGAAGGACCTTGTTTGTTATGACTATTATGTTGCATTTAACCATGGTAAAGGGACAGAATTATCAGAGTTCATGGAAATCGCTCGATTCCAGGCCAATCCCTTCTTGGTTTGAAGATGCAAAATTTGGGATATTTATTCATTGGGGTATCTATTCTGTACCTGCCTGGCGCAAACTAGAAAACGGAAAATATGCCTCATATGCTGAATGGTATTATGCAAAAGTGATGTATAATGAGGATAATGGAGGCCGTGAATTTCATAAAAAGAACTTCGGTGAAGACTTCGAGTACCGTGACTTTGCGCCACTTTTCAAAGCTGAATTATTCGATCCCCGGTCCTGGGTAAAACTGTTTAAAAAGTCAGGTGCAAAATACGTCGTTTTAACAACCAAACACCACGATGGTTTCTGCTTATGGCCGACACAAAGTCCCTATAAAAAAAACTGGAATGCCATGGATATTGGTCCCAGACAAGACCTTGTCGGGGAGCTTACATCAGCGGTGAAATCAGCAGGTCTGCGGAGGGGGCTTTACTATTTGATCGTAGAATGGGAAAGCAGCCGGACTCACAGGGCAGAATCGGGCTACTATCTACCCGTAAAGATCGTTAACAAGTATAAAATACCAGAAAATGAGTACGTTGATAAACATTTAATACCGCAGTTAAAAGAATTGGTCAACAACTATAAACCATGCCTGCTTTTTTCGGATGGAGGTGAATGGGATGACTCCGAAGAATATTTGAAAACTAAGGAATTTCTGTCCTTGCTCTATAGCGATTCGCTGGTAAAAAAGGAGATCGTGGTCAACGACAGGTTCGCCGAAGATATGCCAGGACATCATGGCGATTACTATTCGAGTGAATACAAAGATGCGGAAGGGATCTTTTCAAAACCATGGGAAGAGAGTCGTGGTGTGGGTGGCTCTTATGGGTTCAACAGGGCTGAAAATGCAGAAGATTATTCGACAACAAAGCAGTTAATTCTTGAGTTGATCGATATTGTGAGTCGTGGAGGTAACCTCTTGCTGAATATTGGTCCTAGGTCTGATGGTACGATTCCGGTTGTGATGCAGGAACGGCTATTGGATATTGGGAAATGGCTGGATGTTAACGGTGAAGCCATATAAAAGACCAGGAAAAGAGCTGTAACAAGTCAGCAAAAAAAAGATCAGGAGCTATATTTCACTAAGAAAGAGGGTTCACTGTTTTGTTTTTTTTCCAAATGGGGCAAGTCGGTTGAAATTAAATTATTGTCAAGTGAAAATATAAAGGACATCAGGTTATTGGGTTATAATGGAGTTATCCAGTGGATTGTAGGGGAGAATCACAAGTTGGTTATTCAGATCCCCCGGCTGACTGTTGATGAAATTCCATGTTTAAATGCCTGGACATTGCAAATTAAGTTAAAAAAGTAATAAACTATTAAATGATGAACAGAATTCAGATTCTGGCACTGCTCTTTTTTTTGGTTTCATTTTCCACAAATGCCCAGCGAAAGCCCTGGATTGATTTTAATAAAAACGGGGTGCAGGACATTTATGAGAACCCTGACGCAGAAATTGACAAACGGGTCAATAATTTGCTGTCACAAATGAGTATTAATGAAAAAATATCCATTTTGCATGAAGTGGCTCCTGCCATCTCCCGGCTTGGGATTGTCAAATATGATCATGGCAATGAAGCGTTGCACGGGGTTGTTCGTCCGGGGAAATTTACAGTTTTTCCACAGGCAATTGGTCTTGCAGCTACCTGGAACCCGGACTTAATTAACCGGGTTTCCACGGTAATATCTGACGAAGCCCGTGCACGGTGGAATGAACTGGAGCAGGGAAAGAAGCAAACCGAAAAATACAGTGATCTTTTGGCTTTCTGGTCACCTACGGTAAATATGGCGCGTGATCCCCGATGGGGACGTACACCCGAAACCTATGGTGAAGATCCTTACCTCACTTCATGCATCGGAGTCTCCTTTGTCAGAGGACTTCAAGGAGAGGATCCCCATTACCTTAAAGTGATTTCTACACCCAAACATTTCGCTGGCAACAACGAGGAACATAACCGTTTCGAATGCAAGGCAGTGATGTCGGAACGGGCATTGCGCTCATATTATTTACCGGCTTTTAAAGCCTTGATTACCGAAGGAAAAGCTCAATCAATAATGAGTGCGTATCCTGCAATTAATGGTGTTCCTTGTACTGCAAACAAGTGGCTGTTGACTGATATCCTTCGCAATGAATGGGGATTTAATGGTTATGTGGTCTCCGATTGCGGAGCAGTCGGTTTTCTTTATACCCCGCACAATTATGCCCCAACCCGCGTAGATGCCGCTGCTATGGCCATCAGAGCCGGCCTTGATCTGGAGTGTGCCGGATACTGCAACGAGTGTTATATCTATCGCGATTATTTGCCTAAAGCGTATAACATGGGAATAGTCACTGAAAGCGAGATAAATACGGCTGCTTTCCGTGTTTTACGTGCACGGTTTAAACTTGGTTTGTTCGACGATCCAACATTGAATCCCTACACAAAAATTTTACCGGAAGTTATTGGAAGCAAGGAACATCAGCAACTGGCAATTGAAACTGCCCGCCAATCAATCGTTTTACTTAAAAATCGCAACAATATCCTTCCGTTGGACCGGAATAAAATTAAATCAATAGCAGTTTTAGGAATTAACGCAGCGACATGCGAGTTTGGGGATTACAGCGGTACTCCCCTAAATGAACCGGTTTCGCCACTTCAGGGAATTATAAACAGGGCCGGAAGCAAGATAGTCGTTAAGACTCTTCCCTGGATTGGAAAAATTGCGCAGCAGGAAATCATTCCGTCCACTTTTTTTGCTTATCAGAAAAACGGAAATCTCAAAAAAGGCTTAAGAGTTGAATATTTTGCAAACACTTCGTTTACTGGTAACCCTTCAGAATCAGTTACGGAGAACATTCTTTTCGATCCGGCCAACCAGCCTCCAAATTCTGTTGTTCCTCCGGTCCCGATGTCAATTCGCTGGACCGGACTTTTGCAACCAACACTTTCTGGAAAATATACGTTTGAACTGAAAAAAATTGGTGAAGTAAGACTGTATCTGAATGAAGAATTGTTGATTGACTCCAAAAACGAGATTTCTACGGTCGATCTGGTAGCTGGTAAAACCTATCCCATTAAAGTGGAATACCTCTGCAAAAGAGGATCATCGTATTGCTCCCTTTCCTGGAAATCACCTGATAAAAAAACATCTGATATGTGTCGGGAAGAAAAAATACTGGCCGGAAACAGCGATATATCAATTGTGGTTCTGGGTATCAACAAATCAATCGAAATGGAAGGCCGCGACAGAAGTACACTGGATTTACCATCCGATCAGCAGCAATTTATCCGGGAGATTTATAAATCAAACCCAAATACAATTGTAGTGTTGGTTGCAGGAAGTTCGCTGGCAATTAATTGGATTCAGGATAATATTCCGGCGATTGTAAATGCCTGGTATCCTGGCGAACAGGGTGGTAATGCCATCGCAGATGTTTTGTTTGGAGATTACAACCCGGCAGGGCGGCTTCCGCTTACCTATTATAAATCCACTGCCGATTTACCTGCTTTCGATGACTATGAAGTATTCAATGGACGCACCTACATGTACTTTGATAAAAAACCTTTGTATGCTTTTGGTTACGGATTGAGCTATACCACGTTTAACTATTCAAATATTAATCTGGACAAGCCGGTTATGGAGAGGGGGGATACTGTTACAGTAAACGTAGATATTCAGAATACCGGAAAATTCAATGGTGATGAGGTTGTTCAATTGTACATTCATCAAAAGTCAGACAGCTTGAAATTGCCTCAGAGGCAATTAAAAGCATTTCAGCGAATTAACCTGAAAAAGGACGAAACCAGTACGGTCAGTTTTAAGTTGAGTCGAAAAGATCTTTCATTTTGGAACGAGAAAAATGAATTCGTGCTTGAACCGGGCGATATCCAAATCCAGATTGGCGCCTCTTCGGATGATATCCGGCAGGAAATACAATTTAAGATAAAAAATCAGACGAATTAAATAAATCCATTACTAGCTTCAATAACTGAATAACACATAAAAATAACCAATGAAAAACACTCATTACATTTCGAAGAAATTCTTTCTGGCGAAATGTCTGATATCCTGTTTGGCCGTTTTATCAATAAACCAAACGGGTATAGCGCAAAATTCCGAAAAGGATGTAATTATCCATTTAAAAAACAACAGTTACATCAAAATAAGGGCCTGTACAGAAAAGATTTTCAGGATCAGTGTTTCTTCCAAACCCGATTTCCCTGAATCGATCATGGAACGATATGGTATTTTAAAGAAGGATTGGAAATCAGTAAACCTGGATTCAAGAACAGAAAACGGGGATCGGGTTTTTCAAACAGCAAAATTCCAGATCATTGTTAATGAAAAATTGGGTGACGTATCAGTGAAAGATTCAACAGGAAAGCTGGTTGTTCCAAATCTTCATGTTTTTACCGATGACAGTCAGCCCATTTGCAAATCCCTCCGAGAGTCGCTTCATCAGTATTTTGGGGCTGTAAAACATGGTGGTGGTATCATTGGCGATGTTAACTATACTGGAAAGACTTCCGACAGTACTAAAATTTCTATCCAGACAACTCCTTCAGTTTTGGAAGTTTCACTTTCACCCGAAGCACGTTTTTACGGTGGTGGAAGTGCCAGTCGCAAAAATATTCAGCACAAGGGCGAAGCTTTACGGATGTGGGCAACCTACCAGAAAACTGAAATACCGATGCCATTTATTGTGAGCTCTGAAGGATGGGGAATTTTTAACAATACGACATTGCTGAATTATTTTGATATTGGCCGTTTTCAGAAGGATAAAATGTTCATTTATAATTCCGATGGCGAAATGGATTTTTACCTGATGCTTGGAGGTTCGATGGCTGAAGTGATTGATCAATATACAACCATAACCGGTAAACCTTATCTTTTGCCTAAATGGGCTTATGGACTGGCTTTTGGCGGCAATACTATGGAAAACCAGTTGGACCTGATGTCGGATGCCGTGAGGTTCCGTGATGAAAAAATCCCATGCGACATATTTTGGCTCGAACCCCAATGGATGGCAAAAAATTACGATTTTTCCACTTCCAAGAACTGGAACCTTGAAAAATTTCCGGCAGAGCCTTTCTGGGAAGTTAATAAATATCCTAAATATGAGAATAGGAGACTATTCATATCCAAATTACATGGATTAGGCTTTAAACTTGCTTTATGGTTATGCATCGATCACGATCTGAGTATTGCCGAAGAAGACCGCCTTTCTGTAATATCAGGAAAACCTCAATCAGGCCGAGAAAACTGGTTTCAACACCTGACCAAATTTATGGATCAGGGGGTTGACGGGTTTAAACTCGATCCGGGAAGTACGCTGGATGAACATCCGGATCGAAAATACTACAATGGATATGGCGATAATGCGATGCATAACCTGAATCAGGTATTGCTACCCAAACATATGTATGAGACTTTCAGGGAACACAAGGGTGTCCGGTCGTTTCACCATTACTGTGGCGGATATTCTGGAACACAACATTGGGGCGCTTCAACAAGTGGCGATAACGGTGGTGGGAAAGATGCCCTGTTCGACCAACTTAATCTGGGTTTAAGCGGGTTCGTAAATACATCGGCTGATGTACTGGACGCAATCGACGAAAATATTGTTGGGGGTATTCACCTTGGCTTTTTCCTTCCCTGGGTCCAAATAAACAGCTGGTACGATTTGCTCCATCCCTGGTATATGAAGCCGATTGAAAAGGAGACATTCCGTTATTATGCTCAACTAAGGAATAGTTTAACACCCTATATCTATTCAGCGGCACTTCAGGGAAGTGAGACAGGGATGCCAATTTTGCGAGCCATGCCATTAGTTTTTCCTAATGACCGAAAAGTTGATAACATGATTTATCAATTCATGTTTGGTGAAAATCTGTTGGTTGGAGTTTTCAACGACTCAATCTATCTTCCGAAAGGCAATTGGATCAATTACTGGTCCGGCGAAAAATTCTCAGGTGGTAAAACAGTACGTTGCAAAATACCCGAAAATCGTGGAGGTCCTTTATTTATAAAGGGAGGCGCTATTATCCCTTATCAGAAAACAATGCAATATATTGGTGAACTCCCGGTTGATACACTCATCCTTAAAGTTTATCCTGACCGGAAAAGTTCATTTACCTTGCTGGAAGATGATGGGAAATCATTTGATTTTGAAAAAGGGAAAGTGGCTTTAACCCGGTTTGAATGTAATGCAATGCCTGACCAGATCCAATTTGTAATTCAACCAACCCAGGGAACCTATTCGGGGATGATCAGTTCGCGTATCTATCAACTTGAAATTGAGTCTTCTATAAAACCTGCCGGTGTATTAGTAAACGGTAATAATGCGGATAACTGGAAATACGACAATTCCGGGAAGATAATTCTCTGGTTAGATCAAATGAAAATCACTGAAAAGGTGGTAATGACCTTTTAAAATTACCAGGAGGTTACATACCTACTAAATTTGAAAACCCATGAAATAGCCATGGTTGAGAAATCACAAACCGAAAATGAAAATATCACCATGGCTATTCCATCTGGCCTTTAAAAAACAAATTATTTACCGATGAAAAAAATATTTTTGATTACGCTATTGATTTTAAGCATGTATGCTTCTACAATCGGACAAACCGGTCAAAAAAGAATGAAGACTACCATCATCCAGGAAATTAACTACCTGATGTTTTTACCAAAAGATTACATCAATATTGGAAAATCCTCCCCAATGATTGTCTTTTTACACGGATCAGGCGAGCGTGGGAATGATCTTGAAAAGGTAAAAGCATGGGGGCCACCCGCTATCGTTGAAAAAAATCCCGATTTCCCTTTTGTCGTTATATCCCCTCAATGCCCTGATGGACAGTGGTGGAGCGCCTACCTTTTGAAAGAAATGATCGACGATGTGCTGGCCAAATACAATATCGATAAAAGCCGTGTTTATCTGACAGGTCTTAGTATGGGCGGATTCGGAGCATGGGAATTATCAATGGCATATCCTGAATATTTTGCCGCCGTTGCCCCCATTTGTGGTGGAGGAAACCCTTTTTTGGCATTCAGGCTAAAAGATATTCCGGTCTGGGCCTTCCATGGAAAGAAGGACGATGCTGTTCCTGAACAACAATCGGCATTAATGGTCGAGGCACTGAAAAAAATTGGCGCTGATGTAGAATATACCGTTCTCCCCGAAGGAGGACATATTGATGCATGGGTATATGCCTATGGCAAAGCCGGATTGTTCGAATGGTTTCTCAAACATCAAAAAAAATCCAATAATCACTAAATAAATCACCAAATGTATAGCTATGAAAAACTTAATTTTTATTTTAATTGTCCTAATGTTTAATGTGTTACCTTCCTCCGGACAGAGCAACCCGTCGAAAGATTATAGCTCGAATTATGAGCAGGTGATGAAACGGACCCAGTGGTGGCGCGAAGCCCGGTTTGGTATGTTTATCCATTTCGGTGCATATGCTGTTCCATCTCGGGGAGAATGGGTAAAATCCAACGAACGATTGACAACAGAACAATATCAGAAATATGTGGATGTATTCAATCCAAAGGATTTTGATGCCAAGGCATGGGCAAAAACAGCCAAAGCCGCCGGGATGAAATATGCGGTTCTCACAGCCAAACATCACGACGGATTTTGCATGTTCGACAGCAAATTGACCGATTATAAACTCAGTAAAAATTTTGCTGGTCGTGACCTGGTCCGCGAGTTTCTCGATGCTTTTCGGGCTGAAGGATTGAAAGTCGGATTGTATTATTCGCTCATCGACTGGCACCATCCCGATTATCCGAATGTGGGGAATCATCCGCAACGTGATGATAAGGAGTATTCAAAACGCACTTTCAACTGGGACAATTACCTGAAATACATGCATGGACAGGTGGAGGAACTGGTTAAAAACTACGGAAAACTCGACATCATGTGGTTCGATTATTCGTTTGATGAGTACAGTGGCGAAAAATGGGGAGCCACCGATCTGGTTTCGATGATCCGCAAATATCAGCCTGACATCATTTTGGATAACCGCCTGTCAGGCAATGAAGGCACTTCAACCAAACAGCGGATGTTGAAAACGGTTGGTGATTTTGAAAGTCCTGAACAGGGAATTCCCGATGCACCGCTGATCGATAAATATAACAACCTCCTTCCCTGGGAAACCTGTCTTACGCTTAATGGCGGCTGGGGATATACCGAACAGGATCACAACTGGAAATCTCCGGAACTGATCGTCCAGACTCTGGTGAATTGCGTAAGCAAAAACGGAAACCTGTTGCTGAATGTTGGCCCTGACGCCCGCGGGAAAATTCCTCAGGAAAGTGTGGATTTACTGACTGAAGTGGGAAATTGGATGGCCATGAATAGTGAGAGTGTTTATGGCTGTGGAGCTGCCAATTTACCAAAACCCGACTGGGGGCGTTATACCCAAAAGGGAAATACGATTTATGCCCACTGGATGAATCCAAACCTTGGCCAACTGAATGCCAAAGGTGTTGACGGCGAACAGGTAAAAAATGTCTATCTGTTGAAGTCCGGAGCTGAATTGTCATATCAGAAAACCTGGTGGGGGAATACCGAAACCGGAAACTTTTTCATTACCGTAGGCAACTCAACCGATAAACCTGTGAAATATGATACGGTAGTAAAAATAGAAATGAAAAAGTAGGGAACAGTACAAACTCAATGATCAATTTTTCAATTATACTACAGATAAATAAATATTCAAATAATGTCAGTTAAACACAGTCTTACAACAAAGGAATATCTAGTCCCTTTTATTTTTATATCCTTCCTGTTTTTTCTATGGGGAATAGCACACGGCATGATTGACACACTCGACAAACATTTTCAGCAAATCCTTCATCTTTCAAAATCGCAGTCAAGCATGATTCAGTTCGCTCTTTATGGCGCCTATTTCGGAATGGCGCTTCCTGCAGGGTTTTTCATGCGCCGGTTTGGTTATAAAAAAGGGATCGTTTTAGGCCTGTCTATTTTCGCTACCGGGGCCTTTTTGATTGCCGGAACAACCTCGTTTGAATCATTCTGGATATTCCTCTCCTGCCTTTTTATCCTGGGATGCGGCCTGGCAACCCTCGAAACGGCAGCTAACCCCTACGCTACTAAGCTGGGAACTAAAGAGTCAGCGGCTCAACGAATCAATTTTTCACAATCATTTAACGGGTTAGCCTGGGTTTTCGGACCTCTGATTGGGTTATATATCTATGGAAATCAGAGTGTTGCTCCAGGAGAGAAGCTTACATCCATGATTTTACCATTCGCAGTGATTGGTCTGGTGGTATTAATTGTTGCTGTAATTTTTCTTCAACTTCCTCTCCCTGAGATTTCTGAAGAAGAGACCGGTCATGGCCATGGTATTGTTGAATCTTCTGTTACCGACAAACCAACCTTTCACAAACCCTTAATCAGGCAGTCCCATTTTGTGATGGGGGTTGGAGCACAGTTCTGCTACGTGGCAGCTCAAACCGGAATATTTAGCTATCTGATTAATTTTGTCACCGATAAAAACCAAAATCCCCATTTTGATGTTCAAAATGGCCCATACTTTCTCTCCATAGGATTCGCTTTATTTATGATTGGCCGGATGTCCGGAAGTTTTATAATGCGCTCGGTTAAGCCTGCCCGGATTTTGGCCCTAAACTCGGGATTAAGCATCTTCCTTTTGCCTTTGGTAAGCATAAATGCCGGCTGGGTTTCACTCATTGCGCTTTATGCCGTTTTTTTACTCATGTCCATTATGTTCCCGACTATTTTTGCCCTGGGAATAAAAGATCTTGGACCGCAAACCAAAAAGGGTGCCTCTGTTATTGTAATGGCAATAGTTGGCGGTGCGGTTTTTCCACCTTTAATGGGTAATATCTCGGATATCTATTCAATGTCAATAGGTTTTCTTGTTCCTATTCCGTTGTTCATGTTCATTCTTTTTTACGCGCTCAAAGGGCATCATGTAAAAGCCTGAATTGTCCACCCGAAACAGAATCACAAGGAGTCCTCCAGTAATAACTGAAAATTTACTTGAAATAAATTAAAAACTCTGAAAATGGAAAAGAAAATGCTGTCCCTTGTATTATTCGTTATGGTGGTGTTATTTGCATCGGCAGGTTCTGCAAAAAACACCGCTCAATTTTTTATTGCGCCAAACAGTTCTTCTTCAAATGATGGGTCCAAAGCACATCCTTTTTCATCGCTTGAAGATGCCAAAAAAGCGATACGAAATCTAAAGAAAGAAAAGTCATTGCCTGTTGTTGAAGTTATGGTTTGGTTGCGTGAAGGAATTTATGAATTACCTGCAAGTCTCTCATTGTCTTCGGATGATTCCGGAACTGAAAAATATCCTATCACATTTAGCGCTTATTTGGACGAAAAGGTTATGCTGACCGGAGGTAAAAGAATCAGTTTAAGTGATGTAAAGCCAATTTCCTCTGAAACAGCCAAACGCATCGTTCAAAAGGGGGCAATCCAACACATTCGCGAAATTGATCTTGCTTCTCTAGGTATATCAAATTATGGGATTAATCAGATAAGTGGGTTCCGCAGACCTTACGTGAATGCTGCCATGGAACTGTTCATCAACGGAAAGCCATACCATCTGGCAAGGTATCCAAACAAGGATCAAATTCAGATAAAGCCCGAAAATGTTATCAATAATGGAATTACTGAAGAAGAAAAAAAATTTCATCCCGGAAGTATTCGATTTGATAAGGAAAAGCTTTTGCAGTGGAGCTTAGCTAAAGATATAATTGTCCGTGGAAATTTCAAGTATGCCTGGGCGAATGACCAGCTGCGGGTCAAAAATATTGATGCGAATACTGGTGAGGTCAGATTTGCAGATTCTCACCTGTATGGTATTTCCGGCGGGGAGATCTGGAATAAGTATTATTTTTTTAACTTACTGGAGGAGATTGATGAGCCTGGTGAGTACTACGTTGACAATCAAAAAGGGATCCTCTATTTTTACCCTTTCGAAGAACTAAAGCTAACCGATACCCTGATGGTTTCCATGCTGGAAGATGCTTTGGTAACACTCAAAGGGGCGAATTACATCCGATTTAAAAATATAACTTTTGAAGATGGTAGGGGTATCGGAATCTATATGGAAAACACCCTATCAAACAAAATCGAAAATTGCACCATTAGAAATATGGGTGTGGTAGCCGTTTGTTTAGGAATGGGGAGCAAGTCATCTCCTGTCTATCAGCATCCAAGTGAAGATCAGCCATTTTATCCAAACGAAAAATTGTCCGGACGGATAGGAAATCTTTACGAATTACTCTATGAGAATACCACCTTTAATCGTGAAGGGGGGAAAAACAATGGAATTATTGGCTGCAAAATTGAGAATACCGGTTGCGGTGGAATCAGTATGGGTGGTGGGGACCGTCTGAAATTAGAACCTGCCGGCAATTATGTGATTAGTTGTGAATTCACCAATTGCGAACGGTTGGATTATTCCTATAAATCACCAGTTAATATTGATGGAGTAGGAAATAAAATCCAGCATTGTCAGTTTAATGCCTGTCCAGCCACCACTATCCTTCTGCATGGCAATAACCAACTCATCGAATATAATGTTATCAGTGAAGCCTGCAATTTCATGGATGATCAGGGAGCAATTTACATCGGACGCGATCCTTCTGAATTTGGAAACATCATCCGGTACAACTTTTTCAAGAATATTGGTAATTTCGGAATGACGATGGCTGTCTACTATGACGATGGGGCATGTGGTACCCAATTGTATGGAAACGTATTTTATAAAGCCGGGTCACGAACCATCATGGTAGGTGGCGGAAGCTATAATCCTATTTTCAATAATATTTTCATTAACTCCGAACTGGCTTTGCACTTAGACAACCGGCTCGACGGCTGGGCTAAAAACAGTCTCTATCCCGGAGGAATCTTTGAAATACGTATGAATAAAGTGAACTATAATATAGCGCCATATTCATTAGCATATCCGGAATTGGTTACCTATTTCAAAGACAGTCCGCAAATACCAAAGCATAACGACATTAAAAACAACCTTTTTGTAAATATTAAAGAGCTTCATAATGGTCAAAAAGAATGGGGACCAATTCACGACGAGAATGTGACTACAAATGAAGATCCCGGTTTTGTGGATGCTTCTGATTTGGATTTTACTCTTCGCGATAATTCTGCTATATTTAAAAAATTGCCTGAATTTAAGCCCATACCTTTTAATGAAATCGGACTGATCAAATCAAATAAAAACAAATGAGACCAATCCTTTTCATATCAGTATTACTTATTCTGTTCAATATTTCATGTGGACAAAAAGGGAGTAAACAATCAAGCCCATTTAATAAACCGCATAAAACAGCGGAGTATATTCTAAAAGATACAAGCTGGAAAGCGTTATCTGTCAGACAGAAAATCGGTCAAACCATGCTGATGCTTCCTGAACGGGAAAAGGAGATGTTATTGGGTAAAGGTTCTCTAAAAAAATTTTTTGAAAAATATCCGGTGGGAGGTTTTTTCATGGGCTGGAAACTATTTGACGGTGTAAAGCCTGGGGATTATTACTCCCATATACGCGCCTCCTGCAAAGAGTACCAGGATGCAAGCAGCCTCCCGTTGATTTTCCAGCAGGATTATGAAAGCGGGGTTGATTTAGCGGGAATGACTGCCTTCCCAAATGGAATGTCGTTGGGGGCAGGGAATTCGCCTTCTCTCGCCTATGCTTTTGGAGAGGCTGTGGCAAAGGAGGCCCTATCTGTTGGTGTGCAATGGGTTTTGCATCCTGTGGCTGATCTGAATCTGAATCCCTTTAACCCAATTACCAATATACGAAGTGTTTCAGATGATCCTGATAAAGCAATCCGGTTGCTAAGTCAGCAGATAAGAGGTTTGCAAAGTAACGGAGTGGCATCTACGATTAAGCATTTTCCGGGTGACGGCGTTGATTATCGCGATCAACATTTATTAACCTCCTGCAACTCACTTCCCTTTGACGTTTGGAAGGAAAAGCATGGGCGTGTTTTTCAGGCGCTTATTGACAGCGGTGTAGCTTGTATTATGCCAGGTCATATTACACTGCCATCCTATCAAAAGATGAAGATAAATGGCATGTTTCCACCTGCAACATTATCCAAAGAATTATTAACCGGTTTGCTTAAAGGCGAAATGGGTTTTAAAGGAGTCATTGTTTCCGATGCTATGGTGATGGGAGGATTCAGGGGCTGGTATGATAGTCCTTTGGAAAGTGAGATCGAAAGTTTTAAGGCTGGGGTGGATGTCTTGCTGTGGCCTTCCTACACATTTATGGATACTTTGGAAGCAAGAATTAAAAGGGGCATTATACCAATGAAGCGGCTTGATGATGCAGTGAGCCGGGTATGGGCGTTGAAGGAAAGATTTGGATTGTTGGATAAAAACCGCGCTTTAATGCGTGAAATGTCTTCTGAAGAAAAACAATCTGCTGCAAATATTTCAAAAGCTATTTGCGAAAAAGCTATTACACTTTTACGCGACAGGAATAAAGCGTTGCCACTTAATCCAGAGAAAGATAAAAAAATACTGGTGGTTGGTGTAACGCCTGCATCACGCAAAGGCGGCGACGTTGAACTGAAAGGTCTGCAAGAATTTGCAGAACTCCTAAAGGCAAGAGGGTTCATGGTAGATTTTCGTCATGACATTTTATATGAAACGAAGAGGTGGATGGACGATTCGTCGGAAAAGTATGACCGCATTATTATAGCTCTGGCACGAAAGCCTCATTCTCCTTTTGGCCCTTTGCAGCTATATGATGATGAAGCACAAACCGTTTGGGGAGTTAATGCCATGCCTAAAAAAAAGGTGATTGTAGTAAATTTTGGAAATCCTTATAATTCCAATGAATATTTTGAGCGCGTGAATACTTGTTTCAATGCTTATTCCAACTCAACAGTAATGCATGAGGTTGTTACAGATGCACTGATGGGAAAAATAAAAATTACAGGAACAACGCCGGTTAACCTTGATATAGAATCAAAGTTTAGGGTTTATTAAACAAAATAAGAAGAAACAATACTCATTAATATTCAAGTCATTGTTAAAACCAAACAACTATTAACTTAAATAATAATTTCATTAAAAATACTTCAACAATAACATAATTCGCAAATATTAAAATTAATGAAACACTAATAGTTCTTTCAATTTATTCAAAATAGACAATTTAGCATAAAATAGGAAAATGAACAAATAAGTTATTTATGGATACGATTAAAATTATGTTAAATCTTTCAAAATGAGCATGGAATCGCATCGGTTTTATTAAATAAATTTAAATGAATAGAGCAAATCATGAAACAAAAATCAGAAATTGGAGATCTATTAAACTTTTCATCTCAGTTCTGATATTGGGATTGTCGGGACATTCTCAAGCAAAAAATAACGCGATAATTGTTATTGGCAATGCAAGATTTACAGTTATCACGCCATTGTGCATCCGCATTGAGTATGCTAATAATGGGAATTTTGTAAACGGAAAAACCTTGTTTGCTGAAAACAGGCAAGTTTTCTTCGATGATTTTAAATTAGTGAAGGACAATGATGAAGTTCAAATTGGTACCAGCCACATCATGCTAACGTATAAGCCTGATGGCAAACCATTTTCCAGAGAAAACTTAAAAGCAATGATTAAGAAAGGAAACACAATTTCCGAATGGCATCCTGGAAAGAAAAATATGTAGAACTTGGGAGGTACCCTCACTACCCTTGATGGAGTTGAACATGCTGTACAGGTAAATGATGGGTTATTATCGAAAGATTGCTGGTATGTGATTGAAGACAGCAATACACAAGTATTCATAAACGATTGGATTGCTGAACGACCATTTGATAGTTAAATCGACTGGTATTTATTTGGATATGGATCGGATTATAAAGAAGCATTAAGATCATTAACAGCTATAAGTGGGGAAGTGCCAATGGTCAGGAAATCCATTCTTGGCTCATGGTATTGTCGCTGGCGCGATTATACATCAGATGATTTCCTTCAAATAGTTTCTGAATACAAAGAACACGATTTTCCACTCGATATTATGGTTATGGATATGGGCTGGCATAGGATGAATGCCACTTATGGCTATGGACATGCAGGGATGCTGGGTTGGACAGGATATTCATGGAACAAAAAACTGATTCCTGACCCCGAAGATTTACTTAACAAACTTCACAATGACCGAATCTTCGTTAGTTTGAATGATCACCCTCATGATGGAATAAGGAACCATGAGGATTGTTATCCTGATTTCATGCGTGCGCTGGGGAAAGATCCTTCAACAAACGAAAACCTGCCATTCAAAATAGGCGATAGAGCTTACACGAATGCATTCTTCAAATATGGACACCAACCCCTGGGAAAGATGGGTATCGATTTTTGGTGGGTTGATTGGCAACAAGATCACATTTATCCTTATGTTTTTGGTTATCCCAATTTGCGATTTTTACCCTGGTTAAATTACTTGTATTTCAAAAATTCAGAAGAGAATGGTAATCGGGGACTCGGTTTTAGTCGCTGGGGTGGATGGGGCGATCAAAAACATCCAATCGAGTTTTCTGGCGATATAAAGTCAACCTGGCAGTCTCTCAAATTTGAAGTTGCATTCACCGCCAATTCAGGCAATGCAGGTTGTTTTTTCTGGGCGCATGATTTGGGTGGTTTTTATGGAGACAGAAATCCGGAGCTGTATACGAGATGGGTACAATTTGGCTTGACAAATTCGACCTTACGGGTGCACTCATGTGGCGAAAATTTAGATCGTCGCCCATGGCTTTGGGGCGAAAATGAAGAAAAATCGATGCGGATTATATATCATCTTAGGTCCCAACTTATCCCCTATATTTATTCCTCTGTTTGGCAATGCAATCATCAATCCCTATCTCTTCTACGCCCGATGTATCTCGAATATCCCAACGATAGCAATGCGTATCAAAATCCTCAAGAATATTTGTTTGGCGATAATTTTCTTTCAGCACCCATTGTTTCACCAGGAATCGGGCCAAATAAATTGGCAAAACAAAAAGTATGGTTCCCTGCCGGTACTTGGTACAATATTTTTTCAAACGAAAAACATGAAGGGTCAAAAACTGATTCTGTTTCAGCAGACTTGGATAAATTCCCATTTTATGTGCGAGGCGGTTATCCAATTCCCATGCAAACCTATACAGCACGCATGACAACAGAACCTTTAAAAAACCTGATAATACGTTGCTAACCAGGGAATATAGGGATTGAAAATCATTATGAACTTTATGAAGACGATGGACAAACCAATGATTATTTGCAAGGTAAATATGCATTGACCACAATTAAATATAAACAATTACAAAGTAAGGCAGTTATTACGATTCTTAATACAAAGGGCGCATATTCAGGCCAACTCAAAACCCGCGCATATCAATTTGAAATGGCGTCTACACGAAAGGCAACAAAAGCTTTACTAAATAAAAAAGAAGTTCGGGTGCTGTATGATCCCGAAAAATTAATAAATATGATTAAAATTCCGGAATCAGCTATTAATAAAAGTCAGGTGATCGAAATTTATGTTTCTGAAGCTGAACAAAATGAAATTGAAAAAAATATGCTGAAAAGAATCAATAATTAATCAATGGCAATTATTTATTTGATTAATCGCTATTATACCAGTATGACAGATTTTGGCATAGCCACGAATTAGTTTTGCATCAAAATAAATTGATGCCATGAATATACTGGATTTTGTTGAGAAATTTAAAGGTGAAAAGGCGTGTAAAGAATACTTTAGAGATTTAAGGATGAAAGAAGGGGTTGTCTGTAAGCATTGTGGAAGTAAGAAGCACTATTGGCTTGCCTCTAAGTGGCAGTTCCAGTGCTCATCTTGTTCCTTTAGAACCACTTTAAAAAGTGGAACTGTTATGGAGGACTCCAACCTTTCGGTTCGTAAATGGTTCTTAATCATGCTGTTTATGACGTCAACTAAAAAGGGCATGTCAGCTTGTGAGATAAAACGTCAGATGGAACATTCAAGATATAGTACAGTTTTATCTGTTATGCACAGGATCAGAGACCTAATGGGCAAACGGGATAATATGTACCAGTTAAACGATATGATTGAATTTGACGAAGGCTATTTTGAAACACAAGTAAGCGAAAAAGTCCGATCCAATCTCAAAAGAGGAAAAGGGAGTCAACGGCAGTTAAATGTAGCTGTAATGGCAGAATCAATTCCTCTTGAAGACCTGCATACCGGAATGAAAAGCAAATCATGTCGTTATTTTAAGATGAGTGTTTTAAAGGAACATTCCGCTGATCCAATAAACAATGTTGTAAAAGAGTCAATTAACGAAAAAAGTATTGTTTTCACTGACAGAAGTGCAAGCTATATTGACATCGAAAAGTATATTGAAGTGCATGTTATGGAAAAATCAACCCCGGAAGTGACAAAAGAAACCTTAAAATGAGTCCATATTGCCATAGCCAATGCGAAAAGAAACTTCTTAGGTGTTTATCACAAGATAAAGGGAGAAAACTTGCAACGGTATCTAAATGAATTTGTTATTTGTTTTAATATTGACCACTTACTCCATTTTCACTAAGTCATAATCAGAGCAAAGTGCCTTTCTAATTTCTGAAAAGAAAGTTTCATCGGCAACATAATTTTGATTTTCAGCATATCATATTCGAATGTACATTGGAGCTATAACAGTAAACCTGGCATTCCCGATGATGATAAACGGATTATTTTTTTCTGAAATAAACCCAAAATTTATAAATACTAAACAAAACAATATGAGTATTGATTTTCCTTAAGAGAAACAATTTGACATTATATGTAATCTTTTATGATATTGAGATTTCATGTTATTAGTTGTAAATTTTCGACTAAATTGGTTGTTTTCATTTCATCTTTATTCAAATCAATAAACTGGAAAATCTACTGGATCAATCCCCTTTGCTGAAAGATGGAAAATATATTTAGCAGGTTTTTTATAGAAAATATCCCGGAAAATTGCTACTCCATGAATGGCTTTAACTTCCCTCTCAGCTGGTATTCGATCCGAATTGCCGGTCACTCGAAGCTTGATTGGCATTTCTGTATCAATTATAGTTCCCACTGAATCTGTAACAGAAACAAAAATATTTACATGGCCGTCCAACCAACTGCCATCATCCAATTTCATTATTCCCGGAGGGTTGGCAAGTACCTGCAATTTGTATTTATTAGCCTTGTTCGGCAAAAGACCTGAAGACGATAGTTTTTTTTGATGTTCTCTGACCAATTGATTTGATGTAGTTATGCTTGATACAGGAAGCTGAATATTAATGCGATAACCTCCTTCTTCGTAGAGCGTATCGGCAATCCAATAAACTTTATCGCGTTCGACATCCTTTCCAATACCTCTGTTATCATAATTATAGTACCATGCACTGCAAGGTTTTATATACAAAGTTGCTTGTTCTTCATCGAAAAACCAACCTTCTGTATTTTTTGTATTAAGCAGTTCTTCTTTGCTAAATGTTTGTTTAAGTTGTATATTGTCTTTTTGTACCATTTCGGGCTTAGATGGTTTGTGAAGTTTTATCATAAAACCTCTATTTGTGGGCATTTTGGTATAAGAGCCTGATCTTTTACCTATCTCTATTTCAATTTTGTTATTGCTTTCGTTACATGTGAAATTTGTAGTGGCATATTTGCCCTGCTCGCACTGATATGTATGTCCATCATCCTCATAAAGAATATATTGCGATTTTGATGAAGGATAGATATCCAACTCAACAATTTCTAAGGGTTCCTGGCCTATATAACTTGTAATCTGGCTTCGGGGAATGATTGCTCCGCCTTTTACATATAACGGACCACCCATTTGATCTGGCCAATGAGCAACAATCCATTTTCCGCGACTTTCAATCTCTTTTCCAGACCAATAATCAAACCAAATTCCTTTTGGAAGGTAAAGAGAGGCAGTATCAGAAATTATCTCTTGATGAGGAATTTCCTTATCTTCATTAAACTGCTTTGCCCGATTACTGTATAAATTTTTATCACTCGGCATCCCGATCAGAAGCCAATCACCAAGCATATATTCATTTTTCATGTTATACGTATTGGTATCGTTTTGATATTCAAGCACCATCGGTCGTAATATTGGTATTGCATATTTACTTGATTGCCATTGAGAAGTATAAAGATAGGGGTAGAGCGAAGTCTTAAGTTTGGCATATACCCGATATATATCTTCAACAGGTTTTGGGAACATCCAGGGTTGGGTATAATCACACCAACTGTTCATTACAGTTAATGGGATTAAAAATCCGGCATGAATGCGTGATGCAAATGATTGGTATGCTGCACAGCGTGGATCGTCCATATCAAAGCTTACCAACGAATGACCCGATAAACCAGCATTCAATATACCATTTCCAACAAGGTAATCACCTCCCCATTGTACAGGCCAACGATGAGACGCGATAGAAGCAGCGTAGGCACAATGTGTAATAATAGCCCTTTCTCCACCCGAGTATTTGGCAAACTGGTTAAAAACTGTTTCTGTATATAATGAATTAATCAAATTCACCAACTCTTTGTCATTATATTTTTCTGATTTCCAATGACTCTGATCAATTACTGCATCTTGTAGCTCTGTACTATTTATCTGTCGAGGATAAGGATTATCTACCTTAAACATTTTAATACCCAAATGAATCAGCGGAATATGTGGGCTAAACCAGTTGTTTCGGACTTCCTCCTTTGTGAAATCTTTTTTAGGAGATTCACCTGATTCCCATAAATCGAGATTGAAACCAAGCAATGTTAACTTCTTTATCATTCTAACTGGATCAGGAAATCTTACAGGACTCCATTTGAATTCATTGCCATAAGGTTTATCTTCCCAACCCGGTTCTAACCCCATAATGCTGATCGGAATATCGTCTTCACGAAATTTTAAAGCATTTTTAATTAATTCACTCTCATCGGCATAATAATTACATCGGTATTCAGGGCTCATTGCCCAAATAGGGACCATTTTGGGTTTGCCTGTTATATCGGTATAACTCTGCAATATTTTTTTAAAATCAGGGCCAACGAAAATAAAATAATCTATTTGACCACCTTCGGACGAAACGGTATAAAAATCATTTTCTTTTGATTTTTCTGTAAAATCAAAGTTGTGATTGTACGTATTGTTTGAATAAAAGCCATATCCGGCAGTACTCATAAAAAATGGAACTGTAGCACCTGCCCATCGATAGCCTCTTTCCCACCTGATTTTCCTCCCTTTTGCATCGAATGTTTCGCGCATGAAGCCAAATCCATAAAAATGTTCAGTTGCGTTCTTATCAATATTTAAATAACTTATGGTATCATAACTTATTGCATTCGAACCACTTTGACTAAATATTAGTTTCTGCGATTTGTCATATAGCTGCACCCGAAATGGTTGTAAAGAAGTTTCAATTGAAATAAGGTTAGTATTGATAATAAGCTTATTATCTTGTTTTTCGGAAGTAAATAGAACATCTTCGAGTTTCTCTTTTACATAACCAAATTTTACTGATAAAGAGTTGTCAAATTTCCCATCTGGCGCTACGCGCAATCTGATAATATCGTTTGCCAATATATCTAAACAGATTTTCTCGCCATTTTTGCATTCATACGTAACAAAACCTTTTTCAACTTTATAGGAGAGAACATCCCCAATCGTTTTTTTATTACCAGCAAAAAGCTGTGCGAATGGGAATATCAGTAAGAGAAAGAATAAACTTGATTTTGTCATGATCTACTCAGCTTTATTTTAAGTATTTGACTAATTCGAATCTTATTTTTTAAGTAAAGAGAAGTTGAAAAATAAACGGGTAAAGAATTAACTTTACCCGTTTAACTTATTACTTGCTAATTATATCCAGGATTTTGAATTAATTTTCGATTTTTGTTCATCTCATCTCTGTAAATAGGAAAGAAATAGGCAAAATCTTTCCAACTCCTTTGCTCAATAATTATTGGTTTGTATGTTGGACTACTCCAATAGGATCCGTCGGCTTTTCTATAGGATGTTACATTAGCCGATTTGTTAACCGCATAAGTTATGTTAACTCCGGTTACCGGTTGATAAGCTGCAGGTCCGATTAGCCAACGTCTGATATCGAAGAAACGATGGTTTTCGAACGACAACTCAATCTTACGTTCATTTCTGTATCTGGCTCGAAGTGCATCTCCTGATTCGGTCACAGGCGGTTGTCCAGCTCTTGTCCGAATCATGTTTATATAGGTTTGCGCTTCGGAATATTGGCCCAATTCTATGCTGGCTTCTGCATAATTTAGCAAAACTTCAGCATAACGAAAATGACGAAAAGGAATAGCCTGACCAGCGGATGAACTTGGGATTACTGTTGGATCAAGGCATTTCCTTATATAGTAGCCTGAATAACTATTATTGTAATTTTCAGCAACCGGACCGACTCTATTATCTGCACCTCCTATGACCAGATTCCCATTTTCATCAACAACAATTCCACATTGTAATTGATTAAACGGGTCATATGATTGAGTACTTGAAGGTCGAGGCATCCATGATGCCCCCTCATACAATATTGTTGCCGCCAGACGGGCATCTCGGTTTGCATATGGATTTGCAGATTGAGTCGAATTATTCCAGCTAAAAGGAGTTCCGTCTTTCATTTCATATGAATCAACAAAATTACCTAGAGGACCAAGTTGACCCCAACCATTATATCCGCCTGATGCCCAATCCAAATTAGGTGGGTATTGATCCCACGAATCACTTAAAGCATATTGAGGTACAAATTGTTGGAACAGGATATCTTCAGAAGTCATGCTGGTTGTAAGAAAATAGTTCTGGAGGTTTGCAGATATATTATCCGAGGACGCCGGATTCGGATTAACTAATCCATAAATTCCAAGATTTATTATTGCTTTCGCAGCATCTTGAGCAGCTTTCCAAAGGGTTGTTCTATCTGCTCCCACATAACCAATTAATTCAGGATTTGAATAACCAGAAGCAAAACTTGTAGTATTATGTAAGTCACTTGCAGCATAAAGTAAAACTCTTGATTTAAGAGCTAAGGCTGCTCCTTGAGTTGCGCGTCCAACATTTGGACCTGCCTGGACTTGTGGCAAAAGTCTCGCAGCTGAATCAAGCTGGCTTGAAATAAAACTAATACAATCAGCGTATCGGTTTCGTGGTAGGTAGTAGCTGGTTGTATCCAAGCTATAAACCTGATTAATGATGGGGACGCCACCATAAAAACTTGTTAAAAAATGATAAGCCAATCCCCTGATAAAAAAGACTTCTCCCTTTAGAACATTTGTACTTGCAGACTCGCTGACAGGTGCATTTTTAATATTCGCCATAAAAACATTGCTCTCCTGAACTACTTTATACAGATTGTTCCAAAGAAATGCTCTTTCCTGAGGCATACTCCATGATAGATCCCAACCGGTGATAGCATCAGGGCTGATATTACATTTGTTAAAATCACTTACACCCCAATCATTAAGAAACTGTGCTTCATCATCATAACAAGCCCAGGGAACCATCGTATAGGGATAGGCAAAAATATTTTGATACATGTTATTCACGAAAGCGGTTATCAGGGTAGGATCCTTCCAGACAGCTGCATCGGTATAGCTTCCAGATGGGCTAATATTTAAAAAAGCCTTGTCTTTTTGACATGAGAACATCGATAAAGACAATATCAACAATATATATGTAACTTTTTTCATATTTTAAAATTTAAAAGGTAATAGTAATACCTCCGTTTAAAACTCTTTGTAAAGGATAATTTAAACCTCTTTCAATTGCCATTTCAGGATCAAAATCTTTGAACTTGGTTAAAGTAAACAAATTAAGAGCGCTGATATAGATACGTATCGTTTCAGCTCCAATTAGTTTGTCGAATTTATTAGGAGTGGTATACCCAATCACTAGGTTTTTCATCCTTAAGTAATCAGTACTGTGCAGAAAGAACGTATTTCTGTTTGTCCACCAATATTCGCTCATGTTAAAGGCTCTAGGATAGGAAGCATCAGTGTGAGTGGGAGTCCAACGGTTATCCGCAAAATCTTTTGGAAAATTTCCCAATAAACCTGAGTAAGGTAGAAAATACTGCTTAGCTCCAGATGCACCCTGAAAAAGTAATGATAAGTCAAATTGTTTATACTTTAATTCTATGTTTAATCCTCCTGTGAATTTTGGGACATTATTATAATTCGTTCTAACCATATCCTTTCCGTCTATTACTCCATCTCCGTTTACATCTTTAAAAATAATATCACCTGGCTTTGCACCTGCCCAATGAGGAGTGGCATCAATTTGTGCCTGGTCTTTGTAGATTCCTATTGCCTGATAATAAAGCGAATATTGAAAATTATAAACATCAGATGGTAATGACTTTCCAGTTATGGTTTGATAACCGGGGATACCACCGGGTTCATCAATATAGTCGATTCTGTTTTTCGCATAACTTCCATTAATAGAAACATTGTAGGAAAAGTTATTGATTTTGTCTTTATATGAAATGATACCTTCATAACCTTTATTGGATACTTTCGCCATATTTTCCGCTGGAAGTTGGGCCGTTATTCCCGTTGAACCTGGTACCGTTGCATTGGCTTGCCATAAAATATTTGAACGATTATATCTGAAATAGTCAAACTCAATACCTAGCCTATTATTTAAAAGTTGAGCGTCAAAACCCATATTCCTTTGAACCGAAGTCTCCCAGGTTACATTCACATTAGGGATATATTGTTGTTGAAGCAGAGGGTTTTGTACCTGAGAACCAAAAATATATGTTGCAGGGAAGGTTGCATTTGATGCCGGAGTATAGGTGTAATTCGCCAGATATTGATAAGGATTTATTCTGTCATTACCTGTCTTTCCCAGTGAACCACGTAATTTAAAGTAATTTATAAAAGAAAGATTCTCTTTCCAGAATTTTTCTTCAGACATCCGCCAACCAGTTGAAATCCCAGGAAAAAATCCAAATTGCCGGCTTGGTGCAAAATTATTGGATCCATCATATCTACAAACGAATTCCAAAAGATATTTATCCTTATAACTATAATCAGCACGGCCAAAATAACTAACGCGAGCGGTTTGAGTAGCTTGCCCCGTATTTGTCTGCCCAACATTACCCCCCGCAAAAAGTTGATCTAATATCGTTGATTGATAATTTGTACGAAAGGCACTGAAACTATTATTTAAAAAAGAAGATCTTTCGTTACCTATCATTACTTTTATTGCATGTGAATCAAACCTATTTTCATAGTTTATAATTGCATTATAGGTAATCGTGTGCATATTCTGAGTGGCCTCATTTAAGTTAGCACTTGTAGGTCCTCTTTGGGATTCTATAAGTAAAGGAAGCCCATTCGTAGAATTCATTGTTACACCATCCCAAACATATAATGACCAAGGCTTTTGCCATAATTTATTTAGTTCAATCTGAGCATCATATGAACCATTTGCTGTTACATTTAATCCCTTAATCCATGGGATATTTATATTTAATTTAAAATTACTTTCGAGAACATTCCACGTATCCTTATTATATCCAGGTACATCAGTCGCAATCACAGCCGGATTCATTCCATTTTCAATATCAGGACCAGGTTGACCATTTGGCCAAAATGCATTCATTGTTGGTTTTCCTCGTAAAAGGTATTCGAATATATTAGCTGAATTGATAGCCGTGTTATTCCTGTTTTCCTGACGACCTGCGAAGTCAATGGAAATACTGATTTCATTTGTTAATTTTGAGTCAATGTTACTTCTGAAGTTATATTGAGAAAAATTTGTGGAACTTCTACGATAAATGGCATCCTGGTATTTCGCGCCAAATGAAATCATTAATTTAGTCTTTTCATTTCCCCCTGAAAATGTTACATTTTGATTATTTTGATTACTCCAAGGTTTAAGGACTGCTTTATACCAATTTGTATTAGGATGTCCCCATAAATCCGTGCCATTTCCAAATTTAGTAATATCCGCGGCAGAATAGGTCAGCGGATTTCCTGAATATCCATTAATTTCATTTACCATATTGGCATATTGAACCGAGTTTGCCATTTGTGGAAGAACGGTTGACTGCGTTTCTCCTGCATTCATATTAATAGTTATTCTTTGTTTACCAATTTTACCCCGTTTTGTTGTAATAAGGATTACTCCGTTAGCGGCTTGTGCACCATAAATCGCTGCCGATGCATCTTTTAATATTGTTACACTTTCAATATCATTAGCGTCGATACGGCCTAAAGGACGTCCCGCAATTCCATCAATAACAACAAGAGCCGATGCATCTCCAGTTGTACCAACACCTCTAATTCGTAAAACAGCATCATCATTGCCAGGCTCACCACTGGATGTAATCGCAGTTAAACCCGGAAATCTCCCTGCAAAAGAATTAGACAAGTTGGGGGTAGGAGCTTGAACGAGTTCCTCCCCCTTAACAGAACTGATAGCACCGGTTGCTGTCGCTTTTTTTTGAGTACCATAACCGATTGATACGATCTCTTCCAAACCGACACTTTCCTCATGCATTGAAACATTTATTGATGCCTTATTTCCAAAAGCTATTTCTTGGGAAGTCATCCCAACAAAAGAAAATGCAAGTGTTTTGGCATCGACAGCTACAGTCAAAGTAAATTTTCCGTCGTTATCAGTAACAGTTCCTGTTGTCGTTCCTTTAACAACTACGCTTACACCAGATAAAGGTTGACCTTTGGAGTCTTTTACAGTGCCTGTGATCCCTTTCTTTTGATCTGCTGGATTAGGAGCTAGGCTTGGGGCTACTTTTTTGATAATTACTGTATTATCTTCAATTTCGTATTTAAATCCGTAGGGAAGAATTATTTTGTTCAGAACATCTTCAAGTTTTGAATCTTTCAGATCGACTGATACATCAGGAACTTCACTTAAATAATCCGATCGATAAAGAAAATGAAAGTCACTTTGCTCTTCAATCAATTTTAATATCTCTATGACACTTACTTTCTCAGTCTTTAGATTGAGTTTGGTCTGCTGAGAATAAACACTTGCGGAAACCTGTAAAAGGCTTGCAAATAAGATAAATACAGTAATCCTCATAATTAAGAAGATTTTTTTCCACCCGCTGTCGCAGATGGGATTCCATCGTTTTTTTTTCATACCTTTGTTGTGTTTTGTTAAAAACCATTTAGTAAATTATTATTGAATGTAATGCGGGAGATGGCTCAAACATTTTCCGCATTTTACGTTAAACCACTTGGTTATTTGATAGTTATTTGTTTGTTTTCAATTACAAATTCAACTTCATTGGTCTTTTGAATTTTCTTCAGCATTTCACTAAAATTGGCATACCTTTGTAAATTTCCTGTGAACCTGATATCTTTGAGTTCCGCACGTGCAAAAACAATGTCAACGTTATACCATTTCGACAGTGTGTGCATAATCTCACCAAGATTTTGATTCTCAAAAACAAAACGGCCTTCTTTCCATGCAATAAACTGGTATGTTTCGACTTTCCGTTTAGAAATATGTGTATCAATCTTATTTACAATACTTTGTTCGTTTGGAACAAGCCGTTGATTAATTTCAGGCCTATCTTTTAAATAGATTTCTACACTACCTTTTACCAGGGTCGTATAAATTTGAGGATTTTCCTTGTAGGAAGAGATATTGAACTCGGTTCCCAAAACTTTAATGACCTGCTCTCCTGATTCAACAAGGAAAGGCATCTTTTCGTTCCTTGATACTTCAAAAAAGGCTTCACCTGTAAGTTCAACTTTTCGTTCATTTCCAATAAACTGAACCGGATAACGCAATATTGTTTCAGAATTTAGCCATACCTTTGTTCCATCAGCAAGTTGCAAAAAAAACTCTCCTCCACGCGGAACACTTAAAGTATTATACTTAACCTCTTTTTTAGTACCTTCGTTACTCGTGTATTGAAGTTTATTCCCTTCACTTATAATTTCAGAGCTCCCTTCAGTCAATTTAAGGTTCTTTGAAGAGGCAAGATCATAAACCGATCCATCATCCAAAATTAGTGTAGCCTTATTGGTGCCAGGTTTGATTAGTTCTGCTTTATTTGATACAATTGGTAAGACTTCAATCTTTTTTACAGGAAGTAAAAAATTAATAACCAGGAAAATTGTCACAACAGCAGCTGCTGCTAAAGAGATAATCTGTTTGAAAGTACTATGTTTCTTTTTTAATAATTCTTTTTTAAGCGCTTTCCATGCTTTTGAGGTTTCTATTGAATTGTCATCAAAACTTGAACCATCACTATAATACCTTATTACCTTATCAAGGTATTGCTGGTGATCAGGAGTCTCTTCAAGCCATCGGGTAAGCAATATATCCTCATTTTCTGTTGTTTTATGATTAATCTTTTTCCAGATAATCTCAAAATCGATAATCGGTTGTTCTTTTGGCATGATGTGATTGATTTAGTCAAAAGACACATTCGAAAAGAAAACGGATGACAAAAGTTAAAAAAATAAATGATACAACGTAGAAATTAATGTAAAGAGAGGAATTTCCAGCTCTTCAAAAGAAGAATTTTAGAGAAGTGCTTTCAACCAGCAACTTTCTAAGTTTCTCTTTCGCTCGCTGCAATTGGGTTTTGACAGTATTTTCTGAAACCTGTTTTAATTGCGCTATTTCAGCTATTTTTTTACCGTCCTGAAATCTAAGTTTTATGATCTCAGCCATTTTTTTTGGTATTTTTGAAAGAGCAGCATTTATCTGAATAATTAGCTCAGGATCTTGTAAATCTTCAGTACTATTTTGGTTCAGAATTCCTTCAAGGTAAAGAAGATTATGTTTGTCATGTATGTGTAGATTTCTCAAATGGTTTAAACATCGGTTTTTTACCGATTGATAAAAGTAAGCTTTGATTGAACTATCAAGGGTAATCCTACCCGCGTTTTCCCAAAAATGTAAAAATAGGTTTTGTACTATATCCTCACATTCTTGTTTATCGTAAATATACCCCTCAGCAAACCGAACTAATTTAGGATAATAATCCATAAACATCGCTTCGTAAACTTGGATGTTTCTATTTTGAATTTCATTAAAGAATATTTTATCTTCAACAACCATAAGTAAAGGAATATTAAGGTCTTGCTTACGAAGGGCAAAATTAAGATTTTTTAATAGAAAAATACTTAATTTAAGGTATCTAGCTGACTTTGAAATTATCGGCCAGGTTTTAAAATATTTTGACAAATCAAATTTTAAATTAGTATTTTCGCAAATGTTGCAATTTTCGTTTCAAATATATTTGGCATGTTTTTATAAAGCATTGGTGGAAAAGCCGATCTTGAAAACCAGTTTCCGCCTTGGATTATTGAATCATATATACAGAATTTATGTTGTTAATTTTGAGGTAATTATAAGGTAATTATTGCGAACGGTGCAAAGTGTTCAACTTAGTTGGCATGTCCAGATCAACTAATTCTTTCAATTGGGTGTTGCTTTAAACATTTCCATTATTGCCGTCCTTGAAGAATCATCATCTTCGTTACCCTTATTTTTGAAAATATGCGGACTAATTGCCGAAACAATCGAGCACAATTGGTTAGGTGAAAGATTAGTCAGTGGATCATCCAGTAGCTCAATCATATGCTGAAAAGTAAGCGAAAGAATCTTTTTGGCTAGAGAGCTGGCACCTTCAGAGGGAGCTAGGTACTTCGTTATCAAAGGCGACTGCATAGATCGAGTAGGCACTACTTCCCAAAATCCGTATTTAGTTGTCTTAATGATTTTGTCAACCGTATTGTAGGCAACTTTATACTTGCGCCCCAGGTCTGAGACTGTCATTTTGTAGTCGTGATGGTCCCTGACAATATTTTCCTTTAGTTTGAGACTGATGTAAGTTCTTGTATCTCCTGCCATGATAGTAATTTTAAATCAAGTAAAAATAGATCAGAATATTTCAAAAGATTGGCTTTTTATACCCATTTTCAGGTATTATAGATTTAATTTAATGTAATCTGACTTGATTTTGAATCTTACTTAATCTTTATGTGGTGTCCAAACGTAAATAGTCTTGACTTTATAAAACAGGTAGAATATCTTGGTGAAGATCTTGCTTATCACCTTTGGGAAATGAATAATGGCAATCCTTTATATGTCTTAACGAACAAGGGAGAGAGAAGCGAACTATTAGAATCATTAAAGAATGAATTAGGGGAATAGAGAAGGTCAAAATCTATCTTTAGTTGTATGTTATTATTAAAAATGATACAAGCCACTAAAAATAAGGGTTAGACCCTTCGATCTAACCCTTTGATTTTCAATCAGTCGGGGTGACAAGATTTGAACTTGCGACCCCTCGCCCCCCAGACGAGTACGCTACCAGGCTGCGCTACACCCCGAATTAAACATCTCTCTTTTGATATGAATGCAAAAGTAATATTTTTTCCTCA